>RCMZ01000780.1_pt1 | contig 13194 bp, 10 predicted proteins | sample 2041141 | NCBI WGS metagenome assembly RCMZ01 (sample SAMN09708263, study PRJNA481090) | Wastewater metagenome, whole genome shotgun sequencing project. | biome: sewage; isolation source: Davis station wastewater (DW) | place: Antarctica: Davis Station | collected 2010-03-01
GCGCGGGCCTTGGCCACCTGGTTGATGACGGTCGCTGGCAACAGTTTCTTTTCCGTGCCCAGCAAGATCAGCATCTGCTTGTTGACCACATGCACCAGACCGCCGTTCGGGCGTGGCGTATCCCAGCCCTGGCGCATCAGATCCATGCTGGTCGCCGGCGTAAATTTGTTCGAGGACAGCGCCTCTTCCAGTTGTTCTGGCGTATAAGCCCATGGTGCGGGCAGGCGGTAAATCTGAAGATTCTTGAATATAAACATGGGTTATTTCATTAGATGGACTTGCAAAAAGGATAACGATGATTCACTATAGTTCTTACAGCTATCAACGAATTCACTAGATATGGGCTACACGGTATTCTACAGTGCTCCGGCTGAAATTCTCGACGCGAAATTTGGGGCAGTAGCACATCTGCCCTGCATTTTCGACTCTAGCCCACGTTACCATCGGCTCGGCAGTCGCTATCTTATTGATCGTGCGCTATGCGTTTGGCCTCAAAAAATCACCGGAGCCCTGAGCTTTAGGACTCCAAGCGCGCAATCAATGAAGAACTACGCTTACTGGCTCTCCAACTTCCTGGAATGGGCAGAGATACGTGGTGTAGACCTGCTTACATGTGATTATGCCAACCACATCAGAGGACTTTATCATCCTGAGATGCTCAACGGCACCTGGTCGTATGCTGGGAAAGGCTTAAGTACTGCCACCGTAAAGATGAGGGTAAATCTTGCTTGTGACTACCTATCCTGGCTAGCAGCGAAAGGTTACCGAGGCACCTTCGAGGTTTCCAATGAGGCCGGGAAGCTGACTCTAACCCCTCCCTCGATCCATCCACTGCAGAGGTCAGCAGGAGCAAGAAGCAGTGGATACAAAGTCACACCGAAGAAGCGATGCTCTCGAATGCCTACAGATCCAGAAATTTTCACCTGGTTAAAACATGTAGAGCTTAGATTTGGCTACACCAAACGATTAATGTGCGAAACGATCCTGCTGAGTGGGCTAAGGAGAGAAGAGGTCGCATGTTGGCGCATCGACACCCTACCTGAAGATCAACGTGAGTGGCATTTGAACGATGTATCTGCACCGCGAAAAGATCAACAGGTACGCGTCTCTATCAGGTTTGGTGCAAAGGGACCTTCCTATGGCTATGACCACGGCGACAAAATTGGGCCGCAACGAGAAATCTGGATTCCCTTAGATTTGGCCGAAAAAATTCTCGATTACAGAGTCAATTTTCGAAATTCGGCGCTTAGGCGATGGATTAAAAATGCTCCATTAATAACCCAGAAAAAAAAACGCATTCAGGACTCCGTTCATATTTTTCTCGATGAACTTACGGGAAAACGCATACAGGGGAGAGAGCTTTACAACGCATGGACAGGAGTCACGTTACCGTTCAAGGGGTGGTCGCCCCATAGAGGAAGAGACTGGTGGGCCTGTACAACTCTTTGGTTAGAGATAAAAAAACACGAAAATTTGAATTTACTCGGATTAAACGCGCCGACCGCATTATTAGAATCCAGCGCAATTTCAATTATTCGATTTGTAATCCAACCTCAGTTAGGCCATGCTCACGACAGTACCACGATGATATATCTGCAATGGATAATGGATATACGCGGCGGAGGTCTGGCAATTCAATATGACGAAGAACACAACAACATCTACAATTCATAATAAATTATATTTCTATATAAGATGAATATTCGCTCATACAATAAAACACGTCTAAACGCAGACATGAGAATAGATTTAGAAAAAGATATTCATAACAATATAAACAACATTAATTTATCATTGAAATTTTGGACAACTCATCCTGCATATCCAAGCCTCATAGATCTCAACGTATTTAAATCAGGGACAATAAATGTTAAGAGTAACGCACCTAATAAATATTTCTCAGGTCGCCCAGAGTTAATTAGTCAACTGTTTCCCATAATTAAAGCCGATATCGAACCACTTTCAATTTCATCAATAAAAAGAATAATTGCTGGATTGCGATCTTGGTGGCGATTATTCGATGAAATAGAAGATAAGACCATGAATGATCCTACGACATTCAGAAAAGTAAATACTTTAGAAGATATAACTGATATTCATAGGCAGTGGGCATACGACTCGAAAATGAATATAGCAACGTTCAATAATGTAGTTAGAATTTTCAACTTAGCACGTACTTATTATAAACTTCCACGCCTGCATTGGAAATTTCCGAGCAGAAGTAAAAAAACCAAACACCTTTTACCACGCGCACAGATAAATGATATCCGATTTTCCCTTAAACATGAATGGCGAGCAGTACTTCTACGTTGGGAAAATACGGATTCTATGATTAATATGGAGGAGAAAAAAATAATAACAGATACTCTTCTAACAAGCATCGATAATCTTCACAAACCTTATTTATTTGCAAGTGAAATCGCACACGCTCTCTCCGAAAATCCTTGCTCTAATTTACCATACAGGCAAAAAAAAATACCCAAACGAGACATCATCACGGAGAGATTGTTCTACCCCAACATCTACGATATCCAATTAGCATTTCATTTGTGCTTGGCCAATACCGGATGGAACCCATCCACTCTGTTAGGTCTTGATTTAGATACGAATTTTCTTGAAGATCATCCGAAAGACCCAACCCGTTACCTTCTACGAGGATTTAAGGAGCGTGGTAAATCGGAGCATATATCGGAAGGATTATATAAAAGTCGAGAATCCGCTGGAGTAATATTACATACAATCATCAAAAGAACATCAACCATAAGAAATCATCTATATGAAAATCTTAAAATATTAGAGTTACAGTACGAAGAATTGAAGAGAAAAAATGTATCCGAGAAAAAAATTGAAGCCAAGCGCAAAGAAATTACCACTATTCGATTTAAGAGCAAATCTCCATGGATATTTACCAATATCAATGGGATACAATGCCTAAATTTTGAAAATTATTCGTTTTGCCAAAATGGGACAACCTTCATACGAAATTTTATCGATAAAATAAATATTAATCGTGCAGCAGATAAAAAAATATCATATTTAAAACCGAGTGACTTTCGCGACGCATTTGCAGAATACGCCTATAGATCCAGTGGTGGCATGATCCTCTACGTAATGAATGCATTAGGGCACAGAAGTCCAACGACTACTCAGCGATACTTAGACAACACTATTTTAAATGAAGAAAGCAAAAATCTATATAGTATGTTTAGCAATACGTTGTGGAATGAAATAGAATTTTATAATCGAGCAGATCCTACTATATTAGCCAAAATATGCCGAGATGGTAATGCAACTAACGAGGAGCGTGAAAGATTAAATTCATATCGTTCACTTCGACGAAGTCGGATTGGGGTTGGATGCAAAGATCCATTCAATCCACCGAGGTCAATCGACTCAAATTTTAAGCCAAATGGAAAGGCTATGTGTCATGTTCATCGCTGCACGCTATGTATAGAGAATGCAGTTATTTTTCCTGAAAGTATTTCAGGACTCTGTAAAAGACTCGCTGAATTACGGCATATAAGAAACGTAATGTCAGAAGCAGCTTTCAGCGAATCTAGTTTTTTTACAGAGATGAGGAATACGGAATTCGCATTAAAACATTTTGATGATAAAGATGTCTCCACTAAAACTCTAGATTGGGAAGATCAGATTTCCCAAGGAAAACATCGTGTCATTGATTTTGAAGGCGATGGATCAGCATGACTACTTTAGCGAAAAAATCTTCAATACTATCATTAAATCATAATAACTCAGAATCTTCTGAAATAGAAGAAACTCGTCATCAAGCGTTACTTAGAGTTACCCCAGATACGATTCATAAACTAGAAAAATGTCAATTAGTTTCCATGCAAAAAATACTTCAACATGGTGAAGTATTTGGTTTTTGGAAGACGCCTCGAAAGTGGGATTTGACACAAAACGGTGAAAAGGCGTTAAATGTAGATTTACGACATTGTATAAATAGGTTAATTCCCACCATATATGAAAAACTAGTTCATGATACAGAAAAACTATCCAAAATAGAAATAAAAAATGGGATATTTCATGCCATAAAATCAGAACTAGCTATCTGTATAGATATCGATAAAATCATGGAGATTTCATTAATATTAATTTCCAGATATCTAATATTGTTGCGGATTGGACCTTCTGGACTTGGAAAAAGAGGACGTGGGCTTTCACTTGGCGTGAGAAATATAAAATCAATTGCATATGGCATATTGCCCTCGCTGATAGCATTAGCAATATGTAAGTGGATTTCAAAAATTTCCTTGAACTTTAATATCATTGAAATAAATGACAAAAATTTACTTAGCATTTTAAATTTCGAAGATTTAGATATATTAAGTGAAAACCTAAAAAAGAAGATCTTTCTTGAAATAAGAAGAATGCAGTTACTTTACGATCTTGGCTGTTGGATTGACATTCCATTTTTTGGAAGTTTCGTTAATAAAACAACGAATATATCAGGAAAATATATAGATCAAAAAGAACAAAAATTTATTGACACGCATCTTCCATTGCCAGACGATTATGTCTCAGAAATGGGAAAACGAAGCTTATGGATAATAAATAATCTGGCCCCACCTTTATTAGAAATTGCAAAAAAATTTCTTTCGATCTGGACTAATACCAATATAGATTCCGCATCTCCTCAGAGCATCATAAACAGCAGAAAAAATCAAGTAAATGATTATTTAAAAAATTATATTTGGCTAGATAAAGAAAAAAATAATATTGATAAACTACCATTTTTTCTTAGATTATGTCAAAGTGGAAGGTCGTCAGTTGAAAATAAACTTTGGCCCCCGAAATCGCAAGGGCAAATTATGGGACTTTTACATACCATTCAAATGGCTCATTATTTTGTAGTCGCACTTTCTACCGGCGCCCGCGGACCATCGGAGTTACTGAATTTGAAATCCAGTTGTATTAGATACACACCTACTGGCACACCCTATTTAAATGGACGAACTTTCAAACTGGTTAAGATGCACGACGGCGAGTTACGAGATTGGGTATTGCCTGATCTGGCAGTTAAGTGTATTGAACAACAATCACTTTTAGCATCCCTTACAAAAGACATAGGACCGTTAAATCCGGCATTTCAAACCAGAACTAAAAATAATCATAGCGGAGAGTTGAATTTCCCTAAAGATGACTACCTCTGGACACATATAGCTTCGCATACACGAAAGATTTCCCACATAAATCTTCCATTGCGAAATATCAATAGTTGTCTTCGAAACTATGCAAGAGATTTAGGGTTGAGTACTACGCCTGGTGGGCAAAATTTTAGATCTCATCGTTTCAGAAAGACCGTGGCCAGATTAGTCTCATTAGCATTAACTCAAGCACCGAAGATACTGAAAGATGTCTTTGGCCATACCTCTATTGAAATGACACTCTACTACATACTTTCCAATAAAGACTTACGATCTGAAATTGAGATAGTTAGTAGAGAATTACGAATCATGCGTGCGAAAGAAGTAATCGAAAATATGATTGCTGATGAAGATAGAAATGCCGGTGGAAAGAACTTAACAAATTACGGTGGACATGCCGCTTTAAAAATTCACAACGCAATTCGTGCTCATGAAAGACAACTTCATAGTCGCGGCGAAAAATGGGGGGCTAGTACAGTTATAGAGCTTGCGGAAATTTTAACTTTACAGGGAAAAGCATGGCAATATGTCCGATCTGGCATCATCTGTACAAAGTTTGCGGGAACTGAATCAGGTCCCTGCAATCAAAGCTTAGGCCACCCTGAACCAGCGCGGTGTGACACTAGTTGTTCGCATAGACTTGAAGAGGCATTTCTTCGTGAGGATGTCGATGGAGCTATTGCTGATGCAGTCCAGTTTTATCAAAACTGTAAAAGTCAATGTGACGATCTTGGACAGTCTTTTTGGGCTGCTCAGATTCGTACGCATCTTCTACGATTTACAGATATCTACGAAAAATGGAAAATAAACTTCACTGTTAAAGAAATAATTAATTTTCCTAGTTAAACAAGGAAGGATATGGTTTATAAGAAGGAAGAATTGGAATTCAATAACAATAAAAAATCAAATATCGCATTGAAACGAGGTGCCGAACGTTCGAAAGACTTACAAATACGCGTAAGAGAAACTTTAAAAATTATTGAAGAGGAGATAAATATCAATAATGGAGTTTATCCGCATAAGAATGGCGCTCTATCTTTGGCAGAAATTGCTAGACGTGCTAGAGTTCATCCAACAACATTCTATAGCCCTAATCAACGTGATTTTGGCATAGAGGTCACAAAATGGCTTGAAAAAATAAGATTTAAAAGCACTGCAAATGGAACCTCGGTACGTCGTGATTTGGCATCCAGAGTGGCAGATTGGCGTAAATTATTTGAGAATTTGCAAAGAGCGCAAAGAACTATAGAACTGGAGCTTCAGCAATTAGAAGCCAATAGCCGACTAGAAATAGAAAAACGTGATTATGAAATTGATCGACTGCGGCAATTACTTGAGGCTACTAATAAAGTCAAAATTTTGCGAAACTGATTAAAAAGAATCAAGTTACTATTGTTAAGCATCAAGAGAGTTACTAGATTTTCTACTACAATACAACGGTGTGTAAAGTTCAATGGCAATAGTTTTGAGCGCATTTTGATAGCATTAATTCATCTATACTAACTCCTCATTAGGATATACCTATCATTTTCTTGTTTTTATTAGTCTTGATGCATGACACAACTTTCAACATGAGCTGTTGGCGGAACGAAACTATTGACCAAAAAGCCCTCTACGTGAGCGAACATTGAGGATATCCGTTGTTGAATGATGAAGACACTGCACGATAGTTGGTTTGTTACGCTATAGTTAGGTTATACTTGAATGCTTCACTTTTTTCACAACCGGGAGAGATCATGGGTGTACAAGACGAAATCAAACCGTTTCAGGATGACGGGGTGGACAACGGCTGCGACTACGACTCCCCTTCGGAAGTGTTTGCCTATGCGAGTAAGCTAGTCGATGAGGACTTAGCAGCTGCAGTACGAATTTTCCGTCAGCCAAAGCGTCAACCAGCTGATGTAGCTACTGCTCAGGAAGCAGTGACTGCTTAATTAACCGTTTTTTTCTAAAGCCAAGCTCAGCTTGGCTTTTTTTTATGCCCAAACTCTATACAGCAACAGATACGCAACGCATGAGCGGCGCTCCTAGCGTGACGAACAAAGAGCCTGGTCGTTCGGCTTATCGCAAAGACTATGCACGTTTGTTGCATGCGCCTGCGTTCAGACGACTTCAGGGCAAGACTCAGCTCTTCCCTGGATCAGAGTCCGATTTCTTTCGTAACCGTCTTACTCACTCGTTAGAGGTGGCGCAGATCGCAGCTGGGATCGCCGAAACCTTAAACGCTACCCAACCTGAATTGATTCCAGATCCTATTGATATAGATTTAGTTCAATTTGCAGCGATCGCACATGACTTAGGGCATCCACCCTTTGGACATAATGGCGAACACGCCTTAGATCAGATGATGAAAGAGTATGGCGGTTTCGAAGGGAACGCGCAAACACTTCGCATTTTGACCTCGACTGAAAAAAAACTCGTTAAAATTGGTAATGATTTAACTAGTGTTTTTGGACTAGATCTTACTTTCCGTACATTAGCATCCGTGCTTAAATATGATAGTCCTATTCAGGAGGTGCGAAAAAAAACCGCGTCCCTTTCTAAAGGCTACTACATGTCAGAGAGTGCCCTCGTTAAAAAAATTAAGAGTAATGTCGCACCAAATGTAGAAGGAAAATTTAAGACCCTTGAGTGCGCCATTATGGATTTGGCTGATGATATCGCTTATTCCACATATGACCTTGAAGATTCCCTTCATGCCGGATTTGTAAGCCAAATTTCCCTGCTTGAAGCACTCTTTAACGTGGAAAAAATTCGAAAAGATGTATTACGTAAGACAAATGTCGCACTCGCTGAGCAAGGCTACCCAGAGATAGATGAGAGGGAAATGCTAGAGCGTGCACTGACAATTTTCGATTTGTCATCATTAGCAAATATGTTTGAATCGAAAGATGATGTTTATGACAGCAAACTAAAGACAGGTCTTGCAGCTGTTAAAGTTTACTCATTTGATCAACACTTAACTAAAGACGTATTACTCCGAACAAAATTTACAGCAGACCGTATTGGACGTCTTATTAATGCTGTTAAATTCGTTTATAACAAAGAGCATCCTGCTTTATCAACAGTAAAATTGGATCGTGGTGCATTGCTAGATGTTGAAATATTAAAACACCTAAATTTCGAACTTGTAATTCGTTCCCCTCGATTGGCAGTTGTTGAGTATAGGGGAAAAGATATCGTTACCGACTTATTCAAGGCAGTTATCTCAAGCGATGGTCATTTATTGTCAGGGCCATGGAAGGGTGAATATCAAAACTCACCAACTAAACACCAAAAATATAGAGTGGCATGCGACTTCATTTCGGGCATGACAGATACTTATGCTGTTGAATTTCACAACTCCCTTTTCGGAAATGGGAAGAACCTTTATAAACCAATTTAATAAAAGAAAATTGTTATATCGTTATATTTTCTTATTTCAATGTAAAGAATTTTGATTTTCATCTAGTAGGATTAAAATCAAATCGACATATAAATTTTCTGTGGTTTTATTTCAACATAGCAAAAGTGCATTTTTTGGCAGATCGTAACATTTTCGGTTTTCTCCGTTACAATAGGTTCATATGTCTATATATATTTTGTAAAGGGAGATAAATCGTGTCATCGCCTGCCGAAATGTTACTGAAAAAAACTATTGCCGGATGGACTGTGACTAAGGAAATGGGCACATATCCAGGTATGACTGGCGGCACATTTTCCTCAGGGTACATTGTCGAAAAAGAAGGACAAAAAGCTTTTTTAAAAGCCATGGACCTTCAACGAGCATTTCCTAAAGGGGCACGAGCTGTTCAGTCTGTCATTAATCAATATATCTTCGAGAAAGACATACTTGACTTTTGCAAAGATAAGAGGCTGACAGGAATCATACATCTGTACGAAGCTGGTGAGTATGATGTCGGTAGTACAGGGAACCCTGCGAACATCATTTACTATCTAATCTTTGAACTTGCCGATGGAGATCTTCGCAAGGAATTAACCATGGGCGGATTCAAAGACAATCATTGGCGAATGAGGGTCTTACATCAGTCGTCGGTCGCCCTAGTGCAACTGCATGGAGCAGAAATCGCCCACCAGGACTTGAAACCATCAAATGTGCTCGCATTTACTAAGCATGAACGGTTTAAGCTTGCCGATCTCGGGCGTTGTACAAGCAAATCTTTCAGTGCACCAACGGATGCAATGGATTATCCAGGCGACCCTGCATATGCGCCGCCCGAGTATCACTACAATGAAGTCCCAAGGCTGCATGTAGATCAGAGGCTGGGTAGTGACGCTTATCTTTTAGGAAGTCTAATTTCATTTCTCTTCGCGGATGGTGCTGGAGCCTTAATTTCTACCTTGAAGCATCTACCGGAGGAGTACTGGCCAGAAAAATGGGAGGGTACATACGGAGATGTGTTGCCCTTTTTGGAAAAAGCACATACAGAAGCGTCAATCGAGTTAAGAAAACTGTTTCCAAATCAGATAAGAGATGAGTTGGGTGAAGCCTATTTTAATCTTTGCCATCCCGATCCGCTCGTGCGTGGCCATCCATCGGCGAGAAAACAGGTTGGGCGGCCGTTAGGTTTAGACCGATATAGGTCGGCTTTCGACAGGATGTCATACAAAATGCGTATCGCAGCAAAAACCGAATCGGGAAAGCAAAAAAATGCGTAGTCAATGGACTCGCCGGGTCATCCCCCGTTGGCGCTCGTCAGCCGTATCTGCCACGTCGCTGGATAACTTACCTTTACAGACTGGAAAGCGTAAAGCCGGGGGGAACTACAGTACCGCTATCACTGACGATATACAGCGAAAGATACAAGATTGGAATGAAAATCCAACTATTGGCGTAGCAGCCGATCTGTTGAATTTTTATCACATTCCACAGGTACGAAATGAGCTAACCGAACCAGCGGTATTTATTAAAAAAAACTCAGATCATCTATCTCCTCAGCTAAAATTCATTACAGATAAAATTTTAGGGAATAGCTTTTATCAAGAATATGGCGCTGGCCCAGCTCACAGAAATGAAATAATACGACTCAAGCGACAACTTAATATAAATCCACGCAATGCTATCGCTTTGGTAGATATGGCGCGAATTTATGTCATTACTGCCCAAAAGAAGAATGCAGCTCGAGCAATTCAGATTGCGGTTGCTCTTCAACCAGATAATCGTTTTGTACTTAGATCTGCATCACGCTTCTATCTGCATAATGATGAGCCAGAACGGGCCCTTTCGATATTAAAAAAATCAGCCAGGACACAGGAAGATCCATGGCTGCTTGCATCTATGATTGCAATAGAAACTTTATTGGATAAAGGGCCACAGTATTTTAAACGTGCACGGGCTATGGTTGAGGGGTCGAAGTTCAATCCACTTCACCTAGCCGAATTGGGCGCAGCATTAGCTACCTTACACCTTAATTCTGGCCATCTAAAAAATGCAAGGCGCTTGTTCGCAGATGCATTAGAAAATCCGAATGACAATGCTGTAGCTCAGGCCGTATGGGCAGCAAATGAATTTTCAATGGTAATTAACATCCAACCAAATTGGTTATCAGATCGATTTTCTAGTGAAGCAAACTACTATACTCAAGAAAAGGTAGGGGACTACACGTTGGCGCTTAAAGCAGCGCAAAATTGGTTTGATGATGAGCCTTTTTCCATTCGTCCGTTACTGTCTGGTGCATTCGCCGCCTCAATCTTAGCAAAATACGATGTCGCCGAAGATATGATGAAACAGGCATTAGTAATTGATCCTGAATGCATTGATTCAAAAAATAACATGGTGTTTGCTCTTGCTTGCCAGGAAAAAATTGAAGCAGCAATTACCATGTTGAATGAAATTGATAATTTTGAAAGCAAACAAGATACCGGCCTAAATGGCCATACTTTTGCCAATAAAGGAATGATACTTTATCGAATAGGAGACATTCCTTCTGGCAATAAGAATTATGAACATGCCATTTTACTTTTCGATAAGAAAAAACAAGTTTCATCTAAGGCACTTGCTTTAGCCTATTGGGTTCAAGAAGCAACACTAGCAGGTGATCCTGATTTATCTCGAATTGTATCTTTAGCACATCAAGAAATTGACTCTAGTGACTCAAACGCAGCAAAAATAGTTCTTGCCAGAGTTGAAAATCAGCCCGTACCGAAAGGCGAAGTAGGAAAGGTAATCTTTAAACCAGGTATTACTTGGACACATGATAAAGAAGCAAATATTTTAATATTTGACAAAAAGAAACCATTTCATTATTAGAATTAATTTTGAAATTTGAAATTGTGGCGCGCTGTTTTCTCAGCGCTATGGTTTGACCTGCGGTGAAATTTTGTCCTCTCATTTATTAGCTGCTTCTTTTGAATTCTGAGATCCCTCACCTAGACCAGTTCCGGAACAAGGTTTGCATAATACAAAACCATACTGCCCAGGCCAAGCCCCCGTGCCACCACACATGGAACACTCTTTCCCTTCATTGCATAAGAACCTAGCTTGAGATAATCGCATTTCCCATTCATCCATGCTAATATTCGACATAAATTCTCCTATATTAATTCGCAATAATTCATAAAATTATTTTCTAGTATTTCTATAGTTTCATTCATTGAGACACACGGTATTATAACCACCGTATCAACGGTCATCCTGATTAACAGCTGCGCCGCACAACGTCATACACTTCCCCGCCCTCCAAAAAAAAGCTTTTCAGCAGTTTGATTTTGTCATCGAATATTACCTTGCTTAGATGGTGGACTACCGACTCAGCATCCTTCTATCAATGCCTCCCAATCCCAAACGTACGGCAACGCTCCCCTCCTGCCCCCCTGACACGGTCGTAGAGTAAGTGTGAAGTCAAAACCGTCTTGAGCCAAGCGTCGAATTGATTGGTGCTTGCATTGCACCTCAGGGCAGCAGCATGTTCTTTTAAGCAAAGGAAATCTGTGCGCCGCAGTTCTAGTAGAGGAAGTCGTTGATGTGATTGAGCGAGTGATCGGAGATGCGCGCCAGCACATTGCACAGCCAGTCCTCGGGATCGACGCCATTGAGCTTGGCCGTGCCGATTAACGAGTAGATAGAGACGGCGCGCTCACTGCCGCTTACGCTATTGGCGCCAGCGAACAGGTAGGTGCGGCACCCAGTGACCACACCGAACAAGGCGCATTCGGCTGCCAAGCTGTCGAACTCGTTGGTTCCATCGAAGCATTAGTGCGGCAGCGTCGGCCAGACTTTGAACGCATACCAGCCACCGGGTGAAGATGGAGGTGACGATTTAGAATGACAATCACCCGCTAATTTTGAATGCGTATGGGGGATTGATACACTATGCTAAAGTGTGGCAGGCTTGATGCGAATACTGAATGCGACAGAACTCCGTACTATCGCGAGTAGTAGGCTATCGATACAGTATACGAAAAACAGGTAATAATCACCGGGCGGTTGACTAAAGGGATTCTTGTGAAAACCACAATTTATCTTGCTAACGATATACTTGTTGCGGAGCGCGAAGATGGCCTACGCTTATCTCATACTGACGCCGTTCAATTAGCTAATTTGCTTTGGGAAAACGATGTGACTTCGTCCGAAGTTTTCATGATCGACTGGCATGAAGACGCTGAACGTGCTCCTTTGTCCGGCCAGAAGGTGGCCTTTTATCAGCGTCTACGTCTGCATGAGAAGTCATTAGAGCAACGCACCACCAATTAACCTTCGCAGTCTGAACTTCAGACTCAGCCTGACAGCAGCCACAAAATTGCAACTCTCGTGAGAAATAGACTAACTTTCGATGAGACATCAGAAAATTTTAACTCATCTACTACTTGGGAAAATCAAAGAAAATGACAAAAATTAAACTAAATTTGTCAATCTAATGGCCAGAAAGGTTAGATGAAACGGATGCCTTGCCATACAAGACTTTCAAGCTATATCTAAGGTTCCTCCGGCTATAATTTTGAACCACATAGTTTTTGTCTTCCGTTTGTTTCAGTAGTGCCAGGGGAACGCCATTCTACACTTTCGACGTGAAAATGCCGTCAAAAG
>RCMZ01000781.1_pt1 | contig 13186 bp, 5 predicted proteins | sample 2041141 | NCBI WGS metagenome assembly RCMZ01 (sample SAMN09708263, study PRJNA481090) | Wastewater metagenome, whole genome shotgun sequencing project. | biome: sewage; isolation source: Davis station wastewater (DW) | place: Antarctica: Davis Station | collected 2010-03-01
CGCGCCTGAAGCAGGCCAAGGATGACGACGAGCGCCTGCTGTACCTGGGCGCGGCGCTGGAAAACCTGCGCGGCACCTTCTTCCGCCAGTCCATGTTCGCCGAATTCGAGGCCGCCATCCACGGCAAGGTGGACAAGGGCGAGTCGCTGACGGGCGAGGAGATCACGGCCATCTACGCCGGCATCCTCAAGCGCTACCACGGCGAGGCGCAGGGCGTCATGACCATCGACCCGGCCTACGCGCTGGAATGGGCCTACGTGCCGCACTTCTACCACGGCTTCTATGTGTTCCAGTACGCCACCTCGATCGCCGCGGCGCAGGATTTCTCGCAGCGCATCCTCGACAAGGAACCGGGCGCGCTGGCCGCCTACCTGAAGATGCTCGGTGCAGGCGGTTCCGCGTATCCGTATGAGCTGGTGAAGGCGGCCGGCGTCGACCTGGCCACGCCGAAACCGTACCAGGCGCTGGTGGCGCGCATGAACAGCATCATGGACCAGATCGAGGCGATCGAAGCGAAGCGGGGGAAGTAAGCCGCTTGCAAGCCGACGCAACCCCAAGCGAAGGCTGGGGTCAGACCCCCACGCACGTTAGCGCAAGCCTCTGCGTTAGCGGTGTTGAGGGTCTGACCCCGGAGTGGCCGTTTCCGCCGCCGCGAACGCCGCCGCATCGCTCTCGAACATGTCTTCCAGTTCCTCGCGCGCCTGGCGCGTGAGGGACATGACTTTTTGCTGGTCCTGGAAGTGCGGCGCCACTTCCAGCAAGGTCTTGAGGTTATGCCGGCCAAAGATGCCGGCCGCGCGCTGCGCCCGCTCCTCGCTGAAGCCCACCTGGCGCAAGGTCTGCTCGCCCAGCAGCAGGGCCGCGGCGAAGGTCTCGCGCTCGATCAGGGTCACGCCCCGCTTCATCAATTCATAGTAATGCGTGACGTTGCGCGCGCGTGCCAGGATCGTCAGCTGGGGCAGGCGCAGGCGCACGGCGTCGACCAGCGCCAGGCTGTCGTCGACGTTGTCGATGGCGATCACCAGCGCCCTGGCCTTCTCGATGCCGGCCGCCACCAGCAGATCGACGCGCGTGGCGTCGCCATAAAACACCTTGAAACCGAACTTGCGCAGCAGCTCGATCTGGTCCGGGTCGTGATCGAGCACCGTCACGCCGATCTTGTTCGCCGCCAGCAGGCGGCCGATGATCTGGCCAAAGCGGCCGAAGCCGGCGATGACGATGGGATTGTCCTGCGCCTCGATATGGTCGTCCGGGCGGCGCTTCTTGTCGCTCTGCAGGCGCGGCGCGACGAATTTGTCGTGCGCCAGCAGCAGCAGGGGCGTGGCCACCATCGACACCGTCACCACCACCACCAGCAAGGCGCCCGTCTCGGGAGAAAACACATGGGCGGCCACGGCGGCGGCAAACACGACGAAGGCGAATTCGCCGCCCTGCGACAGCAGCAGCGCGAAGAACAGCTGCTGGCCGCGGGGAATGTCGAAGAATTTCGACAGCAGGTACAGCAAGGCGATCTTCACCGCCAGCAGCCCCGCCACCAGGGCCAGGATCAGCAGCGGCTGGGCGCGCAGCACGCCGAAATCGACGGACATGCCCACGGCCATGAAGAACAGGCCCAGCAGCAAGCCCTTGAACGGTTCCAAATCGGAAATGAGCTCATGGCGGTATTCGGAATCGGCCAGCAGCACGCCGGCGACGAAGGTGCCCAGCGCCATCGACAGACCCACCGATTCCATCAGCACGCAGATGGCGATCACCAGCAGCAGGGCAAACGCCGTGAAAATTTCACGCAGGTCCGTCCTGGCGATGAAGCGCAGGATGGGATTCACCAGGAAACGCCCGCCGATCACCAGCGCCGCCAGCACGGCGGCCAGCTTGGCCACGCGCAGCCAGCCCGGCTCGCCGCCATGCGTGACGAGACCGCCCAGCAGCGGCACCAGCGCGATCATGGGAATGGCGGCGATATCCTGGAACAGCAAAATGGAAAAGCCGGCGGAACCGGCGGGCGTGCTCATCAGCTTGCGTTCGCCCAGCGTGGCCAGCACGATGGCCGTCGACGACAGCGACAGGCCCAGCCCGCCCACCAGCGCCGTGCGCCAGTCCACGCCGAAGGCCATGGCCACGGCGCACAGCCCCGCGCTGACGACGGCCACCTGCGCCCCGCCCCAGCCGAAAATCGGCCGGCGCAGCAGCCACAGGCGCTTCGGTTCCAGCTCCAGGCCGATCAGGAACAGCAGCAGCACCACGCCGAACTCCGAGAAGCTGAGGATCACCTCGACATTCTTGATCAGGCCCATGCCCCACGGCCCGATGACGACGCCGGCCACCAGGTAGCCCAGCACGGCGCCCATGCCCAGGCGCTTGGCCAGCGGCACCAGGATGATGGCGGCCACCAGGTAAAACAGTATGTTGATGAGAAAGCTGTGGTGTTCCATGGGGATTCCGGGCAGAGATGTGGATGAAACGACATCATGCCTGAAGTGGCGCGCCCCCGCCAAAATCGAGTCCCCATCCGGCGCTGGCCAGCGCCGCGTCCTGCCAACGCAAGACGTGCCATTCCAGCCTGTCTTGCGTTAGCGCAAATGGCCGCGGCTCAAACCGGCAAGAATCGTCATGGCGCCTGACGACTGGGGCCACGTGGTGCAACCATCCCGGATGCGCCAGTACCGGAGTTCACCTCTCATGCAACAACGCCCACCCAACGATGGCACGCCAGCGCAGCCCATCGCCCATCCTTCCTCCCCTGCCGCTGCCAAGGCCACGCCGCAAGGGCATCGCCAAGTGGCCAGCGCGGCGGCATCGGAGGGCGAGGATGCCCTGCCCGCGCCGGGGGAAGAGCTGCTCGCGCTGCTCGGCATGGCCTATGCGCTGGGCATGAAAAAGGCGTTGGCCGATCGCTCCATCAGCATCAGTACCAGCATGCTGTTCTTTGCGCTGGCCAGCAGCGATACCGTACCGCCCCTGCCGCAGCAGCCACGTTCCCCTGCGGGCCTCTGCTTTGCGAGCGTTTTGAAAGAGCTGGCGCAGGAGCGTTACCAGCAGGTGTGGGACGCCTACTTTCATTTTCCGCAGTCCGATTTCAGCTGGACAGGCGATTTCAGCGATGCCGGCAAGCTCCCGCTTTCCACCAATGCGCGCATCTGGCTGCAAGCTGCGGCACGCTACGCGCGGCAATTCCAACACCAGCAAGTAGAGCTTGCCGACTTCATCGGGGCATTCTGGGGACTCGCACAGGGACGATGCCTGGAAAAACTGCAGCAGATGGGCGTCGATATCGCCATGCTGCGCAGCCAGTACGAACATGACCTGCTGTCAGGGCACATACCGGAAGCGCCGGCCAGGAAAGGGGCGGCGTCGCCGCCTTCGCCGACAACGCAGTCCAACCATATTCGCCAGTATCTGCAGCATGACCGTGCCTCACACCTCGATCAGATGGGTTTCCATCGCTATGCGATCGCCGTTGCGGCCTTTCTCACGAGCGGCGATACGCACGGCCCCATCAGCGTCAGCATCCAGGCGCCATGGGGCGCGGGTAAATCCTCGCTCATGCGCCAGATCCAATTTGAGCTCGAGCCCGCCGCGAGTCCGCCTGTCAAGCAGGACAGCATCACCACGCGCAGAGTCTTGCAATTTCTTAACCGCCAGAGGTCATCCGCGCCACCAGCGAACATCAATACCGGCAAGCGCTGGACCATCTGGTTCAATGCCTGGAAGTATGAAAGTTCGGAACAGGTCTGGGCCGGCCTCGTCGACGCCATCGTCAGCCAGGTCAGCGACCGCTTGCCCGCCGCCGAGCGCGAGCTTTTCCTGCTGCGCCTGAACCTTTCCCGCATCGACGACGGCTTGGTGCGCAAGAAAATATATGACCGCGTCGCCACACTCTGGTGGGTCAGCATCCGTCGCTGGGCGCTCACCGCCGGGGCATTGATACTCAGCTTCGGCACTGTCTCGGCGCTCATTTCCCATGTCATTCCCGAGCGCCAGGATTGGAGCGCCGCCAGCCTGTTCGGCGCCGCTGGCACGCAGGTGGCCATCGCGATGTATGCCGTGTGGGCCTTCTTTCAATCCAGGAAAAAAATAGAGGATGAGCCGGCGACATTCAGCCTCGCCGAGTATATGCGCGTGCCCGACTATGCGAAATCCGTGGGCATCATGCATCACATCCATCAGGACTTGCAGCGGGTGGTCGAAACTTTGCCGAATCGCAAGATGCAAGATGGCAGCGGCACGCTCGTCAATGAACCGCTGGTCATCTTTATCGATGACCTCGATCGTTGCTCACCGAATAAAATTGCCAGCGTGATCGAAGGACTCAACACCTTCCTGGCCGGTGACCGGTCCGAATTTCTCTTTGTCATCGGCATGGATCCCCAAGTGGTGGCCGCCGCGCTCGAGCATGCGCACAGGGACGTCAAGAGCCATTTGCCCGCCTATGAGCAGACAGTGCCACTGGGGTGGCGCTACATGGATAAATTTATCCAGCTGGCGTTTACCATTCCTCCTGGCCGCGACTTGAAAAACGACACCTTCATCGACTACCTTATCGGTGCCGATACGTCAGCGGCGCCCGCCGCGCCAGATAGCCAACCTGGCGCGACGGCCGGGCCACGGCACGAAGCGCCTGCCGACGATCCGCGCGCGAACGAAACTGCAGCGTACCAGCGGCAGCGCGAAGCAAGCAGGCAGTTCCACAGCGATGGCAAGGATGTGCAACAGATCATGCGCTCGATTAGCCGGGAATATGCCTCCAGCCCTCGCGAGATCAAACGTACGCTGAATTTTGTCCGCTTTCTTTTGCTGCTGCGTATCTCGCGCACGGCACACCAGCGGCCCACGCCAGCATTGGCACAATATCAGCGCTGGGCCGTGCTGTGCATGCGCTGGCCGGATCTGGCGCTCTGGCTGCAATGGGGCAACGCCAATCCGCCGCATGCGGAGACGTCCGCCGCCTTCGACAATATGACGGCGCAGCGCTTGTCCTTGCTCGAGCAATGCACCGCAACTACCAATGGGGCCTGGGAGGAGTGGGGCAAGCGCGCTGCCGACACCCTGGGTTTGCCCATCGGGAAAGTCAGCTGGCTGGCCAACCCCGATATCTATCAGTTTTTTGTCCAGGAAAATCGGCAGCCTCCCGCGGAGCGCATTTCCGCGGGGGCTGCCATTGGCTACTACTAATTAATCGCCCACTGGCGCCACCTCCGTGCGCAGCACCGGATACAGATTCAGGCGCTCATCCCAGGAAGCGTGGCGCCGGGCGAAGAATTCCAGGCGCGCCTGCGGGCTTTTGGCGAAGGCGGGATCACTGGCCAGCTTCTGGTGGAACTGCGCCGCCAGCGCCGGGTCGGCCGCCAGCTGGGCGCGCGCCACGTCTTCGGCCACGTAGTCTTCCATGTATTCCTTGCGTTCGAAGGCCGTGTTGAAGCTGCCCCAGGCCAGCAGCGAATCGGGCGCGCGCGGCTCCAGCAGGGCCACCACCAGGCGCGCCTTGGCCTGGTTGACGGGCACGTACAGGGCGCCGGCGCCGATCACGCGCGCCTCGTCCTGCCATTCACCCTGCACGGCCGCCGTCTGGCGCCCCTCGAACGACTGCGCGCCGAACGTCACTTGCGTGGCGCGGAACGCCTGCACCGGCTGCTGGCCCCAGGCCGTGGCCAGCACCTGGTAAGCGACGCCATGCTGGCGCAGCTTGGCCGCCACCATCGGCGCCTGCGCGGCCGGCACCAGGTAGCCGGCCTTCGGCGCGGCCTGCTGCAGGTCGGGCACGATCTCGTCGCGCAGCGGCACGGTCCACAGCTGCGGCGTGTTTTCATCGTAGCGCGTCATCAGCGCGCCGGAGATTTCGGATGGCGTGCGCGTATAGGCATAACCGCGAAACGCGATCAGATGGCTCTTCTGCGTCGTCTTGTAGGTGAGCGGCAAGGTACTGCCGGCCAGCCGCGCCGCGCGGTTGTCCGCCTCGAGCGCCGTTTGGCGCCACTGCGCGCCGTGCCGGGCCACTTGCGACAGCAAGGAGACGATGGTGTTGCGCGTGATGCGCACGCGGGTCGGATAATCCTTCCACGAGTGGGTTTCCACCAGCACGCCGAAGCGGTTGCGCAGCAGGAAATAGCCGTGCGAAAAGCGCGGGTTCGGCGCCGAGTCGACAAAGCCCGATTGCGGATTGTCTTCTTCCGCGAACGAGATATAGAACGGCTTCGGGTCCGAGCCCTGTTTTGCCAGGTCGGCCAGGACGTTGTCGCGCAACGCCGTGCCGGCCACGCGCAAGGCAGCATCGCCCGCATGCACGGGTTCGACCTGGATCGAGATGTCCGGTTCGAACTGCGCGCCATCGGTGACGTGCAGGTCGACATACGCCAGCGGGTCCCAGGCATTGACCAGCGCCAGCATATGCTGCATCTCCGGGGAATCCGCCTTCACGTAGTCGCGGTTCAAGTTGAAATTTTGCGCCGTGCTGCGCCAGCCCATTTCCACGGGACCGCGCTGGTTCGGCCGGTTCCACTGGCCGAAGCGCTCGTGGCCATCGACATTAAACACGGGCACGAACAGCAGCACCTGTTTGTCCAGCGCGCCCGGCGCCGCCTTGCCTTCCAGGACTTCGCGCAGGGCCTGGAAACCGGCATCCTTGCCATCGATCTCGCCCGCATGGATGCCGCCCTGCACCAGCAGCACGGGCAGCTTGCGGCGCGCCGCCTGGGCCGCCGTCAGGGCGCCCGTGTTCGTCACGGCCAGCGCCAGCATGGGACGGTTTTCCGGCGTGCGGCCAAATTCCACGCAGCGCACCTGCTTCGGATAACGGGCCTGGAACTGCCGGCACAGGGCTTCCACTTCCGCATAGCGGCCCGTCGTCAGGAAGCCGGAGCGCTCGGCCACCGTGGTCAATGGCGAGGCGGCGTACGCAGGCAGGGCAAAGGTGGACAGCAAGGCGGTGGACAGCAGGGCGTGGCGTAGCATCGGAAGGGCTCCGGCGAGAGTGGACAAGCGGGCAATTATAGGGGCGGTGGTGCGCGTAAAACCGCGGCGAAAAATAAAAAAGCCGGCACAGCGTGCGCTGTCCCGGCTTTGCTCTGGCGAGCGTGAGTTAGGAACCGAAATGATAATTAAATTCGACCCAGCCCTGGCGGCCTTGCGGGCTGTAGTTACCCACCGGGTAGTACGGCCAGCCGCCGCTGTTGTCGCGCTTGACCGTGTCGAGGACGTTGTTGATGATCAGCGACAGGGTGGCGCGGTCGCTGATGCGGTACACAGTGCTGATGTTGGCCAGGGCCGTCGGCGTCAGGTAGGCCGTGCCGGCACTGTTCGGGATCTTGCCGTAGCGCGTCACCAGCAAGGTGTTCGACCAGTCGCCCGCGCTCCAGTTGACGCTCAGGTTCAGCTTGTCCGGCCAATCCGTGCTGCTCATGTCCTTGAGCTCGTCGATCTCTTCGTCGCCCACGAACTGCTGCGACTTCTTGCTCAGCACCTTGGCATAGTTGGCCTTGAAGGCGAAGCGGCCATAGTCCGTCGTGCGCAGCAAATACTTCAGGCTGATATCGACGCCGCTGGTGCTCTGCTTGGCCGCATTGATCGGATTGACGGTGATGGTCTTGATCTCGCCGGCGCGGTTCAAGGCATTCGCGGCAAAGCGTTCCACGCGATTCAGGGTGTCGACGCAGGTCGGCGACGTGATGTCGGTCTTGCCCAGGCGGCAATCGGCTTCGTCGCGCAGGATCTTGTCGGCGCTCAGGTTGGTCACCAGGTCGTCGATCTTGATGTTCCAGTAGTCGACGGAGACGTCGAAATTGGAGCTCGGCGACCAGACGGCGCCCACGCCAAACGACTTGCCCTTTTCCGACTGCAGGTCCTTGCTGCCGTTCTGCACATAGTCGGCGCCCGGCGACTTATTCGCGTAGTCGCAGTCCTCGATGGCCTGGCCGGCGGCGCCGCAACGGTAGTAGTCGGTGGTGCTCGAGTAGTAGCCCGTGCCGCGCGCCTTGTAGATGTAGTTCATGTCCGGCGCGCGGAAGCTGGTGGCGTAGTTGGCGCGGAACAGCACTTCCTTCGTCGGACGCAGCTCCAGCCCGCCGTTGTAGGTGAACTTGCCATCGCTGCGGCCGGCAAAGTTGTAGCGGTCGTAGCGTCCGGCCAGGGTGCCCGTCAGCTTCTCGTGCAGCGGCAGGTTGACTTCGGCGCCCAGCGCGTAGCGCGTGCGCGTGCCGGCCGTGATGTCGGACTTGGTGGCGACGTTGAAATAGCCTTCATTGAGGCGCGCATCGGGCACGTTGCTGAAGCCCTGCTTGCCCGCTTCGGCGATGGTGGCGATCTTCGCCACGCCGGCCGGCAGCTGGAACAGGTCGCCGTTGGTGGCCAGGCTCAGGGTATTCGTCCAGGCCTTGTCGTCGCTGTCGGAATTGCCCGTGATGCTGTCGAACTCGGCGGCCGTCAGGCGGCGCGACAGGCGCGCAGGGTCCGGCGCGTAAATGGCCACGCCATTCGCGTCCGTGCCCAGTTTCGGTCCCAGGAAGAAGCTGTCGATATTGGCCAGCGCGCGCGGCGTGTGGCTTTCGCTCTTGTACAGCGAGGCGTTGTAGTTGGCTTCATACTGCCACGATGCCGTGCCGGGAATGCGGCCCTTGGCGCCCAGCGAGATGGCGGTGGCCAGGTCGTCCCACTTGCGGTTGTAGCGCGACACGCCGCCCATTTCCTCGGGCGAGATGTAGCGCGTCCATGCCTCGTAGTTGCCCGTGGTCTGGTTCTTGAAATAGCTGTTGCCCGTCGATGAAGACGTCCACGAAGGGCCGCGCGTATTGTTTTCCGTGGCGTTCTTGCCGATCAGGAAATCGGCGAACAAGGTCGTTTCCGGCGACAGCTCGTAGTTGGCGCTGCCGAACACGTTCTGGCTCTGGTTCTTGGTCTGCGTCGTCCAGTAGGTCGGGCCCACTTTCGGGCTGGCGCAATAGCTGCCGTTCTTGGCCTGGTACTTGATGACGCTGCCGCCGAACAGGTCGCCGAACTGGCTGCAGGTGTCGCCCAGGTCCTGGTAGGTGCCGGACGTGCCGGCCTGCACCACGCGGCGCGAAGCGATATTCGTCGGCGTGCCCGAGCGCGTGGACATGAAGTCGCGCTCCAGGCTCGACAGCGGATCGCGCTGGCTCAGCTCCACGCTGAACAGGGTATGCAGCTTGTCGAAATTGCCGCCGCCCGTCAGCTGCACGCGCTGGTTGCCGCCGCCGCCGCGCGTGGTGGTGCCCGCCTTGACATTGATGTCAAAGCCTTCCGTCTGTTTTTTCAGGATCACGTTGATCACGCCGGCGATCGCATCCGAGCCATAGATGGCCGAGGCGCCGCCGTTGAGGATCTCGATGCGGTCGACGATACTCGACGGGATATTCGCCAGGTTGGTGAAGTTCACCGTGCCTTCGTAGGCGACGGGGAAATCGGCCAGGCGGCGGCCGTTCAGCAGGATCAAGGTGTGGTTCGGGCCCAGGCCGCGCAGGCTGATGGTGTTGGCCGATGGCGTGAAGGTGTTGCCGAAGTCTTCGCCTTGCGTAAAGCCGCTGTTCTGCACCTGGTTGCTCAAGGCGTCATAGACGTTCTTATAGCCTTGCTTGGTGATCTCGTCGCCGGTGAGGATGGTGACGGGCGACGGGCCTTCCAGGCTGGCGCGGGGAATGCGCGAACCGGTCACGACGACCGCGTGCGCGCTCGCTTCCGGCTGGGTGTCGGCGGCTGGCGCGGCATTCTGTGCCTGCGCCTGGCTGGCGGTGCCGCCCAGGATGGCCAGTACGGCAACGCTGAGCGGGGTTAACTTGAATTGTCTAGGCATCTTTGCGCTTCTCAAGGTGGGAGAAAGACTGAAAGATATCAAGATGTCAGTATTTACAGAACGAATACTTTCATCTTTCTATATACCATTATTGTTATATGGAAATATTCCGTGGAAGAAAACCGCGCCAGTGTCGACGCGGCCAGAAGAACAAAGCCCCGGTTATGGTTTCCTTATGGAAATTTCCTTGTATTGCGGACGCAGCACGCGCATGGCCGTATCCTCAAGGCTTTCCACCCGGCTCAACAGCCTCGATGCCCCCGTCGCCGGCGCACAGCTGCCCGTGCTGCGGTAGCGCAGCGCCGCCGCCAGCATGCCCTCGGCCGTATCGCCCAGCTGATGCTCATAATCGTCCGCCACGCCGCACGTCGGCGCCATGCCGTCGGCGTAGTCGCCAAAGCCCTTGGCGTTGACGCCCTGGAATTGCACGGCGAAATACGTGGTGCCGCAATTCGGCTTGGGATAGAAGCCATATGGCTTGCCGCACGTCGTGCCGCCGATCAGGTTGACTTCGATATCCACGCCGCGCAAGCCGTTGATGATCGATTCGCTGGCCGAACAGGTATTGCCCGTGGTGAGCAAGGTGACGCGCTTCAGGCCCAGGGATGGCAGCGCCGTGCCCTTGGCGATGGGGTTCGGCCCGCCGAAGCCCTGGCTCTGCGCATGGAACGGCAATGGCGCTTCGCGCCTGGTCTTGTCATTCGCCAGCACCTGTTCGAAGACCTTGCCCGCCGTTGCCTGCGGGCCGGCGATCATGTAGGCCAGCTCGCTGGCGACATCCAGGTAGCCGCCGCCGTTGTAGCGCACGTCGAGCACCAGGTCGCTGATGCCTGCCGCCTGGAAGCGGCGCATGGTTTCGATCAGCTGGCGTTCGGCCACGTTGTTGTGCGTGTTGAAGGTCAGGTAGCCGACCTTGCCCGTGGGCGTATTGATGATGCGCTCGTTCTGCACGGCGCTCGTGCTGACCTCGACCGCCTGCAGGCTGGCGTTGAGCAGCGTGCCGCCGCGGCTGAAGCCCAGCGCGTGCGTGCCTTGCGCTTCCGGGAACAGGCCCGCGTTGAGAATCGCCACGCTGGCATCGTCACGGGCATTGACGAAATCGACGCCGTCGACCGTTTGCAGCACGTCGCCGCGCTGCAGGCCCGCCAGCGCCGCCGGCGAACCCGGCTCGACGATCGTGATCACGGCCCTGCGCGGCGGGACGTTCTGCGCCATGGCCAGCAGCATGCCGTAACCGAGTTCGATGCCATTCTGCGATGCGTCCCATTGCGCGGTCGTATACGTGAAATGGAACTGGTCCTTGGGCTTGCCGGACGCCGTCGTGGCCGTTGTCTTCAGCACGTCGAAATACGCGGTGGGCGTGGCGAAGCTTTGCGCCTCGTACGTCGTCGGCACTTCGCGGTACCACAGATAGGTTTCGTCGATCCAGCTGCGCACCCACGTCAGTTCATCGAGCAGGCTGCCCTGCCGGTCCACGCCGCTGCCGGTACGCGGCTTTTCGCAGCGGTTTGCCACCGTGGACGACGCCACCAATACCGTCGGTCCCGTCGACGTCACGGGTGGGACAACGGCGGCGCCGTCGCCGCCACCGCCACCACCGCCGCAGGCGCTCAGTAGCAGGACCAGGGGCGCAACGGCCAGGAATGAGAGACGCAGGGCATGCATGAAAAACTTTCCAAAAAGAAATTATCGAAAAATTATAATGCGTTTTGCAAATGAGCGTTGTTTTATTTGATACAAAAATGGCGCCCGCAGGCGCCATTGATTGAGCTTATGCCCCTACCGCGCGCATCAGGCCACGGTCGCCGCCACCGGCGCCGCCACGACTGGCGGCAACGGGGTCGGCGCATTGAAGGCGATCAGCAAGCTGGCCTCTTTCTCTTTCGCCGCCTTCAAGTGGCGTTCCTTCACGTGGCCATAGCCGCGGATGTCTTCCGGGATGCTGGCGATCGCCACGGCTTGCGCCAGCTTGGCCGTCGTCAGCTTCGGCAGCAAGCCGCCCACCGTCGCGCGGTATTCAAGAATCAGCGCGCGCTCCATCTTGCGCTCGGCCGTATGGCCGAAGATGTCGAACGCCGTGCCGCGCAAGCCTTTCATTTTGGCCAGCACGCCGAAGGCCTTCATCATCCATGGGCCAAATTCCTTTTTGACCAGGTGGCCCTGGGCATCGGTTTTCGCCATGATCGGCGGCGCCAGGTGGAACTTGAGCTTGATGTCGCCCTCGAACATGGACGCGATCTTCGCCTGGAAGGCGCCGTCCGTGTACAGGCGCGCCACTTCATACTCGTCCTTGTAGGCCATGAGTTTATAGAAGTAGCGGGCCACGGCTTCCGTCAGGCGCAGGTGCGGGCCATTCAGGGCGCTTTCGGCGGCGCGCACCTGGCCGACGAAGTCCAGGTACTGCTGCGCATACGCGCGGTCCTGGTAGGCCGTCAGCAGGGCCACGCGCTTTTCGATCAGGTCGTCGAGCGTCTCGATGCGCTTGAATTCCACCACTTTCGCCGGTGTCGTCATGCGCACCAGGCTGGCCGCATCATGCGCGCCCGCGCGGCCCCAGTTGAAGGCCGCCTTGTTGAACGCCACCGAGACGTTGTTCAAGTCGATGGCCTTCATGATGGCCGCTTCGCTCAATGGCACCTTGCCCTTTTGCCAGGCGTAGCCGAGCATGAACATGTTCGTCGCGATCGAGTCGCCCATCAGCGCCGTGGCGATCTGGCCCGCGTCGATGAAGTCCACGTGGTCGCTGCCGCAGGCCTTTTCGATTTCCATGCGGGCCGAGGCGCCGGGGAATTGCCAGTCCGGGTTCTTCACGAACGCCGCCGTCGATGAGCTGGTCGAATTGATCATGGCCCAGCTGCGCCCTTCCCCCATGCGCGACAGGGCGTCGCGGCTGGCCGTGACGATCAAGTCGCAGCCGATCACGAGATCGGCCGCACCCGTGCCGACGCGCGTCGAGTGGATGTCTTCCTGGCGGTCCGCCAGGCGCACGTGCGACATGACCGGGCCGCCCTTTTGCGCCAGGCCGCTCATGTCCAGCACGGAACAGCCCTTGCCTTCCACGTGGGCCGCCATGGCCAGGATCTGGCCGACGGTGACGACGCCCGTGCCGCCGATGCCGGTGACGAGGATGCCGAACGGCTCGGCCGTCGAGGGAATGCTTGGTGTCGGCAAGGCCGGCACGGCTGGCGCATCCTTGTCGGCGGCGGCCGCCTTCTTCGGCTTTTTCAGGCCGCCGCCTTCCACCGTGACGAAACTGGGGCAGAAGCCCGTGGTGCACGAAAAATCCTTGTTGCAGGACGACTGGTTGATCTGGCGCTTGCGCCCCAGTTCCGTTTCCAGCGGTTCCACCGACAGGCAGTTCGATTGCACGGAGCAGTCGCCGCAGCC
>RCMZ01000783.1_pt1 | contig 13173 bp, 18 predicted proteins | sample 2041141 | NCBI WGS metagenome assembly RCMZ01 (sample SAMN09708263, study PRJNA481090) | Wastewater metagenome, whole genome shotgun sequencing project. | biome: sewage; isolation source: Davis station wastewater (DW) | place: Antarctica: Davis Station | collected 2010-03-01
TCGGCGCCCAGCGCCTGCGTGATCTGCTGCGAATACCAGACGACGGAATACTGCATCCAGCGCGACGGGTCCGTATCCTGGCGCCACGCCGCTCCGCCCCAATCCACATAGCCCTGGCGGTACGGCAAGACCGGCTTGTGTTCATCCTTGAGGAAACCCGCGTCGTAGCCCATCAGGCTGAGGGCGATCTTGAACGTGGACGCGGGCGTAACGCGGTCGATGCAATTACCTTCCTGCAGCAGGACCGTGCCTGCCTTGGCATCGGCCATGGCCGTGCAGATAGTGGCGGCCTGGGCAGGCGCAGTACCGAGGAAGGCGGACAAGGCCGCCAGGGAAATCAGTCGCAAATGTGGCATGGGCATGGGTTCTCATCTATAAAGTCGGTCGCCAGGCCTGCGGGCGGCCGACACTGCCGCGCCCAGCTGGCCTGCGTGCCAGATTGGAATCGCAAGAATTATAAGCGCTGGCGGCAGTGAAGAAACACCCGTGCGCAAGATATGGCAGGCGAGCGTTAATGCGATGCATAAAAAGAAATTAATATTATGCAGAAATTTACTTTATTGCTAACATCAAAGCATGAAAACCCTGCTTCCCGCCCTGCTGCTGTCGCTGGCCAGTACCACGGCAGGCGCCGCCGCCTACAGCGTGCCGCCCGACTCGGTCGCGCAACGGAGCCACGTCCGTTCACCGCATCACATGCGGGAAAATGGCTTGCGCCACCTCAACATCAGCCTCGTTGGCATCGAGCAGGACAGCATGGAATTGGTGCTGATCGGCACCATCGACGCGCGCATGGCGCAGGCCGTCAAGGACTATACCGACCGCTATCCCCTACGCGCCGTCGTCGTCGACTCCTATGGCGGCAATATCGACAGCGCCATGGATATCGCCGCCATCCTGCGCGCGAAGAAGCTCGACCTGATCGTCGACGGGCGCTGCCTGTCCGCCTGCGCCAACTACCTGTTTCCCGCCGCCGCGCGCAAGACCGTGCTGCCCGGCTCCGTCGTCGGCATCCACAACATCCGCGTCACCTATCAGGACAAGGGTACCGTCGCCCTGGTGCCGGCCACCGATGCGGCCCGGCTGTTTCAAAGCAGGGGCGACATGGACAGCCTCGAACAATTCCAGCGCACGCAGCGCCGCGAACAGGCGTTTTACCGCGACTTGGGCATACGGCAGGACAATTACCAGGCTTACCTGCGCTACCTGGCCAACCGCAAGGCTAATTTCGGCACAGAAACCATTGCCGCAAAAGAAGCCGCATTCGAAGGCTGCCCGCCCGTCCAGATGTGGGCCCTTGAGCGTGCGCAGCTGGAAGCGATGGGCGTGCAGGGCATCGGCGAATTCTGGTTTCCGGCGACCAACCGGGAAAAGCAGGAACTCGCGCTCGACCTGGGCCTTTCACCAAGCTTTTTGTACTTCGGCGGCGCCAGCGACATGGCGCAGCTGTGCAGCACGCCTGCCGGCTTGTTGTCCAGGCTGGCAAGGCGTTTCAAGGAGGCGTACGCCGGCGTGCGAGGGCACGGCCAAGCGCGCTAAGGACGGCTTGCCGGCGCCGGCGGCAGGCGCTCATGTTTCAGGCGCTCTTCCTCCAGCTCGTCCATCCCCAGCTTTTCCTCGTCGATCAGCGCGTGCTCGCGCCGCTCGCGCTCCAGGTCCTGGGCCAATTCGTGCTCCAGGCTGTCATCGCTGGCGTCCTGCTTGATGTTGTCCGGCATGCTGTCCTCTTCCAGGGAATGATTAAAAAGTGCCCGTCCGGGCCACGGCATCGTGCGGATGCAAGCTTTCCATATGCCGAACGGCAACGCTGGCTTGCGCGTAGCGTGGCGCCAGCGCCGCCTGCACGCGGCGCGCCGCATCTTCCACGTACATCAGATTAGCACCATTCAGGCGCGCGAAGGCCTGTTCGTCGGCGCGTTTCACGGCTGCCTGCAGCGGCGTCGCCAGCGCGGCCTCGACCAGGTCGATCAGGGCAAACAGGTCCAGCTCCGCATTTTGCGCCAGTTGCACGGTGACAGTGGCCGTGCTGCGCTGGCTGTGCGGCGTGGCCAGGCTGGCGTGCTCCAGCAGCCAGCCGCGCGCGGCGTCAGCGTCGATCCGGCCGGAACCGAACGGCGCCGCAAAACCGTCGGCCAGCAATTGCCGCGCCAGCGCCGCCGAACACGGGCACGTCGAGGAATAGCCCACCTCCAGCGCCAGGGTCATGGCAAAGCCGTGCGGCGACAGCGTGGCCTGCAGGCGCACGGGATACGCCTTCCAGCCCGCCAGCCCCGCTGTCAGCAACGCCGGCTGGCGCCGCAGCAAGGGGAAGGACAGTGCCAGGCGCGCCTGCGTGCTGGCGCAATCGGCATGGCTGACCACCATGCGCCGCAGCAAGGCCGCCAGCTCGGCGACGTCGAGCGGCCCGGCGGCGGCAAACGCGTCGAGCAGCGTGTACAGGCGCGACATGTGGATGCCCTTCACCCGCGGGTCGGGCACATCCACGTGCACGTCGGCGCAGGCATGCACTTGCTGCGCCTGACCGCCCTCTTCCAGCCACAAGGGCAAGGCGATGCCCTGCATGCCGACCCATTCCAGCGGCAAGAGACTGCCCGCATTGCCGCTGGCGGCGACATCGGGCAAAGGTGTCATGTGTTTATCGCGTTTCATGCAAGGCCATCCTGAATATGCAAGTTAATTGCATATGATGACGAAGTCGTACCATATTTGCAAGTGAGTTGCATGTAAAAGAAAACCACCGTGCGCGCGCGCACGGAGGCGGCCCGCGTCCCGGCGCTAACCTGAGACTCCCCCCTCGCTCAAGGAGAACCATCATGCCCATCCTGAACGCCATCGCCAGCCTGCCCGTGCGCGACTTGCACGCGGCGAGCGCCTGGTATGCCAGCCTGCTGGACAAGGAAGCCGATGCGCGGCCCATGCCGGAAGTTGCCGAATGGAAGTTTGACCGTGGCGGCTGGCTGCAGCTGTACCAGCAGCCCGAGCGTGCCGGCGGCGGCTCCGTGACCCTGGCCGTCGACGATATCGACCTGCTGGCCACGCATCTGCAGCAGCTGAACGTGGCGCATGGCGCGCTGACGAAGACGGCGCAGGTGCGCACCATCATGCTCACCGACCCGGACGGCAACCATCTCGCGTTCGCCCAGGCGCTGGATCACACGATGGCCCGCTAGCTACCGCAGGCGCCCCTTCCGCGCATATTTCGCTTGACTCGCTGTCATGTGTCAGATAATGTTGACACATGACAGATCCAAACACACCACCGACTGGAGACCGCTTGCTGGCCATGCTGGCGGCGCTCGACAATCCGCACCGGCTGCGCATCATCGCCGCGCTGGCGACCGGCGGGCGCAACTACATCAGCCAGCTGGCGCGCGACCTGGGCATCAGCCGGCCCCTGCTGCACCTGCACCTGCAAAAGCTGGAAAGCGCGGGCCTGGTCAGCAGCCAGCTGGAACTGTCGCCCGATGGCAAGGCTCTCAATTTCTTTGAAGCCAGCCCATTTGACCTGCGGCTCACGCCGGCCAGCATTGCCGCCGCGGCATCGTCGCTTACCCCCAACCCTGAATAACCGAGGCCATCATGACTGAAAATGCTTTTTTCGCGGCGTTCTTCTTTAGCTGCACCGCCGCCGTCCTCATCTTCGCTTTCAAATATGCATCGGGCGTGGCGCAGGCCCGCGCGCGGCTGGCGCAGGACAGCGCCTACCAGGAACTGGCCCAGTCCCTGGCCGCCTCGCAGGCGCAAACGGCGGCCGCCCTGGCGGCGCTGGCGACTTCGCTGGCGCACATCGAAACGCGCATGGGCGGCCTGGAAAAGATCCTCAAGGAAGTCGAGTAATTCACACCCCACGCAAGCCCACGCCAAGGAGCATGACCATGAATACTGTATCGACCGCCCGTTTGTATGCGCTGCGCGCCATGTATCTGCTCGTCGTCGCGGGGCTGGGCAGCGTGCTGTGGCCCGGCATCGTCATGCCGCACCAGCCATGGGGCCTGGCGCAGGGCACCGTCAACTGCATGCTGGCCGCGTTCTCGCTGCTATGCTTGCTGGGATTGCGCTATCCGCTGCAGATGCTGCCCGTGCTGTTGTGGGAAGCGCTGTGGAAGACCATCTGGCTGCTGCTCGTGCCGCTGCCGCAATGGCTCAATGGCCAGGTCGATCCTGCCACGGCAGCCACGGCAGTCGAATGTTCGCTGGTGGTGCTGGTGTACCTGGCCATCCCGTGGCGCCATGTCTACGCGCAGTATGTGCTGCGGCCGGGCGCCCCGTGGCGTGCCGCCGGCCCGCTGCCAGCGGCGCGCGAAACCCCGGCGAATTGAACAGGCGGCTTAGCCTGCCTTGCGCAAGGTCAGGTTGATGCGCTGCGCGCCCAGCAGCGCGTGCTCTCCGTCCTTCAGCGGCGCCACGCCGTGAAAGCGCAAGCGGTCCACGCCGCCCCACACCACCACGTCGCCATGCAGCAGGGGGATGCGGGCCGCCTTGTCGGCCCGCGCCCCACCGCCGAATAAAAAGGTGGCGGGCAGGCCCAGCGAGACGGAGACGATGGGCGCCGCAAAATCGCGTTCATCGCGGTCCTGGTGCAAGGCCATGCGCGCGCCGGGCACATAGCGGTTGACCAGGCAGGCATCGGGCACGAAGTCCGCATAGCCGGCCGCCAGCGCCGCCTCGTGGGCCAGGCGCAGGAACGCGGCCGGCATCGGCGGCCAGGGCTGGCCGCTGGCGGGATCGAGCGCGGCGTAACGGTAGCCGCGCCGGTCCGTCACCCAGCCCAGCAGCCCGCAGCTGCTCATGGCCACCGACATGGCCAGGCCGCCCGGCGTGTGCATGTGCCGCAGCGGAGCGGCGCGCGCGATGGCGTCCAGCGCCGGCAGCAGCTCGCCCACGTACGGCAGCGCAAAACCACGCAGCAGCATCGACGCGCTCGTGCCCGGCACCAGCGGCGCGGGCGCGGCGGGTGCCATGTCTTCATCGGCAAACAGGGACAGGTTCATGCCGCGTATTTTAGCCGCGCGGCAGAAAAAGCGCGCGCGCCGGCCCGCTGGTGCGCTACAGTAGCGCTTCCAGCCACTCTTGCCTTTTATTCCGATGGATCACTACGCCGATTTGCTGCAAACCCTGGCGCAGCAGGAAGAATCCCTGCAGTTCGACCGCTTCGACAACGATACCGCGCTGGCCGTGGGCCTGTGGATCGTCGAGGAAGTACGCAGGCGGGGCAAGGCCGTCACCGTCGATATCACGCGCAACGGCCAGGTCCTGTTCCATCACGCCATGACGGGCGCCACGCCGGACCAGGCGGACTGGATACGCCGCAAGAACAACACGGTACGGCGCTTTTGCCGCAGCTCGTATTACATGGGCATTTCCTACAAGAGCCGCGGCAGCACCTTCGAGGACGTGAAATACCTCGAAGACGTCGAGTACGCGGGCCATGGCGGCGCCTTCCCCCTGCTGATCCGCGGCGTGGGGCTGGTCGGCACCGTCACCGTCTCGGGCCTGGCGCAGGCCGACGACCACGCGCTGGTGGTGGCCGCGCTGCAGACGCAGCTGGACGCGCACTGATGCCACAGCCGCGCCATTGCGTGCAATGGCTAGGCTGCCAGTGCCTTGCGCAGGGCGGCGCGCGCCAGCAGGCGCGTGGAATCGAGCGTCGGCAGCGGCGAATTGGCGTCGCTGATGATCAGCGGGATTTCCGTGCAGCCCAGGATGACGGCATCGCAGCCCTGCTCGCGCAGGCCGCCGATGACGGCCTGAAAGCGCTGCACGCTGTGCGGCTTGATCACGCCCGGCACCAGTTCTTCCATGATGATGCGGTTGATGTCGCTGCGCGCGTCCTGTCCGGGGCGCACGCAGGCGATGCCGCGCGCGGCCAGCATGTCCGGATACACGGCACTGTCGACCAGCCAGCGCGTGCCCGTCAAGCCGACGCTGCGGAAACCACGCGCCTGCGCTTCGGCAGCGACGACATCGGCGATATGCAGCCATGGCAGCGGCGAACGGGGCGCCACCAGATCAAACGCCTGGTGAATCGTGTTGTCGGGGCAGATCAGGAAATCGGCGCCGGCGGCCGCCAGCTTGTGCGCCGAGGCCAGCATCAGCCCGGCCACGCCGGCCAGGTCGCCCGCGTCCAGGCACGCCACGTAGCGCGCCAGCGATGGCGTGTGCAGCGATACTTCCGGATGCGCGTACGGCCCCAGCGCATGCGCGCCCTCCTCGCAAATGGTGCGGTAGCACAGCGCCGCGCCTTCGGCCGAACAGCCGACGATACCGATATGCCGCGTCATGATGAAGCTCCTTAAATGCGCTGGCCGCCGTCGATGGGAATTTCCGCGCCCGTGATGTAGGAGGCGCGCTCGCTGCACAAGAACTCCACCAGGTCCGCCACTTCGGCCGTCGTGCCCAGGCGGCGCAGCGGGATTTGCGTGTCGACGATGTGCGAGGTGCCGGGCGACAGGATCGCCGTGTCGATCTCGCCCGGCGCGATGGCGTTCACGCGCACGTTCATGGGCGCCATGTCGTTGGCCATTTCGCGCGTCAGCGAGGCCAGCGCCGCCTTCGAGCTGGCGTAAGCGGAGCCGGCAAACGGGTGCACGCGGTAGCCAGCGATCGAGCACAGGTTCACCACGGCGCCGCGCGCGTTCGACAGTTCCTGCGCGAAGCCGCGCGTCAGCGCCAGCGGCGCGAAGAAATTCGTGTTGTACATGGCTTGCCAGGTCTGCATGTCGGTGGTGAGCGAATTGACGCGCGAGCCGCCCGGCCCCTTCGGCGACACGCCCGCATTGTTCACCAGCGCATGCAGTTTCGATTCTCCCAGCATGGGGCGCAGCATGTCGACCATCTGGCCGATCTGGCTCAGGTCGGACAAATCCATGCAAAAGTGCGTGTTGTGCTCCTGGCTGCGCGGACAGCCGCCCGGTATCGGGCTGCGCGAGACGGTGATGACGCGCCAGCCCAGGCTGCGGAAGCGCTCCGCCACGGCGTGGCCGATGCCGCGGCTGGCGCCCGTGACGATGGCGGTTTTCTGTTCGGTCGTGTGCTCGGTCTTATGCGTCATGTGCTTCCTTGTCATGTTCAACGGCGCCGGCGTGGCTGCGCTCCAGGCGCATCACATACGCCAGCATCTGCGCCCCGCCGTCGAGGATGTCCTGTTCGATGGCGCGCCGCGCCGCCGCGCTGTCGCGCTGGCGCAGCGCCGCGATGATGGCGCGGTGGTGGCCCACGCGCATGTCGGGCGTAAAGGCGGCGTAGCCGGCGGCGATCAGGGGCGCCGTCTGCATCCACAAATGGTCGACGAAGCGCTTCAGGGTCGGCATGCCGGCCGCCTGCGCCAGGCCCAGGTGAAACGCCTGGTTGCATTGCAGGGCGGCCGCCAGGTCGTGCCGGGCGATGGCGTCTTCATTCGCCTGCAGCAGCCGCTCCAGGTCGGCCAGGCTGGCGTCATCGATGCGCTGGGCCGCCTCCGCCGCGCCCAGCCCTTCCAGCTCCAACCGCAGCGCGCGGATTTCCAGGTAGCGCGCCACGCTCAGCACGGGCACGCGGAAGTCGCGCGGCGAACGCAGGACCAGCGCCTCTTCCTGCACCAGCTGCAGCATGGCGTCGCGCACGGGCGTGACGCTGGTGCCCAGCTGCAGCGCCAGTGCGCGGATGCGCAGCCGGTCGTTGGGCTGGAAGCGCCCCGCCGCCAGCGCTTCGCGCAGCGTGGCGTAGACGGACTTGCCCAGATTGACGTGCAAGAGAGTGTCGAGTGGTCTGTGCATGCGTGGCGGCATTCCCTGAAATGATGATGCATCATACATCAAGCAAAAAAACACTGTCTTGCAAACGTGCGGCAACGGCGCGGCACGCCGCCGGCACGTACAATTTGCCGTCTCCCCACCGAAAGGACATGAATTGAACTGGGATTATCCGCATGCGCACACCCTGCCCGTCACGCCCGAAGCGGCCGACATCGACGGCCTGCAGCACACCAACAACGCCGTCTACGTGCGCTGGTGCGAGCATATCGCCTGGCACCATTCGGCGAGCCTGGGGCTGGACCTGGACGACTACCGCCGCCTGGACCGGGCCATGGCCATACGCCGCGGCGAGTACGACTATCTGCTGCCCACCCGCGCCGGCGAGGCGCTGACCCTGGCCACCTGGCTGAGCGCCAGCGATGGCCGCTCCAGCATGGAGCGGCGCTTCCAGCTGATCCGCGACAGCGACGGCGCCACCGTCGTGCGCGGACGCTGGGACTTGATCTGCATCGAATTGAGCAGCGGCCGCGCGCGCCGCCTGCCGGCGCAATTCCTCGCCGTGTACGAGCCGGCCATCGTGACGGCCGCCGGCTAGCCGCACGCGTTCAGCGCGCCGGCAGCGCCACCGCGCAATCGTGGAAGGCCCGCGTCCTGGCCGGCGGATGGGGGCGCGACGGATGCCGCGTACAGGGAAAGAGTTCGTCGCGCCAGTCGGCGCACAGCGCCACCAGCTTGCCCTCCGGCAGCCGCGCCTCGCTGTTCCAGCGCGCGGCCTGGTGCATGGAAAACGCCGTATGGGATATTCCCGCCGCGCGCGCCGACGCTGGAACAGGCGCCGCAGGCACTGCTGCGGCGCCAGGCTAGTTGACTGCGGCGCCGCCGCGCGCCGGCTCCAGCGCGATCAGCACCAGCAGGATCGCCAGCGGCACGGCCAGCGCGACAAAGCCCACGGCCAGGTAGGCAAAGGCGGCCAGGACGGCGCCCACGGCAAAGCCCAGCAGGGGCCAGAAGAACTTCACGCAGCGCTCGCGCGTGGCGCCGTCGGCCGCGCCGCGCAGCACGTCGACCGTGTCGATCACCACCTGCGTGACATTGCCCGTCATCATGGAGGTGGGCGCCAGGTGCGCCAGCAGCAGCCGGCTGATGGCGCTGTGCGCGCCCATGCCGGCCGCGCCAAACAGGCCGGCCGCCATGGCCAGCGCGCCCGGTTCGCTGGTGAGCGGTTCGGCCAGCATGCCGCACACCATGAAACCGAGCAGCAGCACCAGCTCCAGCAGCAGCGCCACGCGCAGGGCCGACCCGCCGCGCCGTTCCGCCGCCACGCTCAACAGCCGCGCCACCGCCACGCCCAGGATAAAGGCGGGAAACGCCAGCAGTTTCAATGCGATCGAGGCATGCGAGGCCTTCGCCAGCGCCGCGCCGATCAACACGAAGTTGCCCGTGACGTGGGCCGTAAATAAGCCGAACAGGGCGACAAAGCCCAGGGTATCGACATAGCCGGCCAGAAATCCCAGGCTGATGCCCTGCATGCGGCTGCGCTGCGCAACATTCATAAATGCTCCAGTCAATAAAGTAGGCAGATCATACATGCACCTGTGGTGGCGTCGCTGGCATGCGTCAAGCCAGGCTGCCCGCTGCCCGCCGGTCATGAGAATGACATAGGCGTATGGATATTCCCCGAAAACCGCCCATTTCCTGATGCGTGAATATAGGTGAGTTTACTTTTCAAAAAAAACCCTACAATTAACTCAGCAGAAGAAACCTTATGTTTCATCTTGCACTCCGCATTTGCACCCCGCTTGCCTATCGCGACCGACAGCATCCGCCTCACCGCGCGCACCATATTATCTTCACCCAGGACTGGTGATGCCATTGCACGCCAGAATTAAAGTGGTTTATACCATCCGGCAGAAAGAGTTACTACGATGAATATAGTGGCGCCGCAGGAACAATTCGAAAGCCTGGCAGAGGAATATGAACATATGGTGACCTTGCCATTCAGGCGCCAGATCGAAATACCGGCCGTCATGGAAAGCCTGGGCGAGATGGCGGGCATGCATGTCCTCGATTTCGGCTGCGGCGCGGGACACTATGCGCGACTGCTGAGAAAGCACGGCGCCGCGCGCGTGGTGGGCTACGATGCGGCCGGCGGCATGCTTGACCATGCACGCCGGCGCGAGCAGCAGGAACAGCTGGGTATCGAATATTGCGCCAGCCTGCCAGAAGCATTCGACGGGCAATTCGACCTCGTGCTGGGCGTGTATGTGCTGCCCTATGCCACCAGCCGGGCCAAACTGGCGGACATGACGGATGCCATGGCACGCCTGCTCAAGCCCGGTGGCCGCCTGCTGACCCTGCCAATCCATCCCCGCTATGCCTTGCCGGAGAACTACTACGCGCCGTATGGCTTTTCGCTCAGCAGCGAACAGCCCCATGCCGATGGCGCCGAAGTGCATCTGCACCTGCCGTCGGCGACGGCGCCGATCGACATTACCGCCTGGTACTGGTCGGCGCCGACCCTCGAGCAGGCCTTGCGGCAGTCCGGTTTCGACAACATCACCTGGACCGACCCGCTGCCGGCCGGTGCGCTCGCCAACCCGCAAGCGGAACTGCAGGCTTATCTGGAAAAACCGCACACGATACTGATCAATTGTCGTTATGCGCCTAATTAAAATGAAATCATTTCAACCACATTCATTCCCCGCATAACAATATGAGCATTTCCATTCATATACTCGATACGCTCGATGATATTCCACGCGATGCGTATATTCGCTTTCATGAAAAGAGTCGCGCATCCTTTTTTTATGACTGGCGCTTTCTGCAGGCCGCCGAAAAATCACCGCTATTAACCACGAAGAAAACGTGGTACATAATGGCAACAGATAATGGCGAATTATGCGCGCTGATGCCGTCCTATTTGCAGGACCTTGCCGTCGTCGATCCTTTTGGCGTATTAAAAGAGACGGCGAATATCATGAATGAAGGCACGGACACGGGGCTGTTCAGCCATATCATGCATTGTTTCGACAGCAGTATTCCCAGCGTGGCCGACGGCGACGCGTATGCCGCCATCTGCGGCGCATTTTTCCGCGCCCTCGAAGACCTGGCCCGCGACGCCGGCGCCAGTTACTACGGCATCCTGAATGTGGGCGATGCGCGCCTGCGCCAGCACGCCGCCGGCCTGGGCCTGCGCGTCAATCACATGCTCGACCGCTTTTACGCGGACCTGACGCCGTTCCGCGACCTCGACCACTTCATCGGGAACCTCCCGCGCGAACCACGCCAAAAGATGCACCGGCAACTACGCAAATTCGCCGACAGCAGCATCGAAGCGCGGTTTCTCGCGCCGCCGTTCGACGCGCGCCTGGAAGAACTGTGCCGCATGTGCTTTGAAACGACGGAAAAGCACGGCACGCCGCAGTACTTTCCCGCCGTCCCGCTGGCCAGGTTTGCCCGGCTGTGCGGCGATCTGGTGCGCCTGAACGTGATGGAACACGAGGGCCGGCTGGTCTCGGGCATGATCTGCTTCGAGGAGCGCCAGACGCTGCACCTGTGGTCCGCCGGGATGCGCTACGACAGCAGCGACTTCAGTCCCTACGCCGTGGGCGTCGCCAAGGCCTATGAATATGCGTTCGCGCACAGCTTGCAGCGCATCGAGGCGGGCCGCCTGAACGCGCGCATCAAGCTGCGCCTGGGTTTCGTGCCCGAACCGATCTACGCCATCACCAGCGAACGCCTGCCCGCACGACCCGCCGTGCATCACGCGCGCCAACCCGCCACCAGCGCCGCCCCGGCCTGTCTATAGGAGCACTCCCATGTCCGCAGTCCCCGCAACGGCATTCGCCGATGAATACCGACGTTTTGTCGCGCAGCTGCCAGGCAAGGTACGCTCGCGCTACCATCCGGAATACGCCAGCTGGCACCGGCAGGCCAGCTGGAACGGCCGCCATTTTTCACGCTACCCGGAGCTGATCGTGCACGCGGCCACGGTGGACGACATCGTCGCCACGGTGAAATTTGCCGCGCAGCGCCAGCATCGCGTGAGCGTGCGCGCCGGCGGTCACAGCTATGCGGGCTGCTTCCTGCAGGATAATGGCATCCTGCTCGACATCTCGGCATTGCGCGAAATCGAAGTCGATCCGCAGCGCGCCGTCGCCCGCATCGGGCCGGGCGTCACGGGCCGCCAATTGACCAACGCCCTGCTACCGCACGGCCTGGCCTTTCCCACGGGCCATGGCGGCGATGTCGGCCTGAGCGGCTTCCTGCTCGGTGGCGGCCTGGGCATCAATTCCACGGCATGGGGTCCGATGAGCGTCTTTAACATCATCGGCGTCGACGTCGTCATGGCCGACGGCAGTGTCAGGCACGCCAGCGCCGACGCACACCCGGATCTCTTCTGGGCCGCGCGCGGCGGCGGGCCTGGCCTGTTTTTTGTCGTCACCGGCTTTTACCTGCGCTGCCATGCACTGCCGCGCGCCATCAGCAACCACATTTACGGCCTGCCCGCGCGCGCGCTGCCACAGCTGATCGACGCCATCGACGGCCACGACTGGGACCCGCGCCTGCAAATCATGCTTGGCATGGGCCGGCCGCAAGGCGAGAACGACCCGCACGCGCTGGTGCTCAACGTGCTGGCCTTCGGCGACAGCGCCGCCGACGCCGATGCCATGCAGGCGGCGCTGGCCAAGCGCCTGCCGCCATCCCTGTTCACCGTGCTGGCGGCCCTGCCGCAGGTCAGCTTCGAAGACATCTATCGCCAGAGCGAAGCGATGCTGGTGTCGAAAAACTACCGCACCGACAATGTATTCACGGACCGGCCACAGGATGCCGCCGACATCCTCGCCAGCCATTTGCCCGCCATGCCCGCCGTCGCCGGCATGACCCTGATGATCTGGCGCGGGCGGCAGGCCCTGCCCGATGCCGCGTATTCGGTCAGCGGGCGCTGCTTCATCTCCACGTATTTGCAATGGAACGAGGATGCCGACGATGAGCGCAACCGGCAATGGCTGGCGCGCGTGTATGACCGGCTGGCGCCCCTGTCGACGGGCAGCTACGTCAACGAGTTCGACCTCGAAGGGCGACAGGCCCGGATCGCGCGCTGTTATTCCGCGCAGAGCTGGGAGCGGCTGCAGCGCTTGCGACGCCAGTACGATGCGCACGCGGTGTTCCATGCGCTCGATGGTCCTGGGCGCTGATGACACCGCAGTGCAACATGCATTTAGCTCCTGCTTTGCGCGGCCATGCTTTAGAATCAGCGACTTTATCCCCGCAAATCAGGATCACACACTATGACGGCAGTCGGGACTACCGAGCCACAAGAGCTCAAGCGCGGACTGAAGAGCCGCCACATCCAGCTCATCGCCCTGGGCGGCGCCATCGGCACCGGCCTGTTTCTGGGCATCGCCCAGACCATCAAGATGGCCGGCCCTTCGGTCCT
>RCMZ01000784.1_pt1 | contig 13155 bp, 5 predicted proteins | sample 2041141 | NCBI WGS metagenome assembly RCMZ01 (sample SAMN09708263, study PRJNA481090) | Wastewater metagenome, whole genome shotgun sequencing project. | biome: sewage; isolation source: Davis station wastewater (DW) | place: Antarctica: Davis Station | collected 2010-03-01
CTGCTGTTTGACTTCATGAACGGCTTCCACGATGCCGCCAACGCGATCGCCACGGTGGTCTCGACGGGCGTATTGAAACCGCAGACCGCCGTTGCCATGGCCGCCACGTTCAACTTCGTCGCCATCTTCGTGTTCCACCAGCTGACCGTGGCCGCCACGGTGGGAAAAGGAACCATTGACCCGGCGGTGATCGACCAGTACGTGATCTTCGGCGCCCTGATGGGCGCCATCTTCTGGAACCTGTTTACCTGGTACTACGGCATTCCATCGTCGTCCTCGCACGCCCTGATCGGCGGCCTGGTGGGCGCCGCTGTCGCCAAGTCGGGCACGGGCGCGCTGGTCGCGGCCGGCCTGTGGAAAACGGTGGCCTTCATCGTCATCGCACCGGTGCTGGGCTTCGTCTTCGGCTCGATCATGATGCTGCTGGTGTCGTGGATTTTTGTCCGTTCGACGCCGCGCAAGGTTGATAAATGGTTCCGCCGCCTGCAGCTGGTCTCGGCGGCCGCCTACAGCCTGGGCCACGGCGGCAACGATGCGCAAAAAACCATCGGCATCATCTGGATGCTGCTGATCGCCGCCGGTTATTCGAACGCGGCGGACCAGATGCCGCCGATGTGGGTCATCATCTCGTGCTATACGGCCATCAGCTTCGGCACCCTGTTCGGTGGCTGGCGCATCGTCAAGACCATGGGCCAGAAGATCACCAAGCTCAAACCCGTCGGCGGCTTCTGCGCCGAAACGGGCGGCGCCATCACCCTGTTCGTCTCGACGGCGCTGGGTATTCCCGTGTCGACCACGCACACCATCACGGGCGCCATCGTCGGCGTCGGCTCGTCGCAGAAGATGTCGGCCGTGCGCTGGGGCGTGGCAGGCAATATCGTCTGGGCCTGGATCTTCACGATTCCCGCTTCGGCTTTCGTGGCAGCAGTGGCCTGGTGGATTGGCCACCACATCATGTAATGGATAGCCAACGCCAATAAAAAGGGAGCCTTGCGGCTCCCTTTTTTTATGCTTGCCGCCTGCTTACTGGCCGCGCGGGCCCTTGTCGCCGCCCTGATGCTGTTTCAGGCCATCATTCTGGCGGATCGCGCCTTTATCATGCTCGGCTTGCTGGCGGATCTTGCTTGCTTCCTGCTGGGCTTGCAGATCTTCCTGTTGCTGCTGTTCGCGTGGCGTGTCGTGGGGTTTGCTCATGGCGCTCTCCTTGAATGGTAGGTGCCCATGATGCCGCGTGCCGGCCAGCGCCACCGTTCGCTGCGCAACATAGCGCCAGCTTCAGCGGGTCAAGCCAGTTCCACCGTCAAGCCCTCGTAGGCGAGGAAGACCTGCAAGCCATTCAGGCGACCCGCGTGGCGGCCCATCACGTCGGCGAACACGGCTTCGAGCTGCTCGTCGCTGCGCGTCGGTTCGTGGTGGGTGCAGTACAGGCGTCGCGCGCCGCAACGCAGGGCCAGTTCGAAGGCGGCATCGAAGGTGCCGTGGCCCCAGCCCTGCTTGCCCGGATATTCCTCGCGCGTGTACGAACAATCCATGATCAGCGCATCGACGCCGGCCACCAGCGCGTCGATGCCGGCCTGGCGCTGCGCATTGCGCGCCGCGCAGGCCGCGTGCTCGGCATGGCCGGGCGGATGCAGGTTGTAGAACGGTTCATGGTCGCCGCTGAAAAACAGCGCGGCGCCGCCGCAGTCGATGCGGTAGCCAAGGTTGATGACGGGATGGTTCATTTCCGCGCCGCGCACGCGCGCGCCGCCCACGTCGACGCTGTCGCCCGGCGCCAGGGTGCGGTACTCGATGCTGGCCGCCATGGCCGCTTCACTGACGGGAAAATAACTGTTTTGCAGCTGCACCGCCATCACGTGCTCGATGCCGCGCCCGGCCACCGCGTCGTAGGCGCCGTGCAGGCGCATGCGGTTGCCGGCCACGAACAGCGGAGAAAACATGGGCAGGCCGTGGATATGGTCCCAGTGGCTGTGCGTGATGAAGACGTGCGCATCCACCGGCTGCCCCGCCGGCAGCTGCTGCGCCAGCGAAAAGATGCCGCTGCCCGCATCGAGGATGATCAGGCTGTCGTCATCGGTGCGCACCTCGATGCAGGTGGTGTTGCCGCCATAGCGGGCCGTGCGCGGACCGGGGGAGGGGATCGAACCGCGTACCCCCCTGAACGTGAATTTCATCCAGTGCCTTGTTACAGTGTAATTATTGTTGATTCTATTCTAATTAATGAGATTGGCGGCAACATTTATGCGTGTTGCAACACGGCAAGTTATTTCATTTTGTTGTAACTAAGTAATGTACAGTGCGCAGGGTGGCCGTTACACTGGCGCTTGCCGACGTCCCCATCTTTCTTACCGGATCGCCCATAACATGCCTCAGCTGCACCCCGAGAAGATCGCCCAGCGCCTGGAGCAATTGACCGAGCTCAGTGTCGCGCTCGGCCATGGCATCGGCGGCGAGGGGCGCGATATCGGTCCCCTGCTGCAGCGCATCGTGCTGCTGGCAAAAAGCATGAGCGGCGCCGATGGCGCGACCCTGTACCGGCCCGCGCCCGATGGCCGGCGGCTCGATTTCCACATCAGCGTCAACGACAGCCTGGGCATCGCGCCAGGCACCGACGTGGGCCTGCCCGGCGTGCCCCTGTTCGACGGCGCGGGCCAGCCCAACCTGGCGTCGGTGGCCGCGTATGCGGCCAATATGCGCCGCTGCGTGAATATCGCCGACGTGTACCGCGACGAAGCCTTCAATTTTTCCGGCATGCGCGCCTTCGACCGCCACCACGGCTATCACACGCAATCGATCCTGACGGTACCCATGGGCGACCACGAGGGCGATCTGATCGGCGTGCTGCAGCTGGTGAATGCCCGCGATGGCGCCAGCGGTCCCGTGCGCGCCTTTTCCTCGACGGACCAGCGCTTCATCGAGGCCCTGGCGGCGCAGGCCGGGGTGGCGCTGACGAACCAGTTGCTGATCGCGCAGCTGGAAGAGCTGCTCGAATCGCTCGTCACCCTGATCAATATCGGCATCGATGAAAAGTCGCCGTACACGGGCCGCCACTGCCAGTTCGTGCCCGAGCTGACGATGCTGCTGGCCGACGCCGCGCATGCCACGCAAACGGGGCCGCTGGCCGACTTCCGCCTCAGCGACAATGAACGCAAGCAGCTGTGGCTGGCCGGCCTGCTGCACGATTGCGGCAAGATCACCACGCCCGTGCACGTGGTCGACAAGGCCACCAAGCTGGAAACCATCTTCGACCGCATCGCCCTGATCGACACGCGCTACGAAGTGCTGCTGCGCGACGCCGAAATCGCCGCCTTGCGCCAGCAGGCGGCGCAGCCGGAATGCCAGGATGCCATCGCCCGCGCGCTGGAGCGCGAGCAGGCGGCGCTGCGCGAGGAGCGCGACTTCATCCGCAGGGTGAACATCGGCGGCGAGAGCATGGCGCAGGCCGACCAGGAAAGAGTGCGGCAGATCGCCAGGCGCCGCTGGCGCGCGGCTGACGGCCAGCTGCGCGACTTCCTCGACGCCGACGAGACGGAAAACCTGACCATCCGCGCGGGCACGCTGACGGCGGCCGAGCGGGCCATCGTCAACAACCATATCAGCGTCTCGATCCGCATGCTCGAAGCGCTGCCGTGGCCCAAGCACCTGCAGAAGGTGCCCGAGTATGCGGGCGGCCACCACGAGCGCATGGATGGCAAGGGCTACCCGCGCGGGCTGACGAAAGAGCAGATGTCGGTGCCGGCGCGGCTGATGGCGATTGCCGACATCTTCGAGGCGCTGACGGCGCGCGACCGTCCCTACAAGAAGGGCAAGCCGCTGTCGGAGTCCTTGCGCATCCTGGGCAATTTCAGCCTGAACGGGCATATCGACCCGGAGCTGTTCGACGTATTCATCCGCAGCAAGGTGTATCTGACCTTCGCGGAAAAGCACATGCATCCGAGCCAGATCGATGCCGTCGACGAGGCGTCCATTCCGGGCTACACCCCGTGACGAGGGCCTGGCGCGCGGTGCTGGCGCAGGCCTTGCGCAAGCATGGCGCGCGCTTTTTGCTGGGCGTGCTGCTGACCATGGCGGCCGCCATGCTGTGCCTGTCCGGCAGCGACACGATGGCGCGGCTCGACGCCATGCTGGGCGACTGGCGCATGCGCTTCGATGCGCCGCAGCTCGACAGCCGCATCGTCATCGTCGACATCGATGAAAAAAGCCTGGCCCGGGTGGGCCGCTTCCCGTGGAGCCGCGATATCCAGGCGCGCCTGGTGCGCCAGCTCACCGGCCATTACGGCGTCGCCACCTTGGGCTTTGACATTGCGTTTCCCGAAGCGGACACCAGTTCCGGCTACGCCGTGCTGCAAGGACTGGCGCAGGGCGAACTGGCCGGCGTGGCGGGCTTGCCGGCGCAGCTGGAAAAACTGCGTCCGGCCATGGATTACGATGGCCTGTTCGCCGACGCCATGCGCGGCCAGCCCGTAGTGCTGGGCTACAGCGTCTCGGAGCGGCAAGCCAAGGGCGTGCTGCCGCAGCCCGCCTTCACCGTGGCGGACCTGAATGGCCGCACGGTGACGGCCTACGTGGCGCGTGGCTACGAAGCCAATATCGCGCCGCTGCAGGCGGCCGCGCGCGGTGCCGGCATCTTCACGGCGCTCACCGATGCCGATGGCGTGGTGCGCTCCTCGACCCTGTTGCAGCGTATCGGCGACGGCTACTATCCCTCGCTGTCGCTGGCCACGGCCGCCGTCTACCTGCAGGCGCGCGCCATCGCCCCCCGCTTCACGGCCACGGCCGACACCTTGTCGGCGCGCCAGCTGGACAACGCAGGCCTGGAACACATCGTGCTGTTCACGCCGCGCGGCGCCACGGCCATCCCCGTGGGCGAGGCGCTCACCACGACGGTGCAGTACCGCGGCACGGGCGGTCCCGATGGCGGCGCGTTCCGCTATGTGTCGGCATCCGACGTACTGGCAGGCACCGTGCCGCGCGCGCTGCTGCAGGGCGCCATCGTGCTGGTGGGGACCACGGCGCCCGGCCTGAACGATATCCGCGCCACGCCCGTGAATGCGGAATATCCTGGCGTGGAAGTACACGCCAATTTGATCAAGTCCATCCTCGACGGCCGCTTCAAGGCGCGCCCCGACTACGCCTTGGCGCTCGAACTGGTGCAGATCCTGCTGTTCGGCGTGCTGCTGGCCGGCGCCCTGGCCGTGCTGCCGCCGGCCGGCGTGATGCTCGTGACGCTGGGCGCGCTGACGCTCACCATCGGCATCAACCTGTACCTGTACGCCGTGCGCGACCTGGTGCTGGGTGGCGCCGTGGTGCTGCTGCTGATCGTCGCGCTGTTCATCGTCAACCTGGCCTGGGGCTATTTTTTCGAGGTGCGCAAGGGCCGTGCGCTGGTGGCGCGCTTCGGCGAATACGTGGCGCCCGAACTGGTGGCCGAGATGGCGGACAATCCGCAGCGCTACACCATGGATGGCGAGAACCGCGAACTGACGGTGCTGTTCGCCGACGTGCGCGGTTTCACGGCCATTTCCGAGCAGCTGGCGCCGGCCGCGCTGCGCGAATATATCAACGAATATCTGACGGCCATGTCGCACGATATCCGCGACAGCCATGGCGGCACGCTCGACAAATACATCGGCGACGCCGTGATGGCCTTCTGGGGCGCGCCCGTGGCGTTTCCCGATCACGCCAGCCGCGCCGTGGCCAGCGCGCTGCTGATGCAGCAAAGCGCGGCGCGCCTGAACGGCCAGTTCGCCGCGCGCGGCTGGCCGCCGCTGCGCATCGGCATCGGCATCAATACGGGACCCATGCACGTGGGCGACATGGGCTCGCGCATCCGCCGCGCCTACACCGTGATGGGTGACAGCGTGAACCTGGCCGCGCGCCTGGAAGGGGCCAGCAAGCGCTATGGCGTGGGCATCGTCGTGGGGCCCGCCACGCGCGCGGCGGCGCCCGAATTCCTGTACCGCGAACTGGACCTGGTCAGGGTGCTGGGCAAGCAGGAGGCGGTGGCCATCTTCGAGCCGCGCTGCCTGCAGGCCGACGCGACTCCCGCCGAGCTGGCGCAGCTGGAACGCTGGCACGCGGCGCTGGCACGGCTGCGCGCCTGCGAGTGGCCCGCCGCCGGCGCACTGATCGCCCAATTGCGGGCCGATTTCCCCGACGATGGCCTGTACCGGCTGTATGGGGCGCGCATGGAAGATTACCTGCGTACGCCGCCTGTGTCCGGCTGGGATGGCGTGACGGTCCTGGATAGCAAATAGATAGCGGAAAACACGGAAAATATTAATGATTAAGCTATGTTTCATCCTCGTATGCACGATGTATGCTGCGGCGCGACGAAAATGGGGCAAAAACGTCAGAAATTTCTGACTGGAAACTAAAAGCCGTCTAAAATTTGTCTTCAATCCATTGCTGGACACGCTGCCGCTGGCGCCTGCTGCGCCGCCCGCTGGTCCGGTTACACAAGAAATCCTTCACATGACATATCGTTTGGTGCACCTGCTTGCGGGTTCCGCGCTGCTGTTCGCCGTCGGCGCCGCCGGCGCCGCCGTTTCCATGGATCCAGCCGAGCCTGTGGCGGCCGAGGACGGCGCGCCGCGCTTTGATATCAGCCGCTTCGAGGTGCAGGGCAATACCTTGCTCGACGCGGCCCAGGTGCAAGCCTTGCTGGCCCCGTTCACGGGCCGCCAGCGCGATTTTTCCCACATCGCCCGCGCCGTCGAGACGCTGGAAAATGCCTACCGCGCACGCGGCTACAGCACGGTACAGGTGCAGTTGCCGGAGCAGGAGCTGGAACGGGGCGTGGTGCGCCTGAGCGTGCTGCAAACGCCGCTGGGCAAGGTGGCCATCAGCGGCAATGCGCACGTCGACGCGGCCAACGTGCGGCGCGCCTTGCCAGCCCTGCGCGAAGGCGAGACGCCGAACCTGAATGCCTTGTCGCAAAGCCTGAAACTGGCCAATGAGAATCCGGCGCGCAAGATCGAAGTGCGCCTGCAGGCCGACGAGCAGGCGGATGCCATCGACGCCATGGTGACGGTAGCCGACGAAACGGCATGGAAAGCCATGCTCAACGTGGACAACACGGGCACGGCGGAGACGGGCAAGACGCACGTGGGCGTGGTGCTGCAGCATGCCAACCTGTGGGGCCGCGACCATGTCGCCAGCTTGCAATACACGAGCAGCCTGGAAAAGCCGGACAAGGTCGGCGTGTATGGCGCCGGCTACCATCTGCCGCTGTACGCGCTGGGCGACTCGATGGACTTTTTCGCCAGTTATTCGAACGTCGATTCGGGCAGTGTCTCGGCCGGCATCTTTGACCTGGCCGTCAGCGGCCAGGGCAGCATGGCCGGCATCCGCTACAACCAGAACTTCGCCCGCCGCGACGATTTCGAACCCAAGCTCGTGTACGGCATCGACTACAAGGCTTACCGCAACAGCGTGCAATTGTTCGGCATGGAACTGGGCGCCGACGTCACCGTGCATCCGGTCAGCGTCAGCTACATCGGCGCGTGGACCTTGCCGATGGGCGAGACCAGCGTGGCCCTCACGTTCGCGCACAATATTCCCGGTGGCAAACATGGCGCGCAAGCCGATTTCGACAGGGTGCGCGCGCAGGCCAAGGCCGCCTACAACACCTTGCGCCTGAGCGCCACGTCGGGCCGCGTGCTGGCCAATGACTGGCAATGGCGCGCGCTGTTCAACGCCCAGCTCACGCCCGACGCGCTGGTGCCGGGCGAGCAGTTCGGCGCCGGCGGCGCGGCCTCCGTGCGCGGCTTTGCCGAGCGCGAGGCATCGAACGATTCCGGCGCCAGCCTGAACCTGGAACTGTACACGCCGAACTGGTGTGAACAGGCTGCCGGCTACCAGTGTCGCGCGCTGGCCTTTTATGACACGGCCTGGCTGCGCCGCAACCACGCCTTGCCCGGTGAAAGCCCGTCGCAGGGCATCGCCAGCGGGGGCCTGGGCCTGCGCTTGCTGCTGAGCCGCTACGCGAATCTGCAACTCGATTACGCCCACGTCGTCGACGCGGGCGACACGGGCAAGCGCGGCGCCAACCGCCTGCATTTCCGCCTCGCCTTGGCCTACTAGTATCAGGATGAACACCATGCACATTACCGTCCACCACGCTGTCGTTTCCGCCCAGATGCCGCCGCCGTACGGGCCGCCCCTGCGCCGCACGGCGCTGGCGCTGCTGCTGGCCTCCTGCTTCGGCGCGGCACACGCCAATCCCGCCTTGCCGCAGGTGGTCCATGGCCAGGCGACGTTCAATCAGCAAGGCAATATCTTCTCGATCACGAACACGCCCAACACCATCATCAACTGGCAAAGTTTTTCCATCCATGCCGGTGAAATCACGCGCTTCATCCAGCAAAACGGCAATAGCGCCGTGCTCAACCGCATCACGGGGCAAGACCCCAGCAAGATCCTGGGCAGCCTGGAATCGAATGGCAAGGTATTCCTGATCAACCCGAACGGCATCGTCTTCGGCCAGGGCGCGAGAGTGGACGTGAACGGCCTGGTGGCCTCCAGCCTGGGCATGACGAATGCGGATTTCCTGGCCGGCAAGCGCGAATTTGCGGCGGGCGGCGTTGCTGGCGGCGTCAGCAATGCAGGCGTCATCCATGCGGGCAAGGGCGGGCAAGTGCTGCTGATCGCGCCGAACGTGGAAAACACGGGCCTCATCACGGCGCCGAATGGCGAAGTGATCCTGGCCGCCGGGCGCAGCGTGCAGCTGGCCGATCCCGGCAATCCGCAGCTGCGCGTGCTGGTCTCGGCGCCAGGCGACCAGGCGCTGAACCTGGGCCAGATCATCGCCCAGGGCGGCAGCATCGGCATGGCCGGCGCGCTGGTCGGCCAGCGCGGCGTGCTCAACGCCAACAGCGCCGTCGTCGGCGACAACGGCAGGATCGTGCTCAAGGCCAGCGGCCAGACGGTCTTGTCGGCCGGCAGCGTGACCTCGGCCACGGCAGCGGCCGGCAAGGGCGGCGAGATCTCCGTGCTGGGCGAGCAGGTGGGCATGTTCGGCGATGCGAAAATCGACGCCAGCGGCGCCACGGGCGGCGGCACGGTCTTGCTGGGCGGCGATTACCTGGGCAAGAACGGGGCCGTGCAGAATGCGCGCCAGGTGGTGGTGAACCGCGATGCCAGCATCAACGCCGACGCCGTCAGCAGCGGCAAGGGCGGCAAGGTCATTGTCTGGGGCGATGAGTCGGCGCAGGTGCACGGCAGCATTTCCGCGCGCGGCGGCGCCCTTGGCGGCGACGGCGGTTTCGTGGAAACCTCGGGCCATTACCTGGCCGTCGATGGCATCCGCGTCGATACGGGCACGCGCGCGGGCGGCGGCAAGCGCGGCACCTGGCTGCTCGATCCGTATGATATCGAGGTGGTGGCTGGCTCGGGTGGCAGCCTGGGCAATGTCGACGATTTTACCCATGGTTCGCCAACCGGCAGCACCAGCATCGGCGCCAGCATCATTTCCAATGCAAACAGCAATGTGATCCTGCAGGCGACGCACCATATCAACTTCAGCAGTGCCGTGGACATGGTGAACAGCGGCATCGGCCTGACCGCCATGGCGGGCGAGACGATCAACGTGTTTGCCCCCATCACGACCAAGGGCGGCGCCGTGATCCTGTCGGCCAACGATGCCAGCAGTACCGGTGGCGCCTACGGCCTGGGAGCGAACGTCAATCTGGATGCGGCCATCACCAGCAATGGCGGCAACGTTTCTCTTTCCGGCGCCAGCGTGACGGGCAGCGGCGTGGTCAATGTCGGCAATGGCAATCTGAGCCTGCTCGCGAATATGGCAGCCGGCGGCATCAGCCTGTCGGGCACTGGCAGCCAGCTGATCGGCAGCGGCATCGCCGGCCAGACTGTAACGTTGCAGGCAGACAATGTCAGCCTCGCCGGCGGCATCAATTTCGGCGGCACGGCGGGTGGCGCAAGTGTGCTCATCAAGCCTTTGAACAGTACGCGCAGCATCGACCTGGGCACCAAGTCGGGCACGGCCCTGAGCTTGAACGTGGCGGAACTGGCCGGTATCTCGGCGTCGTCACTGACCATTGGCGACGGCACGAACACGGGCGGCATGCTCATATCGAATACGCTCACGACGGCGGGAGACCTGCACCTCAATGCAGCTTCCGCCATCACGGCCACGGGCGCTGTCGCCGTGGGCGGCAGCTTCGTGCTGGACGGCGGCAGCTGGGTGCAAAACAGCGCCAGCTTGCCTGGCTTTAGCGCCAGAAGCTTTACCGTTGGCAGCGGCGCCAGTTTCCTGCGCGTCGCCGGCGGGGATGGCGCGGCCGCGCCGTACCTGCTCGCCGATATCTATGGCTTGCAAGGCATCGGCAGCCTGGGACTGGACAATAATTATCGCCTGGCCGGCAATATCGATGCCGGCGGCACCGTGAACTGGAATGGCGGCAAGGGTTTTATTCCCATCGCCGGCGGCGGCGCGGCCTACTCCGGCGTCTTCGATGGCGCGGGCTTTGCCATCAGCAGCCTGATCATCGATGGCGGCACCTACGATTCGCCCGTGGGCTTGTTTGGCACCCTGCAGGGCGGTACTTTGCGTAACCTGAGCCTGAACGGTGGCAGCGTCGCCGGCGTGGCCAATGTGGGGGCGCTGGTGGGCAATGTGCTCAGTGGAACGATCGACAATGTCAGCAGCAGCGCCGCCGTCAGCGGCCGGCGCAATGTGGGCGGGCTGGTCGGCAGCAACGGCGGGACGATCTCGGCGTCCGGCACCAGCGGCACGGTGACGGGCCTGAATGCCGATGACGCGGGCGGCGTCGGCGGCCTGGCGGGCTTGAACCAGGCGGGCGCCAGCATCACGGCGTCGACGGCCAGTGGCGCGGTGACGAGCGCGCGCGCCATGGTCGGCGGCCTGGTGGGCAATAATGAAGGGGCGGTTTCGCAGTCGTACGCCACGGGCACCGTGCGCGGCGCGGCGAATATCGGCGGCCTGGTGGGGCGCAACGGCGCAACTGGCACGATCAGCAGTGCCTATGCCACCGGCGCCGTGGGTGCCGCCGACAACAGCGATCCCGTCGTCGCCAGCGAAAATCTGGGCGGCCTGATCGGCTGGAGCGTGGCGGGCAGCAGCGCCAGCAATGTCTACAGCAGCGGCGCCGTGGCCGCCAGCGGTTTTGCCGCCAACACGGCGGGTGGCGTAGTGGGCCGCGCCGACCCGGGAGCGGTGGTTTCCAACGCGTTCTTTAACTATGAGACGGCTGGCATCCAGCGGGACCAGGGTGGCGCCAGCGGCCGCACGACGGCGCAGATGCAGCAGCAGGGCAGCTTCAACGGCTTTGATTTCGGCAGCACCTGGCGCATGTACGAAGGCTACACGACGCCCATGCTGAAAGCCTTCCTGAAACCGCTGCAAGTGAACGTGTCCGGCAATGCCAGCGGCAAGGTCTACGATGGCCAGCTGGCCGCTTTCCTCGGCTCGATCGGCTATGTTGGCTTGCTCGATGGCGACACGGGCGTCAATGGCAGCCTCGGCTACGGCAATGCGCGCAACGCGGGCACTTACAATTTGACGGGGCTGTGGTCGACCAAGTACGACATCACCTTCGGCGGCACCACCACCTTCGCCATCACGCCGCGCGTGCTGAGTGTCAGCATCGGCGGCAATGGCAAGGTGTATGACGGCAACCTGGGCTACGATGGCGCCAGCTTTGTGCTGGGCAACGTGGTGGCGGGCGACAGCCTTACCATCAGCGGCCAGGCTGCCTTCCTGGACAAGAACGCGGGCAGCGGCAAGGCCGTGCATGCCAGCGGCCTGGCCCTGGGCGGCAACGAGCTGGGCAACTACAGCCTGGCCGCGACGACGGCGGACGGCACGGCCACCATCAGTGCGCGCACCCTGAACATCAGCTTGAGCGGCGTCAACAAGACCTATGACGGCAGCGTTGCGGCCGGCGTCAACATCGGCGACGACCGCATCCAGGGCGACGTGCTGACGCTGACGGGCAATGCGGCGTTCGGCGACAAGAACGCCGGCGCGGGTAAAACTGTCAGCGTGACGAACGTGGGTTTGAACGGGATTGACGCGGGCAACTATGTGCTCAATGCGAACAGCGGCAGCACCACGGCCGACATCGCGGCGCGTACCCTGACCGTCAATTTCAACGGCGTCAACAAGATCTATGACGGCAGCGTTGCCGCCGGTGTCAACATCGGCGACGACCGCATCCAGGGCGATGTGCTGACGGTAGGCGGCAATGCGGCGTTCGGCGACAAGAACGCGGGCAGCGGCAAGACCGTCAGCGTGACGAATGTGGGTTTGAACGGCAGCGATGCGGGCAACTATGTGCTCACCGCGGACAGTGGCAGCACCACGGCCGATATCACGGCGCGGTTGCTGAACTACGGTGTTTCCGGCGCGCAGAACCGTGTCTATGACGGCACGACCGGCGCCACCCTGAATGGCTATTTCGAAGGCCTGGTCTCGGGCGACCAGGTCAGCATGGCAGGCCTGGTGGGCAGCTTCCGCGACAAGAATGCGGGCAGCGGCAAGGTGGTCGACTACCAGGTCGCGACAGGCCACCTGACAGGGCAGGACGCGGGCAACTATGTGCTCAATGCGAACAGCGGCAGCACCACGGCCGACATCACGGCGCGCACCCTGAACGTCAATTTCAACGGCGTCAACAAGACCTATGACGGCAGCGTTGCCGCCGGCGTCAACATCGGCGACGACCGGGTCCAGGGCGATGTGCTGACGGTAAGCGGCCAGGCGGCGTTCGGCGACAAGAACGCCGGCGCGGGTAAAACTGTCAATGTGACGAATGTGGTTTTGAACGGCAGCGATGCGGGCAACTATGTGCTCAATGCGAACAGCGGCAGCACCACGGCCGATATTACTGCGCGCACCCTGACCGTCAATTTCAACGGTGTCAACAAGACCTATGACGGCAGCGTTGCGGCCGGCGTCCACATCGGCGACGACCGCATCCAGGGCGACGTGCTGACGCTGACGGGCAATGCGGCGTTCGGCGACAAGAACGCCGGCACGGGTAAAACTGTCAGCGTGACGAATGTGGCGCTTGACGGCGTGGATGCGGGCAACTATGTGCTCAATGCGAACAGCGGCAGCACCACGGCCGACATCGCGGCGCGCACCCTGAACGTCAATTTCAACGGCGTCAA
>RCMZ01000785.1_pt1 | contig 13137 bp, 13 predicted proteins | sample 2041141 | NCBI WGS metagenome assembly RCMZ01 (sample SAMN09708263, study PRJNA481090) | Wastewater metagenome, whole genome shotgun sequencing project. | biome: sewage; isolation source: Davis station wastewater (DW) | place: Antarctica: Davis Station | collected 2010-03-01
AGGAAGGTGACCATCGCCGCCTTGGAGTCGAGCATGCCCTCGTCCATGTTGATGTCGATGATCTGCGCGCCGGCTTCCACCTGCTGCAGGGCGACTTCGAGGGCTTCGGTGTAGTTGTCTTCACGGATCAGGCGGGCGAAGCGGGCCGAACCGGTGATGTTGGTGCGTTCGCCGACGTTCACAAACAGCGAGCTGCGGTCGATGGTGAACGGCTCCAGGCCGGACAGACGGCAGGCTTTAGGGATGTCCGGAATGGCGCGTGGCGGGTACTTGGCCACGGCCTCGGCAATCGCCTTGATGTGCGCAGGCGTGGTGCCGCAGCAGCCGCCGACGATGTTCAGGAAGCCGCTGGCGGCGAATTCTTCCACCACCACGGCCATTTCCGCCGGGCTTTCGTCGTATTCACCAAAGGCGTTCGGCAGGCCAGCGTTGGGGTGGGCGGACACGCGGGTGTCGGCCTTGCTCGACAACTCTTCCAGGTACGGGCGCAGTTCTTTGGCGCCGAGGGCGCAGTTGAGGCCCACGGAAATCGGCTTGGCGTGGCTGATGGAGTTCCAGAAGGCTTCGGTCGTCTGCCCGGACAATGTACGGCCGGAGGCATCGGTGATGGTGCCGGAGATCATGATCGGCAGCTCGAAACCTTGCTGCTCGAAGACTTCCTGCACGGCGAAGATCGCCGCCTTGGCGTTCAGGGTGTCGAAGATGGTTTCGATCAGGATCAGGTCGGCGCCGCCTTCGATCAGGCCGCGGGTGGCTTCGACGTAGTTCGTCACCAGCTCATCAAAGGTGACGTTGCGGTAGCCAGGGTTGTTCACGTCAGGCGACAGCGAGCAGGTGCGACTGGTTGGGCCGAGTACGCCAGCAACGAAGCGCGGCTTGTCCGGGGTTTCCAAGGTCTTGGCATCGGCCACGCGACGGGCCACGCGGGCGCCTTCGACGTTCAGCTCATAGACCAGGGATTCCATGCCGTAGTCGGCCTGGGACACCTGGGTGGCGTTGAAGGTGTTGGTTTCCAGGATGTCGGCGCCGGCGTCCAGGTAGGCCTTCTCAATGGCGGCGATCACGTCCGGGCGGCTGAGCAGCAGCAGGTCGTTGTTGCCTTTCACATCGCTCGGCCAATCGGCGAAACGCTCGCCGCGGTAGTCCTCTTCCTCCAGCTTGTAGCTCTGGATCATGGTGCCCATGCCGCCGTCGAGAATCAGGATGCGTTGCTGCAGCGCTTGCTGCAGGGCGTGAAGGCGGGCGGTGCGATCGGACATGGCGGACATGACAACTACCTGGAAGCAGGGGAACAGAAAGGCGGCGATGATAGCAAAACTGTATGGTTTCTGAGCATGCCAGGCATTTGCATGAAAATCGTTCATGTTGGCGGCATTGGCTTTGCGGCCTCCTTGGCGACTAAAATCGCCGGCTTTGTCGTCTCCATGTCATTCAGGGATCAGAACCATGTCGCTCCGGGCGCTTGTCAGCACGCTGTTCATCTTTATTGCGCCTTTGCTGCAGGCCGAACCGATCTCCTACAGTCGCGATGTGCAGCCGATTTTTACGGCCAAGTGTGTGGCCTGCCATGCCTGTTATGACGCGCCGTGCCAGCTCAATCTGGGCAGTGGCGAAGGCGTGCAGCGCGGGGCCAATAAGTCGCCGGTGTACGACGGCGGCCGCACCGATGAGCAGGCCCCCACGCGCCTGTTTCTCGACGCCCACAGCGAGGCGGCCTGGCGGCGCAAGGACTTCTACTCGGTGCTCAATGCTCAGGGCAGCCAGGCTGCGTTGATGGCGCGCATGCTGGAACTGGGCCACGCCAAACCGTTGGCAGCCAACGCCAAGTTGCCCGCCGAACTGGAACTGGGCATCGCCCGTAAGAACCAGTGCGCACTGCCCGCGGAGTTCGCCAGTTACGCGGCCAAGCGCCCGGCTGAAGGCATGCCCTTTGCCGTCACGGGGTTGGAACCGCAGGAATACCAGACCCTGCAGGCCTGGCTGGCGGCGGGTGCGCCGGTGGACCAGCAGGCCCTGCAGCCCAGCGCCAGTGAAGCGGGGCAGATCACTGAGTGGGAAGCATTGCTGAATGCCAACGGTGCCCGCGCCAGCCTGGTGAGCCGCTGGCTGTATGAGCATCTGTTTATTGCCCACCTGTATTTTGCTGGCGGCGAGCCGGGGCATTTCTTCCAGCTGGTGCGTTCGCGCACTCCCAGCGGCCAGCCGATTGATCCGATTGCCACACGCCGGCCGAACGATGATCCGGGCAATACCTTCTACTATCGCCTGTGGCCGGTGCAGGGCGTGATCGTGCACAAGACCCATATCACCTATGGCTTGAGTGCGCAGAAGCTGGCGCGGGTCAACGAGCTATTTTTCAGCGGCAACTGGACGGTCGACGCGGTGCCCGGCTACGGCCCGCAACGGCGTGCCAACCCGTTCGAGACCTTTGCCGCGATTCCGGCCCAGGCCCGTTATCAGTTCATGCTGGATAACGCCGAGTACTTCGTGCGCACCTTTATCCGCGGGCCGGTGTGTCGCGGGCAGATCGCCACCGATGTGATTCGCGACCAGTTCTGGGCGCTGTTCCAGGCCCCGGAACAGGATCTGTTTATCACCGATGCGGATTTTCGCGAGGAGGCCACGCCGCTGTTGGCAATACCGGGGCAGGTGGCACAGTTGCGCAACCTGCCGCTGGTGTGGGGCGACTACAAAGACCTGCGCAATCAGTATGAGGCGCTGCGCAACGAGGCCTACGCCGATGCGCCCGCGCCAGACTGGTCGAACATCTGGACCGGCAACGACAATGCGTTGCTGTCGGTGTTCCGCCACTACGACAGCGCGGCGGTGGAGAAGGGCCTGATCGGCGCGGTGCCGCAGACCCTGTGGCTACTCGATTACCCGCTGTTCGAGCGCGCTTACTATCAGCTGGTGGTCAACTTCGACGTGTTTGGCAATGTCTCCCATCAGGCGCAAACGCGCATGTATTTCGATTTGATCCGCAATGGCGCCGAGCAGAACTTCCTGCGCCTGATGCCGGCGCAAAGCCGCCAGGCACTGCGCGATGACTGGTATCAGGACAGCGGCCAGTTGAAGCTGTGGTTGTCCTATCCGCCGCTGGATACCGACACGCCCAGCGCCCTGGCGCTGGAGCCGCTGCGGCCTAAGCAGAGTTTTGTCAGTGGCTTACTGGCCCGCTATGGCAGCCTGAATGCCAAGCAAGACCCGATCAACCGTTGCCTCAGTGGCAGCTGTTATCGCGCCAACATCAGCCCGCAGTTGCAGGCAGTCGAGCAACGCCTGAGCCGTCTCACGGCGCGGCCGGCGGCCAGCCTCAAAGTGATTGATCAGTTGCCTGAGGCCAGCCTGCTGCGTATCGAACTGGCCGATGGTCAGCGCCAGGTCTACAGCCTGTTGCGCAACCGGGCGCACAGCAGCGTGGCATTTATCATGGGTGAGTCGTTGCGCTATCAGCCGGGCCTGGATGACCTGACGGTCTATCCGGGGGTGCTGAGCAGCTACCCCAACTTTATCTTCAATGTGCCGGCTGCCGAGGTGCCCGCGTTTGTTGCCGCGCTGGAGCAGAGTAAGGATGCCACCGCCTTTGAGCGCATCACCCAGCGCTGGGGCGTGCGCCGCAGCCATCCGCAGTTTTGGTATTACTTCCACGATCTGGCGCGCTATATCGAGGAAACCGAGCCGCTGGAGACTGGGGTGCTGGACATGAACCGTTACCAGAATCTGTAAGCGCTTCTGGGGGAGTTGGCGTGGTTAAAACCACGCCAGGCCCCTGCCTTAGCAGTATTTTTTATTCCTACCAAATTACTAGGACTTTGCCGGCGCCGGGGCAGTGGCGTACACTGCGCCCATGTTCGCGAGGAGTTGCCATGAGCGCCATCAATATCACCGAAGCTGCCCACGATTATCTGGCTGACCTGCTGAGCAAGCAGAGCACCCCAGGCATCGGCATTCGTATCTTCATCACCCAGCCGGGTACCCAGTACGCCGAAACCTGCATTGCCTACTGCAAGCCGGGCGAAGAAAAGCCGGAAGACACCGCGCTGGCACTGAAGAGCTTCACAGCTTATATCGACGCCTTCAGCGAGACCTTTCTCGATGACGCCGTGGTCGATTACGCCACTGACCGCATGGGCGGCCAACTGACCATCAAGGCGCCGAATGCCAAGGTGCCAATGGTTAACGCCGACAGCCCGGTCAACGAGCGCATCAATTACTACCTGCAGACCGAGATCAACCCAGGTCTGGCCGGTCACGGCGGCGAAGTCAGCCTGATCGATGTGGTCGACGACGGCATTGCCGTATTGAAGTTCGGCGGTGGCTGCCAGGGTTGCGGTCAGGCCGATGTGACCCTCAAGGAAGGCATCGAGAAGACCTTGCTGGAGCGCATCCCCGAGCTCAAAGGCGTGCGTGATGTGACCGACCACAGCATCAAGGAAAACGCTTACTACTAAGCGTTTTCCAGCCTGTGTTGGTGAAAACAAAAAAGGCGACCCGAGGGTCGCCTTTTTTATCTGCTGCGCGTTATGCCGGCATCGTCCAGGGTTCCAGCGCGTAGCCTTGCTCGCTCAGGGCGGCGCGCGATTGTTGCAGGACGCTGGCCAGTTGTTCGGCATCGCTGTAGGTGCTGGCGCTCAGCTTGGTACGACCCAGCAGGCGGGTGCTGCTGCGGTCGATCACGCTGATGCTGAGTTCGCCGCTGCCTGGCTGCGGGGCCCAGGCCACGCATTGAAACGGTCGGAACGCGCGGTCGGTGATCAAGAGTGCGTCGTTGAAGCGTAAGGTGCTGCTCATGGAAGTGTCTCTCCGGCTATCGGCCCAATTCACGTTGGGCTGACAGCGAAAGCTGCGCTGTATTGCCCATTCATAAGTATTGATGGCGGCAGCTGACCCCTAAGTCACACGCCGTCGTGAAAATGATCGAGGCTGTCGCAAAAAATCAATAAGTGGACGCGCCGGACAGGTTTCAGGCGGCAATCGGCGGCTGCCCGGAAGGCTCGCTGAGCAGGTAGGCCTCGAAGCCCAACTGGTTCAGCAGGTGCACCGCCAGTTCGCTGCGTACGCCACCTTCGGCCAGTACCGCATACAGACTGTCCTGAGCGAGGCCAGCAGCCTGCTGGCGCAACTGGCCAATCGGCAGGTTGAGACTGCCTGGCGGGTGGCCGAGGCGGTACTCCATCGGCAGGCGCACATCCAGCAGCAGGCAGTTCTTTTTCCCGTGTCCGCTGAGTTGTTGCAGCTGCCGGGCGCTGATCTGCGGGATCAGGGTCGGACGCACCAATTCGACAAACAGCTCGCGGCTCAGGCGGGCCAGCACGCCGTCGGTCAGCATGGTTACGCTGGCGCCCCGTACTGCACCGCTGACCAGTGCTTCCTCGCCAAAAAAGTCACCACTGTGCAGCTCTTGTCGCGGCTCTTGCGCATCGCTGCCGGGCAGGCTGACCTGCGCGCGGCCCTGTTTGAGCACGTAGAAGTGCTCGCCGGGCTCGCCATAGCGCACCACGCTGGCGCCGGCTGCGACCTCGATAAATTCGAAGCGGCCCAGCAGCAGGTGCAGGTGGGCAGGCGGCCGAACAGCGGCGAGCGCAGTAGCTTGCTCAACCAGTCATCGCTGGCCTCGGCGACTTCATCGACCTGCAGGCTGCCGACCTCATAGGAGGCGGCCTCGCTCCAGTTCAACAGGCGTTCCAGCAGGCTGCGTTCGACGGCAAACAGGCGCACATCGCTGCGCGCGCCGATGTCCTGGTCTTGTGGCTGGTTTTCATTGAGGGCGCGGCAGGCTTCGGGGCTGCCGGCTTGCAGGTGGCGGTTGCGGTTTTCCGCCCCCAGCCAGACTTCGCCTTCGAGCAGGAAATACAGCGCCAGGGCATGTTCGCCGCGGCGCAGGATCAGTCTGCCGGCCTTGTGTTCGATGTATTGCAGGCTGTCGAGCAACTGTTGCAGGTAGTGGCTGGAGAGAAAGTCGATCGGGCTGAACCGGCGCAAGTGCTGCAGGGTCAGACGCTGGCTGGCGGACATGGCAATCCCCTCAACGAAGGTACTGGTACGTCCGTTCATCCTGCACCTGATACCGCCGGTCAGATAGGAACTTTTGGTTATTTGCCCGGTGCTGTGTTCGTGAGCTTGGTGCTTACAACTGAGCGCTGTGCAGCCAGGCGTCTACCTGGGTCAGCGCCTGCTGCTGACGTTGCGACCAGTCGCCCTGGATGTCGACATAGGCTTGCTGGTGGTGCTGCAACCAGTCGCGGCACGCCTGGTGGAATTGCTCGCGCTGGGGCAGTTGCGGCTGGCAGCGTTGGCCGTCATCGACCCAGGGCACGGCGTTGGGGTCGAGGAGCAGGTGCAAGTCGTACTGGCGGGCCAGCAATTGCTGTTCAAGCCACGGCGGGCAGGCACCAAACAGGGCCTGGCTCCAGAGCATATTGCTCAGCAGGTGGGTGTCGAGAATCAGCAGCGTCGGCGCCTCCGCCCGCGCCGCGTCTTCCCAGGCGAGTTGGCCCTGGGCGATGGGCGCGATGTCGGCATAGCAGGTGTCGCGCTGCTGTTGCTCGATAAAGTGGCGCACGTATTCGCCGACGATCACGCCGCCAAAGGTCTGCTGGATGCTCGCGGCCAGCCAGCTTTTACCGCTGGACTCGGGGCCAGTGAGAACCAAGACCTTCATGGCTAGGCCGCAACCGGCTGGCGCTGCCACTGCCGCCAGCCATGCACCGCCAGGAGGGTGAACAGGGCATACAAGCCGGCGGTCAGGTACAGCTCTTTATGGATAAACAGGCCGACAAAAATCACGTCGAGGATGATCCACAGCAGCCAGTTCTCCAGGCGTTTTTGCGCCATCCACACCTGCGCCACCAGGCTGAAGGCGGTCAGGCTGGCGTCCAGCCAAGGGGCGGCAGCGTCGGTGTAGGTGGCCATGCCATACCCCAGCAGCAGGCTGCCGGCGGCGCCGATGGTCAGGCTCAGGAGCAAGCCGTTAACCCCCAGACGGCTGATCTGCCGGCCGCTGTGTTGGCTGCCGCCACGCGTCCATTGCCACCAGCCATACAGCTGCAACACGGCGTAGATGCCTTGCAGAAGCATGTCGGAATAGAGTTTTACGTCGTAAAAAATCCAGCTGTAAATCAGCACCATGACTAGGCCGATAGGCCAGCACCAGAGGTTTTGGCGGATGGTCAGCCAGACGGCCAGCACACCGAGGGAGGCGGCAATCAGTTCAATTACGGACATCGGTCGTTCTCGTGGGGCGCTTGTCGGCGGTCGCCGGCGCTTATGGGTATTCGATGGCGACGATATACCAGGCTTTTTCCCCGGTGGGCGTCTGCACCCTTACTTCGGCATCCAAGGCCTTGCCGATCAGGGCGCGGGCCAGTGGGGCATCGATGCTGATTTGCTGGGTCTTCAGATCCAGTTCGTCGGGGCCGACAATCCGGTAGCGCGATTCGTGGCCATCGTCATCCTCCAGGCTCACCCAGGCGCCGAAGTAGACCTTGTTGGGGTCGCTGGGGCGGCTGTCGACGACCTTGAGGTTCTCCAGGCGCTTAGTCAGAAAACGCACCCGGCTATCGATCTCACGCAGCATCTTTTTGCCATAGGTGTATTCCGCGTTCTCGGAACGATCCCCTTGGGCGGCCGCTTCGCTGACCGACTGTGTCACTTGCGGGCGACGCACATGCCAAAGTTCATGCAGTTCGGCGCGCATGCGCGCCTCGCCTTCGGGGGTGATCAGGGCAGTGCCTGCGGAGCGGGGTGGGCGATAGCGGCTCATGGGCTGTGCAGGTGATGAGTGAGTGGCGAGTTTATCAAGCTCAGCCCTCACGTAGCACGGTCAGTGGGCTGGCATTCAGGGCGCGACGGGTGCCGAGTACGCCAGCGCCACCGACCAGCAGGGCGCCGAGCAAGGGCAACAGCAACAGCCAGGGATGAGGGTGCCACGCCAGGTCGAAGACCAGTTGATAGAGCAGGGCGCTGATCAGTTCACAGCCAAGGGCTGCAAGCAGGCCGCTGGCGGCGCCGAGCAGGCCAAATTCAGCACGCCGGGCGCGCACCAGCAGGCGCCGTTCGGCCCCCAATGCCCGTAGCAGTGCACCCTGGCGGATGCGTTCATCGAGGGTGGTCTGCAGCCCGGCAAACAGCACCGCCAGCCCGGCGGCCAGCACAAACAGCAAGACAAACTCGATGGCCAGGGTGACTTGCGCGAGGATGCTGCGCAGTTGCGCCACCAGGGCATCGACCTGCAACAAGGTGACGGTGGGGAAGGCGCGGGCCAGCGCCAGCAACTGCCGGTCCTGTTGGGCCGGCAGGTAGAAGCTGGTCAGGTAGGTGGTGGGCAGGTCTTGCAGGGTGTCGGGCTCGAAGATCATGTAAAAGTTGGGCTGGAAGCTGTTCCAGTCCACCTTGCGCAGGCTGGTGACCTGGGCATCGCGGTTGAGGCCGCCAACGTTGAAGCTCAGGCGGTCGCCCAGTTTCAGCTGCAGGCTGGCTGCCAGTTCGGCTTCCACCGATACGCCAGGCAGGCTGTCGGTCGATTTAGCCTGCCACCAGTGGCCGGCCAGCAACTGGTTGTCCGCCGGTATGTCGGCAGCCCAGGTCAGGCTGAGGTCACGGTTGAGGGCGCGCTCGCCCCGCGATTCCTTGCTCACGGTTTGCCGCAGCGGTTCACCATTAACCAGCAGCAAACGCCCCGGTACCACCGGGTACAGCGGTTGCGGATGGGGCGTGAGTGTGGCCAGGTGAGCGGCGAAGGCGGCTTGCTCGTCCGGCAAAATGTTCAGGGCAAAATGATTGGGGGCGTCGGCGGGCAGCTGATTTTGCCACGTGTCGAGTAGCTCGCCGCGCAGCAAGGCGATCAGCGCCATGGCCAGAATGATCAAGCCAAACGCCAGCGCCTGGCCGGCGGCGGCCAACGGCTGACGCAGCAACTGACCCAAACCCAGGCGCCAGCTCAAGCCGGCATTGGCCAGCAAGCGCCGTAGGCTGCGCAGGCCCAACAGCAGCAAGCCGCCAAGCAGCAACGCGGTGAGCAAGCCGCCGCCCAGCAGGGCCAGGGTCAAGGCCAGATCCAGGCTCAGGCGCCACATGATTAGGCCCAGTGCCAGCAAGGCGGCGCCGTACACCAGCCAGGAGCTGGCGGGTACGGGGAGCAAATCGCGCCGCAGCACCCGCAGTGGCGGTACGCGGCCCAGCGCAGCCAGTGGCGGCAAGGCAAAGCCAGCGAGGGCAACCAGCCCAGTGGCCATACCTGCCAGTGCCGGCCAGAGACCGCCGGAGGGGATATCTGCCGGCAGCAGGCCTTGCAGTAAATAGAACAACACCTGCTGCGCTAGCCAACCAAGCACCGCGCCGCCGAGGCTGGCAGCCAGGCCGAGGATGGCCAGTTGCAGGCTGAACAACCCCAGCGCCTGGCGCCGTGATAGGCCCAGGCAGCGCAGCAGTGCGCTGGCATCGAAACGCCGGGCGGCAAAGCGCGAGGCTGACAACGCCACGGCGACGCCGGCGAGCAGGATCGCCGCCAAGCTGGCGAGGTTTAGATAGCGTTCTGCGCGGCCTAGGGCGTTGCCGATTTGGGCATTGCCATCGTGGGCATCTTCGAGTTTTTGCTGGGCCTGCAGGCCTGGCGTTACCGCTTCGCGGTAGCGTGCCAGGGCCGCAGCCTCGCCACGCCAGAGCAGGCGATAGGTGACGCGGCTGCCTGGCTGCACGATGTCAGTCGCAGCGAGGTCGTCCAGATGCATCAACAGGTGTGGGGCCAGGCTGTAAAAGTCGCCGGCGCGATCGGGCTCGTAGGTCAGGACCCGGCTGATGCGCAAGAGCTTGCGGCCCACCTCCAGGCTATCGCCCACCTGGAGATTGAGGGCGTTGAGCAGGCGCACTTCGACCCAGGCTTCACCCGCTTGCGGTCCTTTGCCCGGCTGCTCGGGGCCATAGGGTGTGGCGGCGCTTCTGAGCTGACCGCGCAAGGGGTAGGCATTATCCGCGGCCTTGACGCTGGCCAATTGGATGCCTGTGGCGCTGGCGATCACGCTGGCAAACTCCACCACCTGGGCAGATTCAAGGCCCAGGGCGGTGCCGGCGTCGAGTTGTTCGCTGCTGGCGGCGGTGCTGCCTTTGATCTGCAGGTCGGCGCCAAGAAACTCGCTGGCGCGCAACAGCATGCCGTCATTCAGGCGAGTACTGAAATAGCCGATGGCGGTGCTGGCAGCAACGGCAATCAGCAGCGCGGCGAACAGGGTGCGCAATTCGCCGGCGCGGGCATCGCGCAATAGTTGGCGGCCGGCTAAGGCCAATAAGCGGCTGAACGGCAGGCGGCTCATAGGGCAGGCACGGTATCGACCAACTGCCCGGCCTCAAGGCGGATCTGCCGATTGCAGCGCTGCGCCAGGCGGGCATCGTGGGTGACCAGCACCAGGGTGGCGCCGCGTTCACGGTTGAGTTCAAACAGCAGGTCGCAGATACGCTCGCCGGTATGGCTGTCGAGGTTGCCGGTGGGTTCGTCGGCGAACAGCACGGCCGGTGCGGCGACAAAGGCGCGGGCAATGGCTACGCGCTGTTGCTCGCCACCGGACAGCTGGCGCGGGTAGTGGCTCAGACGCTGCCCCAGGCCCACCCGCTCAAGCAGGGCGCGCGCCCGTTGGCGGGCATCGGCATGGCCTTCCAGCTCCAGCGGCAGCATGACGTTTTCCAGGGCATTGAGGCTGTCGAGCAACTGGAACGACTGGAACACGAAACCCACCTGCTCGGCGCGCAGGCGCGCGCGCTGGTCTTCATCGAGCTGGCTCAAATCCTGGCCGGCCAGGTGGATGCTGCCACTGCTGGGTAGGTCGAGACCGGCGAGCAAGCCCAGCAGGGTCGACTTGCCCGAGCCTGAGCTGCCGACAATCGCCAGGCTGTCACCGCGGCACAGGTCCAGGCTCAGGTTATGCAGGATGCTCAGCTCGCCTTCCGCGCTGGGGACCACTTTGTTAAGGTGCCGGGCAGTAAGAATCGGTGTGTTCATCAGAGTGGCGTTCATGCACTGGCGCTCAGGAGGATTCGATGCGGGCGTGGCGAATAACTGCCGTGGTGACGTTGTTGCTGTGGGCTCAGGGCGCGACGGCCGGCACCTTGCTGGTGCTCGGCGATAGTATCAGCGCCGCTTTTGGTCTGGATACACGCCAGGGCTGGGTGAGCCTGCTCGAACAGCGTCTGGCGGCCGAGGGTTTTGACTACCAGGTGGTCAATGCATCGGTCAGTGGCGACACCAGCGCAGGTGGCTTGGCGCGCCTACCGACGCTGCTTGCAGAGCATCAACCGCAGCTGGTAATTGTCGAGCTGGGTGGCAACGATGGCTTGCGCGGCCAGCCGCCGGCGCAATTGCAACAAAACCTTGCGGCGATCGTCCAGAGCGCCCGCGCAAGTGGTGCGCGGGTGTTACTGCTGGGCATGCAGTTGCCGCCCAATTACGGTGCCCGTTACAACGCGTTGTTTAGCCAGGTTTATGCCGATGTGGCCGGCGCTGCTCAGGTGCCGTTACTGGGGTTTTTCCTGGATGGGGTGGGTGGTGTGCCGGCCTTGATGCAGGGCGATGGCATTCATCCTAATGCCGCCGCTCAGCCGCGTCTGTTGGATAACCTCTGGCCGCAGCTCAAGCCCTTGCTCTGAGGCTTTTCTGGGCGAGCGCTTTGGGCTAATGTGGCGACCCTCTTTTGGAGTCGTCCATGCCGCGCGTCACCTGGTCCCTGCATGCTTATCAGTTGATCGAGCCCGATGAGCAGCTTGACCTGTTCGCCTGCCGCGAAGTTCGCGTGCACCTGTTGGCGCGTCAGCTGGAACTGGGCGGTTTTGCCGACCGGACTCTGTGCGGCGGCCTGCTGCCGGCACAACCGCAACTGATCGTTCTGGAAAAGACCATGCTGCGTGACAAGCGCCTGTGCAAGGCCTGTCACGCCGTGCTGCAAGCCCAACGCCGTGGTGAGCGGTTGCTTTGGTCTAACGCTTGACGTTGGCCTGGCGCATGCCGGGCAGTGTACAATCTGCGGTCATTTTATCTGCGCCACGCCAAGGATTCCCGGATGTTGTCCCGTGTCCCTCTCGTTCTTCGTTCGTTATCGCTTGCCGTCTCGTGTGCGGCCGGTTCCGCTGTCGCTCTGGAGCTGCCTCTGCCGCCACCTGGCGAAGATATTGTTGGCCAGGTACAGGTGATCAAGGCCAAGTACGAGGACACCTTTGCTGATCTCGGCAAGGCCAATGACCTGGGGTATACCGAGATGGTGGCGGCCAACCCGGGTGTTGATGCCTGGTTGCCGGGCGAAGGCTCCGACGTGATCTTGCCGACGCGCTTCATCCTGCCCGCCGGCCCGCGTGAAGGCATCGTGATCAACCTGGCCGAGTACCGGATGTACTACTTCCCGAAAGGGCGCAATGTGGTTTACACCTATCCGCTCGGTATCGGTCGCGAGGGCTGGGGTTCGCCAATTACCAATACGGCGATTACCGCCAAGACGCCGAATCCGGCCTGGTATCCGCCAAAATCCATTCGTGAAGAGCATGCTGCTGAAGGTGATCCGTTGCCGACAGTGGTCGCGCCAGGGCCTAACAATCCGCTGGGCCCATTCAAGTTCACCCTGGGTACGCCGGGCTACCTGATTCACGGCTCGAACAAGAAGTTCGGTATCGGCATGCGCGTCAGCCATGGCTGCTTCCGCATGCTCAACAATAACGTGCTGGAGCTAGCGGGCATGGCGCCGGTGGGCACCAAGCTGCGCATCATCAACGAGCCGTACAAGTTCGGCGTGAGTGGCGGCAAGGTCTATCTGGAGGCGCATGCGCCGCTGGATGATCACGGCGAGCCATCCTTGGTCGACAAGCACACGGCAGTGATCAATGCGCTGCTCAAACGTGATGACCTAGTCAATCAGCTGCGCCTGGACTGGGATGTGGTGCGTGAAGTGGTGGCTGCCGAAGATGGTTTGCCGATCGAAATTGCTGTGCCGGATAACTCTGTGGCTAGCACGGCCTTGCCGCTGAACTGATCGATAAGCTGTTGTTTAGAGCCGCCCTATGGGGCGGCTTTTTATTGCGTGCGCCAGGCATGGCGCGTTGCGCGTAAGCGCAACCAGCTTGGCTGTGGTGGCCACGCTGGTGACTTGGAGGTGAAAGTCCTCT
>RCMZ01000786.1_pt1 | contig 13129 bp, 11 predicted proteins | sample 2041141 | NCBI WGS metagenome assembly RCMZ01 (sample SAMN09708263, study PRJNA481090) | Wastewater metagenome, whole genome shotgun sequencing project. | biome: sewage; isolation source: Davis station wastewater (DW) | place: Antarctica: Davis Station | collected 2010-03-01
CCATCGGCTCCGTCTCGCGCCTGCTCGACATCGGCATCCTGCCCGACATCATGGCCGGCAACATCATCGGCATCGTGGCGCAGCGCCTGGTGCGCCGCCTGTGCCCGCACTGCAAGGAAAGCGTGATCGCCGACGAGGTCGAGCGGCGCCTGCTGGGTTTGATTTCCGACGACGCCGAAGTCAGCATCTGCCGCGCCGTCGGCTGCGAGCGCTGCGCGCACCAGGGCTACAAGGGCCGCCTGGCCATCATGGAAATCCTCAAGATGACGGCCGAACTCGACGAGTTGACGGCGCGCCGCGCGAGCAGCCGCGAATTGAAGAACGCGGCCCGCGCGGCCGGCTTCAAGGCGCTGGTCGACGACGGCATGCGCCGCGTGCGCGAAGGCGTCACCACGCTGGAAGAAGTGGCCCGCGTGGTCGACCTGACGGACAGGCTGGTCTGATGGCGCTGTATGTCTACCGCGCCATGGATGCGGCCGGGGCGATGATTCCCGGCAGCATGGAGGCGGCCAATGTGCCGGACCTGGAGGCGCGCCTGCACCACATGCAGCTCGACCTGATCGACTGCAAGATCACGGGACAGTATCTGGTATTGCTGGGCAAGCGCGTGATCCACCGCCGCGACCTGATCAATTTCTGCTTCCACATGGAGCAATTGACGGGGGCCGGCGTGCCCATCCTGGAAGGCTTGAACGACTTGCGCGAAAGCACGGATCATCCGCGCCTGCGCGAAGTCGTCACGGATCTGATTGAAAGCATCGAGGGCGGCCTGCCGCTGTCGGGCGCGCTGGCCCAGCATGGCGACATCTTCGACGCCACCTTCACCAGCCTGATCCTGGCGGGCGAACAGAGCGGCAAGATCGCCGAAGTCTTCAAGAACCTGTCGGAAAGCCTGAAGTGGCAGGACGAGCTGGCGTCGCAGACGCGCAAGATCGTCATGTACCCGATCATCGTGGCCCTCGTCGTGGCGGCCGTGACGTTTTTCCTGATGATTTACCTGGTGCCCCAGCTGACGGCCTTCATCCGCAACATGGGCGGTGAGTTGCCGCTGCATACGCGCGCGCTGATCTTTGTATCGAATGTGTTCATCGATTACTGGTATGTGCTGCTGGCCCTGCCCGTGCTGGCCTTCTTCGGCGGGCGCGCGGCGATCCGCCGCAGCGCGCCGGTGCGCTATGCCTGGGATGGCCTGAAGCTGCGGCTGTGGCTGATCGGCCCCGTGCTGCACAAGATCATCCTGTCGCGCTTTGCCACGTTTTTTGCCCTGATGTATGCATCCGGCATCAGCATCCTCGAATGCATCCGCCTGTCCGAAGGCATCGCCGGCAACCAGGTGGTCGCCGCCGGCCTGCGCCGCGCCGCGCAGCTGATCAGCGAAGGCCACGGCGTCACCGCCGCCTTCCAGCACACGGGCATCTTTCCGCCGCTGGTGATCCGCATGCTGAAAGTGGGCGAAGCCACGGGATCGCTGGATACGGCCTTGCGCAATGTCAGCTATTTCTACAACCGCGAAGTGAAGGAATTGATTGAAAAAGTACAGGCGATGATAGAGCCGGCCATGACCGTGATCCTGGGCCTGCTGCTGGGCTGGATCATGCTGTCCGTGCTGGGGCCGATCTACGACACCATCAGTACGATGAAAACTTGAGACCCGAGACCTGAGGCCGCCGTGTTCCGCAAACAACTGCTCTACATCACCAGCGATGCCCTGTGCGCCTACGACTGGCACCATGGCGCGCTGGGCCCCGGCCAGGTGTTTCCCGCCAGCGCGGCCGGGCTGGACGACTTCGCCGCCTGGCTGGAAGACCCGCAGGCGCAGCGGCTGGACGTGCCCGCCTACCTGCTGACGGACTTGATCGAGGAAGATTTCCAGCACCAGCTCGTGCCGCACGTGCGCGGCAAGGCGGGCCGCGCGCTGCTGGAGCGGCGCAAGCAGCAGCTGCACCGCGATACCCCCTACCGCGGCAGCACCCTGCTGGGCCGCGAAAGCACGGGCCGCCACGACGACCAGGTGCTGTTCTTCGCGCTGACCAATCCCTCGCTGCTGCAGCCGTGGACGGAAGCGCTGGAACACTTGCGCATTCCCGTCGCCGGCATCTATTCGACCAGCCTGCTCAGCATCGCCCTGGTACGCAAACTGGCCCTCGCGCACGAACACCTGCTGCTGGTGACGCAGCAATCAGGCGGCTTGCGGCAAAGCTACTATGAAAAGGGCCAGCTGCGCTTCTCGCGCCAGACGGCCACCATCGCGCTCGACGGCGTGGCCGTGAATATCGCACTGGAAACGGAGAAGACCCGGCAATTTCTCACCAGCACGCGCATGCTGGCGCGCGGCGAAGTGCTCAATACCGTCATCCTGGCGCCGGCCGCGCAGATCGCCAAGCTCGAACTGCTGTGCGATAACGACCTGGAAGTGGCCTACCACTTCATCGACCTGCAAGTCGCCAGCGAGCGCGTGGGCTTGCGGCAGACGCCGGCGCTGGCCGATGAGTTGCTGCTGACCTTGCTTGGCAAGCAGCCGCCGCCCAGCCATTACCCGCCGGGCGCGCTGGCGCGCTATTACCACTTCCAGCGCGCGCGCAAGGCGCTGTATGGCGCCAGCGCGCTGATCGGCGCCTCGGCGGCCCTGTGGTGCGTGATCAACGTCCTGGGCGGCATCAACGATGACGCGGCCGGCGCGCGGCTGCGGCAGGAAACGGCCTCCTACGAGGAACGCTACCGCAACATCATGTCCGGCATGCCGCCGGCGCCCGCCAAGACGCAGAACATGAAAGTGGCCGTCACCCTGGGGCGCATGATCGCCAGCCAGGCGCCGGAACCGGGCCGGCTGCTGGGCATGCTGAGCGCGGCGCTGGACCAGGCGCCGCAAGTCCAGCTGGGCCAGCTGCACTGGAACGCGGGACCGCCGCCGGCGCGCACGGCGGGCAGCGGGCAGGCGCCGCCGCAGGCCGGCAACAGTCCCCCGCCAGGCAGCAGCCTGGCCGGCATTCCCGTGCCGCCGCCGCAGGCGCTGCGCCTGGAAGCGGACGTGGCCATGCCAAACAATGACTACCGCGCCGCGCTGGGCGCCATCACGGCCTTTGCGCAAACGCTGGCGCGCCAGCCGGGCATGCAGGTAGCCATCGAGGAAACGCCGCTGGACTTGCGTTCCAGCGTGGCCCTGTCCGGCAAGAGCGCCACGCCGGCGCCGGACAGCCAGGCCCGCTTTACCCTCCTGCTGGTGTGGCAGCCATGAGCGGCCCCGTCAAGCAAACGCCGCTGCCAGGCATGAAAAAGGCCGCCGCGCCCGCCCCAGCCCTGCCCGCCTGGCTGGGCGAACTGCCGTTGATCCGCCGCGCCCTGCTGTGCTTTGCGCTGACCCTGCTGGCCAGCCTGATACTGCTGAGCCTGAGCGCCGCGTACCGCGAACGCGCGGCGCAGCAGTTCGAATTCGCCCGCCATGCGCGCGCGGCGGCGGCCAGCCTGTTCAACCACGCGGAAGCGGAAAAAGGCGAAATCCGCCTGTACGAACCGCAATTTCTCGCCTTGCGCCAGCGCGGCCTGATCGGCGAGGAAAACCGCCTGGCCTGGATCGACGCCATCCGGCTGAGCCAGGAACAGCGCAAGCTGCTGCCCATCGGCTATGAAATCAGCGCTCAGCAAACGCTGCAAGTGCCCACGCCGATGGCCATGGGCCAATACCAGCTGCGCGGCAGCCGCATGCAGCTGCATCTGGACTTGCTGCACGAACTCGATTTGCTGAACTTGCTCGATGACTTGCGCCAGGCGGGCTATTTCGCCGTGCAGGAATGCACGCTCAAGCGCAATGGCGCAGGTGGCCCGCCGGCAGGCGCCACGTCTGCCCTCAGCGCCGACTGCAGCCTGCTGTGGCTGACCCTGGGCAGCGTCGCCGTGCCCGTGCAGGGCTTGCCATGAAGCGCGCCGTGCTCATGTGCGCACTGTTCGGGGCGGCTTTCTGCGCGCGCGCCCAGGGGCCGCAGCTGGGGCGCCTGTTCATGACGCCGGAACAGCGCACCCAGCTGGATGCGCAACGCTACGGTCCACCGCCGGGCACGCCGGCCCCGGCCGTAGCGCCGCCGCCCCCGCCACCGCCACCGCCGCCCGTGGAACTGAACGGCATGGTCGAGCGCAGCAGCGGACGCTCGACCGTCTGGCTGAACCAGACGCCGCAGCAGGAACCGCACAACCAGCTCGACCGGGCCAGGGGCGGCACCCTGACCTTGCGCCTGTCGAGCGGCCAGGTGGTGCGGCTGAAACCGGGCCAGCGCTACGACCCGGCCAGCGGCAGCGTCAGCGAAGCGCCGGAGGGACAGCCATGAGGCAGAGGCCGTCGCAGCGCGGCGCCGCCTTGCTGCTGCTGGTGGCCGTGCTGGGCCTCGGTGCGGCCAGCCTGCTGATCGGTGCCTTTGGCCGCGATACGGGCGAGGCGGCGCGCCAGCAGCGCACCCTGGCCACCCTGGCGCAGGCCCGCGACGCCTTGCTGGGCTTTGCCGTCACGCATGGCCGCCTGCCCCGTCCGGCCGCTTCCGCCCTCGATGGCCACGAGCGCGCCGCCGACTGCGCCAGCGACGCCGACTGCAGCGGCTTCCTGCCGTGGGTGACGCTGGGCGTGGCGGGCAGCGACGCCTGGGGCAAGCTGCTGCGCTACAGCGTCACGCCGCAAATGAGCCGCGCGCCCATCATCTCGTTTTCCGCCGTCGCCAACCGGGTCGTGCTGGCGCGCGACGGCAGCGGCGCCTTCGCCTATGTGGCGGGACAGGACCTGTGCGACGTCAGCGCCCAGTGCCTGCCCGCCGTGCTGTTCTCGCAAGGCAAGGAGCACTTCGGCACCACGGCCAGCGGCGTGGAGCAACGCAATACGGCACGCGGCAATATCGATGAGGCCAGCAACGACCACGCCAGCCGCAGTTTCATTTTCCGCCCCGCCAGCGCCAATGACGCGCTGCCGGGCGGCGCCTTCGACGACATGTTTACCTGGATTACCTTGCCTGCCCTGTATCAACGCATGCGCGCCGCGCGCAACCTGCCATGAGCGCCCGCCCGCCATCCCTGCGCCGGCAGCGCGGCTTTTCGCTGATCGAGATCGCCATCGTGCTGGTCATCGTCGGCCTGATGATCGGCGGCCTGGTCACGCCGCTGACGGTGCAGCTGGAGCAGCGCAAGGTGGCCGAGACGCAAAAGGCGCTGGACGAGGCGAAGGAAGCCTTGACGGGCTACGCGCTGCGCTATGGCTACCTGCCCTGCCCCGCCATTTCCGCCGTGAATGGCCTGGAAGACCGGCGCGGCGGCCGCTGCAACGGCGACAAGCGCGTGGGCTTCCTGCCCTGGGCCACCCTGGGCTTGCGCCAGGGCGATAGCTGGGACAAGCTGTTCCGCTACAGCGTGACCCCCGCCTTCAGCGACAGCGAACAGCTGTTCAACCTGGGGACGCCGCGCGACATCAGCATCGTCACGCGCAATGGCGGCCCGCTGCTGCAGGCGACGGCGCTGAACGACATCCCCGCCATGATCATGTCGCACGGCAAGAACGGTTTCGGCGCCACCAGCGTGCAGGGCCAGCGCCAGGCCGTGGCTGCGGGGAACAATGTCGACGAGCGCAGCAATGCTGCGAGCAGCAACATCTACATCAGCCGTCCCGCCAGCGGCGCGCAGCAGCCGGGCGGCGAGTTCGACGACATCGTCGTCTGGCTGTCGCCCAACATCCTGTTCAACCGCATGGTGGCCGCGCAAAGGCTGCCCCGCTGATGCTGATCTCCACCCTGGCTCCCGCGCGCACCATCGCCCGCTACACCGTGCTCGAAGCGCTGCGCAGCCGCCTGCTGTGGCTCTTCGTGCTGGCCGCCTGCGGCGCCGCCGGCCTGGCCGGCTTCCTGCAGCAACTGGCGCTGACGGAAAGCGGCGCCGTGCAGGCGGCCCTGCTGGCGGCCACCTTGCGCCTGGCCAGCGTCTTCCTGCTGGCCACCTTCATTGTCACCAGCATGGCGCGCGAAGCGGCCGACAAGGGCCTGGAACTGCTGCTGGCCCTGCCCATGCCGCGCGCCGCCTACCTGCTGGGCAAGCTGCTGGGGCATGCGGCGCTGGCGGCCGTTCCCGCCGTGCTCTTCGGCGCCTTGATGGCGCTGTTCGCCGCGCCCGCGCAGGCCGCGCTGTGGGCCTTGTCCCTGCTGGGAGAATTGTGGATCGTCGCGGCCTTCAGCCTGCTGTGCGCGGCCAGCCTGCAGCAGGCGCTGCCCGCGCTGGCCGCCGCCAGCGGCTTCTATGTGCTGGCGCGCCTGCTGGGCAGCCTGCAATTGCTGGCGCATAGTCCCCAGGCGGGCCGCTCCTGGGCGCAGCAGGCCATGGCGGGCGGCATCGACGTCCTGGCCCTGCTGCTGCCCCGCCTCGACGATTTTACGCGCACGGAATGGCTGCTGTATGGCACCGGCGACTTGCCCGCCCTGGCTGGCGTGGCGGCGCAAACGGCCATCTATGTCGGCTTGCTGGCTGCCTGCGCGCTGTGCGACTTTTACCGCAGGAATATCTGATGGCCGCCTCCCTGCGCCCCTGGTCCAGCGTGCCGCGCCCCGTGTGCTGGCTGCTGGCGGCCTGCCTGCTGCTGCAGCTGGGCTGGCGCGTGGCGCAACAGCAGGCGCCGGCGCAAGCGCGCCCGCTGCCCGCCGCGCCGCCAGCAGGCGTGGCGCGCCTGGCCAGCCTGGGCGAGCCGCTGGCCATGTCGAAGGCCATGCTGCTGTACCTGCAGGCGTTCGAGGACCAGCCCGGCGTCAGCCTGCCATGGCGCGCGCTCGACTATGAACGCCTGGTCGGCTGGCTGGAAACGGCGCAAACGCTCGATCCGCGCAGCCAGTACGCGCTGGTGGCCGCCAGCGAAGTGTATGCCGGCGTGGCCGATCCGCGGCGCGCGCGGCGCATGCTGGCGTTTGTCGCCGGCAGCTTCGCGGCCGACCCGCAACGGCGCTGGCCCGCCATGGCGCAAGCCGTGCTGGTGGCGAAGCACCAGTTGCACGACCTGCCACTGGCGCTCGGCTACGCGCGCGAACTGCGCCAGCTGGCGACGGGGCCGCAAGTGCCGCCCTGGGTGCGCGAAATGGAGGCGTTCATCCTGGAAGACATGGACCAGCTCGACAGCGCGCGCCTGGTGATCGGCGGCCTGATCGCCAGCGGCCAGATCAGCGACCCGCACGAGCTGGCATTCCTGGCGCGCCGCCTCGACGAGCTTTCCGCAAAGAAAGCAAAGTGAGCACCCTGACATGGCCGGCGCCGGCGGTGCGCAAACGCCATTCCCGCGCATGCCCATTTGCAGTAAACTGCCCGATAACCAGGCCCCCGCAGCCCACGCTTTTCACAAGGAATTCCCATGCCCCCACGCCGCCAGCAAGGCTTTACGCTCGTTGAAATCGCCATCGTCCTGGTCATCATCGGCTTGCTGCTGGGCGGCGTGCTGAAGGGACAAGGCCTGATCGACAGCGCCAAGGTGAAAAACATCATCCAGCAGTCGAATTCGCTGACGGCCGCCGTCAACGCCTACCAGGATAAATTCCGCGCCCTGCCCGGCGACGATATCCAGGGTACCGTGCACGTGCCTAACTCGGCCGGCAACGGCAATGGCGACGGCCAGATCGGTGACGGCCAGCCGCGCGAATTCACCTTGGCGCCGCAGCACCTGGCGCTGGGCGGCTTTATCACGGGCTCGTTCAACGGCACCTCGCAATTCATGACCAGCGCCCAGGGCGGCGCCGTCTACCTGTACAACGATGAAGTGGGCGGGCGGGCCGGCAACGGCATCCGTTTCGACAACTTGCCGGAAGGCTATGCGGAGCAGATCGACAGCAAACTCGACGATGGCGTGGCCAGCACGGGCAGCGTCCGGGCGAACATGCCATATGGCAATACCGGTGCTATCATCCCCCGCACCGCCGTGTTTTTCTGACAAGGCTGTCACTATCGAAGGAGTACCATGTCGCTACATCGCAAAGTCATCATTTCCCTGGCCGCCGCCTGCGCCTTGCTGGCCGGCAGCGCCCAGGCCCAGTACGTGGGACCATCCACCGGTCCTGAAGCGCCAAAGACCGTTGCCGCCATCCTGAAAAACCCCGTCGATGACCAGGCTGTCGTGCTGCGCGGCCATCTGCTGCGCAAGGTCGGCAACGAAAAATACACGTTCTCCGACGGCACGGCGGAGATCCGCGTGGAAATCGACGACAAGGTCTTCATGAACCGCAAGATCGACGCCAGGACGCAGGTCGAGATCCGCGGCGAAGTGGAAAAGGACTTCATGGAAAGCCCGGAAATCGACGTCGACGTGCTGACCGTCGTCCAGTAAGCTGCCCCGCTCTCCCGCCGCCATGGCGGGATGAGCGCCTCGCCCGCCTGCCAGCCGCGCAGCGCGGCGTTGTCTTCCCATGTTCCTGGCGCAACCTTTTTTCCACAGCAGAAACTAGGCTTGTCAGAACAATCAATTTCGTCTAGCATCTTTTCATTCAACGTCAGCCAGCGCCAGCGTGAGCCAGCCTGTCGACTCATCCATTCTGGGAGCTTTCCGGGTGCAAGATTTGCCTTCGATACGCTCACGAATTTCATGGCTGGTGCTCGCCTGGGTCATTCCAACGGCGCTGGTGTTCATGCTGCTGGTGGCGCAAAGCTACACGCGTGAACGCGAGCATGTCGTCAGCGAGACGGCACAGGCGGCGCGCGCCGTGGCCGCCGCCGTCGAACGCGACCTGAGCGGTGCGCACATGGCCGCGCGCATCGTCGCCGGCTCGCCCATCCTGCAAAGCGGTGACACCAGCGCCTTGCGCACCCTGGTCGGCGGCCTGCTGCAGCCAGGCCTGGCCATCAGCACCTTCATCGTTTCCGACACGGCCGGCAACCAGCTGGTGAATACCTCCCTGGCCGCCATCGAGGTGCCGCCGCCGCTGCCGCAGAAATGGGCCGCCAGCATGCAGCGCGCGCGCGAACAAGGCAAGCCGCGCCTGACCAGCCTGTTCAACGCCCCCGACACGCCACCGCAACTGGCGCTGAACCTGCCGCTGCCCCGCGACAAGGGCGGCGCCTGGGTGCTCACGGCGCTGTACCCGGCCGATTACCTGCCCATGCTGATGCGCGAACTGAACATGCCCGCCTACCTGGGCGCGGCCATCATCAATGCCGACGGCATCAACGTGGCGCGCACCCTGGCGCCGCAGCGCTATGTGGGCCAGCGCGCGTCGGCGCCGCTGCTGGAACAGATCCGCCAGGGCCGCGAAGGCGTGCTGCGCCATGCCACCCTGGAAGGCCTCGACGTCTACACGGGCTTTCACCGCGCCCGCGCCGATACCTGGACGGTGGCCGTCACCATGCGCACCAGCACGGTGGCGGACGCGCTGCTGCGCTCGGTGGTGACGGGCTCCGTCATCCTGGCCCTGCTGCTGGGCGCCGCCTATGTGCTGGCCTGGCGCGTGGGCGGCCGCCTGGCGCGCACCTTGCAGGAACTGACGCGGCAGATCCAGGCACTGGCGCACGGCAAGCCCCGGCTCGCGGGCAAGCACACGGACCGCGAATCGGCCGACATGGCCGGCGCCCTGAACGCGCTGGAGCGCGACTTGCGGCGCCACCGCACGCAGCTGGAAAGCCTGGTGGCCGAACGCACGCTGGCGCTGGAAAAATCCACGCGCCTGCTGGAAACCGTGTACGCGACGGCGCCCATCGGCATGCTGTTCGTCGACCGCGAGCTGCACATCGTCATGATCAACCAGTACCTGGCCGCCATCAACGCGGCCAGCGTGCAGCAGCATCTGGGCCGCCGCGTCGGCGTCATGCTGTTCGACGACGCCGTGCGGGTGGAGGTGGAACGCTGCCTGCGCCAGGTGCTGGAGACGGGCCAGCCCATCGTCGATATCGAACTGAAAGGCACCAGCGGCCAGCAGCGCGAACAGGCCAGCCACTGGATCGTTTCCTTCCATCCTATCTTCGGCCCCGAGCAGCAGATGCTGGGCGTGTCGGGACTGTGGCTCGACATAAGCGAGCGCAAGCGCAGCGAAGCGGAGTTCCGCCGCTCCAAGCATTTGTTCGGCACCATCATCGAAAATATTCCGGCCATGGTGTTCGTCAAGCGCGCCGACAGGCTGAGCTTTGAAATGGTCAACCGCCACACGGAACTGACCTTGGGCCGCTCGCGCGAACAATTACTGGGCAAGACCGACAGCGATTTCTTCCCGCCGCAGCAGGCGGCCGCCTTCGCCAGCGCCGACCGCAAGCTGCTGGCGACGGGGCAGATGGTGGAGATCGAACAGGAAGCGATCAATACGGCGGACGGCACCACGCGCCATTTCACCACACGCAAGGTGGTGCTGCGCGACGATGCGGGCCGCGCCAGCCACGTGCTGGGCGTATCGATCGACGTCACGGACCGCAAGCGCGCCACGGAAGTGCTGCACGCCACCACCTGGCGCCTGGAGCAGAGCGAGCGCTTCATCCGCACCGTCACGGACAACCTGCCCGGCATGGTGTCGTACTGGGGCCACGACTTGCGCTGCCGCTTTGCGAACAAATTCTATAACGAATGGTTTGGCCGCAGCAGCGCCGAACTGGCCGGCATCCACATGAGCGAACTGCTGGGCCAGGACCTGTTCGATGTGTATGCGCCCCACGTCGAAGGCGTGCTGGCGGGGCGGCCGCAAAGCTTCGAGCGCGACCTGCTCGACCCGACGGGCCAGGTGCGCCACACCTGGACCAACTACATCCCCGATTTCGACGACGGCGGCGGCGTGCGGGGATTTTTCGTGCTGGCCTCGGATGTATCGGAGCTCAAGCGCACGGAACTGCGCCTGCACGAGCTGAACGAACAGATGGTGCGCGCGCGCGACAAGGCCGAGGCGGCCAGCATCGCGAAGAGCGAATTCGTCGCCAACATGAGCCATGAAATCCGCACGCCGATGAACGCCATCATCGGCCTGGCCCGCCTGCTGGAAGAGTCGCCGCTGGAGCGGCGCGAGCGCAGCTATGTCGGCAAGATCCAGATGGCCACGCAGTCGCTGCTCAACATCGTCAACGACGTGCTCGATTTTTCGAAGATCGAGGCGGGCCAGATGGTGCTGGAACAGCGCCGCTTCCAGCTCGAGCGCATGCTGGGCAGCGTCGGCGTGCTGCTGGCCAGCAACGCCTGGGCACGCGGCGTGGAACCCGTCTTCGTGCTCGATCCCGGCGTGCCGGCCGAGCTGGTGGGTGACGCCCTGCGCGTGGAGCAGGTCCTCATCAACCTGATGGGCAACGCCGTCAAGTTCACGACGCACGGCGAAGTGGTGCTGTCCATCCGCCCCGTGGCCGACGATGCGGCCGGCGTGACCCTCGAGTTTTCCGTGCGCGACACGGGCATCGGCATCGGGGCGGCCGAGCAGGAACACATCTTCGACGCCTTTTCCCAGGGCGATAGCAGCACCAGCCGCAAATACGGCGGCACGGGCCTGGGCCTGGCCATCTGCCGGCGCATGGTCGACCTGATGGGCGGCCAGATCAGCGTGCGCAGCACCCTGGGCGAAGGCTCGGACTTCCGCTTCACCTGCCGCTTCGCGCGCGTCGCCGCAGCGGCGGCCGCCGAGACGCCCGCCCGGAGCGCGCCAAAGCCCCTGTCGCTGCTGATCATCGACGACAACGCCAGCGTGCGCGCCATGCTCGAAGCGTGGTGCGCGGCACTGGGCTGGCACAGCCGCAGCGCCGACAGCGGCTCGGCCGGCCTGGCCCTGCTGCGCGGCCACGCCAGCGGCGCCGATGGCATGGCGCCGGCCGACCTGGTGCTGCTCGACGCGGCCATGCCGGACATGGATGGCATTTCCATGCTGACCGAGGCGCGCGCCGACGAACACCTGCGCCTGCCGCCCGTGATCATGCTGGTGGCCGACCAGGACAGTGAAAACCTCGAGCGCCTGGCCGACAGCTTGATGTTGGCGGGCATCGTCTCGAAGCCGGCCACGCCGGCGCGCCTGCTGGCGGCCGTGACGGCCGTGCGCGACGGGCGCAACGGCCGCAATGCGCCGCCCATGCTGCCCGTCTCCACGCCACTGTCCGGCTTGCTGGCGGGCATGCGCGTACTGCTGGTGGAAGACAATGAAATCAACCAGGAAGTGGCGCAGTACATCCTGCTGCACTCGGGCGCCCGCGTGGCCGTGGCCGCCAACGGCCGGCTGGCCGTCGACATGCTGGCCCGCACGCCGCACGCCTGGGACGCGGTGCTGATGGATTTGCAGATGCCCGTCATGAATGGCTATGAAGCCACGCTGGCCATCCGCGCGCTGGGGTTGCTGGAACTGCCCATCGTCGCCATGACGGCCAACGCCATGGACGAGGACCGCCTGCGCGCCATCGCCAGCGGCATGGACGCGCACGTGGCCAAGCCCATCGACGTCGATGACATGATCCAGACCCTGACACGGCTGGTGCCCTCGCTGCCTGCCGGCGCCAGCGACGGCGCCGTGGCCGGCGCGCAGGCGGGCGATACGCTGGAAGTGCCCGCCACGATCCCCGGCATCGACCTGGACACGGCGCTGCGCCGTTTCGGCGGCGACTATGGCGCTTTCCTGGCCCTGCTCAAGCGCTTTGAAAATTCGCAGGGCGATGCCGTCGAGCAAACCCGCCGCCTGCTGCACGAAGGCCAGCAGCAACAGGCGGCGCAGCTGCTGCACCGCGTCTGCGGCGTGGCGGCCAACCTGGGCGCGGCCAGCATCGCCAGCCTGGCCAGCGAGACGGAAAAAGCCGTGAAAGGGGGGCGCGCACATGCCACGGCCACCTTGCTGGCGCAGCTGGAACGGGCGATGGCGCTCGTCATCGAAGGCGCGCGCACCCTGCCCTCGCCCCTGCGGCGCAGCGATGCGCCAGCGCACGCGCCCGGCACGCAAAAAATCGACCTGCAGGCCGGCCTGGCCGAACTGCTGGTCACGATCCGCAACAACAATCTGAAGGCGCTGGCCCAATTCCACGCCCTGCACCCCGCCATGCAACAGTCAGACCGAGAAGCCGCTCTGGCGATGGCAAATGCGATTGAAACATTGAATTTTTCCGAGGCGGAAAAGCTCGTGCTCGATCAGCTGAAACGAGAGGAAAACAAGTGAGCTGGACCAACCTTGCCATGAACGGGCGCATCCTCATCGTCGATGACGCC
>RCMZ01000902.1_pt1 | contig 13125 bp, 10 predicted proteins | sample 2041141 | NCBI WGS metagenome assembly RCMZ01 (sample SAMN09708263, study PRJNA481090) | Wastewater metagenome, whole genome shotgun sequencing project. | biome: sewage; isolation source: Davis station wastewater (DW) | place: Antarctica: Davis Station | collected 2010-03-01
CGAATGCCAATCTGGCGGTGGCCGCCGCCCGCGTCAAGCAGGCGAGGGCGATTGCCGGCATCGCCGAAGCGGACCGCATCCCGCAAGTGGGCGTGAACGTGGGCGGGCAGCGCAGCCGCGCTTCCGCCGTGTCGCTCGGCTTGCCGAACGGCGCGCCGGTGGCGGCCACCAACGTCTACCAGGCCAACCTGACGGCCAGCTACGAAGTCGATCTGTTCGGCAGGGTGGCGTCGAACGTCAGCGCCTCGCGCAGCGATGCGCTGGCGGTGGAGGCGACCTACCGTTCCGTGCTGCTGTCCTTGCAGGCCGACGTGGCGCAGACCTACTTCCAGCTGCGCGCCACGGACGCCGAACTGGCGACCCTGGCCCAGACGGTGCGCCTGCGCGAGGAAAGCGTGCATGTGAACCAGCGCCGCTATGACCTGGGCGACATCGGCGAATTCGACCTGTCCCGTGCGCGCACGGAGCTGTCGACCGTGCGCGCCGAAGCCATCGGCCTGCAGCGCCAGCGCGCCACCAGCGAGCATGCGCTGGCCGTCCTGCTGGGCAAACCTGCCGCCAGCTTCACGGCGGTGGCCAATCCGCTGGAAGACAGCGCTTTCCTGCCCGTGATCCCGGCTGGCATGCCGTCGTCGCTGCTGGAACGCCGTCCCGACATCGCCTCGGCGCAGCGCACCATGGAAGCGTCGAATGCGCGCATCGGCGTGGCCAAATCGGCGATGTTCCCGGCCTTGACCCTGAACGCTTCCGGCGGCGGCGCGTCCGACACCTTCTCGGACATCTTCAAGTGGAGCAGCCGCTCCTGGCTGCTGGGCGCGCTGATGTCGATGCCGATCATCGATGGCGGCCGCAACAAGGCCGCCGTGAGCCGCAGCGAAGCGCAGCTGGAAGAGTCGGTGGCGACGTATCGCCAGAGCGTGCTGGTGGCGTTCGCCGAGGTGGAAGACAACCTGGCCGGCTTGCGCATCCTGTCGGGCCAGACGCAGCAGATCGACGAAGCCGTCGTCTCGGCGCGCCGTTCGGCCGACCTGGCGCAAAAACTGTACGACGCGGGCCGTTCCAGCTACCTGGACCTGCTCGATGCGCAGCGCAACCTGGCCAGCATCGAACGCAATGCCGTGCAACTGCGCGGCAACCGCGCCGTCACCACCGTGGCGCTGATCCGCGCCCTGGGCGGCGGCTGGGGCGAGACGGAGCCGCAAGTGGCGGCCAACTGATTTCCGGCATCGCGGGCTGGCATTCCCGGCCCGCGGCAAGGAAAACATCGTGAAACGGCGTCGTGCATCTGCACGGCGCCGTTTTTTTTTGAAAACCAGTTGAATCCGATTTCTGCCTGGCCGCGTAAATGACTGTGCAAACACGCACCGCAGTTCATAACCGATCAGGAGATCATCATGCGCATCATCGTTCCCGCAGCTCTTTTCATCACTTCCATGCTGGCCGCCAGCGCCCCCTTTGCCGCCGACATGACCACCATGGTGGGCGGCCAGAGCATGTACCCGAGCAAGGACATCGTCGATAACGCCGTCAATTCGGCCGACCACACGACGCTGGTCGCCGCCGTCAAGGCGGCAGGCCTGGTCGATACGCTGAAAGGCAAGGGCCCGTTCACCGTGTTCGCACCGACGAATGCGGCCTTCGGCAAGCTGCCCGCCGGCACCGTCGACACCCTGGTGAAGCCGGAAAACAAGGCCACCCTGACGAAGATCCTCACCTACCACGTGGTGCCCGGCAAATACGACTTCAAGGCGCTGGCGCAGGAGATCAAGATGCACAATGGCAAGGCGACCCTGCCCGGCGGCAAGCTGATGTTCGCCATGAACGGCATGCACAACATCGTCGTGATGGATGAAGGCGGCAACAGCGCCAATATCAGCACCTATGATGTGTACCAGTCGAATGGCGTGATCAATGTCATCGACACGGTGCTGATGCCGAAATAAAGACACGACAAAGCGGGCGAAAAAAAAGACAGGGGAAACCCTGTCTTTTTGGCTTGCGCGGCCGAGATTACTTGGCTGGCGCTGCTGCCGGTGCCGAAGCTGCTGGCGTCGCTGGAACTGCCTTCTCTCCAGTAGCCGCTTTCTTCGCCTTGTGATGCTTGGCTTTCTTGTGCGCGGCCGGCTTGACGGCGGCCGCTGGCGCTTCGGCCTTGGCGACAGGGGCGACGACAGGAATCGGTGCCACTGGAGCGACTGGCGCGACGGCTGGCGTCTGGGCGAAAGCGGCGGTGGCGAACAGGCCGGCGATCAGGGTGGCGATAACTTTTTTCATGATGAGATCCTTGGTGTTTTTTCGGGTGAATGCAGTGAGCAGGAATTACTTCGCAGGTGCCGCTTCGGCGCTGGCCGATGCCAGTTTTGCGTCAGCCTTGGCCTTCGTCTTTTTCGCCGTGTGATGGGCCTTGGCCTTGGTGGCGGCAGCTTCCGTTTTGGCGCTGGCCACGTCCGTTTTCGCGGCGACGACTGCCTTGGCTTCCTTCGCATCCGCTTTCACGGCCGCTTGCGCTTCCTTGGCGTCGGCTTTCACGACGGCCTTGGTGTGGGCCGCTTCCACTTTGGCGGGAACCGAGGCTGCCGGGGCGGCTGCAGGCGCTGCAGGCGTCTGGGCAAAGGCAGCGGTTGCGAACAGGCCGGCGATCAGGGTGGCAAATACTTTTTTCATGGTGCAGTCCTCAGTGGTGGTTTGTCTGGTAACGCTGTTGGTGCCGGGATGATTCCCGTGTCACTGAGCATAAAACGCGCCCCCGGACGCTTGCGTTGACGGTCATTACAAACGCTTACATCTGCTTGCCATCCGCGTGCAGGATGGCTTTCAGGATGTCTTCCGAACGGCGCTGTCCATAGCCCTTGCCGTACGCGCTCGAGGCGATGCTCACCACCATGCGGCGCGCGGGTATCACATAGATCTTGTTGCCGCCATTGCCCGAGGCGAAATACACGGCGATCTGCTGTCCTCCGATGTCCTGCGTCTTCGCGTACCAGAAATAGCCATAGCTGTCGGCGTAGCGGTCGCCGGCGCCGATGGCCGCGCGCGGCGCCAGCGCGGCGCGCAGCCAGCCCGCATCGATCACCCGCTTGCCGTCAACGACGCCGTCATCGAGCACCATCTGTCCGATCTTCGCCGTGTCGCGCGCGCGCAGCGACAGATTGCCTTGTCCTTTAGGATGGCCGGCAATATCGCGGCCCCAGCTCCAGCGCGCGATGCCCAGCGGCGCGAACAGCGCCTTGGTCGCATAGTTTTCCAGGTCGGCGCCGCTGGCGTTTTCCACCACTCTGCCCGCGATATACGAGCCCAGCGAGTTATAGCGGTACAAGGTGCCCGGCTTTGTTGCGGCCGGCACGGCGCGCACGAAGGCGGCGGGATCGGGCGCCTCGTCAAGCTTGTCTTCATTGCCGGGCGACTGTTCGTCCTCGTCAAAGGCGGCCAGGCCCGAACGCATGGTCAGCAAGTCGTCGAGGACGACCTTGCCGGCCGGGCTGCCGGCCACTTCGGGCCAGTAGTCGCCCACGGTTTTTGTCGTCGCCAGCTGGCCGCGCGCCACGGCGGCGCCCACCAGCAGCGCGGTGATGCTTTTGCCGGCCGAGCGGATATCGTGCAGGGTGTCGGCCGTCTCGCCGTTGTAATAGCGTTCGGCGACGATGGCGCCATCGCGCAGCACGACGACGGCGCGCAGGTCGGCATGGCTGTCGCGGTCCTGCGCTTGCAGCACCTGTTCCAGCGCGGGCTGGGAGCTATCCTGCGCCAGGGCGGCGCAGGGGAGGACGAGAGAGGCTAACAGTGATAAAGGCAGGCGGCGCATGGACAGCTTTCGTGGCGATGGTCGGATTGCCAGTGTCGCCCAGTTGCGCCGTTTTGTGGGGTTTTACTGCACCTGCTTGCTGAAGTTTGCATGAAGCGGCGCCGCCGCCTTGCCGGCCTGCGCCGCGCGGGCACGGCGTTTTCTCAACCAGATGATCAGGCCCGTCGCGCTCAGCATGGCCACCACCAGACCCATGGCGGAAATCAGGATGCGTCCCGGCAGGCCCAGGATGCGCCCCGAATGCAGCGGGAATTGCGCCTGCAGGAAAAGGTCGCCCGCGCTGCCCGTACCGGGCACCACGCCGCCCGCCGGCTTGCCATCGCGGCCATCGACATACAGCCACGCGTTGCCCAGGCCACCATCGCCATGGTCGTTGTCCGCCTCGAAGAAACCGACGCCATACAGGCCGTAGCTCGACGAGTAGAAGACGCCGCCAGCCGGCAGCGTCCAGCCCCGCCTGGCCGCTTCCGTCCGCGCCAGCGCCACCGCCTGTTCGCGCGTCAGCAGCGGCTCGACGGGTTTGCCGGGCGGCTGCGGCGTGCGGCTGTCGAAGGCGTTCGGGCTGAGGGTGGAAAACGTCGCCACCAGCGGGCGCATCACTTGGGTTTGCAGATTCATCGACACGGAGGTGACAGCCAGCACCAGCAGCAGCAACCAGACCCACACGCCGCCCGAGCGGTGCAGGTCGAAGGTCAGCCTGTGGCCCCCTTCGCGCCAGCGGAAGGCCAGCGACTTGCGCCAGCTGCGCCAGTTCGGGAACGACAGGTACAGCGCGATGACGCAGTCGGCTACCCATACCATGCCGATGATGCCCATGAACCAGACGCCCAGTTCGACGCCCCAGCCATCGGGGATGTGCATGGTGTAATGCAGCTTGTACAGGAAGGGCAGCAGGTTTTCGCGCGTCAGCGAGACCACGCCCCACTGGCGCGTGCCCTGGATGGCGCCCGTGACGGGATCGACGGCCACCTGGTTGAAGCCCGGTTCAAACGGCTTGCCCGAGGCGGCATCGAGCCGGCCCTCCACCGACATCAGCGCCGTGTGGCCAGGCTCGATGGCCGTGAGCGTGTAGTTGACGCGCAGGCGCGGGTCCTGCGCCTCGAGCTGGCGCGCCAGTTCCAGCCCCGTTCTTGCCGGCCCCGCATGCGCGCCGCTGGCGGCATGGAACAGCTGCGGATTGAGCCAGGCATCGAGCTCGTGATCCCACGAGATCACGGCGCCCGTCAGGCCGGAAACGAAGAGGAAGAGCGCCACCGCCAGGCCGAACCAGCGGTGCAGAACAAGCAGGGGAGGACGCAGTCGCATGGCGGCTCCCTAGTATTTCCAGCTCAGGGTGGCGCTGCCATTGCGGCCGGCCGCATACAAGGACTGGGTCCAGTACAGGCTGGTCAAGTGCTTCTTGTCCGTCACATTGTTCAGGTTCAGCGCCAGGCTGACGTTGCGGCTGATGGCGTAGCTGGCCATCAGGCCCAGTTGCGCGTAGGCGCCCTGGTGCAGGGTGGTGCTGTCGTCGACCTTGTTGTAGATGGCGTCCTGCCAGGTCAGGCTGGCGCCCACCTTCAGCGCCGGCACGGCCGGCAGATGGTAGGTGGTGGCCAGGTGGAACTGCTTGCGCGGGATGAAGGTGCGCGCATCCTGGCCATCGTCGCCCTGGATGCGCAGCTGCGCATAGCCGGCGTTCGCCTGCCAGCCTTTCGCCAGTTCGCCCGAGGCGTCGAGTTCAAAACCCTGCGACTCCGAATCGACGCCCTTGTAGAAGGTCTTGAAATCGGGCGTGGTGCCGGCCGCTTCGGCCACGTTCTTCTGGCGCGTCTTGAACAGGGCGCCGGACAGGTTCAGGCGGCCGTCGAACCAGTCGCTTTTCAAGCCCGCTTCCAGGCTCTTGCCGCTGGCCGCCGCCAGCGTCTGGCCCGTGCGGTCGATGTTGCTTTGCGGATTGAAGATCTGCGTGTAGCTGCCGTAGGCCGATACATGGCGGTCGATGTCGTACACCAGGCCGACATAGGGCGTGGTGTCGCTCTGCGACTTGGCCTGGCTGACGCCGTATGCGCTGCCCGTGCTGTCGGCCTTGACGGTGTTGACGCCGGCCAGCAGCTTGGCGTTGTCGGCCAGGTTGAAACGGGCAGCCAGGTAGGCGTTCTTGCGTTCGTCCTTGTAGGCGCTGCCATCGGTGGAGGCGTCGAAGGCCGGTTCAGGGGTGGAGCCGTCGAACGCCGTGCCATTCGGCAGGGCCGTGCCGATGCCGCGGCCATAATAGGACACATCGTCCAGCGTGGATTTCGACCAGGCCAGGCCCATGCTGAGGTCATGCCGGCGCCCGGCCAGCGTGAATGTGCCCGTGGCGGCGACATCGAGCAGGCGCTGCTTGTTGGCCGAGGCGTAGCGCGAAGGGTAGCTGAACAAGCCGTCGCCCGTGGCCTTGTCCGGCGTGCCGTAGACGTAGAACAGCTTCGAATCGGAAGTGGAGCGGTTGTAGGTGGCGGTGGCGCTGACGCGCCAGTCGGCATTGACCTGGTGCGCCAGTTCGGCGAAGGTGCTGTTGTTGAGGATGCTCCAGCGCGACCAGTCGGCCGAGGTCGAGGTGGAAATCGGGTAGTTGGTCGGCGTGCCGTCCGTGTAGGCGACGGGCAGGGCGCCCCACATGCCGCCTTTGGCCAGGTTGTTCTGGTAGCTGTGTCCCACCGTCAGGCTGGTGCCAGGCGTCAGCTTCGCTTCGACGATGGCATAGGCGACATCCTTGCGCGGCGAGTAGCGGTCCAGGTAGGAATCGCCTTCTTCATGGGCGACGACGAAGCGCGCGGCCACCTTGCCATCGGCGCTGAGGAGCGTCGATACGTCGGCATCGAGGCGGCGCGTGTTCCAGGAGCCCAACGTGACGCCGGCGGCTGCGGCCAGCCCGGCGGTGGGGCGCTTGCGCACGAAGTTGACGGTGGCCGATGGATTGCCGGTGGACGAAATCAGGCCGTTCGCGCCGCGCACGATGTCGACGCGCTCGAACAGCGCCGTATCGAGGTCGCCCATCACATTGCCGAAGACGAAGGGAATGCCCACGCCGTCGAACTGGAAGTTGGTGACGTCGTAGCCGCGCGCCGTGTAATAGGTGCGGTCCGTTTCCACCGCTTCCACCGTCACGCCCGTGGTCTGCGCCAGTACCTTGCTGGCGTTATCGAGCTTGAAATCGTCCATCTGCGCGCGCGTGACGACGGACACGGCTTGCGGCGTGTCGCGCAGCGACAGGTCAAACTTGCTGGCCGAAGCGCTCTTGCGCGCCGTGTAGGCGTTCGCGTCGCTGCTGCCCGTGACCGTGATGGTTTGCATCACCGGCTCGTCGGCGCCGCCATCGGCTGGCGCGCCATCGGCGCCATGTGCCATGCCGGCGCTCAGGGCCAGCGAAATGGCCAGGGCCAGCGGATGCGGCGACAGTGCGGGGCGAGTAAAGGGAACGGTGCGACCTGGCATGAAAACGGCTCCTGACATATGAATGAGAATGAGAATAATTCTCAATTCTATTGGAGTGTCGCTCAGGCTGGCAAATGGTTTGTGACTGAAAAGCGTCGTTTTTCCGGTCTTTACATGCTTTTACATCGGCGCTGGCACAGGGCGGCCGGCGCTTGTCGCTTGCGCGCGCCCCCGCAATGCAAAAAGACAGCCGAAGCTGTCTTTTTACCTGAAGCTTGTTGCCGGAAGCGGGGCAGCTTACTTGGCCGGCGTTGCCGGAATCGCTTCCGCCGCTTTCGCTTCGTCCGCTGCCAGTTTGGCTTTCTTGGCCTTGTGGTGGGCCTTGGCCTTGGTGACTTTGGCATCGGCCTTGGCGCTGGCCACGTCGGCTTTCGCGTCGGCGGCGACCGCTGCTTCCTTCGCATCGGCCTTCACGACGGCCTTGGTTTCCTTCGCGTCAGCCTTGGCCACGGCCTTGGTGTGGGCCGCTTCCGCCTTGGCGGGCACTGCTGCTGCCGGAGCGGCAGGGGTCTGGGCAAAGGCTGCGGTGGCGAACAGGCCGGCGATCAGGGTAGCGATAACTTTTTTCATGATGTAATCCTTGGTAGTGGCGATGGGGGCAAATGCGGGAGTGGCAGGCGATTACTTGGCAGCCGCTGGTGCGGCTTCAGCCGTGGCCGATGCCAGCTTTTCGTCGGCCTTGGCCTTGGCTTTCTTGGCCTTGTGATGCGCCTTGGCCTTGGTGGCGGTGGCTTCCGTCTTGGCGCTGGCAACTTCCGTTTTCGCGGCGACGACAGCCTTGGCTTCTTTCGCATCGGCTTTGACGACGGCTTGCGCTTCCTTGGCATCCGCTTTCACGACGGCCTTGGTATGCGCCGCTTCCACTTTGGCGGGCACCGGTGCTGCCGGGGTTTGGGCGAAGGCTGCGGTGGCGAACAGGCCGGCGATCAGGGTAGCAATTACTTTTTTCATGGTGCAGTCCTCGGTGGTGGTTTGTCTGGTGTGCCGGGATGATTCCCGTGTCACTGAGCATAAAACGCGGCCGGGATGCAGACAGTTGACCTCGTTTACACTTTCTTACAATCAGGTATTTTATCGGCTGTTATTGCGTGATGAAGGCATGAAAATGCAAAAAGACAGCCGAAGCTGTCTTTTTGTGCCGTGCGGAAGGAGGCGGATTACTTGGCTGCGGCGGTTGCTTCAGCTTTGTCTTCGGCGGCCTTGGCCTTGGCTTTTTTCGCCTTGTGGTGGGCTTTGGCCTTGGTGGCGGCGGCGTCAGCCTTGGCGCTGGCGACATCGGCCTTGGCATCGGCGGCAACGGCTGCTTCTTTGGCGTCCGCTTTCACGACGGCCTTGGTTTCCTTGGCTTCTGCTTTGGCCACTTCCTTGGTGTGCTTGGCTTCGGCCTTGGCAGGCACAGCTGGCGTTTGAGCAAAGGCTGCGGTAGCGAACAAGCCGGCGATCAGAGTAGCGACGATGTTGACAGTGCGTTTTTTCATGATGCAGTTCCTCGAGAAGTGGGGTTGTAGTTCAGGAGATGCATTTCCCCTGTCACTGAGGCAAAAACGCGCGGTGAGGTCATCAGGTTGACAGCGCATTACAAACACTTACATTTAGTTGTCCATCCATCGCATGAGCTTGTCATTGGGCGGTGTACGCATTCTGTTAGCTGGCGTACCGCGCCGCGCCCGACAGCGGCCTAGACTGGAAACCTGATCCTATCGACGGAAGCGCCATGACAGCCGCCTTGAAGACTTACCGCGCGAAACGCAACTTCGCCATCACGCCCGAACCGGCCGGCGGCGACGAGGCGCCAGGCGAGGCGCTCAGTTTCGTCATCCAGAAGCACTGGGCCAGCCGCCTGCACTACGATTTTCGCCTGGAACTCGATGGCACCATGAAAAGCTGGGCCGTGCCGAAAGGCCCCAGCTACGACACGCACGACAAGCGCATGGCGGTGCAGGTGGAAGACCATCCCATGTCCTATTCCAGCTTTGAAGGCACGATCCCGGAAAAACAGTATGGCGCGGGCAAGGTCATCATCTGGGATAAAGGCACGTGGCAGCCGCAAGCGGCCACGCCCGATGCGCGCGCCGCGCTGGCGGCGGGCGAGCTGAAATTTACCTTGCACGGCCACAAGATGCACGGCAAGTGGGTGCTGGTGCGCATGAAAGGCAAGGGCGACCGGCGCAGCGAAAAGCAGCCCGCGTGGCTGCTGATCAAGGAGAAAGACGACTATGCCCGTCCTGCCGTCGAATTTTCCGTGGTCGACGAATTCCCCGACAGCGTCAAGGACAAGGCCATGCCCAAGCGTAAGAAAAGCGCCGGTCCGCCGGCAGCGCCCGCGGCGAAGCTGCCCGCCAGCCTGTCGCCGCAGCTGGCGACCCTGGCGGAGTCGGCGCCGCTGGACGCGCACGACTGGATCTTCGAGCTGAAATTCGATGGCTACCGCATCCTCGCGCGTTGCGACGGCAAGCAGGTCGCCCTGATCACGCGCAATGGCAACGACTGGACGCACAAGCTGCCGACACTGCATGCCGCACTGCAAAAGCTGGGCTTGCCGCCGGGCTGGTATGACGGCGAAATCGTCGTCAACGGCGCCGATGGCCGGCCCGATTTCGGTGCCTTGCAGCGCGCGTTCGACGCCGAAACGACGAGCGAGATCCTATATTACCTGTTCGATGTGCCGTTTTTCGACGGCCACGACCTGCGCGGCCAACCCGTCGAGGCGCGCCGCGCACTGCTGCAGCAGTTGCTGCAGAGCTTGCCAACCTCGCCGCTCGTGCGCTTTTCCGATGCGCTCGACGCCGCGCCGCGGCAGTTGCTGGCCCACGCCTGCAAGCTGGGGCTGGAAGGCGTCATCGGCAAGCGGCGCGGTTCGCCGTATGTCACGCGCCGTTCCGGCGACTGGATCAAACTGAAATGCGGGCAGCGCCAGGAATTCGTCATCGGCGGCTACACGGCGCCGCAGGGCGCGCGCGAAGGCCTCGGTTCGCTGTTGTTGGGCGTCTACGATGAGGACGGGCAATTGCGCTACGCGGGCAACGTGGGCAGCGGCTTTGACGACACGGCCTTGCGCGACCTGCGGCGCCGGCTCGATGCGCTCACCGTCGACACCAGTCCATTCACGGGCAGGGCGGGCGGCGTGCGCCAGCCCCTGTGGGTCAAGCCGCGCCTGGTGGCCGAAGTGCGTTTCGCGCAGTGGACCAGCGGCGGTGCCATCCGCCATGCCGTGTTCCAAGGCTTGCGTCTGGACAAGAAGCCTGCCGCCATCGTGCGCGAACGGGCGCAGCCCGTCATCAAGGAGAACACCATGCAGGACAATGCGGAGCCGGACAGCGCCTTGCCGGCCAGTTTCAAGGTCAGCCATGCGGACCGGGTGATCGACCGGGACAGCGGCGCGCGCAAGATCGACCTGGTGCGCTATTACGCGCTGGTCAGCAAGCTGATGCTCGTGCATCTGCGCGGGCGGCCCGTCTCGCTGGTGCGCGCGCCGGCCGGCGTCGGCGGCGAGCTGTTCTTCCAGAAGCATGCGGATACGTCGAAGATGCCGGGCGTCAAGCAGCTCGCTGCGCGCCTCGATCCCGAGCATCCGCCCATGCTGGAAGTGGCCAGCGCGCAAGGCTTGCTGTCGGCGGCGCAATGGAACGTGGTGGAGTTCCACACGCAAAACGCGCTGGCCAGCGCCTATGACACGCCGAATCGCCTTGTGTTCGACCTCGACCCCGGCAAGGGCGTGGACTGGCCCGCCATCCAGGAAGCGGCCGTGCTGCTGCGCGCCTTTTTGACGGAGCTGGGTTTGCCCGCCTGGCTGAAAACCAGCGGCGGCAAGGGCTTGCACGTGGTCGTGCCGATCCGTCCCAAGCATGACTGGGACACGGTGAAAGCCTTTTCGCAAGCCATCGTGGCCCACATGGCCGAGCTGATACCGCAGCGTTTCGTCGTGAAAAGCGGACCGTCCAACCGGGTTGGCAAGATCTTCATCGACTACCTGCGCAATGGGCGCGGCGCCACCACCGTGTGCGCGTGGTCGGCCCGCACGCGCTCGGGGCTGGGTATTTCCGTGCCGCTGGGCTGGGATGAGCTCGACAAGCTGAAGGCGGGCGACCAGTGGAGCGTCGGCAATGTGCACAGCCGCCTCGACGTGGGCAACGCGCCGTGGGATGGCTACGCGCGCAGCGCCAAAGGCATCGATGCGGCCATGAAAAAGCTGGCCTTTATTCCTCCGCCTTGAATGGCAGCGTGGCGCGCGCCAGTTGCAGGGCTTCGTCGATGGCGGCGTTGAGCTGGGGAATCTCGACGGGTTTGGTCAGGTAGCGGAAAAATCCCGCGGCCAGGCCATGCCGGATATCGCCTTTCATGGCGTTGGCCGTCAGGGCGATGACGGGGATGTGCGCCGTGCGCGGATCGTTGCGCAGGATGCGCTGTGCCTGGTTGCCGTTCATGCCGGGCAGGTTGATATCCATCAGGATGACATCGGGATGGCGTTCCAGCGCCAGCGCGATGCCCTGGCGCGCATCGGTGGCCGAGATCATGCGCAGATGCGGCAGGAAGCTGACGATGTCTTCCACCAGGCGCAGGCTGGCCGGATTGTCTTCCACGTACAGCAGCAGGGCCTGGCCGCTGGCATCGTCGCCGCCTGCGCCGGCATGCTCGGATAGCTCATCCGTGTCCAGCGGCACGTTGGCGGGCGGCGCGGCCATGGTGTCGAGTTCGATCCAGAACACGCTGCCCTCGCCGAGGCAGCTGTGCACGCCCATGCGTCCGCCCATCAGTTCGACCAGGCGCTTGGTGACGACCAGGCCGATGCCCGTGCCTTCTTCGCTGCCCGCCTCCTGCCCCAGGCGGTTAAACGGCTGGAACAGTTCGGCCATCTGCGCGTCGTCCAGCCCCTTGCCCGTGTCGCGGATGGCGATGCGCACGCACAGCGCATCGGGCTGCGAGACTTCCAGCTCGACCCTGCCAGCGGGGCGGTTGTATTTGATGGCGTTCGACAGCAGGTTCAGCAGCACTTGCTTGAGGCGCGTATGGTCGGCCCTGAGCGTCAGCGTCTCGCAGGCCGGAAAGATCAGGTGGATCTGGCGCTGCTGCGCCTGTTCCTGCACCATCACGCGCACTTCCTCGATCAGTGCGGGCAGCGTCACCGCTTCCATCGACAGGCTCAGGCTGCCTGATTCGATCTTCGCCAGGTCGAGGATTTCATTGATCAGGGTGAGCAGGTGGCGGCCCGAGGTGACGATGTTTTGCACGAAGGTGCGCTTTTGCAGCACCGTCGCGGGCAGGGCTTCGTTGGCCAGCAGCTGGGCAAAGCCGAGGATGGCGTTCAGCGGCGTGCGCAGTTCGTGCGACATGCTGGTGAGAAAGCGGTCCTTCGCCTGGCTGGCGCGCTCCAGTTCGACTTTCTGTTCGTTGAGCGTGCGCTCGATGCGCTTGCGCTCGGAGATGTCGCGGATGGCCGACGACACGAGTACGCCTTCGTCCGTTTCCAGCGGCGACAGGCTGATTTCCACGGGAAACTCGGTGCCATCGCGGCGCAAGCCGTACAGTTCCAGCCCGGCGCCCATGGAACGGGCGCGCGGCGCCTTGGAAAAAGCCTGGCGGTGCTGTGGATGCTCATGCGCGTAGCGGGCCGGGATCAGCACTTCCACGTTGCGCCCCAGTAACTCCGCGCGCGAATAGCCGAACAGGCGTTCCGTTTGCGAGTTGACGAGCACGATCTCGCCGTCGCCGTTGACGATGACGATGGCATCCGGCGCCGATTCGAGCAAGCCGCGGAACTTCTGCTCGGCCCGGCGGCGGTCGCTGACGTCGCGGATGGCGCTGATGACGAAGGTGCCGATCTCCGTCTGGATGGGCGAGAGGCTGATTTCGACGGGGAACTCGAC
>RCMZ01000787.1_pt1 | contig 13115 bp, 7 predicted proteins | sample 2041141 | NCBI WGS metagenome assembly RCMZ01 (sample SAMN09708263, study PRJNA481090) | Wastewater metagenome, whole genome shotgun sequencing project. | biome: sewage; isolation source: Davis station wastewater (DW) | place: Antarctica: Davis Station | collected 2010-03-01
GCGACGGCAGCTTGCATGTCAACCCGCTCCGTGAGCGCATCGACATCGCGGCGCTGAGCACCCCCAGCACACCCGCAGCGCTGACGCTGTGCCAAATGTTGCTGGGCGAACGCTTTGTGGCGGGCCCCAATTTGCTGCTGCCCACGCTGGCAAACATCAACCCTATCGCACACGCGGCAGAGGTAATCCCCAACCTCACCCGCATGGATCTAGGCGAGGCATGGCCGCTGTTCGGGTGCTTTACAGGCGTGGTCGGGCGCTTGGCGGAAAGCCTGGACCAAGAACGTTTGGCGGTGGCCAGTGCGTTTGAATTTGAGTTGCCGTCGCTCAAAGAGCACTACAGCCGCTCTTACCAGGTGCCCATCGCACCTCTGCACACCATGGCGGCACATATTCAAAGCCGTGGCATGGGCCCCAGCGGGCCCAACCATTTGCAGCACCGCTACATTCTCGAAGACGGCCCGTTTGGCATGGTTTTCTTGGAGGCTTTGGCGCGCCTTGTCGACGTGCCCACGCCGGTGCTGACGTCTTGCATCACGCTGCTGCAATCGGCCTACGGGCGCAACTTTCGAGATGAAAACTTCTTGATGGATGCCCTGTCGCTGGGCTCTTTCGATGCCTCGTCGTTGCGCAAGCGTTGCGCTGATGCGCGCAACGACGCCAACGCGCTTTTGTAGCCCGCGCGCAAGCGGTACACCAGCACAATCGGCACCGGCGGTGGCAACTCGTCCATTGCAATTTCCACCAAGGCGCCACTGTGGAGCCGGTCGCACACCACGCTCCTGGCCGCAAAAGTGATGCCAAGCCCTTGCTCGGCCAGTTGCATGTGTGTGATGGCGTTCATGGCTTCAATGTGCGGCACCACAGGTGCAAGCCCTCGTCGCAACAGGATCTGCTCCACCATCACGCGCGAATTTGTGGGCCGCGGGGGCAGGATCCATTTCGCCGTCACCAAGTCTTCCCATTTCAGGGGGGCATTTTTTCGACCACGTGGAGCCAAGGGGTGCGTGGGGGCGCACACCACCGTCCAGCTTTCCAGTCCAATTTGCTCGATCACAAACCCATCGGGCTTCAAGCCGCCAAGCTCCGACGGAGAGTTCATGGTGATCAATACATCCACCTCGCCGGCCTCCAACTGACGACCGATGTCTGCCAAGCGGCCTTCCACCACCGCGATGCGAAAGTGACCGCCAGCGGCATGCATGCCTTGCAGAATCTTGGGCACCAAGGTCCACGCAATAAAAGGGGTCGCACCAATTTTCACGACATCGTTGGCGCTCGCATCGTGATTGGCCAGCTCGTCGGACAGTTGAGCCACCTCGTTCAGCATGACGCGCGCGCGTTGAATGATCAGTGCGCCAGCAGAGGTGGCCGCGACACCGCGCGGCAGGCGGTGGAACATTTCGACGCCAAACAACGATTCAATTTCGTGAATGCCTTTGCTTACCGCCGCTGTTGTGATGTGCAGCCGTTGCGCAGCGGCGCGCATGCTGCCCGTATCGGCCAGGGTGCTGATCAATTCAAATTGCCGCAAGCGCAAGGCTGCGGTCAGTCTCTCGGATGCGCTTCTCATGCCATTGGCCTTGTGGAGAGGGGTGGACAGCCTATCTCATTGTCCGGCACTTGACCTGGCCCCTGCGCAAAGCGCCCAGGGATGGCGCCCGAGTCTTTCATCGCATTCAGAGCCCCTGCGGGCGATACGGCCCGAATACGCGGCGCTTGAGGTGAGCGCAGCATCGGGCAACGGCGTTCCGCTTGTTCTCGCTTATCCGCATGTGTAGCCAGCGGTGCGGCCTGCCTTCCTTCCCGTCTGTCTGGCCGCCTGCTGCAGGCCAGGCATCAATCCGTTCCTCAAAGACCACCGCACCATGCCGATAGCGCCCTGTGGCGCAGAACATCAATGGAATGCTTTGGCGCACTCTGGTCTGGTGGCGCTTGCTGCCAAGTGTGTCCCGGTCTGTGGTTTGGCGCACTGTGTGCGGGCCCCGGCGGCTGCGCACGCCACCCCGCACCCCCCCCAATTCGGGAAGCAGGATGACAAGAGAGTCAGAGGTTGGGGACGCCGCGTTCGTTGACGCCCGTTGAAACTGATGCCCACACATCTCAGCAAGAGATGGCCTTCCACATACAGGAGACAGCTATGGGCATCGCATCACTCGTCGGCCAACTTGCCATGGCACCGTTTGCCAAAGCCTTACCCGCCATGGGCGACACCGAACGCGCCGCGCTGGAGGCGGGCACCGTCGGTTTCGAGGGCCAGTTGTTCGCGGGCGCGCCAGACTTTGACGCGCTCATCGCCACCGGCCCCAACAAGCTGACCGCTGACGAGCAATCCTTCCTCGACAACGAAGTGCGCACGCTGTGCGGCATGTTGGACGACTTCGCCATCGACACGGCGCGCGACTTGCCGCCCGAGGTGTGGCAGTTCATGCGCGACAAGCGCTTCTTCGGGATGATCATCCCCAAGGAATGGGGTGGCCTGGGGTTTGGGCACTTTGCCCATGCTGCGGTGGTTACGCGCCTGGCCACCGTCAATGTGTCGGCTGCGGTGACGGCCATGGTGCCCAACTCACTGGGCCCTGCCGAGCTGTTACTGCACTACGGCACGGACGAGCAGAAAAAACACTACCTGCCGCGCCTGGCCGATGGCCGCGACCTGCCTTGTTTTGGGCTGACCTCACCCTATGCGGGGTCGGACGCAGCCTCTATCCCCGACCGGGGCATCCTGACCACGCGCGAGATTGACGGCCAGCAGGTGCGCGGCTTCAGCGTCACCTTCTCCAAGCGCTACATCACGCTCGCGCCCGTCGCCACCGTGGTGGGCCTGGCCTTCAACGCCCGCGATGAAAGCCGCCCCGAAGGCCAGCGCGACCTGGGCATTACCTGCGCGCTGATCCCCGTGCCCACACCGGGCATGCAGATTGGCCGCCGCCACCGGCCCATGGACAGCGCCTTCATGAACGGGCCCATCTACGGCGAAGACGTGTTCGTGCCCATGGACTGGATCATTGGCGGCGAAAAGCAAGTGGGGCAGGGCTGGCGCATGCTGATGGAGAGCCTGGCGGCAGGCCGCGCCATCTCGCTGCCTGCGCTGGGTGCTGCCACTCAGCAAAGCTCGGTGTTCATCGCCAACGGCTATGGCAAGGTGCGCGAGCAGTTTGGCATGCCCATTGGCAAGTTCGACGCGGTGGCCGGCATCATCGCGGGCATGGCGGTCGAGCTGTATGCCACCGATGCCGCCCGGCGCTTCACGGCGGCCGCGCTGGACAACGGCGGCCAGCCCAGCGTGGCGAGCGCCATCCTGAAGGTGCACCTGACCGAGGCGGGCCGCACATCCATCAACCACGCCATGGATATTTTGGGGGGCAAGGGCATCATCAACGGGCCGTCTAACCTGCTGTCCGTAGCCTACCGGCACATGCCCGTGGCCATCACGGTAGAGGGCGCCAACATCCTCACGCGGTCGCTCATCATCTTTGGCCAGGGCGCCGTGCGCTGCCACCCCTACGTGATGACCGAAATGCAGGCCGTGCAAGACCAAGACAACGAAGCCCTGGGCCACGCGCTGCTGGGCCATGGCGGGCATGTGGCGCGCAACCTGTGGCGCAGCCTGTTTGGCGCCCCTGTGGTCGGCACGCCGCCCGAAGCCTTGGCCGACGAAGCCCGCATGCTGGCGCGCCTGAGCGCCAAATACGCATTGACCTGCGACCTGGCCATGGGCCTGCTCGGCGGCAAGCTCAAGCGCATGGAGCTGTTGTCGTCCCGCCTGGGCGACTGTTTGGCGCACCTCTACATGGCCAGTGCCAGCATTTGGCGTTATGCGGTCGAAGGCGATGCGCAGATGTTGCCGCTGGCCAAAGCCGCCCTGCGCGCGCAAATAGACGCCGCTGAAGAAGTGCTCAAAGACCTGTATGCCAACCTGCCCACACCCGGGCGGCGCTTTATTGGCAGCCTGGTGCTCAGCCGCACCGCCCACCTGGCGCCGCTGCGCGACGTGCAAATGCTGGCGCTGGCCAAGCTGCTGCGTGATAACCCAGCCGTGGTGCAGCGCCTGTGCCCCGACGTCAGCCTGCCCAAAGCCGGCGGGTTCGTCGACCTGATGAAGGCGCTGGACCTGGCCGCGCAGTTGGGCGACGACGTGACCGCGCAGCTCAACAAGCTGGTGCGCCGCACCCATTCGTTTGAAGAAGCCGCCGCAGGCATGCCCAACCCCGCGCTGGCGCTGGCTTATCTGCAAGCGGCGGACAAGGTCATCCAGGTGGACGACTTCGCGCCTTGAACGGCGTGGTGTGGCATTCCCTTGGCTTGTGCTTGGGTGCTTGGTGCTTGGGCGATTCAACAATTCAACAATTCAGTGATTCAGTGATTCAGTGATCCGAGTTCGGTAGTTAGGCAATTCGGCAATTCGAAATACCCACACCCGTTCAGGCTGAGCCCGTCGAAGCCCACTCACGCGGTCAGAGGGAGAGGCCAAAAATTCCACCGCGCAGAATCCATCAGCAACAACGGCGAGTCGCCAAAATGCTACCGTTTTAGTAGCTACCAGCGCTTGATGAATAAGCGCTACAAGCCATTTTCATCAAACTTCACCCTGTCTCAGATATTCAACGCAGCCCACAGACCCGGCCCGATGAACCCCAAACATCCGTTCAGGCTGAGCCCGTCGAAGCCCATCACAGTCGCATGGGGCGGTGATCGTTAACTCCCAGCGCCACCGCGCCCACGAGGAGCGCGAGGCGGGCTTTTTGCACCTGTTTGAAGAACAGTTCCCCCAGGTGCAGGTAGTGGGCGTGCGCGAAGGCTAGGACGACGCCGAACGCAACTACCGCAGAGGATTCCCGGGCCCGCGCGCTACTGGAGCAGCACGACGACTTGGCAGGCATCTACAACATCGGCGGTGGAGCCGAAGGCATCGGCCGGGCGCTGAAAGAGGCGGGTGCAGACCGCAAGATCGTGTTCATCGGCCACGGTCTCACGCCGGATACGCGGGCGCTGCTGATTGACGGGACGATGGATGCGGTGATCACGCAGAACCCGCAGGGCGCGGTGATGAACTGCGTGCGGATTTTTGCCAACCTGCGGGATGGACGTGAGCCGACGAGTGGAGTGGAGACGACGCGGAGCCAGGTGATTTTTCGGGAGAATTTGCCGTAGAGGGCTTGGTGCTGGGCTTGCTGGAAGGTGCTGACCCTGTGATGCTCGAATGCTTTCGTTTCGATCAGAACTGCCGCTTCCGACCAATTCTTGCAGTTCACGAATGTCGGCTATGAAGCATTGGGATTAGGTTGTCCTTTTGTCCGGCTAGGCTCTAGCCCCGCGATTTCGCTGCAGTCCGGATAACGACTTTGATTTTTGGAAACTGACCACGATGGCCCCCCGCATTGAAGTGACCGCCTTTGCTATCGTGGTAACGTCACTGAAGAAATCTATAAGGGGAGCGCAAGTGGCACTTTTTGGAACTAAGACTTCAAGAGCAGTTGCTTCGGTGGTCGACGAAGAAATCATATCTACTGTCAAATACGATAAACCAAAAATTCTTCTCATAGACTTGAATTCGAGCGCCTTTGAAAATCTTGCGGAAGCTGGGTTCAACGTCAAAGAAGGTACTTTTGGTCAACCCTACAAAGTCAAGAAGACCTCTGGATTTCAGCCGCTCATTTCCGAGTCACGGTTGCCAAACTTCACTGAACAGGAAATCGTAGTCGTCGATCTTCAATATGAAATTGCAGATAACCCGGTTGGAGAAAAGTCGCGCCCTGATGGTGAGTTTGACTTGTGGGGTAAGTGTGACTACGGCTTCATTGATCCACGAGTGCGGGCAACGACACAGGTACGAGATGATTTCGATAGGATTTTGAATGCTGGCGGAGTGTTTGTAGTTTTTGCCGCCAATAAAGCACCAAGCTCAATTCTAATTGCAAAAGCGGGCTACCGAGATCTCGAGGATTCAAAAGAATTCAATTGGAGTGCATGGGATTTCGTATCTGAGTTTAGAGATATGAATATATCCACAACTCACGGCGAAGAAATGTCCGTCGTTGATCAAAATACCTCGATCGGGAAATTGCTCAAGTCGTATCTTCCAGGAAGCTCGTATGAATGCACTATCAAAGGAGGGTATCGACATACCGAGCCATGGACTACGCTAGTAAAAAATAAATTTAACCAAGGTGTTGGGTTGATTCGCCCATGTTCCGCTGGTTTTGTCATTGTTTTGCCTCAACTAAAGGATAAACCGGGGTTCTTGAAGTCCCTCTTTACCGGTGTGTTGCCAGAGATGGCTCCACATCTTTTTCCTGGAATTGAGCGAGGCCGATGGACACATCTGCCGGAATATGAGTTGCCTGAAGTTGTGCAACTGCACGATCAGCGCAACGAGCTCGAAGCGAAATTCCATGCAGAGTTAGCTGCTTTGGAGGAGCAGGAGTCGGAGATACGAAAAAAAGATGGGTGGATGCATGATCTGTTGACGCAATCAGGTGATCCACTTGTAGCTGCAGTGCAAATGGGCCTGAAGACTCTCGGATTCAAAAACGTTGTTGACATGGACAAAGTGAGAGACAAGGAGGGGAAAAGTAGGCGTGAGGATTTGCAGGTTCAAGATGCCAGCCCAACTCTCGTCATTGATGTCAAAGGTATAGCCAACTTTCCGGGCGACGAAGATGTACTTCAGGCCAACAAGCACGCAACGCTTTTGATGCGTGAGCAGAACAGAACGGATATTTTTGGCCTCTCTTTGGTTAACCATCAACGGCACGTTCCTCCTATGCAACGGGACAATGAAATGCCTTTTAGGCAAGAGCTAATTGATGTCGCGTTGGAAAGCCAGCTAGGTTTATTGACAGCATGGGACTTTTACAGATTGGTGAGGAATGCTCGTCTGAATAAATGGAAGTTTGAGCACATAAGGCCTATTATCTACCGGCACGGGCGTTTTGAGATATTCCCCGATAACTACAAATATCTTGGCAAAGTGACCATGGTGTGGAAGGAAAAATTTGGCATTGATATTGAGTCTGGAACGGTTGCGGTCGGAGAACGAATTGCCGTTGAATTTAGCACCTTGTTTGAAGAGGTCGATGCCACAGAACTCATGGTCAACAATATCAAAGTCCAAGTTGCCAGTGTTGGTGACAAAACCGGAATACCTTGGCCAATGATAAAACCTAAGTTGCGCGTAGGCTTGAGAGTTTTCCACGTTGAAAATTGAAATAGATAAATGAAGCTGGCGAAGACTGGAAGTTGCTTTAGAAAATGATTTTCCAGGAAATCTGACATCTGTTGCCGAAAATTCCCGCGCACATTACATCTATCCAGCCCCCCGAATCGATGGCTGCTTTCGGTGGGGATTCGACCCATTTGAATTATCGCAATCGGTCGAATTTGTTTATTCACCTTGTTCCTCAAGTCGACTTCGCTACCACCGATTGACCTGTGGCGTGCTTTCATTGGCTGAATACACGCAACTACATGTTTCTAAGAACGACCAGTTAGCTGTAACGACGCCCGATGCCGTTGCGTTGGGGCTAGTGCTTGGCGCGGGCTCAGTGCACTGCATTTCTATGTCATTTGCTCCTATGTATATGGCTATCTGCGCTTAACTAATAAGCGCTACAGCCCATTTCGATTAATAATTTTCAGAGGCCACCACTGCTTCTTTCTTTGCAGTCCCAGCAAGGCTTGGCAGTGCGCCACTCAGCCGCGGGTGCAAAAACCGGTAACCGTGCGCCAGCGCGGCACTCGGCGCCGCGTTCTGCCCGTCCAGCAGCAAACTAGCCATTTCCCCCAACCAGGTTCTCAACAGTAACCCCGGCACACGCAGCCACGCACGTCGTCCAAACGATGCACCCAGCGCCTGCGCAAACGTGGTCTGCGTCACCGCCTCAGGCGCTACAGCATTGACGGGGCCCTGCAGATGTTGGTGCGCCATCGCAAACCGCACCAGACCCACCGCGTCGACTAGGTGAATCCAGGGCGCTGGTTGGCGCCCATGGCCCAGCACGGCGCCCAGGCCCAGGCGTGCCGCCAGCGCTTGCATCGGGTACGCGCCACCGCCGTGCCCCAGCACCACACCAAACCGCATGCGCACCACCCGCACGCCCAGGGCTTCGGCGCGCCGCGCCTCGTGCTCAATGGCAGCGCACAGGTCAGACTGAAACTCGCCCGGGCGGGGTGGGGCGGTTTCGTCCAGGGGCTCCATCGACGCGTTGGGCGATGCGCCGTAGAAGCCCACGGCCGATGCACTGACCAGCACGCGCGGGGCCTTTTGCAGGCGGCGCATCAGGCTGACGACTGCCACGGTGGTGTCGACGCGGCTGGCCAGAAGTTGGCGTCTGCGCGCTTGGGTCCACGGCATGCCGAGCACGCGGGCGCCTGCCAGGTTGACCACGGCGTCGATGGTCGTTTCAGACGGAATGGCGTCCAGCGTGTCTACCACCCACACGGCGGGGCCAAAGCTGGCGCGGGCCTGCAGGGCGTCGCGCGTCAACACGATCACCCGCAGGCCGTCGCGCACCAGGTCGGCCACCAGGGCGCTGCCCACGAAGCCGGTGGCGCCGGTGACCAGGGTGGCGGGCTGGGGTTGGAGGCCACGGGCGTGCAGGGCGCTGGGCTGTGGTGCAGGCGGGGCCGTGCGGTAGAGCTTGATGGCGGCCAGCGTGTTTCGCACGCTCCAGGCCCACACGCCGACGGCGTAGGCCGTGAACAGCCACGACACCCAGCCGTGCGGGGCCAGCGCCATGGCGGTGGGTTGCTGCGCCCAGGCCCACAGAACGGGTGCGACGAGGCCCAGGAACAGGCCGTAGCTGATGGTCAGCACGGTGTGCAGCACGCGCTCGAATGGTGGCAGGCGCCGGGTGCGGTCTTCTTCCAGAAAGTCGGCCAGGGTGATGCCCAGCTCGACCAGCAGCAGGGCCGCCAGCACGGCGGCAAAGGCGCCGCGCCATTCAAACCAGGCCAGGCCGAAGAAGACGACGCCGTAGATGGCTTCGCGGGCGGCGTGCAGTGAAATTTCATACCGCGCGGAAGTGCGCTGCGGCAGACGGGCCTGCAGCTCGTGGTGCCACAGGTTGTCAAAAGCGCCCAGGGCGGCTTGCACGGTGAGCAGCAAAAAGAGGGTGTTCATGGCGGTCATGGCGTGGTCTTAAAGAGAGGAGGCGTTGAAGTGGGCGTCTGTATGGGATTCGGTGTCTGCGTCTGCGTCTGCGACGGGGTCGGTGAACACGCCGGACTGGTGAAACGTCTCGCCCCACCAGGGGTGAACCATGCGCAGCGTGAAGCGGAACTGGCCCGCACCCAGGTCGGTGTGCGCCACGGTGCAGGTGCCGGGGGTCAGCAGCGCGGGCACGGCAAGGCGCAGCCGGCCCAGCACCCACCAGAAGCTGCGGCTGCGGAAAACCAGGGCGCCGTCTTGTTCAAAAACGTCCAGCGACATGCTCAGGCCGCCGTCGGTGCGCTCCAGCAGGCCGCCGTCGGCGCCTAGCTCTTTGGTGGACCGCACGGTGCGGTCGTCGCCACGCTCATTGCCGGTTGCATTGCCGTTCGCATTGCCAGGTACATGGCCAGGTATATCGCCAGCCGCATCGCCAGCGCTGGTGCTGTGGGTGTGAAAGCGGCGCTCCCACACCACGCCGCCGCAGCCGTTGTGGCTGACGCGTACGGTGGTGGGTACTGCGTGGCGGTTCAGGTGGGTCAGCGGCCCGCCCCACAGCCGGGCCAGCGCTGCATACACATGGCCGATGGCCGAGCAGCGCATGTCCAGGTGGCCTTGGTAGGTGACATTGGCATGGGCCATGCCAAAGCGGCGTTGCACGGCAGCGGGCAAGCGGGACCAGGCGGCGGCGCCGACGAGCGCGGGCAGGTTCAGCGCCGGGACATGGGGGCTGGGGTGGCCGGGCAAATCGTTCAGGCGGCGGGCAGAAGGCGGGGCAAAGAGGGCGAAGAAGGCAAACATGGCAGGCTCGCTGGAGTGGCGGTTGCCTTGTCTATTGCGAAAGTTGGGCCAGCCCCAGGGGCCGCTGCAAGTGCTTGATTTCATTGAAAATCGCCCGGCGATCTGCATACTTGGTTTACAGTGGGCGCCGCTTCAATCGTTAACCCCAGGAACAGGTCTTTGCCATGATTCGTGTCCTTTTCAACCCCGCCCGCGCATGCTGATGCACTCGGTGCTTGGGTTTGCGTTGCTCGAAACGCTGGTGCTGGCGGGCGTGCTGATTGCGTGGGCCGACCGTGTGGCCGGGGCGCGCTTGCTGGCGGCGTTTTTGATCGGCATTTCGCTGTGGATGGTGGGCAACGAGCTACCCAACTGGCTGGGGCCAGAGACCGAGCCGGTGATGATGATGTTGCTGTCCACAGCGCCGTTCACCTCGGCGCTGTTCTTTCATTTCTGCACCGTGTTTTGCCGGGTGGACCTGGGGCGCTGGGGCGTTGCGGCTGCGTATGCGCTGGGCGCGGCGGCCAGCATGGCCGCCATGGTGTGGGTGCCTGGGCACATCGTGCACCACCGCGATATTGGCTGGATCGCCATGGCCGACACCGTGGGCTGGGTGGCCAGCATGGCCTGGGTCATCTTGGGCATTGCCGGGGTGTCGGTGTTGCTGCACGCGCTGCTGCGCGCACGGCGCGAGGGCGATGGGCAAAAGCTGCGGCAGATTGCAGCGGTGACGGCGTCGTGCCTGTGGGGCATGTTGTGCCTCACCGGCTATGGCATTGCCGTGTTGGACTGGCCCATCTACCCGTTCCCGCTGCTGGGGCTGCCGCTTTACTCGCTGATTTTGGTCTACGGCATCTTGCGCTACGGCGTGTTCGTGGCCAACACCTGGGCGCGCCGGGCGTTGGTGTGGGCACTGCTGTTGGCGCTGGGCGTGGGCGTATTGGCGCTGACGCCGTTGCTGCCGTTTGAGTCGCGCTGGCTGGGTGGCCTGGCCGTAGCCGCCAGTGTGCTGGCGCTGAACGGGCCTGTGCGGCGCGTGGCCGAGCGGCTGGTGTACCCGGGCGGCGAGGTGTCGATTGCCGACCTGGGCGCATGGCGCACCGCGCTGCTGGCGGCCGAGTCGCCGCAGGCCCTGGCCCAACAGGCCGCCGCGCTGCTCAGCACGCGCATCGGGGCGCAGGTAGAGGTCCACATCGGTGAGCCCATCGCTGCCACCAGTGACAGCACCACCGGAACCACAACCACTAGCAGCACGCCACAATTGGTCTGCCAGCGTGCGGACGACAACGGGTGGCAATCCACGCTGCACGGTTGGGACGCAGCGCCCCCTGGCCCGCGCCATGTCGCCGAGCTGTTTGGCACGGTGGTGGCCGAGGCGGCTGCGCGGGTCGACCAGGCGCAGCAGTTTGCAGCGCGTGAGCGCGAGCGCCAGTTGCAGGCCCGGCTGGCCGAGCTGGGCGCTTTGGCCGCCACGGTGGCGCACGACATTCGCAACCCGCTCAACATCATCTCGATGGCGGTGGCCATGGCACCTGCTGACACCCGGCGCGAGGTGGCCGATCAGGTGGGCCGCATCTCCAACCTCACGCACGACCTGCTGGACTTTGCCAAGCCCTGGAAGTTATCTAAAAGCCCCATGGACCTGGCCGCCCACGTGCGCAACGCCGCCATGCGCCTGCCCGACGTGAGCTTTGGCGCACGCCTGGACGGCCCGCTGATGCTGCAGGCCGACCCACGGCGTGTGGACCAGGCGCTGACCAATCTGTTTGAGAACGCACGCATTGCCATTGCCTCTGGCGGTGACACATTCAGCGACGAGGCAAGCAGCGGCAACGCGCCGGGCGGCGACAAACCCACCCACAGCCATGTGCACATCGACGCGGAAGTCACTGACACCGAGGTGCTGCTGCACGTGTGCGACTCGGGCCCCGGTGTGCCCGAAGAGATCCGCAGCCGCCTTTTTGAACCGTTTGCATCGCGCAGCCCCGGCGGCACAGGTTTGGGCCTGGCCATCGTGGCCCGCATCATGGCGGCGCATGGCGGGTCGGTGGCGCTGACAGAGCGCTCGCCCTGGACCACCTGTTTCACACTCCGTTTCCCTTTAACGACCACGCCATGACTGCCCTGACCGACCCCACCTTGGCGACCGACGCAGACGCCTCGCCGCAAACCGACCCTGAAAACGGCCATGTTCTGTTGGTGGATGACGAGGCCGCGTTTCAGCGGCTGGGCGGGGCCTTTTTGCGCAATTTGGGCCATCGCGTATCGCTGGCGGGCGACGGCGATCAGGCCCTTGCGGCGTTTGCCAAAGAGCGGCCCGAGCTGGTGTTGCTGGACCTGGCCATGCCGCCGCACATGGACCCAGAGAGGGGCCTGGAGCTGATCCCGCGCTTTGCCAGCGTGCCGGTGGTGGTGCTGACCGGCCACGGCGACCACGCGCTGGCGTTGCGCGCCACCGAGCTGGGCGCGTGGGACTTTCTGACCAAACCCATCAACCCCGACATGCTGCGGTTTGTGGTGGCACGCGGCCTGCGCAAGGCGCGCCTGGATGCCGAGCTGGTGGCCCTGCGCGCAGGGCAGTCGCTGGACGATCTGGGCATGGTGGGGCAGGCGGCGGCCACGGTGCAATTGCGCGCGCTGGTGCGCCGGGTGGCGCCCACCCACGTCAGCGTGCTGGTGCTGGGCCCCACGGGCACGGGCAAAGAGCTGGTGGCCCGCGCGCTGCACGCTTGCAGCGCCCGCCGGGCCGAGCCGTTTGTGGCCATCCACTGCGGGGCGCTGTCGGCCGAGCTGCTGGAGAGCGAACTCTTTGGCCACATGAAGGGCAGCTTTACCGGCGCGTACCGCGACCAGCCCGGGCTGGTGGAGGCTGCGCACGGCGGCACGCTGTTTTTGGACGAAGTGGGCGAAATGCCGCCGCCCATGCAGGTCAAGCTGCTGCGGTTTTTGCAGGAAGGCGCCTTCGTGCCCGTGGGGGGCCGCGTGCAAAAACACGCCGATGCCCGCGTGGTGGCCGCCACCCACCGCGACCTGGAGGCGATGGTGCGCGAGGGCACGTTTCGCGAGGATTTGTTCTACCGCCTGAAGGGCGTGGTGCTGCGCACACCGTCGATTGCAGAGCGGCCCGCCGACATCCCGCTGCTGGCCACCCGCTTTTTGCACCGCGTGGCGCAGCGGGCCAGCC
>RCMZ01000788.1_pt1 | contig 13101 bp, 12 predicted proteins | sample 2041141 | NCBI WGS metagenome assembly RCMZ01 (sample SAMN09708263, study PRJNA481090) | Wastewater metagenome, whole genome shotgun sequencing project. | biome: sewage; isolation source: Davis station wastewater (DW) | place: Antarctica: Davis Station | collected 2010-03-01
CATCCCTTTTCAAACACTTAGCCACATACGTAGTATCCCACCAAAAATCGTTTAACACTTGCTGAAATTTTTTCTCCGATGGCTTTTTTATGATCGAGACCTGGAAAGTTGGTTGTTGCATTCCTTCTGTGATTTGGTCTTTGTCTACAAGAACTTTATAACCTATATCCCAATCCTCAGGCAATTCTTTACTTTCTGCCTCCTCCAAAAACTTTGATTTGCTAAAGAGTTTAAAATCAACTTTTACACCGTCGTCATACAACACCATTTTCATCGAGTGCTTATTGTCAAAATAACTATCATCTTCCTCAACCATCGCAATAGGATTTCCAAAGTTGTGCGTCCACTCTTTGTTTAAGACATAGGGGCTGCTATGGTCAAAAACAAGTTCTATATCCAGATCACTCAAACTGTCGATAGGCGCTAACGGGTTTACCAAAGAGCTGGTAAGCAACACCGCTCTTATATCGTCGTTCTGACTGGACCATTCTATAATGGATTGTAACTTCTCATATCGGGTTAGCATTTTTTTTACTTTACGGTTTCCCTCAAAGTAAGCATATTTAGGGATCATGGCAATGTAAAAAATGAAAATCTTTTTGCAATTGGTTTTATTATATCTACTACTGTTACAATGATGATTTTGTAAAAAAAAAATCATCTTTAGGTCCTTATAAACGCAAACGGAGCAGCAGTCCGAAAGCTGCCCTTCTGTCCCACCTTTGGTTTTATCCGGGATATATGCCTGGTAGAACAGACCCCAAAAGCATCGATTTCAAGTTATGGCAGTGAACTAAAGCCATACAGATGAAAAGTCTTCCCTTGCTGCCTGCAAAAGATCCGGCCTTTAGCAAGGTCACCATAAAGAAGTATGGAAGGAGACTTTTCCCAATACTAACCGGTAAAAGGCAGCTAAGGTATTGCAGGCAAAGCTGCGTGGTAAAAGCAAAAGACTACGGCATAATGGCTTTTGCTCCTTCTCTCGCACAACCCACCCTGCGGGACTTATTCCGTTTCCTTTTGTTTTCCCGCTTTGCCAGCACTTTCTACCTGCTTTCTTTTTCCGGTTTTCTTTTGGGAAAAAGTTATGCGGAGCGGAAGCGAGGCAGGACTGTCACAGATGGAAGGACTGGAAGGAGATGCAAAAGGATTGTATCATTTTAAATTTAACGATTATGAACATTATCGGAAGAGTGACAAGGGATGCCGAGGTGCGCACCCTGTCAGAAGACAAAAAAGTGGTTAATTTCTCTATAGCGGTCAATGACAGCTACAAGCCCAAAAACGGGGAGAAAGTGACCCACACCGAATTTTTCGACTGCTCCTACTGGCTTGCTACAGGCATAGCGCAGTACCTGACCAAAGGCAGTGTGGTGGAGCTATCAGGCAGGCTTTCTACCCGTGCCTACCTCGACAGTGAAGGCAGGCCAAAAGCAGGGCTGAACTTCCACACCGCAGCCATTACACTGCATGGAGGGACAAGCGACAAACCGCAGGCAGCAACGCAAGGGCAGCGCAACCCCGAAGAAAACGCCAAAGCAGCAACTGCCGCAGGCACAGTAGTACATCAGGCGGAAGTAGTGCCAGGCACTGCAGCCCCTGACGATGACCTCCCTTTTTGAACAGCACGGATTGCATTTAACTTTTAATTAAAAACATCATGGCACATAATATTAATTTTAATGAAGCCAAAGGGCAGCACGCCTTTTTTAGCGTAAAGCAGCCCGCATGGCACGGACTTGGGCAGATTGTACAGGACTATCCCACAAGCGCAGCGGCAATCGCTTTTGCAGGACTGGATTATCAGGTAATTAAAGCCCCGATTTTCGCTAAAGGCAACGGGCTATCTGAAAGCTTCCCCATACCTGACCAGTACGCCACCCTGCGTACCGATACCAAAGCCGTGTTCGGCGTGGTAGGCAAGGACTACCAGATCGTGCAGAATACCGATGCCTTTGCTTTTTTTGACGCTATCGTAGGCGGTGGGGATGGTATCCTGTATGAAACCGCAGGGGCGCTAGGCAATGGGGAGCGCATTTTCATTACCGCCAAGCTGCCTGGCTATATCCGTGTGGGCAACGGGGATGATGTAACCGAAAAATACATTTTCCTGACCACCTCCCACGATGGCAGCGGTTCAATTACTGCCGCCTTTACACCCGTGCGCATCGTTTGCCAAAACACCCTGAATGCCGCCCTGCGCACCGCCACCAATGTGGTACGCATACGCCATACCGCAGGGGCAAAAGAACGCCTCGAGCAGGCACATAGGGTTATGGGAGTAGCCGATACCCTGTCAATGCAACTGGAAGGCATCTTTAATAACTGGTCTAAAGTACCTATTGAAGATAGTCATGTTAAAAAACTGATACAGTTAGCTCTATGCCCTAACCGTGAAACTTTTGACCTTTTGAAAAAAGGGGCTGATGGGGAGCTTTCGAGCGTGTACAAAAACGCCTGCAATGCCGCCTTTGAATATGCGATGGCAGACGATGCCCAAACCATGGCAACTACCAAAGGGACTTTGTTCGGGGCATACAATGCCGTGACAGGCTACTACCAAAACGTCCGCAATTTCAAGAACGGCGAGGACAAGCTGAAATCCATCTGCCTCGGCGGTACGGCACAGCTGCGCGGGCAGAAAGCCTTTGACCTGTGCAGGGATTTTGCCCAAAGCGGGGCAGCCGCCCTGAATTAATACTAACCGCAGTCCCGCAGGGCGGGACTGCCTAAATGTAAAATCATGAGCATATTAGCACAACAGACCGAACGCAGGGCTATTACCGTACTGGCAAAGCTGCTGCCCTATTTTGAAAGGCTTGACAAGGTGGCAATGACCGCTGAGGATGCCTTAGATACCACTACAGCCCGTAACCTCATTAAGAGGGTCATAGAAAGCAACCCGCCACGACAACGCAAAACCAAAAGATAAACGTTATGCCAGTTACCAATTTTTTTGCCCATCGCAAAGCCAACCGTTAACGGTTGGCTTTATACTCCCACCCTGCGTAACAAGGCCATCCCGCCGCTTCGGACAGGAACGCCTTGTTACGTTTTAAAAGTGGTGCGCCCGCCAGGCAAAAGCATCGGGAAAATCCCTGCTGCATTTGCTTAGCGGGCGCGTGTCTTCTTTTGATATTACCGATATCAAAGATTACTATGGTATTACTTACGCACTTTAAATTGATTATAGTACACTTACGTCGATAACTAAACAGACACAGTGAGGTCATACTAATGCAACGGAGTTCCTTAACCCCTTTGTTTATAATTTGACACGAAGCTTGTCCAACGGCAACGCCTTTACAAGGTCGGAGTTCTTAATTTTTAGCACCTGTCCCCTGCCTCCGTTTTTTTCAGCTACCTCAATCTCCAAAGCCTGCCCCTTGCTTAGGGTAAAGACATCAAGTAAGAAGATATTTCGCTCGCTGCCATTTCCCTGTACCGGCAATAGTGGCTTGTACATGCGCAGCAGCTCCATAGTCCGCTCCTGTATCACTGTTCGTTTTGCCAGCTTCCGGTCTGTAACTGTAAACTTTACATAGTCTATTTGAAAAGGAATATTGCTAGAATTCTGCATCTCCACATGAAAATAGTACTTTCCTCCATGGATGTATATGCCTTTCAGGATAATGCATACACCGTAGTTTTCCGAGCGGATGTGCTTTAAAGGTTTTTTATCTTTCTCGTAGAGGGCTTCCATGACCAATCCCGTCAGCGAGGCAGGAGAATTTCCTAATTCTTCAAAACGAACAGCACTACTGCTGGATTGTTCGGCTTGCCTGATTCCCTTTACAAGGTCGTGTCCCATAACCTGTGGTCTCTCGCTATAGCAGACATTAAAGCTGTAAAACCGGCCATCTTCTGTAATCACCGAAAAATTAGTTTCATTATCAAAGCCATGGGTAGCTGCTTTAACGCGCAGGACATTATCGGCATCCTGGGCTTTCCCTGCTACTATCATATCACTGCCCAAATCCACATAGCGTATACCCGCCGGAAAGATGATATGTGAAGTCTTATCATAGCTTACCTCTATTTCGTAAGGCTCGATTTGCCCAAGGGTCATCGCCTCACCAGGCTGTGCCTGTACATTCATTACGGCAGCCATACCAACGAAGAGGGCTGCAAGGTTTAATTTTATCACTTGTAATTTCATATGTATAAACTTTTAGTTATTTTTCTTTTGACACCAAAAACAATTGATACCCTCCGCGGAGTGTTGCTTTCTGGGGTTTAACCTTTTTAGAAAAGTAGCCCGAAACACCCTGGATCAAACCCCGGGCGGCATCCGAGGTCAGCTGCTGTCCGGCGGAACGGTTGATCGTAAAGCTGCCCCCTGCGGAATTCCCCATATTAGCCAGCGTACCATTGACAGCAGTTACTTCAGCCGTATAAGGAAGGTTAAGCCCTTTTTGCCCGTCAAGGTCGTACACGGAAAGGTTCACGGGAAATATATTGCCATCCACTTCAACAGATACTACCTGGAGCTGTAAGCGGTTGGTTTGGAACTTCGCCGTTGCTGTGACAATAAAGCCTTTTGGCAGTACTACACCGCCAAGCCTGGCGGCCTGAAGCAGGCGAATCTGCACACTGCCCTCTCCTGTTATCTTTCCATTTTGATGAATGCATGCCTGGATGCTGTTGGGAAATGGAACTTCTTTCGACGATTCCCCAATGGTGGTAAAGCTCCTATAATGACCTTCTGCAAATCGCAGTAGCGCCAGCGAATCCTGCTCCTTTTGCCTCAGCTTTGATACAATAACCTTTTGGTCCGGCAGTACCATTAAAAAAGGAGATTCCTCAGCTTTCTTTTCTGTTTCATTTTTAACCGGATCGCCTGCCTGGACAGCACCTGGAAAATATTTGGCAGCCATTTGGTAGGATTTCTCCATAAGCGCTAGCCTGTCCAGGTTTTTATGCTGTGGGTTTTGCTGATTAAGCTGCTCTTTAAGCTGCTGGTTCTCTTTGCGCAGGGCATCCTGGTCAGGATCCTGCTGATAAAAAGTGCCTAATGACCGCTGCATCGTACGATAGCTGCCAAGGGCCGGATTAACATCCCTTCCTGATGGAGAAGCTGGCTCACCTGCTTGTGCTGAAGGCGGTGTTTCATTCTTGTTAGCCAGGCTATCAGGATGCCAATAATCCGATAGTGTCATCAATGCCTCGCGTTTCTGCTGGTCTTTCTCCCTTCGTATCTCCTGTTCATAGGCCTTGCCTTTGTCATCGGGCAGGCTGTTACCAGAAGCCTGCGGTACTGCGTCATTAATGCCATTAGTAAGGGCTTCCTTAGCTGTAAGGCCTTTTTCCCCTCCAAAAATGAGGTACAGACACGCTGCGAAAATGATTCCCATCACTGCAAAAACCAATGGTTTCTTAAGCCTTTCCGTATTTAGCCTTTTGTTTTCCGTAGCATTAGGCGCCTGACCATCACTCACCATAAAGCTGACCTTCTCTTTTTTGTTCTCTTTCATTGACTTATGTATTAGATTGCTGAATTTTTACTGCTGTATTACCAAGCACCCTGTTTTTCTACAGGGTTGCTGATATGCTCTATAGCTATGCCCAAACGGGCATTGCCTACCTCATAAATAACCTGCACTACTATGGCGATAGTAATTAGCAGGTAGCCTGCAAAACTGTACAGCACGATACGTCGTTTTTGCACTGCAGGCAACTGTTTCCAACGGCAGTCCAACCTGTCCTGCCATCCATCTAATGGTAAATGAAACTTCTTCATCGCTTTTATTTTCTTTCGATAACCTCTACATCCCTGTTGTCCAGCACACGAAACTGTTCCATGGTAAACCCTTGGGGATTGTCATCAGAACGGACAGAATTTACTAAAAGGCACGATGTTACGAGGCTGCGTCGTGTTACATTGCTGGCACGGATGATGAACTGCCTGGCATAGGTCTTAACCACATAGGGATACGACTCAAAATTGCACTGCACACTATCCACTTCTAAGCGCTGCTGCACATTGCCCGATATAATTCGGCTGTAGTACCCTTTTTCTGAAAGGTCTTTGTAGTAATCAAAAGCACTTCTGTCAGCAAGGCTGAAGGCTCTTTTCATATTGCCTTCAATAGCTGCCCTGTCCGGTGCTATGGTGAAGAATAGTTCATGAAAGCGCCTGACATGCTCTCTTGCCTCGACAGGTCGGTTCACGGCGGCATCCTGCGAAAGAGCCAGCATAAGTGATTTTCCCTGGTCAAGTACATATACCTTGCTACGTTGCTCCTTGGCAAAACGATAGGATTCCCATACCGCATAGCCCGATGCTCCGAGGCAGACTGCTGCAAAAACAATAGCATAAAGCCTGATCTGCCTGAAGCTGTTTTCTATGTTCCTTAATGTTTTAAATTCCATGATTTATACTTTAAAAATTATTGGTTCATAAGCTTACCACTGATAGTGCCGCTTACATTGCCGGTAGTAGCACCGGCGGCTGCACCTGCTATACTGCCCGCCTTTTGAGTCGCCTGGTTGACATTGCGGGTGTAATTCCCTGCTCCCCCAGCCTGTATGACCCATCCCGTGACGGTGGGTATGGTAAAGTAACCGATAATGCCAATGATCATAAAAATGATGTAGACGGCATTAGAGGTATCCGGTACAAAGGTTGGATCAGCCAGCTGTTCAATATCACGCTCGAGTATGAGGGACTGTATCTTGGCCAGCATGGAGCTGAAAAGGTCGGAGACCGGCAGCCATAAATACACGCTGATGTAGCGGGTGAACCATTGCGAGAGCGTTGACTGGAAGCCATCCCAGACCGAAATAGCAAAGGCGATAGGCCCCAGTATCGAAAGTACAATCAGGAAAAAAGTGCGGATGGTATCGATCACCAGTGCAGCTGCATGGAAGAGAATCTCTAGTAGTTCCCTGAAAGCGTTCCTGATATCCTGCTTGAGCTGGAACATGCCCCTCTCCATATACATACCTGACATTGTAGCAAGGTCAGACGGTGACCAGCCAAGCTCTTCAAGCTGGCGGTCGAATTCTTCATCCGATACAAGGTAGGCTGTCTCGGGATTACGCAGCATTGCTTCCCGCTCCAGCAGGTCTTTCTGCTCTTGGAGTGCATTAAGGTCAAGTACCTGTCCCTCCAAGATGCCATGCGTCCCGGTAACAATGGGGCTAAGTACCGCGTTAATACTTCCAAGTACCATCGTTGGAAAGAACATAATGCACAAGCCCAACGCAAACGGCCTCAGCAGCGGGAACAGGTCTATTGGCTCTGCCCGGCTGAGCGCCTGCCACACCTTCAAGGCGACATAAAACAATGCACCCAGTCCGGCAAGCCCTTTGGCGACTGCCGCCATCTCTGCCGAGAGCGGCAGCATCTCATCATAGAGTGCGCGCAGCATCTCGTGCAGGTTGCTAAATTCTATCTGTAGCAGCATAGACCCTTACCAGTATTTTTGGTTCGATGTTCCATAGAGATCTAGCACACGTTGCGCGTCGTTCTGTTTTTTAGCCCTGACAAGGCTGACCGATATGTTCTTATTGGTATAATATCGCACCAGGTTGTAATAGCCCCTAACCTCCTTGTAAACCCTTTCAATAATATCCATGCGCTCCTTATCGTTCATCGATAAGGTCGAGGCATTGATGATCTGGCTGAGCTCATTGAGCAATTCGGTACTTTCATTAAGCAGTTTGGAATAGCCGAAAGCTATAGCACTTAATTCCTGGACACTGAAATTGGGATCGTTCAGCATATTACCGAAATTTGTCACGTACATATGGGAAATATCCCCAACCAGCAAAACGGTCTGCTGTACCTTTCTCGCGTCCCTTATAAGGTTGTTGACTGACTTTAGGGCATCGTAAAACGCTTTGCCCTGATCGTACACTTTTTTTACTTCCTTAAAACTATCAAGGGTGTTACTCGCCGTAGCCGAAGTCTCAATAATCTCGTTCGCAGTGTTTATAATACCTTGCGCATAACTCCCCGGGTCACTCACGACCCATTGTCCTCGTACTGGTGCTGCAAGGAGCAATACAGCACACAATGCATAAATTACTTTTTTCATGGTCTTAGCATTTATAGTTATTAATTCTCTTCCCTCCTCTTTGCCGCAATGCGGCGGATAGCCAGTTCTACATTACCGCCCAATTGCGCAGCAAGTTCCATGACTTCCATTTTCTCGCTTTCCTCAGTGGTGTAGGCCAGGTATTCCTCAAGGCTCACTTCTGTGGCATATACTGCCGACTGTGTACCGCCAAGCCCAATCCAGACCTCTTTGTACAGCCTTGAAGCGTCGTTGTTCATATTGATGGACAACACCTGCGCCTTTTCCTTGTCGGTAAGTCCCAGCATCGCCTGTATGTCATCGAACTTGTTCATGTACTTGCGCTGGTCCAAAAGGATCTTGCAGTCTGAATTATTGATGATGCTTTCTTTCACAATCGGCGACTGTATGATGTCATCGACCTCCTGGGTAACTACAATGGCTTCCCCGAAGAACTTCCTGACCGTCTTAAAGAGATACTTTATGTATTCCGCCATACCTTCCTTAGCAATAGCCTTCCAGGCTTCTTCAATTAGGATGAGCTTGCGCTTTCCCTTCAGCCTGCGCATCTTGTTGATGAAGACCTCCATAATGATGATGGTCACGATGGGGAAAAGTATCTTATGGTCCTTTATGGCGTCGATCTCAAAGACGATAAACCTCTTGGACAGCAGGTCCAGCTGCTTGTCGGAATTCAGCAGGTAATCGTACTCACCACCCTTATAGTAAGGTTCCAAAACATTGAGGAAATTGGCCAGGTCAAAATCCTTTTCCCTTACTTTTTTGTCTTCCAGTACCTTTTGGTAATCATTTCGTACATAGTCGTAGAAACCATTAAAGCAGGGATAAGCATCACCTTGCTTCAGATAGTCGATATACCCGCTTACAGCATTGGAGAGTGCCACCTCCTCTGAACGGGTGGGAGGTTCATCGTCCCTTTTCCAAAGCGTCTGTACCAGGGTCTTGATACTCTCCCTCTTTTCAATGTCGAAGACACCATCATCCGTATAAAAGGGATTGAAGGCAATAGGATTGTTCTCTGTATAGGTAAAATAAACCCCGTCCTCCCCTTTGGTTTTACCGTGAATGAGCTCACATAAGCCTTGGTAGCTGTTACCTGTATCAACCAATAATACATGGGCGCCCTGCTCGTAATACTGCCTGACCATGTGGTTGGTAAAGAAAGATTTGCCGCTTCCTGAAGGCCCCAGGATAAACTTGTTCCTGTTGGTAATAATGCCTTTCTTCATAGGCAGATCAGAGATATCCAAATGGATGGGGTTACCCGTAAGCCGGTCGGCCATCTTAAGCCCAAATGGCGATGGAGAGTCCCTGTAATTGGTTTCCTGGCTGAAAAAGCACAAAGCAGGTTCGATAAAAGTATAGAAGCTCTCCTCACTCGGAAAATCCCCGGCATTGCCCGGTATGCCCGCCCAATATAATGTAGCAGTATCAGTCGTGTTATGTCGTGGCTTGCATTCCATTAGTGCTAGCGCACTGCCGGTATCGTTCTTGATTTGCTTCAGCTCCGCAGGGTCATCAGACCACGCTATTACATTGAAGTGAGCCCTTATACTTGAGAGTCCATAGGAATGGGCCTCATTCAGGTAACGCTCAATCCATTCCTTATTGATCTGGTTGCTTCGGCTGTACCGTGCCAGGGAATGCATATTCCTAGCTGACTTCTCAAATTTCTGGAGGTTATCCTCACTGTTGTCCAGAAACAAATACTGGTTGTAGATATGGTTGCAACTGAGCAAGAGCCCTACGGGTGCTGCAAAGGAAAGCCTGCAGTCGCTACGGTCTGTAGAGAGTTTCTCATAGCGGGTGTCTGCTGTTACCACGCCGGGCAGATCATCTGTATCTGAAAGCGTATGAAGGCAAAGCCTCTTGTTCCCTACACGTACCTCTTCTGCACTCAGTGCGATATCCTGCATAGGCTCATTCTCGGCTGTGGAAAGGGTAAGGTATCGTTCCAATATCCCGGAAGTAGCATCTGTCCCAACGATATCCTCTTCGGAAAGACGGGAGAGTCTCACCAATCCGGAATCATTGACGATACGCTCAAATTGAGCCACTGCTTCCAAAAAGCGTTGTACCGTTTCTTTGTCACGGGCTTCTTTGGATATCAGCTTCCCCCTGCAAAGCGAAGAAAAATTGCTCTGCATGCGCATGCGTTCCTTAGTAGTTTTGGTTAGGAACAGGTAGCTGTAATGGTTCAGGAACGGACGCTCGTTAAAATGCTGCTGGTAGGATTTGCCTAAAAAGCTCAATCCCTCTTCTGTCAGGTCAGGCGCATAACTTTCCTTGATATACCAATCCTGCTTGTGCACGACCGTAAAGTCCGGCAGTGTTTTTACCGCTTTGTGCCAGGCAGCATGCATGGCTCCATACTCTGTGGAATCAACCGTAAAAAGCTCCGGTAGTGCCACTGTAAAACAGGCGGTGATATCCGCATCTTTGCTGAGGATACAATTTTCCTCTACCGCCAGCAAAGGAAACTTTTTTTCCAATGTCGTAGTTTTGGCTGTATTCCTCATAGCGCATCCCTCTTAAGATTCGACCCCACATACCTGCTGATCTTTCTCTGGCAGATGATGTACCTGGGATGGTGTTTCCTGGCGGCAAGCTTCATCAGCCCGTGTTCGCCATACTTACGGTTCAGTGCGAAGGTCTGCCATATGATAAGCGAGGCGCTTCCTGCCCCGATTCCTATACAGAGATAAGGGCTTAGTCCCGCAATGTAAAGTATCATAACCAGAACTAAGTTACCTAGCAGACCTCCTGCGAAAATAAACAGGTACTGTGCCTTAAGCCCCTTGAATTCAACTGTCCTTCCTATGCCTTTGTTGATGTTATAACTGTTCATAACAAAAAAGATTACAGGAAGAAAGACCTAAGGATAGTGGCCGCCACGATAAGGAAGATACAGGCGCCGAACCAGCTGGCAGCAGTCTTGCTTGTATCGGGGTCACCACTACTGAATTTGTTATACACTTTTACCCCGCCGATCAAACCGACAACTGCCCCGATGGCATAGATAAGCTGCGTGGCAGGATCAAAGTACGAGGTGACCATCTCTGTGGCTTCTGTGATGCCGGCTGCGCCATCCCCTTGGGCAAAGAGCATTGGAGTTGCCACAAGGAAAGCTGCCGTGAGCAGCATTTTTCTTTGTTTTTTCATAATCCTTCTTTATAATTATTATATGTAACACTCTTGATTTCAATACTGTCACAAAGATGTTGTAAAGAGGAATATGCAAGACCTATTGACCTGTATGGGCTTATCTTGACATTAAAAGGCATTAAAAAAGCCCCGCATACAGGGCCTTTCGTTTTGTAAACTATTATTTGTCTTTATAATGATTGGCTAGTATAGTAATCATTTCCTGTTGGTGTTCGCTTATTTCTTTAGCACCCCAGTCCTTGTTTCTAAAGATATAATACGATTTTAAAGTATCATATGTCTTCTTATTTTCAAATTCCTTTTGCTTGACGTTCACTTCTTTATTGCTGTACTCAGAATTTTGAGAAACACTCAACAATACAAGATTGCCGAAATCGTCTTTTGCTTTGCCTAATGCCGCTGCTTTTGATTGTGGAAATATGTGTTCAACCGAGTTTTTAGAGCTTATGCGATACGCTATGAATTTATCGTTGGTTTTTTGCTTCCAGTTTTTCCAAAGCAGGTATTCAAGCTTATAAAACCAATAATGACGGAATCCCGTTCCCCTGCCTTCCACAAGGTAGCTCTCAAAGTCAAAATCTGCCTGTAGCTGTTCACTCATCAGCTTAAAGGTGGCCGGCTTACTTTCTTCCTTACAAATGGAAAGCTGATTGTCTATCTCTTCCAGTTTTTTCAGTAGTTTAGAAGATTTAGGTTTTTTGCTATTATAGTCCAAAAGATAACTGATATATGGGGTAAGCCAATACTGCCTCAAATAGTCCCCGGTAAAGTAAAGAACACTCTGCAGCATCAGCATCTCTGATTTTTCAGCCACGCCTCTGCTATAATAAATAGAATTCTCACTTTGGGTTCGGCTGATGCCTACCAGCGCCAGGCGTCGCGGATCACATCGATGATATACCCATCGTACTCGTCGATCAGATAGATCGAGGTGTCGACATAGACCCATCGTGTGCCCGCAGGCGGATAGCCAAGACCATAGGTCCGGTAGTCGTTCAACTGGTAACGCCAGAAGATCGAAGGCAGGTAATCGCCTTGATACCAGCGCTGATTATAATAGTTCCGGGGAACCTGATAATAGCCGTAGCCCGGTGCAAAATAGAAACCGAGGCGAACACCGGACCAGCTGCGGAAGCTACGGTCGTTCCTCCACCAGTTATAGCCCTGGCGGCGGTTCCAGTCGCGGCTCCACTGCTGGCTGTTGAACCGGTTGTGGTAGTCGCGATAGTCGGGCCGGTTGTGCCGATCGCCCTGGTTCCAGTTCGGACGGTCCGGCCGATTGGGCTGGCCCGGACGATCCGGACGACCGGGTTGGTCAGGGCGTCCCGGACGGTCGGGTCTGTTCGGACGGTTGGGTTGATCCGGCCGCTGCCAGCCGCCATCCGGACGGTCGGGCCGGTTCGGACGATTGGGTTGGTCCGGCCGCTGCCAGCCGCCATCCGGACGGTCGGGCCGGTTCGGACGATTGGGCTGGTCCGGCCGCTGCCAACCCCCATCAGGACGGCCGCCATTGTCGGGACGACCGGGTTGACCAGGATTCTGGCCCCAACCCGGACCTTGTCCCAGATTGCCGCCCGTTGGCCGGTCGGGCCGCTGAGGACGATCCGGCTGTTGCGGCCGATCCGGACGCGGCTGCTGGACCTGCGGTCGATCAGGGCGCTGGAAATCGGGCCTTTGCGGACGATCAGGGCGATCACCTTGAGGGCGAGATCCTTGCGGCATGGTCACGCGGCCATCTTCACGCACGGTCGCCTGCATAGGACCGCGCGGGCCTTGGCGATCGCCGCCGCCACGTTGTCCTCGGGCTTCGCGATGTTCAGGAGCCTGCTCCTGAGCCAGGGCCGTCAGCGGCGCCACAGCAGGCGCAGCAAAAGCGGCCACGGCCGCGAACATC
>RCMZ01000790.1_pt1 | contig 13086 bp, 15 predicted proteins | sample 2041141 | NCBI WGS metagenome assembly RCMZ01 (sample SAMN09708263, study PRJNA481090) | Wastewater metagenome, whole genome shotgun sequencing project. | biome: sewage; isolation source: Davis station wastewater (DW) | place: Antarctica: Davis Station | collected 2010-03-01
GACGTGCTGGGCATCGCCCGCATCGCCGCCATCATGGGCGCCAAGCGCACCAGCGACCTGATTCCCCTGTGCCACCCGCTGGCCCTCACGCGCGTCACCGTCGACTTCGAAGTGGATGAAGCAGCCAACAGCGTGCACTGCCGCGCCCAGGTCGATACGACCGGCAAGACGGGCGTGGAAATGGAAGCGCTCACTTCCGTACAGATCGGCTTGCTGACAATTTATGACATGTGCAAGGCCGTCGACCGGGGCATGGTCATGACCAACGTGCGCGTGCTGGAAAAGCATGGGGGAAAAAGCGGGGACTGGACGGCGGCGTTGTAAGCTCTTGTTTTTTAAAGATTTACACGGATACTGCCTTGAAAGCCACGCGTATGTTTAGTTCCGATGCTGAGTGTCGACATGCGATCAAATCATAGGTAAATTTTTGTCTTGTCCCACGCCTGTCCCACTGGAAGGCACATGGCAACATTTAGACAACGATCAGGAGCATGGCAAGCCCGTGTTCGAGTAAAAGGTTTTCCGTTAGAAACAAAAACATTTGATTCAAAAGCGGCTGCGCAAAGATGGGCGAGAGAGATCGAGTCGTCTATGGACAGCGGTAAACATCACCACAATAGCCAGGCAACCGAACTGTTGCTTCGTGAAATCTTACAACGTTACATGGAGGAAGTCACCCCAACCAAACGAGGTGCCAAACGCGAGGCTGAAGGGATCGCATTCATGCAACGGAACAAGGTGGCCTCTTACAGCATGGCCAGGTTGAGTCCCGCAGTGATAGCAGCTTACAGGGATCACCGCCTGAAAACTGTAGGGGCAGGAACAATCATTCGTGAACTGTGCATTCTGTCGAGCGTAATCAACCATGCCCGCAGGGAATGGAGCCTACCGATCAACAATCCCTGCGACCTAGTTCGTAAGCCAGCAACGCCTTTAGGTAGAAGCCGCCTACTGAGCTCTGATGAAGAAGTGAAACTGCTTGACGAGCTTCAACCACGGTGGCGGAGAAGTCCATGGATGGCACCATTGGTTATGCTGGCATTGGAAACGGCCATGCGTCGAGGTGAGCTACTGGGCTTACGTTGGGAAAATATCGACTTGGAAAGACAGACCGCATTCTTACCGATGACCAAGAATGGCTCAATCAGAACCGTTCCTCTTTCGAAAAAGGCTGTAGCGATCCTGGCGAATTTACCTCGTTGCTCCGATGATCGAGTAATTCAACTCACCGACATGGGAATGGAGGCCGCTTTCCGTAAGGCCTGTGCTCGTGCTGAGATCGTCAACTTGCACTTCCATGACCTGCGGCACACGGCAACAAGTCGTTTGGCGGAGAAACTGCCGAATGTAATAGAATTAGCTGCGGTCACTGGCCATCAGACCATCCAGATGTTAAAACGATATTACCATCCCAAGGCGGAGGCCCTGGCTAAAAAGCTGGACTGAATCTAAATTGAAGAGAGGCGACCCACGAAAAATGGAATTTTGGTGGGCTCCGACTTTGCTACCTTTCCTGTGTCTGTTGGGCCTTTTCCCCCTTCCAGATTTCTTATAGGTAGAGGAAGAAAAGGACAGCGATACGTCCAGCTTCGCAGCCCAGCAGCGTTGCAAGCAATCACTTGGGCTTGTCACGGCCCATCTTCTGATCAAGCCAAGCTTCCAACTCGAATAACACCCACGTGACCAAAACGGCGATTTCAAAGGCCATGCTGCCTCACCACAGCGTTAATTTCAGCTCGGGCCTCGGGGCTCCACAGATAGGTTCTGTGCAGCTTGTACAGGTCCATCTCCATAACAGAGCCACCGCTGAGGTTGCACTCTAGGACAAAGGCGATAACGCCTTGGTCGATTTGGTCCCTGGATAGCTTCTTGTAGGAAACATGATCAACCACATCCACGTGTTGCTTGACGTATGAAGGTCGAAAAAGTTTGATTGCTTTGTTGATCTCTGCCTTGGCAATGATCTTGACTTGCTTGTCGCTCATCAAAGCACTCTCCTCAACTGTTGCAACTCCAGTCCGGAAAGCTTGGCCATCAGCTTTGCCTTGTCGAGGCTAACAATGCGCTGGCGCTTAATCCAGTCATGGATTGTAGTACCCGACACTTCCATTGCTATCGCTGCCTTGGTAGGCCCACCCATGCGGTCTACTGCAACTTTTACGTAATTTTGCATTAAATGAAACATCTCTTGTCCTTGTTTTTATTTTTATGAACTTGGCAATTGATTGTCAAATGCCTGACATATATATGTTAGTTCAAGGATAAGCGTATGTTGAAAGAATACGGATAAATATGAAAAAAACTACGTCGACCGAGACCTGCTCGACGTAGCTTTAGGGAATAAACTGAGAGTAATTGCTTTTGTTGCGGCTCAGCTTAGCAGGAGCCCCTTAACATGACTTAGCTCGTCTCTGGTCAGTGCTTCGGTCTGTACTAGCGGAATTAAGGCAGTCAAAAAATCCTCAGCCGATCCGATTGGAACCTTACTTTCCAAGAGACCGATAATTTTGAGTTTTCGCTCAGAAAATTCTTCGGCGCTTAACATTCCTGCGTTGGCGAGCACCGTAATCTTTTCAATTTGACTAACAAAATAAGCACTGGAAATTTGGCTGGCTGCAGCTTTGGCGGCGATTTCATCACTCGCTTCCAGTTCCTCATTTAAGGTATTTGCGACCCCGTGCGCATCCCATGCAGAAACGGCACAAAGTAGTAAAGCTAAGGGCCAAGCAAAAGCGTAGAGAACAAAGCACAACGCCATCATTCCTAGACCCTTGCCGACCTGTCCATTAATGAGTTGTCCAAGCCCTGGCAACAAGATACTTGCCACAGTCACTCCCGTCGGATTTGTCGCTGGACGTGGTAGCCGAGTCGTGCGGCCGTTTTCTGTATTCTGCATTGTTCTCACTTTTCTATCTGGATTTACTCTATATTTGGCTTAAGCGTCGGATCATTTACCCATATGACTGGCGTTTCAGCGTGAAGGCCGATCACTCGACCTTGGACGGCACCTCGTTTTCCATTACTGCTCAGACTAAGTAGCACCTCACGAACATTGTCTTTTCCACCAATAATAACGTCGGAATTGTTGGCAGTAGAGCACATCACAGATGGTACGCCATCACGGACCCTCGGCGCATAACAATTAAAAATAGGAAAATAAATCCATGCATTTCTCGACCTTCCTGCCTGAAGGTTGAGCGTCAAACTGGTTAAATCCGGATGAGTTGGCGGGATGCTTTCAGCGCCCGTGAGCTCGATGAGGCGGTATTGAAAGTCTTGCCACTTTTTAGGGCCACCTTTACCAATGTCGATCCAATTGGATGACGATGGTAAGAAAAATTGTACAACAAGATAGATGACGATAAACAAACCGATTGCCAATAGTGCTTTTCTTGCACGGCTTAGCCGCATCAACCAGTTCATTCCCGTGACTTCAACAACATACCCCTTGATTTTTCCAAATCGCTGTAATCTTTGGAAGTTGCCCGGTCATGCCCTCGATCAGTCCAGTTGCCATTTTTGTCGGCGTAGCCCAAGCGTTTCTGCGTTACCTCGGTCATGCTCCCAAGCGGCTTTACTCGATTGTCGAACGTTGACCCAGCCACCATACGGCCAGCGTCAAGAAATTTCTTCAGTCCCATTACAACTCCTTATAAAAATGACGAATCAGCTACATTTTTTAGTCATGGATGACCTACTCAGACTTGTTGCTCCGGATCGTGTCAAATAATGCGTGAGCAAGCAGCATCCCGAATGCTGCACAAAAGCTGCCGAGCGCAATGCTTGCCCCTTCGAGTCCGGCATCGATAAATCGCTCTTTTCGGGAACGCAGCCGTTCGGTCTGTTCCTGTTCTTGCTTGTCCATTCGTCATCCCTTTTGTGTTTTTAAGCCAAGATTTTGGCCTTGATAGGTTACAAATATAAACTATTCAGTATTTTATAACAACTGCATGGTTATCCGCTGACGCTAGTGGTCTTTCACACTAATGAGATGCCTAATCCAGATGAAAAAATACAGTTTTCTGTCCGCCTCAAGCAGGCGCTCAAACGAAGCTCGAAGAAGGTTGAGACAGCTACGGAGCTCGCCCTACAGTTCAACCTCCGACATGATGCAGATCCTGTCACTCTTCAAGCTGCACAGAAATGGCTCACAGGACAGGCTCGACCGACCCCAGATAAAATCAAAACGCTTGCTGATTGGTTGAATGTTTCAGCACAGTGGCTGAGATTTGGTATTTCCGAAGAGCGGCCTGCGAAAGACGCAGCGGACAAAGGCAGGCAGACTAATGTTGAGGTTGGTGCTTCGCCAACCGAAAACGAGTTGCTGCTGCTTTCAAGGATTAGGGCAATGCCGGAGCATCGTCGTTGCTTAGTGGTAGAACTCGTCGAACAGCTCACCCTGGACCAGGAGATGTGGCGTAGCTGATGAAATGGCTATGATCCAATATTCATTTTTCATAGTTGCTTTTGGTATAAGAAGAGTACATAAACCCCAACATACTCGATACCAATAAGGAATCAATATGAATAGCTCTATCTTCAACTGCGTCTTGGCCCTGGTGATCGAGGTCATTTACGTGATCGGTTGCTTCCTGAAAGGCTACTTCGCCAATCGTATGAAGACCGTGTAAAGCGTCAATAACGTCCTACCGCAGCCGTGCGGTAAACGATTCAGCCTCAGCCTTACCCACATCAATCTCCGTATTTACACATTGATTCTGCTGCACTTTCGCAGCGGCTTCGTCACGTCGGTACACATCGAAAGGATCAAAAATCATGGCTCACCTCGTCGAAACAATGGCCTATGTCGCTGAAACTCCCTGGCATGGGCTTGGCAACAAGCTGGGAGGAAAACAATCGATTGAAGTTTGGCAACAGCAATCCGGGATGAACTTCGATATCAAAGAAGCCCCGGTTCGCTTCATGACGGAGAGCATCGGAAACTTGGGTGCAATCATGTCATTCCCTGAGCAGAAAGTACTGTATCGCTCGGATTCCAACGTGCCGCTATCGGTCGTGTCGAACCGTTACAAGGTAGTGCAACCGAAGGAAATCTTGGAGTTCTACCGAGACTTGAGCGAGATTTCGGGTTTCGAACTGGAGACTGCTGGCGTGCTCAAACAGGGAAGGAAGGTATGGGCTTTAGCCAAAACAGGGCAATCTTGCACCTTCAAGGGCAACGATACCATCAATGGATACCTGCTCCTTGCAACAGCGTGCGACGGCACACTGGCAACGACAGCTCAGTTCACCAGTATCAGGGTGGTTTGCAACAACACGCTGGCTGTGGCGTTGGCGAACGGAACGGGGGCAGTCAAGGTTCCGCACAGTACAAGTTTTGATCCTGAGGCCGTCAAGAAAAAGTTGGGTATCTCCGTCGCCGCTTGGGATGGTTTCATGTATCGGATGAAGATACTGGCTGAACGTAAAGTGAAATCGCAGGAAGCCTTTACCTACTTTCTGCGGGTCTTCACTGACCAGAGAAATTCCACTACCGGACTGACAAACGAACGGGCGATGACTAAGGCGATGTCGCTCTACGAAGGCCAAGGCCGAGGTGCAGAACTGGCATCCTCCAAGGCGACAGCGTTCGGCCTACTCAACTCTGTGACTGAGTTCGTGGACCACGAGCGGCGAGCGTGTAGCACGGACCATCGTCTGGACTCGGCATGGTTCGGACAAGGCGCAGCATTGAAGCAAAAGGCTTGGGAACAGGCGTTGATCATGGCCGACTAAAACGATATAAATCATTTACCACGAATTCACACATAAGCCCGATTGAGTTAATCCTCAGTCGGGCTTTTCACATTGAGGGGGGCTTTGATATGGGAGCAATAGTGGCATCAGGCAGTAGACCAGCGCTGCGTCTGGTATCGACAAAGGACCTGAGCCGGGACAGTTGGCTGGCGGTTAGAAAAGGGGGCATTGGCAGTTCAGATGCAGCAGCAGCGGTAGGTTTAAACCCGTATCAATCGCAGCTTGAGCTGTGGATGATCAAGACAGGGCGTGACGCCAACTTGCCGAAAGTTGATCCTCTGGATGAGACCTCGCCGATGTACTGGGGCAGTCTGCTTGAACCCATCGTGGCGGCGCACTACACCAAGCACACTGGCAATCGTGTGCGGCGGATCAATGCGGTCCTTCAACATCCTGATCCAGACAGGGCATGGATGCTCGCAAACCTCGATTACACCATCGTCAACGGTGGTGATGCTCAAATCTTGGAATGCAAGACTGCCGGGGAGTTCGGTGCAAAGCTGTGGAAAGATGGGGTTCCTGAGTACGTGGTCTTGCAGGTCCAGCATCAACTGGCTGTGACAAACAAAATCGCTGCCGACGTTTGCGTGCTGGTTTGTGGTCAGGAAATTCGGATTCATCGGATCGAGCGGGACGACGCACTGATCAATCGGTTAATTGAACTGGAACGTCAATTCTGGAACTACGTCGAAACGGATACGCCACCACCGGCAGACGGATCAGATTCCGCCGCCCTAGCACTGCAATGCCTGTATCCCCACGACCGAGGCCAGTCCATTGACTTGGTTCACGACCGTGACATGTCGAGCACATTCGCCGACCTAATCGCTGTAAGGGCTGAAATCGAGACCCGTGAAAAGCTGGAATCCGAACTCAAGCAGCGTATTCAGCAACGCATGGGCGACGCCAGCCGGGCTACTTTTGAAACAGGCTCGGTTTCCTGGAAACGCAGCAAAGATGGCAGTGGCCTGAATGTTCCAAAGCTTCTGCAGGAACAACCCGATTTGCTGCAGCACTACCCCCTCGTCAGGCCTGGTAGTCGCAGATTCCTGGTCAACACCTAAGCCAATCCATCGAAGTTCAACCGAAGCCACTCCCCGTCCGTCTGGGGTCATAACCATGCCTGCCCTTTGTGAAAACCTGGGGCGGGCGTTGTTTTTCAAAAGGAGTCAAAAAATGATTAAAGGTTTAGCGATAACGCCGCCGATCTTGGGGCGCATTAGCATCGGTAAGATCGTGGAAAAGAACGGTAAGCGGTTGCCGGAAAAGGATGACCAGTTCACCGTCACAACTCAGGTACAAGGTAGAGAAGGATGGATTGCTCACCCGTACGATGAAGGACTGAGACAAGCACACGGCAACAACAAGATCCGGGCAATTCCAATCCGTTTTCTGTTCAACGATCCGGACCTGAACTTGCGTGCCGAGTACAGCCTTTTTGACAGAATGACCGGAAGGCCGATGTGCGTTGGCAACGGAGAGCAATGCAGGCGTTACACGGCGTCGGGAATGATGACGCTGCCTTGCCCCTCACCGGAAGGCTGCGACCTCGCCAAGGGCGGTGCCTGCAAGCCGTACGGGCGTTTGAATATGCTGATTGGACAGGATGAGGATGATGTCGGCACATTCATCTTCAGGACGACAGGCTTCAACAGCATCAGGACTTTGGCCGCAAGACTGACGTACTACAAGGGAGTGTCTGGCAACCTGCTAGCCTGCATGCCATTGGAGTTGAGGCTGCGAGCGAAGTCAACAACGCAATCACATCGCACACCGATCTACTACGCCGATATCACAGTCAGGGAAGGGCTGACCTTGGAAGAAAGTATCACCGAGGCGAGGGAAATTGATCGGCGGCGGAAAGGGGCCGGATTTGACCAAAATGCCCTCGATGCTGCGGCCTTGGCCGGATTTTCCAATGGAGCCTTTGAAGATACAGAAGACGATGTGCCGGAGATTGTTGAGGAGTTCTATCCAGTGCCTAACGGAAGTCCTCATGGTGGTGGTGCAGAGGACGGCGCTGACCCTGAATCGGTCACGGCTAAGGCAACAACTGTCAATGCCAAGCCCAGCCTAAGGGAAAAGCTCGACCGGAAAGCCAGCCAACAACCAGGAGAGTCGAAATGATGGCGTTTGGAATACTGACGTTTCTATTCGGTGTGCCGCTTTTGTTGATCTTGCTGGGCGCTGGCTGGCTGGCTGTTGCTTGCTATTAAACTGTTCGTGCTGATTTTCTTGAGTAGCTAACGCTACACACACGCTCCTGGAATTTCAGGAGCTTTTTCGCAGATCATCGACCCAACCAAAATGATGGCTTGGTGACGCTGTTGGGCTGCGAAGCTGGACGTATCGCTGTCCTTTTCTTCATCTATCTATAAGAAATCTGGAAGGGGGCAAAGGCCCAACAGACACAGGAAAAGTAGCGAAGTCAGAACCCACAAAAATTCAGTTTTTCGTGGGTTGCAGACATTTTATCCAAGAGTTATATTCAGCTTAAGAAAGAGTGGATACCGGCAAAGGGGGATAAACAGGATTCGTTAAAGGCTCATTACCCATGGGTATTTGGCGTACCAGTCGAGCTGGAAGCCGCTTGAACAAATCACACGTTTTGCTAGCGTTCCACCAGTCCCCATTTTCGTGCCAATGAACAGGACGACCCATTGCACATGCCCAGGCAGGTTTTCTGTGAACGCACAGATGGCAGAGCTCCGGACTCACGGGCGAGCCGGCCCACGCTTCGTCAATTTCATGAACACGAATTTTCTCAGCAGGTACATACTTCAAGCTGATTGCGTTGCGCTCAAGAGTCAAGGCCATAGCATCGAAGTCCCAATCTGGCACTATTGGCTTCGTTGGATCAGGCCCCCATCGGCCATCGATCTTGGCTTGTTCGAAGCCAACACCAATTAGACTGAGAAATTCAGCAGCAATCTCAAACTGTTTTTTCTTCAGCTCGATGCGGCGTGCAGCGCCAGCAGACGTACGTAGTTCTTCGCTCCATCGATCCATATTAGACAACCTTGGCTGCCAAACTTGCAGGAAATTCGCTTCTGAATCTGCAAGTGCTTTAATCGCAGCACGTAGCCCTGGTCGTCGCATCCTACTTGCGAATTCGTTACCGTCCATCTTTCCAGCACGCATTACCTGTAGCGCTTGCAGGAGCGGAACGATTTGCTCCGTCTTCTCAATTGCGGCATCTCGCCATGCAGATGTGCGGTCCGAATTAAATTGCGACGTCAGATAGGGGCGAATCTCACCAAAGAGTCGACGCAAACGCTTCGGCCTAACCTTAGCAGTCTCTTCTGGGTCTGTAATATCGCAAAGGAGCATCGCCACAGCACGCTCTTCCGTTTCGATATCTCGGACGACCCTACCATCGGTACGCTGGTCAAGAAGACGGTCCTCTTGGTCAAGCAACTCTAAGTTATAAAGCAGCATCGAATCCGGCTCCCCAGTAAGAAGGGCCGCGTGTTCTACAATATCGTCAAGATATGACTCACGAGCCTCATCTTTGAAGTGTTTGTAAAAATGGGCGTCATTCGCATGACGCACTAGGCATTCCTGCCAGTTCGGGTCAATCCGATAGTTCTGAAAGCCATCACTGTCTATAAGGTGCGCAGTGGCCTTAGCGGTCTTTTTCTCAGCATTGCGTAGCGAGTTATAAGCTGGGCGATCTATTTGAAAATGTGTATCAATAATCCCTTGTACGGTACATTCGTCAAGGAGGTAGCCAGCGATCTTCGTACGCTCTTCTAATAGGCCTGGAATCAAGAACGGTTTGGAATCCAGTGCGCCATGATACAACCGGACCTCACACCGGGCAGCCCCTCGATTTGCCCGGTTAAGCGTCTGGTTAATTTGGCTGGTATCAACAGGAAGATACGAAAAATACGTCCAAAACCGCAAAGGTTGTTCGTTGAAGTTTAGTCCCAATGCGAACATCGGACTGCTGATAAGTATTGGCTTAGTACTCGTTCTGGCTTCTTCAATTTCCGCTGGAGTCGACTCTTGACGGCTCACTACCAGTGCATCATCGAGCAAGCCAAACGAATCCAATATCTGGTCGAACGAGCGCATTTTGCTCGTCGGTACAATAAGTACCGTCCGTGGGATCGCTTCGCCAACAGTTTTTAATTGTTGGTAGTTTCGCATCAAGGCAACGAAGTCAGCCCCGAGCTCGGAAACCGGCTTCAATATCAAGGGGTTCGATTTGGAAGGTAAAAACCTGAAGCCCGCATACATCTCAGGACTAAGAGCACCACAGGCACGAGAGACCGTGTCCAGTAGTTTCTGAACTTGTAGGGGGGTGATTGTGGCAGTCATGAACAGGCTACTTCTGGCCCGACCAATTGCTCTTTCAAAGAGCCGATTTTTTGCATCGGTTCTCATAAAGTCGTCGAGCGCCATGTGAATTTCGTCAACAACCAGTACATAATCTTGCCCCTGCTCAATCGCAGCTTCTACGAACTTCTTTAATGACTCATTGGTTGTCACGTAAACACCAGCCCCAATAGTTGATCCTCGGGGGAAATCGTTGTAATGCACAACGTTGACACGAGCGGCAACCAAATCGTCGTACATTTGACGTACCAGAGCTCTCGTCTGAGCTGCATACAGAATCACAGTCTTACGACTGGCCATTGCGAATTGGCAGAATGCAAAGGTCTTGCCAGACCCTGTTGGGGCCTCAATAAGGGCATTGCGGACATTTCCAACAAACGAAACGATACTCGGCAAGTAGCCATTGGCATCCAAAGGCAAGCTGTCGTTTTGGGCTACATCAGTGAACCATTTCAATGTGTCTCGCACATGTAAGTAAGCCCCTTCCGACAATTCCTTCAGCGGAAACGAACTGAAGTCGCCAAAGCGACGTGCGAGCGTCGGACTGGCTTGGTTTACAAACCAACTACCTGGACTAGCTTCCGCTTCGAAATGCAAGATGACAGTCTTCCCCTCGTCACCGTAGGGCACTGCTTGGACGAAAATCCGGTTTGCACTAGGCGATGGACCTGCCGCTTTACGATGAAAAGTGGATACAGAAATTCCACCATGGGCTGCCCGGGTGACTAGCCGTGCTTCAACAAATCCGCACTCCTTCTTGTAAGTATTCAGCAACTGTCTACGAGCGATCAATGCTGAGTTCTGAATATCTTCGCCAAACTCAGGCAGCACGACACTATTGCTCCGTTTCACCACAAGCCCCTGTCTGTCTTGCGAAGAAATAGTTGTGATTACTCCGGGTCCAATGATCGGCAATCCAACGTAGTGCGGCTGCACGGAAGATCGAATCACCGCAGGATCGATCCCCGTTCGAATGATGGGCTCTCCGGCCCTGTCGAAACTCTTCTCATAAAATTGGGTACGAATGCAGTGCAGCTCAAGGTAGGCATTCAACCGCTTTCCTTGCTCCGGCTTGCTAAGCCAGAAAAAAAGGTGCATGTTTATACCCAGTTTGAGCGGTGAACCGTCCTGTTTGGCGATCCCGGCACTTGAACTAAATTGATAGAAGTAGCTGGCCTCTTGAAATTCAGCAGGTAGCTTACTAACCACGTGTTCAATCGCATCGTTACCGGTTGGGCTCATGCCTTCGGGGGCAGGCAGATTATCGAAATCAAGCATAACCCAACAACAACCGTCTGGATGCTCCGGAAAGTTCTCAGCCCGCCGACGAATCGGCTCTCGCAGGCCTTGAATAGCTTGTCCACGAATCAAGAGGGTATTCTGCATCGAGCTCAATGTCGAGACCAAAGCACCTAGTTCAGCTATGTTGTTGACCGAGCAAAGCTCATGCTTAAAATGGCTTTCCTGACCGTATGGCACACATTTCAGCTCCCCCGCCTCATCAAGATGGAAGCGTTTGACGGTGTTGTTGCTAAAAGCTGTCAACACCGTCACGGTAGTCACCAGAGGCCTAGCTGGCGCTACAGGTAGCTGGGATTGCAGCCTTGAGGTGGCAATGGTGCGTGATTGGCTAGATATAGGTGCGATAATGTTCATGATGAAGTCCTTACTTAGTAGGTATCTCGGCGAAATGCCTCAACAGCCACACAGTAGACTTCCTGCCAATTTAGTTCCAGGAAGAAAGTTACGCCCTACTTTCCCCAGAAATCGGCATGGCTTAGCTTTCGGCGAGGTGAGCAACGATTTTTGCTACATCCTCCGTAAATACACGTTTGTGCATTTCGATCAGAGTGCGTTCTTTGTTTCCTCGATAGAGGTCGTCGAACTTGGGCGAGGGGAATAGCATGTTAAATTTCATGGCTCTGCTGATCCCTTTACCCGTCAACTTCGAAAATAACTCCAAATCCATGTATGGTAATACCCGAGAATCTGCCCAATGACTGATCTTATTCTGGTAGTCACCTTGGATCACTTTTGCCGTCGAATTCCTCCATGCTGCTAGCCACTTTGCGAAGTCGTCTCGAATCTGTTTGTCTGTCGCACGGAGATTGACCATCAAATGAGCGTAGTTGCCAAATACACTTTCGGGATCAGATGCGAGTTGGTCATCAACAATGGCATGCTCTTCGACGTCTGTCCGAACCATCCCCTCATTTATCCACCAGACACGATTGGCGGTAACAGCTTTTACCGTGGCTGTGTTTGCTGCGTGCGCTCCACCTCCGTAGCCTTGCCAAAAGCCAAGGTGTGCGAGTGGATCGGCTTTCAGCTTGTCAAATAGCGTTGCAACGTACTCGGTATCTCCAGCGTCAAGAAACCTCACCAGTTCGACTCGATCTCGAATCATCGTTGCCCATTGTATGTAGGTATCTGCACATGCCCTTGGGCCAGCGAAATCAGCAGCTTTTTTACCTCGGATGCATGAATAATTACTGATTTTGAACCAGGCCAGTTCTTCAGCGCTTGCGTAACTATCTTTCTTGGGTTTGCTCATCGCCGGTCTTGTGTTTGCGTTTTGAGATTGGATCTAGCAGTGGCAAAGTGGCTCGTAGATCATTGACCTTCTCTTGTACCGCTGGGTTAATATTGCTGCGGAAGTCGCACTATCCCAGATTTCACGGGGTTTTCGCCTTGCCTGTTGCGCTTGATTATACAAAGAATTCCGCATATCCTAATGCGTAGGCAGGGCCACAATCCTGTCCCAATTCTGTCCCATTGCGTTGGGCCAAGACCAAGAATTTAGCGAGATTTATCACATAGCACTCGTTGAAAAACGATGAGGTTGCTCAGTGCGAAGCGCTCGACATCTTCACTCATCTACGATATGTGCAAGGCCGTCGACCGGGGCATGGTCATGACCAACGTGCGCGTGCTGGAAAAGCATGGCGGCAAGTCGGGCGATTGGCACGCCGAGCTGTAACTATGCTG
>RCMZ01000791.1_pt1 | contig 13077 bp, 16 predicted proteins | sample 2041141 | NCBI WGS metagenome assembly RCMZ01 (sample SAMN09708263, study PRJNA481090) | Wastewater metagenome, whole genome shotgun sequencing project. | biome: sewage; isolation source: Davis station wastewater (DW) | place: Antarctica: Davis Station | collected 2010-03-01
AAAAACGTGATCTCTTCACGCAAAATTTCCTTGATCCGATTAGGAGAAAATTCTACTTCTGGTGAGTATTCTTTTCAGGGGGGATTACCGCTGGGCCGACGGTCTGGGCTTCGGAGCAACGTAGCAGCCCGACCCGCTGCACAGGCTTTTTGACGAAAGCCATTTCGGTGATTGACCACCAATACTGATGCGCGCCCATTCGTTGCGCGTCTCGAAAACCTGAACCTTTTCCCCGCGCTTCAGCTTTGAAACAACCTTACCGCTTGGTTGATCCCGGACATTGAGATTATCAGCACTTACAAAGTGCTCAGTCGCAGAGACAGGGGCCGGCGCTGAGGGTGAGGCTGGAGAAGTCGACTCTAACGCACTCGGCGCGGTCAGAACGCCTGACTGTGCGGGGGCTGGAGTCGTGTCCTTCTTCCCCACTGCCCACAGGACGGCAAAAAGGATCAGGAGCGGGACAAACCATGACTGCGACTTCTTGCGCATACCCATTGCTCTCATTCGTCACGTATGACAACGGCTGTCCTCCTGACCAACCTGACATCATCACCTATTGCGAGCTTAGCCAAGCTTCCACTTTTTGCAGCCAACCTAATTTTGAAAGCTTGGTTTCTCCCTGATCCAGTATCTCGAGCAGACGCTGCGTCGCCTCAGAGGAAGGAACCATTCGGCTACTTCTACGTTGCAGTGTCTTGAATGGCTCAATGCCCAATCACCACCATGTCCGCCGCAGCTCTGTAGTGGTCAGCCATGAAGAGCTTTCTGCACTCTGAAGGTCAGCCACGCAATCCCAATTGCGCGGTCGCACCAGTGACGCTGGTGTCACCAAAAAATGCAGTGGTATGACATGGTAGAGCTGCTAGACAACCCGCCAGATGAGCCTCCAGCTAGCTGAGCAATATTTCTCACTCGATCTCTCCTTCCAAAAATCAGCACAAACTGCCCATTCAATTGCATTGATATTAAAAATCAACACATGATCGTTGAAAGCCTACCAACTGGATGGTAGCTTTGTTGCAGATTTTAAATTCATGCAACCAACGCCATCCCTGTGAGAATCCCATGCAAGATTGGAAGCAAACCCGCAAAGACATCAATACTCGTTTGGTAGAGCTCAACGGCCTGTCGCCAGAAACGATGAAAGGCATGGCCGCTCTCGGCGCCGCCGGTGGGAAAACCAACCATCTGGACGCCAAGACTCGCGAGCTCATCTCCCTTGCAGTGGCCGTGACGACACGCTGCGATGGCTGCATTGCCTTCCATGCTGCTGAAGCCAAGAAGCTCGGCATAACCAGTGAAGAGGTAGCTGAAGCCTTGGGTGTGGCCATCAACATGAATGCTGGTGCTGCGATGGTTTACAGCACCCACGTACTCGACGCGTTCGACAAGTCCTAAATCAAACGCCGAATTTCTCCCTTCAACGACGTCGAGATAAATCATGAATAAGCTGTTCACTCCTTACGATCTGGCCGGTACTCCTTTGAAAAACCGCGTTGTCATGGCCCCCATGACTCGCACCCGAACCTTGAACAACATTCCGAATGAATCCAACGCGCTTTACTACGCACAACGAGCTTCTGCCGGCTTGCTGATCACCGAAGGCCTGCCTATTTCCGATGAGGCTCGCGGCTATCTGTACACCCCTGGCATTTATGAGGATGTGCACTTACCAGGCTGGCGCAAAGTGACTGACGCAGTGCATGCCAAGGGCGGGAAAATTTTTGCTCAGCTCTGGCACGTTGGTCGCATGTCCCATGTATCGGTTCATGGCATCGTGCCTGTGTCCTCGGGCACGGTGCCTGCAGTGGATACCACTGTGTATGCCTGGATCGAACCTACCAAATCAGGCCCTGTTCAACCTAGCGCACCACGCGCCCTGGAGACTGAAGAAGTGAAGCGCGTCATCGCTGACTTCGTGAAGTCCGCACGGATGGCCATCGACGCCGGCTTTGACGGTATCGAAATCATGGCAGCCAACGGCTTCCTCTTCGACCAATTCCTGAGCAGCGCACTTAACACTCGGACAGACCAGTACGGTGGCTCCATCGCCAACCGTCAGCGCTTCCTGCTGGAAACCATTGACGCGATTGCTGCTGAAATCGGCGGATCGAAGATCGGTGTGCGCTTCTCTCCGTTTGGTCGCCTCTATGACTTCGGTGTGTACGAAGGCGAAGAAGAAACTTGGATGAGTATGGCGGCTGCCCTCAACGAGCGAGAGCTGGCATTTGTTCATCTGAACTACCAACCGACCATCCTTGCCGCACAAACACCACCTGGTTTCGGCGCAGCATTCCGTGAAGCGTACAAGGGCACCTTGATGGCTGCGGGCGGCTTCACCAAGGAGATCGCAGAGTCTGAGCTGGCCAAAGGCGAGCTAGATCTGATTGCCTTCGGCACCGCCTACATTGCCAACCCTGATCTGGTAGAGCGTATGCAGAACGATTGGCCATTGGCCGAAGGTGATCGCGCGACCTACTACGGTGTAAGCGATTCGATTGATAAGGGTTACACCGATTATCCGGAATACGCAGCGGCCAACGCTTGATATCCCATCCCAAACATTTAGGAGAACACCATGCCACTCGTGACTATTAAAGGCATTGAAGGCGTTTTTACCGACGAGCAAAAAGCCGAGGTCATCCGCAAAGTGACTGACGCCATGGTATCGGTAGAGGGAGAAAACATGCGTGCCCTCACCTGGGTCATCTTCGAAGAGGTTAAGAGCGGAGACTGGGGTATTGCTGGCAAACCTGTGACTGCGCAGGAAGTATTGAAGCTGCAAGCCGGCCAGTAAGGCTTCACCTTCAGGTCATTAGCTCCCTGTTCGTTGAGTGCGGTTATGCTCAACGAACAGGGAGCTTTTCCGTTCTTAAAGAACGCCAGGTTTGTGGGGACTACTCCGTGATTTTGATCATTTACGCCCATCCTTACCCTGATAAATCCAACGTCAACATGTTGATGCTCAAGCTGGCAGCCAACAATCTCGATGTCGCAATCCGTTCGCTGTACGACCTCTACCCCGATTTCAATATCGACGTTGAAGCTGAGCAGAGGGCGGTGGAACAGGCAGATCTCCTCGTTCTGCAACACCCTCTGTACTGGTATAGCTACCCACCTCTCTTGAAGCTGTGGATCGATAAGGTCTTCACTCAGGGCTGGGCCTACGGCGCGGGTGGCACTGCTTTGAAAAACAAAAAACTGCTGTGGGCCGTGACTACCGGTGGAGAGCATGATCATTTTGAAGGCGGCGACTACCCAGGTTTTGCCGTGCTGTCTCAGCCCCTTCAGGCAACGGCGAGTTACTGCGGGATGCATTGGCTAAGCCCAGTTGCAGTCCATGGCGCTTACAGAGCAGATCAAACCGCACTGCTCAAGCAGATCCGTATTTATGGCGAACGCCTGACGTCATGGAAGGAAGATTGAATGGACACTCACAGTCTGATTGAAATGCTGATCTACCTGGGCTCAGCTGCCTTGATAGTCCCAATCGCCGTTCGGTTAGGGCTTGGCCCGGTTCTAGGCTACCTAATAGCCGGCTGCCTTATCGGCCCATGGGGTTTGAAGCTTGTGACCGACGTCGAGTCCATCCTGCACTTTGCTGAAATCGGCGTGGTGTTGATGCTGTTCATCATTGGCCTCGAACTCGACCCCAAACGCCTTTGGGCCATGCGCCACATGGTGTTCGGCGGTGGCGCTTTGCAGATGCTGGCATGTGGTGCGGCCATCGCAATATTTTGCGCTGCACTTGGCTTGAACTGGACGGCTGCGCTGCTGGTAGGGCTGACGTTAAGCCTGTCCTCGACTGCTATCGCGATGCAGGCCATGACCGAGCGAAACATGAACTCCACCGCAGTGGGTCGCAGCAGTTTTGCCGTGTTGCTTTTCCAGGACATCGCGGCGATTCCCCTAGTGGCCATGATCCCACTGCTGGCCGCAAATGGTGGTACGCCCTCAGGTGCAGAGTTGGCCCTGTCCATCGCAAAAATCATCGGAGCGATTGTCGCAGTGGTTCTCCTGGGCCAATACGTATCTCGCCCTGTCCTTCGCTTTGTAGCGCGCTCCGGCTTGAGGGAAATCTTCAGTGCCGTCGCACTGTTCCTGGTGTTCGGGTTCGGTCTCTTGTTGGAAGAGGCCGGCTTATCCATGGCCATGGGCGCCTTCCTGGCCGGCGTTCTCTTGGCCAGCTCGGAATATCGCCACGCTCTGGAAAGCGATATTGAACCCTTCAAAGGACTATTGCTGGGTCTGTTCTTCATCGGCGTAGGCATGTCGATTGACTTCGGAACGCTGATCGATTCGCCGCTGAAAGTCATCACTCTGACCTTGGGCTTTATCCTGATCAAGCTGCTCGTGATCAAGCTCCTGGGGCGTTTCCTGAATGTCCCAAGTGATCAGCGCTCATGGCAGGCGGTGTTCCTTGGACAGGGAAGTGAGTTTGCCTTTGTAGTATTTGGCGCAGCGACCGTCGCCGGCATCCTGGTAGACCCTTGGGGTAAAAGCCTGACGTTGGCGGTGGCGCTGTCCATGTGTGTAACGCCACTGTTGATCCTTTTGCTCAATCATCTGGAGTCTTCGAGCAAACAGGGCAGCGAGGAATCGGACACCATTGATCAGAGCAACCCTCGGGTCATCATTGCTGGCTTCGGTCGATTCGGGCAGATCGCTGGGCGACTGCTGATGTCTTGTGGTTTTGAAGTCGTGGTATTGGATCATGATCCCGACCACATCGAGACACTGCGAAAGTTCGGGGTGAAGGTGTTCTACGGGGATGCCACCCGCCTCGACTTACTGCACGCAGCGGGCGCTGCTCAAGCCGTGGTGCTGATCAACGCCATCGATAATCAGGACGATAACCTGGCACTGACCAAGTTGGCCCAGGAGCATTTTCCATCCCTAAAACTGGTGGTGCGCGCTCGAGATATGGGGCACATCATTACCCTACGTCAGATGGGTGTGGAAGAAGTCGAGCGAGAGACATTTGAAAGCGCATTATCCCTGGGGCGCAGGGCTTTGGGGCAACTCGGGATAGGACGCTACGAAGCTCGTGAGCGTGCGGATCGATTCCGTCGCCTGAACTTGGAAATGCTAGAAGAGATGGCCGCTCAGCCCGAGGACGATACCGAATTCAAGTACGACGCTTACAAACGAGCCAACGCTTTACTAACGGAAATATTCAATGAAGATCGAGCTCATCCAATTGACGCAGGCCCAGGAAAGGTGAGCCTTCCACGCAGCGAGTCAGATAGCTGACTGACTTACCGGTCGAGGAGGATGCTTGTTTAGCTAGCGTCCTCCAGCTCAGTGACGATTGCTTTTTTCAAGGCTGAAACTGATTTAGACCCGGCGAAGACTTTCAACAATCGGCCTTCGTGGAACACTGCCAAGGACGGCACAGTGCGAATGCCATACATCTGCGCAATCGTCGGTGATACCGCAATATCAATTTTTCCAAACACTGCCAGAGCATGGAGCTTTGCTTCCAAGTCCACGAAGACTGGCTTCATCTCTTTACAAGGTTTGCACCAAGATGCTGAGAACAGTACGACACTGCTGCCTTTGGCAACAAAGCGGGCAAATTGGGGAGCGCTCAACTCAACGATACGGCTCATTTGGGTCTCACGTGTTGTGTTAAGGAAAAGGGGGCACCTTGTGAGTGCCACGTTTCGTTGCCGATCAAACTTTGCAGCCATCGATGCCGCAGACTTGGCCCATCAATGAGCTATCGTCGACTTTCGCGCTTTCTACCATTTGATTGAGCGCTTCAAGAAAAGCAGCTTCAGGTTGTGCACCGGAAACAGAGAATTCATTGTTGAAGACGAAGAGAGGCACGCCAGAACCCAACTGGGCGGCGAAATGCTCATCCGCTTCCATCTCTACGCGCAGTTCTACAGATGACCACGCCAATTGAATTGCCGCATCCGACACACCTGCATCTTTCGCAATCACCGCCAAGCTGGCGCGATCAAAAAGTGACTTACCGTGGCTGGTGCTTTGTTCGTACAGTGCTTCCACAAGGCGCTTTTTCACTGCCCCGTCTTCAACCGCTTTCACCAAGACATGAGCATCAGCAGTATCGCCGAACATCATAGTGTCGAAGCGGTAATCCAGCCCGTCGGCCTGGCCATATTTACTCACAGTGTTCATCATCGCTGCTGCGGAATCTGGGTTGCCGAGCTTACGTTTCAGTGCTGCGACCATCGGTTCAGGGGCGTGATTTGCAGCCAGTCGATAGGCCCGAACGTTGACCTGTACATCGTCTTTCTGCGGGAAGTTTTCGAGCGCTTTTTCAAAACGACGCTTAGCAATCCAGCACCAAGGACACACATAATCAGACCAGATATCGACTACGAATTTTTTCGAAGGGGTTTGCATAATTTATCCTGCACGAAGAAATGAAGACTGAATTGCCGCCATTTCAAGCAAATGGTTAAAACCTGCCAAAGGGTCGATTGATCGACCGAGCGTCCAATCAATGAGGCTTGCGCCCTCCAACATACTCAGCAGCATGAAGGCGAAGTTCTCAGCGGTTGTTCCCAGTGACCAGTTGTGCTGCCGGACTGCGTCACCAAGGGTGCTTTGGAGCCAGGCGAGTTGCGAATTAAAGAAGTCCCTGGTGAGCCCTTGAAGCGACAAAGGCAATGCAGCCATTTCCGCCGCCAAGGCGCCGCATAACGGCAGCAGCCCCTCATTCGCGCTGATCACGAAAAGTCGGGAAAAATCCTGTAAGCGCTGCATTGGATCGGGATGCCTGATCTCGATTGACACCAACGTCTCGTTGAACCGAGCGATGTAGTCGTTGATCAGCTCCGCGCCCAAGCACTCCTTAGTAGGAAAGTGATGGTGAATGCTGGCTTTTCTAATGCCGACTTTCGCTGCGAGATCCGCGTAACTGAACGCTGAGTAACCCTTTGAACGCATCTGGGTTTCCGCGTAGCTCAGCAGCGCGGCTTTTGTCGTGATGGACATTTGAACTCCTGCAGCCAGCAGCCTTATAACCGAAGCAGCGTGCTGGGAAGCGCCCCAATGAGAGGCGCTACACGCAGCGCTTGCATCGGTGTTTAGGCACGTACCGCCATCACCCCTGCATCAACGTCCCAGATAGCACCGGTCACCCAGGAAGTTTTATCGGACAGCAAGAACAGGATGGTATTGGCGACGTCTTCGGGAACACCCACTCGACCCAGTGGGTGGAAATTGTTCAGTGACTTCATCGCTTCCGGGATCGCGTCCTTGTCCATGAAGCCTTCATAGATCGAGGTGTGAACGATGCCAGGCGAAACGGCATTGACTCGGATACCTGAGTGAGCCAATTCAATTGCAAGGTTACGGGTGACTGCGTGCAGACCCGCCTTAGCCATCGAATACGCAGTTGCTGGAGAGCCGGCAAGCGCGGCCTGTGCGCCAATCGAACCGACGTTGACAATGGAGCCTTCGCGCTTGGCAGCAAGCATATTTTTGACCACTGCCTGCGTGATAAAGAATGTGGCGCGGTTCAAATCCAGGTACATGTCGTAATCCGCCTCATCGTGCTCGATGAAAGGCTTCGGAATGAATATGCCTGCAGAGTTCACCATGAAGCCGATGTCACTGTGATTGGCATTGATTTCGTTGCGTACATGATTCATCCCTTCCTCGGTCATGAGGTTGGCAACGATCACTGATACGTTCCCCAGCGGACTCAGCTCGGCACGCACAGCATCGGCTTTATCCTGTTTGCTGCCGGTGAGAACCACGCTGCCACCCGCTTTCAAAAACTGGCGCGCTGTTTCCAAGCCCATGCCGCTCGTGCCGCCGACGACCAACAGTTTTTTGCCTTTAAAAAAATCGTTCATTACAGACTCCGGTAACAGATAAGTGAGAGGTGGTCAGCGGCCAGGTGCCAGGCTGACCTGTGGCCAGGACGGTTAGCCTTCGATGACTTCCAGCTTAGGGTGCATGCGGATGGCTTTAGAGAAGTTGGCGTAGTTGACCGAAGTCTTGAGCACCACGTTGTGCAGCTCCTCTACACGCTCACGCGAAGCATCTGTGTGCAGGCGAATCACGACACTCACCTCGTCGTAGCCTGGGTTAACGCTTTCGTCGATCCCCAGGAAGCCACGCAGGTCGAGAGTGCCGTCGGTCTCAATTTCCAGGCTGTGAATCTTGATGCCCATCATTGCGGCATTGGCGGCATAGCCGACCGACATGCAGGCGTTTAGAGCAGCCATCAGCAGCTCCTGGGGATTGGGCGCAGTGTTCTCGCCCAGCAATTCATTCGGCTCATCGGCTGCAATTTCAAAATCGCGGGAATAGGTCTCACCGGCCAAGCTGTAACGGCTGACTTTGGCTACAGAACGGGTCTGACCCTTCCAAGCGGTTTTAACGTTGAAGCTTGCGTGGCGCTTGGTCGCATCACCAGCAACGCCTTCGGCGAAATTCTGGAGTGCGGCGACATCGATACCATTCAGGTTGCTGCTCATGTGGACGTTCCTCTTCAGATAAGCCGGACGATTAGACCGGAAGAGAAACAAGCCTACCAAGTAGTAGGTTGTCTTACAAGAGAGATGACGATACCAATAGCTTTGAAAAGCTAGGCTGCATAGAGAAATTGGGAATATTGATGACAACACAGTGAGTGTCGTGACCAACAGAGTCACTTCGAAAGCGACGCCATGAAACGATCTTTCACACCTCTATGCATCGGGTGAAATTTGTGTAATCGTACGAATTGATGGCATAAGGCCGTCACCGCATGGATAAAAATCAGGGAGGTTTTATGGCTGCTTATGCACCAGGGCACGTGTTGGGGCGAGATGGAGGTTCGTTTCAAGAAGTCACTTTGAACGCAGCCAAGAGCGCGGTCGTCGCTAAGCATGGACGGTACTGTACAATTCGCGATCACGAAAAAGCGCCGCCTACAAGCCAACCTTCCCGTCATTGGATGCAAATCTACCGCACACCAGATAATACCGAGTGATCTATCCGGTGGATTTTAGTTTGCACTAATTGATACAAGCATAGATCGGCTCGCGGCCCTGAATCAAATGAATCAAGGCCGCCTGCTCTTGGCAGGCGACCAAATCGAGAAGCTATTGAAAGATGTACTAAAGATACAGCGATGAAAGATGCCCCTGAAAAGGGAATGCAGCGGTGGAGTCGATAAATGTGCTTGCTAGAGTTTTCAGTGACGAAGGGTAGATAAAATCAAATCAAATCCCGAAGATTTCTCGTAATCATCGCTCATCGCCCAAGAAACAAAGCTCGCACCTTCCAAAGTATTCAATATGTACCTTGAAACTCTGATTACATCCAGGTCGGCTTTAAGCTCTCCTCGATCTTGACCCTGCTTAATATTTGCCTGAAGCCAAGTGAGATGGATCTCAAAGAAATCCTTCGTCATTTCTTTGAGACTTTCAGGCAGGGCCAGAAGCTCTGCGGCCAAGGCTCCACAGAGTGGAAGCATCCCGTTTAGACTGCTTTGTGCGAACATCAAGGCGAACGCATTCAGCCGGTCGACGACACTGACGTGTTCATCATTGATAGCCTCCAGCTGCTTGTTAAACCGGAACAGGTAGCTCTCGACGATGGCAATCGCCAAGCCTTCCTTGGTGGGGAAGTGATGGTGAATACTCGCCTTCTTGATGCCAATGTCGTCCGCAAGGTCGGCATAGCTGAAGGCCGCGTAGCCTTTAGTGCGCAGCAGAATTTCAGCGCTGGTCAAAAGGTCTGAACGTGTACTCATGATGCTGCATCCAAATTTATCATCCCGGCATCATAAATTAGTCACACCCCATAAGACAGCTTTCGCCTTGCGCTGCACTGAGCTACTTATCTGGCGATCTTGAATTCTCGCTTATCTGAACGAGGTTGTAAGGGTGAATCTCAGCCGGGTATCATTCACGGGCTTTCCACGACACCTAGAAGGAAATGTCTTTGCCCCGTTCCAACTGGCTGCCTACGCCGCCATAGCGCAACGCCCCCTCGCAATACCCTGACCGCCACCTAGCTGCGGTTGAAATTCGCCGCGCCTGATTTTTTTGTCGCCGCCAACCCACAACTCAATTGAAGACAGATGCACCCGCATTGCTCAGCGCTAGCCGTTGTGCGTCATGCCGTGCCTGCTATGGGTAAATCATGATTGAAAAAATTAAAGCCGCCTGGCTGTCCAATGTCCGGGCGGACATCCTTGCTGGTCTCGTTGTTGCGCTCGCTCTCATTCCCGAGGCTATAGCCTTCTCCATCATCGCCGGAATAGACCCCAAGGTTGGTCTCTACGCTTCATTCTGCATTTGTACGGTCATCGCCTTTGTCGGTGGCAGACCTGCAATGATCTCTGCTGCCACAGGTGCCATGGCTTTGCTGATGGTGAATCTAGTCAAGGATCACGGACTTCAGTACCTTCTAGCCGCCTCTTTGCTGTGCGGCGTAATGCAAATAGCTGCTGGGTACTTGAGGTTGGGCGAACTGATGCGCTTCGTATCGCGCTCGGTCGTGACTGGCTTCGTCAACGCCTTGGCGATCCTCATCTTCATGGCACAGCTGCCAGAACTTACGGGAGTTACCTGGCCTGTCTACGCCATGACGTTGGGCGGACTGGCAATTATCTACCTCTTTCCTCGTGTACCAGTCATAGGGAAACTGCTGCCCTCGCCGCTGGTATGCATCATCGTGCTGACCGTAATCTCTATCTACACGGGGCTAAAAATCCATACCGTAGGAGATATGGGATCGTTGCCTGATAGCCTACCGATCTTCATGTGGCCAAGCGTGCCGCTCAATCTAGAGACCCTGCTGATCATCCTTCCTTACTCAACCGCGTTGACAGTGGTTGGACTGCTGGAGTCGATGATGACGGCGACTATCGTGGACGACCTGACGGACACCACCAGTGATAAGAACCGAGAGTGCAAGGGTCAGGGAGTTGCCAACATCGTGAGCAGTCTCGTAGGTGGTATGGCAGGCTGTGCAATGATTGGTCAGTCGATGATCAACGTTAAATCTGGCGGACGTACACGCCTTTCCACCTTAAGCGCTGGGATCTCACTGTTAATAATGATGATCTTCCTGGGCGATTGGTTGGCCAGGATACCGATGGCAGCCTTGGTTGCGGTGATGATTATGGTCTCTGTCAGTACCTTTAGTTGGGGATCAATCCGCAATCTTAAGGAATACCCGCTCTCAACCAACATAGTGATGCTTGTCACGGTGGTGGTGGTAGTTGCGACCCACAACCTAGCATTCGGAGTTGTTGCCGGCACGTTGCTGGCTTCGATGTTCTTCGCTAACAAGATCGGGCACTACCTAGAAGTGACCTCGAAGCGTGACCCAGAAAATGCCCACCGTACGTACTGCGTGACTGGACAGGTTTTCTTTGGCTCAGCGGACAGATTTTCCAACGCCTTTGATCTAAAAGAGCGGCTGGACACCCTTACGATTGACCTGCGTGAAGCCCATTTCTGGGACATCACTGCTGTGGCTGCTTTGGACAAGGTGGTGCTGAAGCTACGTCGCGAACGTATCCATGTTGATTTGATCGGGATGAATCAGGCGACGTTGACGCTGGTGGATCGTTTCGGTGTTCACGATAAGCCCGATGGTATCGACACCTTGATGGGGCATTAAAGGCGACCTCGAAGGCCATTCTCCCGAGATGCTGGCTGCGCTTCACGACCAATGGGCGCATTTGGTCTGCAGCCAGTGCGGTCAATCAGTGTTCGCTGAACGCGTATTTTTATTGATCCTTGCTGCCTAGCCGGATTGGCCAGAGCGCACTGCTAAATTTTCTCAGATAAGCCCTCGCAAGAGGGATCATCATCCTTTACGAAGAAAGTCATAGCCGTCCTGGACTGTAAGCAGTTCTCGGCTTGTTCACTTATGAGTGATCGAGCGTAAGGATTAGCCCACATCTGCATCACACCTTCTCGTCGAAATACTTCAAGCGGCAACGGCGTTGTAGCAAAAGGGTTGTGATAGATACGCAACCCATCGGTGATCCCTTCTGAGGCTTCGTTGCCTCTGGACACAGTGCGCTTCATCTCGCCATTCGGTAGCGACCAGACGGACGATATGATCGCGTCCGGATTTCCGCACATGGCATCTACTTTTCCCCAAGTGGCCAGATTACTGAATATCACAGCGCTAATGTGGCTGAAACGCGAGCAATCGAAAACCCCCAGTTCGATTTCAGCACCGTTATCTTTCTGTACGCTTCCCAAAGATTTCCCCTCTAATCCGTTAGGAAAGCGCTCCGGATTCGCCAGGTATTCCGCTTCATCTACGTAATAATCGAATAGCAGGGCTTCGATAGCCCGGTAGGCCTGGAGGTTGAAACCCGGCTGTTCGAACGGCGCTACTGCTAAGACAAATGGGCGTCCTTGGACATGCGGATGATGCTGATACTTATCTTGAAATTTTTGTGATTTGCTCATGAGCGCGTTGGCCAACCTGATTATCGCAACCCGATTGAGCTCATTGAAATCAACGTTGTCAAAGAACTCCGCTGTCATGGGCCTACCCCACTCCGGGGTAGCGTCGATGGAATGGTTGGCAGTGGTTGCTTCCACCGTAAACGTAATGTCTGCTGATGAAACTAGGAAATCAGGGGCTGGATAGCTCCAGTCGAAAGCAAAGCCGTACTCGCGGAACACTGCGTGAAGATAGATTTCCCAAAAGCTTGAATTAAACGTGGTCTGAAACTCACGTACGAATTTGTTATCTCTATCGGGAAATCCATCAAGCCAGCGTTGCAGCTCCTCTCGCTGGTAAAGCCTGCCGGGTCGTCGGTCAGATATGGTACGAAAGTGTGGATGAAGCCTGTCCTGTTCGTACAGGGGCTTTAGCAAGTCCATTTCGGCCTCCCGGTGTGCAGAATCAGGAATGATTACATTCTAGTTAACGCGTATTTTCAGGCTACTTCTACCGAAGATCACTTCTCACGTACCTCACAGATCTTTTTCAGTTGAAGCTTGTTCGGGAACGTCACCAACTTGCGCTGAACGAACCTCCTTGAATCGCCCCTAGTTTCGTAGACACCTCCAAGCCTTAAAATGAGGCCCATTAGGAGGTGCCATGAGCAACCAGCGATATCCCGAAGAA
>RCMZ01000792.1_pt1 | contig 13075 bp, 12 predicted proteins | sample 2041141 | NCBI WGS metagenome assembly RCMZ01 (sample SAMN09708263, study PRJNA481090) | Wastewater metagenome, whole genome shotgun sequencing project. | biome: sewage; isolation source: Davis station wastewater (DW) | place: Antarctica: Davis Station | collected 2010-03-01
CGGATTTCTGCGCTTTTCATAGGTTCTTCCACGGAAACTGCGGCCACACATCGCCGGCAAAGGACAAAGGGCCGCATTATATAGGGCCGACGCCGTGGTTGGCAGAGAAACCGTCAATCAGACCGCTGCAGATCACTCTGCGGCGACAGGAACCACCAAAAGTCCGGCGCGCAGGCCGTTTTTGACCTTGGGATTAGGGAAGATAATGCGCATACCCGGCTCGTCGATCACCCAACGGGTGTCGGCAATGTCTTCGGCCAGCAGATAGCCGAGCGGCAGCTCGCTGAAGTTTTCTACGTCGCTGGGTAAATGCAGAATGAAGCGGTCGCTGTGCTTGATCACCTCACGCGCCACCTGAAACAGCTGCAATGGTGCCTGCGACGACTCTACCGGTGGCGCTTCGCGCCCTTCAATCAGACTCTCCAGCAGCCCTTGCAACGCCTCAAGATTGACCTGCTGGTTTTGCCCGAAAGGCCGCGCCTTGCCCAATTCCAACGTAAAGGCCTCAGCCCCCAAGCAGGCATAGGTGAAGGAGCTGAAGGTGATACCGACTTTACTTTGCAACAGTACCGCGGCAACTCCACCCGCCTGCAAACGCTGTAGCTCTGCAGCAGAGTGGCTGCGACCCGGGCAATATGGATAGAGGGCGAACTGCTCAATCTTTGAGCCACGAATGGCCGTGTGCATGTCGTAATGCAATCGCGCACGGCCCGGCAGGCTGAAGAAGTTCGCCGCTAAGCGCTCTAGCTCACAGGCGCGTAGGGCCTCGAAGCCACTGGCATCGGCATGCCGGCCATTGAACAGGCGATTGATGTCCTGCTCTACATAGCGTTCGCCGCGACGCATCGCCGCCGGGTTGCCGAGCAGCAACAGCAGACGTGTGCGCGGCTGCAACTGGCCGCTGGCGATAGCCTGCAGCAGATCATCGAGCAGTTCGATGGGCGCCGTCTCGTTGCCGTGAATAGCCGCCGACAGCAGCAAATCACAACCATTATCGCTACCAGGCGCCGGAGTGACCTCCAGTGCGCCTTCGGCCAGCCAGTGCAAACGCACGCCCGCAGGAGTCAGTTGAATTTTCTCGGTGGGCTCGCGGCCCGCCAGAGTCAGTTCAAGCAATTTTCCCAGAGCAAGCATATGCACTCCTTAACGCAGCGACTCAGTGGTCGTGGTTGCAGTCGGGGCCGTGAACGTGATCGTCGGCGCCCGCATCTGCCGGCTCCATTTCCAGCTCCAAGCTAACCAGATTAGTCGCCAGTGGGCGCAGCAGCAGGTTGGCGTACTCGGTATCGCCCTCCTCCACGTCCACACCGATCATCAGCTGACCGCCAGCCTGCTGAATCCACACTTCCTTGCCTTGCCAGATCACCGCAAAACGGGTGCAGGAGGTTTCCAGCTGGGTGCCGTCAGTATCTTCAAGAATCAGTTGCAGGGCATCACTCATAACAGCTCCAGATGAGGCGCACGACTGGCCTGACAGGCGCAGCCGTGACGAATCAATTCAATTGAAAAGGATAAACCGCACCCAGTTTAAGGATTTGGGTCAATTCATCCAATGCCGTTCGGCATTCGAGCAACAATTGCGGGTCAGCCAGGTCTGCCTCCACCAAGCGGTCGCGGTAGTGCTTGTCGACCCAGGTATTCAACGTGGCATACAGCGCATTGCTCATCACTACACCCGGATTAACCGCGGCCAGCTCGCGCTCATTGAGGGCCACGCGCAAGCGCAGGCACGCTGGGCCGCCGCCGTTCTGCATGCTCTGCTTGAGGTCGAACACCTGCACCTCAGCGATTGCACTGCCGGAGCGAGTCAACTGCTGCAGGTAACTCCACACGCGCGGGTTGTTGCGGCACTCTTCCGGCACGATCAGCAACATGCTGCCGTCGGCGCGGCTCAGCAACTGGCTATTGAACAGGTAAGACTTGACCGCATCCTCTACGCTCACCTGCTCACGCGGCACGCATACAGACTGCAGCTGACCACCGCGAGCGGCGAGTTTGCTGTGTAATTCGGCGAGTACCTGCTCGGTGTGCAGGAAGGCGTCTTGGTGATGGAACATCACCTCGCCATTGCCAACAGCGATCACGTCGTTATGGAACACGCCTTGATCGATCACCGCTGGATTCTGCTGGGCATACACCACGCCGGCGTCGCTCAAGCCGTGCAAGCGGGCGACCGCCTGACTGGCTTCCAGAGTCTGGCGTGCCGGATAGATCTGCGGCGCCGGGAAGCGGCTGTCGAAAGCGCTGCGGCCGAAGACGAAAAACTCGACCCCGGCCTCGCCGTAATCCTTACAGAAGCGGGTGTGGTTGGCCGCGCCCTCATCACCAAACTGACCCACCGCCGGCAATGCGGCGTGATGGGCAAAGTGCTCAGCGTTGTTAAACATCGCCGCCAGCACACGACTGGTGGTCGGGTGCTCAATCGAGCGGTGGAACTTGCAATTGAGGTTGGCGGCGGTGAAGTGCACCCGACCGTCGGCGGTGTCGGCACTCGGGCTGACGGTGCAGCTATTGGCCGTCCACATACTGGATGCTGAGCTGCAGGCGGCGAGTAGCGGCATCGCCTCTTTCGCAGCCTTAGCCATCACCTGTGCGTCGCTGCCGCTAAAGCCCAAGCTGCGCAGCGCGGCGACATCGGGACGTTCCTGCGGGGCGAACACGCCCTGCTTGAAGCCCATATCCATCAGCGCCTTCATCTTGCCTAAGCCTTGCTTGGCGGCTTCCTTGGGATTGGAGCCCTGCTGACTGTTGCTCTGCGACGCGACGTTGCCGTAGGACAGGCCACCGTAGTTATGGGTGGGGCCGACCAGGCCGTCAAAGTTCATCTCAAAGGCATTGCTCACAGGCTCACTCCTGGCGTCAGGGTTGCAGGCAGGCTAACGCTGGCACATTCCAGTGAGGCCACCGGATAGGCGCAATAGTCAGCGGCGTAATAGGCGCTGGCGCGGTGGTTGCCCGAGGCACCCACACCACCAAACGGCGCGCTGCTGGCGGCGCCGGTTAGCTGCTTGTTCCAGTTGACGATGCCGGCGCGGCTTTGCAGCCAAAACTGCTGGTAGCACTCGGCCGAATCCGATAACAAACCCGCGGCTAAGCCGTATTGGGTGTTGTTGGCTTCAGCAATCGCCGCGTCAAACCCGTGATAGCGAATCACCTGCAACAACGGACCGAAGAACTCTTCATCCGGACGCTCGGCAACCGATGTGACATCAATGATACCGGGCGTGAGCAAGGCAGCAGAAGCCTGCGGCTGGGTCATCTCCAGCAGCGCCTTGGCGCCATTGACGAGCAACTGCTGCTGCGCCTTGAGCAACTGCTCGGCAGCACCCAAGGAAATTACCGAGCCCATAAAGGGCGCTGGCTGCGCATCGAAGGCACCGACTTTAATGCTCGACGACACTGCCACCAGCCTTGCCAACAGAGCATCGCCCCACTCGCCCTGCGGCACCAGCAAACGCCGCGCACAGGTGCAGCGCTGGCCGGCGCTGATAAAGGCCGACTGGATGATGGTGTACACCGCAGCTTCCATATCCGCCACCGGCTCAACCACCAGCGGATTATTACCGCCCATTTCCAGTGCCAAGATTTTATCCGGGCGGCCGGCAAACTGCTGATGCAGGGCATTGCCGGTGCGGCTGGAACCAGTGAAAAACAGCCCGTCGATACCCGGGTTAGCAGCCAGCGCTACGCCGGTTTCCCGCGCGCCTTGCAGCAAATTGAGCACGCCGGTCGGCAGGCCGGCTTCGAGCCAGCACTTGACCGTCAGCTCGGCGACTTTCGGGGTCAGCTCGCTCGGCTTAAAGACCACCGTATTACCGGCCAACAACGCCGGCACGATGTGGCCGTTAGGCAAATGGCCGGGAAAGTTATAAGGGCCAAACACCGCCACCACACCGTGGGGCTTGTGGCGCAATACGGCGGTGGCGTCGGCCAGCGGCCCGCTCTTCTCGCCGGTACGCTCGCGATAGCTCTGCACCGAGATGGCGATTTTGTTGACCATGCTGGTGACTTCGGTGGCCGACTCCCACAACGGTTTGCCGGTCTCCTCGCCAATGCAGCGAGCCAACTCATCGGCATGCGCCTTCAGGCAATTGGCGAAGGCTTCGAGTACGCCGATGCGCTCATCCAGACTGCGCTGCGCCCACGCCGGAAAAGCCGCTCGGGCCGCCTGCACAGCGGCCTCGACCTGCACTGGGGTGGCCGCACGACCACTCCACAACACGGCTTGGCTGACCGGATTTAACGACTCAAAACTGGCGCCATGGCCGTCCTGCCAAACACCGGCGATGCAATGGGTGGTCATCAGTTACGCTCCTCGTTAGCGGCGGCGCGGGCCGAAATAGGTACCGTACGCACCTGATCACCGGCACGCAGTTGCAGACGCTTGGCGGTTAAGGCATCGACCACCAGCGTGCCGGCAGCGATGCGTGCCGGCGCGGCGGTAATCCGACAGTCCGCCAGCTTGCGGTTGTGAATCAGATAGGTCGTGGCATCGGCGGCCACTGTGCCAATCGCCAGAACCAGCAACTGACTGTCATGCACGGCGCGAATCTTATTGGTTTCGCACTCAATAGCCGGGCCAGCGTCGAAGATATCGACATAGCCCTGATAGCTGAAACCCTCGCCCTTGAGCATCGCCAGTGCAGGCTCGGTGTCCGGGTGCACGCGACCGATGGTGGCACGCGCTTCTTCCGACAAAAAGCAGCTGTACAGCGGAAACTTCGGCATCAGCTCGGCGATAAAAGCCTTGTTACCGACACCGGTGAGGTAGTCGGCCTGACTGAATTCCATCTTGAAAAAATGCCGACCCAGGCTCTCCCAGAACGGCGAGCGGCCATTACCATCGGACATGCCGCGCATCTCGGCGATCACCTTGTTGCCGAACAGTTCAGCGAACTCGGCGATAAACAGAAAGCGTGCCTTCGACAGCAGACGACCATTCACACCACTGCGCTGTCCGGCCTGCAGAAATAGCGAGCACAGCTCGGAGTTACCGGTCAGGTCGTTGGCCAAAAACAGGGTCGGAATCTCGCGATGGATATTCAGCTCTTGCGAGGCGCTCACGGTCAGCCCGACCCGGTAGTTGTACCAAGGCTCGCGCTTACCCACCGCACCGGCGATGGCGGAGATGCCGACCACCTTGCCGTCGTCACTTTCCATCACAAACAGGTAATCGGCATCGGCGCGCTCGGCTTCGCCAGAGAAGGCTTTTTCCGCCCAACCGACACGGTGCGCCAGGCGCGCCTCGTTGGCTGGCAAGGTAGTCAGGCCGGCACCGGTGCTCAGGGCCAATTCCATCAGCGCCGGCAAATCGGCGCTACGTACAGGACGAACGATCATAACTATCCCCTTTAAACCGCGACCAGGCGCACGCTGGCACCTTCACCGACGCCTAAGGCCTCGGCGGCTGCAACACTCAGAATCACCGGCTTGCCGGGCACCCAATCCAGTTCGGCGACAATCGCGCGGTAATCCTGCAATTGGCCGTTGGCGACCAAGTAGGTGCGCCCGCCTTTTTGCGCCTCGCTGCCCGCTGCGGCTAGGCGCACGGGCACCACACGGCTCTGGGCGATGGAGCGAATGCCTGAGGTATGCGCATGCAGCGTCGGACCGCCGTCGAAGATGTCGATGTAGTGATCAGTCTCAAAACCTTCGCGCATCAAGATATCGAAGGTGATCTGCGCGCGTGGATGCACCTGACCCATCGACTCCTGCGCGGCATCCGGCAGCAGCGGCACGTAGATCGGGTAATGCGGCATCAGCTCGGCGAGGAAGGTGCGGCTTTTCAGCCCACTGAGCAGCTCGGCATCGGTGTAGCTCATGTCGAAGAAGTTACGCCCCACGGCATCCCAGAACGGCGAATCGCCGTGCTCGTCACTGTGCCCGACGATTTCTACCACCACGGCATCGGCGAAGCGCTCCGGGTGGCTGGCAACAAACAGCAAGCGGCCGCGTGAGTTCAGTTCAGCCCACACCGAGGGCACCAAATCGGTCTCAACATAGAAGCTGGTCAGCAAGCTATTGCCGGTCAGGTCATGGCACAGCGACAAGGCGTGGATCTTGTTGTGGATCGACAGCGAGCGCGAGGCATGCACGAAGGTTTCGTTACGAAAGCTGTAGAACGGGTCGGAATAGCCGGCCGAGGCGACAATCCCCGAGCAGCCCACCAGGCGCCCGGTATCAGTGTCTTCAAGGACGAAGAAATAGCTTTCTTCGCCGTTGAAGCTGACTTCAGCCGCAAATGAGGCCTCGGAGCTGGCGATCTTCTCGGCCAGCCGCTCGGCGTCATTGGGTAAGGATGTGACACCCACCGGGCTGTCCGCAGCCAGGCGCTGCACCTCGGACAAGTCTGCGATTTGCGCAGGACGCATCACCAGCATTGGGGTCACTCCTTTCGAATAAAAACTGCGGAACTGGGCAATGCCAACCCCGAAGAAAACCGCGACCAAGGCCGCGGCATAAGAGAATGCTCATCCGTGAGAGGCGAATCGGCCACTCATCCCGAGCGGCCTGCCAACACCCGGCTTACGCCTGGGCGAGCTTGGCTACGGCACGCTCAAAACGCGCCAGACCTTCATCGATATCAGCTTGTTCAACCACCAGGCTCGGAGCAAAACGCACTACGTCTGGGCTGGCCTGCAACACCAGTAAGCCTTCGACGGCGGCGGCATCCAGCAGCGCCTTGGCCTTGCCCTTCCAGGCGTCATTGAGCACGCAGCCGAGCAGCAAACCGAGACCGCGCACTTGGCTGAACATGCCGTGGCGCTGGCCGATCTGCTCCAGCTTGGCCTTAAAGTACGCTGACTTGGCCTTCACGCCGGCCAATACTTCTGGGGTATTAACGATGTCGATTACCGCTTCGCCTACCGCACAGGCCAGCGGATTACCGCCGTAAGTCGTGCCGTGAGTGCCAACGGCCAAGTGCTTAGCCAACTCGTTGGTGGTGAGCATGGCACCAATCGGGAAGCCGCCGCCCAAGCTCTTGGCGCTGGAGAGAATGTCCGGAATCACACCGTAGTGCATGTAAGCAAACAGCTCACCAACGCGGCCCATGCCGGTTTGTACTTCGTCGAACACCAGCAGTGCATTGTGCTCGTCGCACAGCGCACGGGCGCCTTCCAAGTAGGCCTGTTCAGCCGGCAATACGCCGCCTTCGCCCTGAACCGGCTCCAATACCACAGCACAGGTCTTGCCAGAAATAGCCGCTTTCAGCGCGGCCAGATCGTTGTAGGGCACATGGGTAATGCCCTGGATCTTTGGCCCGAAGCCGTCGGAATACTTCGGCTGGCCGCCGACGTTAACGGTAAACAAGGTGCGACCATGGAAGCTATTAGTGGCGGCGATGATTTCGTACTTCTCTGCGCCGTACTTATCAAAGGCCACGCGACGGGCCAGCTTGAACGCGGCCTCGTTGGCTTCGCCGCCGGAGTTACAAAAGAACACTCGGTCGGCGAAGGTGGCGTCCACCAGCTTCTTGGCCAGACGCAGGGTCGGCTCGTTGGTGAATACGTTAGAGATATGCCACAGCGTGTTTGCTTGCTCAGTGAGCGCTGCCACCAATGCCGGATGGCAATGGCCCAGCACGTTGACCGCAATGCCGCCGGTGAAGTCGACCAGCTCTCGACCGCTCTGATCCCAAACGCGCGAGCCTGCGCCGCGCACCGGAATAAACCCGGCTGGTGAATAGTTAGGAACCATTACCTGATCAAAATCGGCGCGTTCTACGGGCGCATGCTCAACGGACATTGGAACTCTCCTGAGAGGAAACACCGGCCTGCAATGGCTGGCGATGGAAGGATTGTAAGGACTGTTTTGGCCCCAGCATTGCCGCCATGCGACAACTTATTACAGGGCCAAACCATGCCACACCGATGCTTGCCTAGATGCGACACAAAGCATCGGGAAGGCGCAGTTTAAACGCTGTGCGCCACTATCGGGCAGCCGCTAGAAAATTTCTGCAGCCGGCCAAAAAGCACATTCGAGCAGGCGCTAACGGGCAGAAAAAACCCGGCCAATGGGCCGGGTTTCGGGTTCAGCTGCGCTCAGGCACTGACTCGGTTAGCTCAAACGGGCTAGCACTGCGGCGTTGATTGCGATCTTCGCGCGGGGTGGCGCCGAAAAAATTACGATACGCACTGGAGAAGTGCGGCCCCGAAGAGAAGCCGCAGGACAGGCCGATTTGAATGATCGACTTGCTCGTTTGCATCAGCAGCTGACGGGCCTTATTAAGCCGCAGCTCCAAGTAATACTGGCTCGGCACACGATTGAGGTACTGCTTAAAGATGCGCTCCAACTGACGGCGCGACACACATACGTGCTGAGCGATCTCGTCGGTGGTCAGCGGCTCTTCGATATTGGCCTCCATCAGCAGCACCGCCTGAGTCAGCTTCGGGTGGCTGGAGCCGAGACGGTTTTGCAGCGGAATACGCTGACGCTCGCTGCCCTCACGGATGCGCTCAACCACTAACTCTTCACTGACGGCGCCAGCTAGCTCAGCGCCGTGGTCGCGGGCCAGCACTGCCAAGAGCAAATCCAGTACCGCCAGACCGCCACACGCAGTCAGGCGATCGCGATCCCAATCAAACAAATGACTGGTGGCAATCACCTTGGGGAAACGTTCGGCAAAATCATCCTGCCAGCGCCAGTGCACCGCCGCCCGATAGCCGTCCAGCAACCCCAACTGGGCCAATGGATAGACGCCGGCCGACACCGCACCCAGCACGCAACCAGTGCGCACGACCTGTTTCAGCGCCGCCGACAGTGCAGGTGACATATTGCTAGGCGGCTCATCAGCGACCAATAACAGCTTATGTAACCCGTCTAACTGACCGGCCCAAGGCACGCCAGGCAACTGCCAGCCACTTTCAACAGGCGCCTCAGTGAGTGCTTCAGCGTGCAGAAAGAGCAGTTCGTAATGCACATCCGGGTGCACCCGCTGCGACACCAGCAGAGCTTCTTCGGCCAGAGCCAAGGTTAGCGGGCGAGTGCCGGGCCAGAGCAGAAAACCAATACGGCGCACGGGATGAGTCATGCCCGCGCAACCCCGCAAGCACATTCGGCAAAGGTCATGGCTAACCGCGCGGGGCTGGAGCTATTGGCAACGAGCACATCACTCTCCTTATGCGAACCAAAGGCCGCGGGAAATACAGCAAGTCCGGGCAGCACAAACATTAACTGCCCAGATCAGAGCCTAGCCGCAGGCGCCAGCAGTTACTTCAAGCTGCCGGAAAGAAATTGCTTGAGGCGGTCCGACTGCGGGTTGGCCAGCACTTCTTTCGGACAACCACGCTCTTCCACCAAACCCTGATGGAGAAACACCAACTGATTGGAGACCTCGCGAGCAAAACCCATTTCATGGGTCACCACCACCATGGTGCGACCCTCTTGAGCTAGGTCACGCATCACCTTGAGCACTTCACCGACCAATTCGGGATCAAGCGCCGAGGTCGGTTCATCGAACAGCATAACCTCTGGCTCCATCGCTAGGGCGCGGGCAATTGCCACGCGTTGTTGCTCGCCACCACTCATGTGCGCCGGGTAGGCATCTTTACGATGGGCCACGCCCACCTTGGCCAGGTAATGCTCGGCCTTTTCCCGCGCCGCTTGCTTGTCCATGCCTAGTACGTGCAACGGCGCTTCCATCACATTTTCCAAGGCAGTCATGTGCGACCACAGATTGAAGTGCTGGAACACCATCGACAGGCGCGAGCGCATGCGCTGCAGCTGTTTGGCATCGGCGGCTTTCAGGGCGCCGTCTTTGTTTGGCACCAACTTCAGCTCTTCGCCGTTGAGCAGGATCTTGCCGGCATGCGGCTGCTCTAGCAGGTTGATGCAGCGCAGGAAGGTGCTTTTGCCCGAACCACTGGAGCCGATAATGCTGATGACATCGCCAGCCTTGGCCGCAAGGGATACACCCTTGAGCACTTCGTGGCTGCCGTAGCGTTTGTGCAGATCCTGGACTTCAAGCTTGTACATGGTCTCGGCTCTCGTATGCGAATGCGGTGGAATCGGCGGTTCAGGCTTTACGCGGGGCAAGGTAGGCCAGCCAACGGCGCTCAGCCAGCTTGAACAGACGCACCAAGATAAACGTCAGGAGCAGATAGAAAACCCCTGCAGTGATATATGCCTCGAACGGCAGATAAAACTGTGAATTGACGGTTTTTGCCGCGCCGGTGATGTCCACCAACGTGACCACCGAAGCTAGACTCGTGGCATGCAACATCATGATTACCTCGTTGCTGTACTGCGGCAGTGCGCGACGTAACGCCGAGGGCAACAAGATGCGGCTGTAGAGTTTGAAACGCGTCATACCAATGGCCTTGGCTGCTTCAATCTCGCCATGTGGTGTGGCCTTAAGGCTGCCGGCGAGAATTTCTGCGCTGTAGGCGCTGGTGTTGATGGCAAACGCCAAGCAGGCGCAGAACGTGGCATCAGACAACCACGGCCAAAACACACTGGCTTTGACCGCATCGAACTGACCAAAACCGTAATAGATCAGGTACAGCTGCACCAGCATCGGCGTGCCACGAATGGCATAGGTGTACAACCAGGCCGGCAGATTCACCGCACGCCGCTTGGAGACCCGCATCAATGCCAACGGCACCGCCAGCAGCAGACCAAACAGCAGAGCAATCAATAACAGCTTGAGGGTTACCAGCACACCGCCGAAGTACAGCGGCAGGCTGTTCCAGATCACGTGGTAGTCAAAGATCATGCGCGCGACTCCCGAATCATAGGTCTGCTGCCTTAACGCCTACCGAGTAGCGTTTCTCAATGAAGTGCAGCGCGAGCAGCGAAATCGTCGTGAGCAATAGGTAGAGCGCGGCGACTGACAGGAAAAAAGTGAATGGCTGATGCGTTGCGTCGGCTGCACTTTTGGCCTTGAACATCATGTCTTGCAGGCTGATCAGCGACACCAGCGCAGTGGCCTTGAGCAGTACCAACCAGTTGTTGGTAATGCCCGGCAACGCAAAGCGAATCATCTGCGGCACCAGAATGCGCAAAAACACCTGCAGGCCACTAAAGCCGTAAGCCATACCCGCCTCGCCCTGCCCTTTGGGAATCGACATAAAGGCACCGCGAAAGGTTTCCGACAGGTAGGCACCGTAAATAAAGCCCAAGGTACCCACGCCCGCGAGGAATGGATCAATATCGATGTAGTCCTCATGCCCCAGCAGTGGCGCAAGATTGTTGATCAGCGCCTGGCCACCGTAAAAAATCAGCAGAATCAGCACCAGATCTGGAATCCCACGAACAACCGTGGCGTACGTTTCGCCCAGCAGCGCCAACCAACGGATTGGCGACAGGCGAAATGCGGCACCGAGCAGACCTAGCAGCAGCGCCACCGCCATCGACGACAACGCCAGGCCGATGGTCAGCCAGGCACCATCGAGAATGGTCGAGCCATAGCCATTCAGCATGAATTCAATCCTCAGGAAAACAGGGGGCGCGGCGGACTACCGCTGGCGCTGGGTGCGCAGCTGCAAGCACCTACGCCAGCAAGCCCCTCTCCCACGACGAGAGAGGGAAGCTTAGAGCGGCTTACTGACCGTAAACGTCGAACTGGAAGTACTTGTCTTGCACTTCTTTGTATTTGCCATTGGCGCGGATAGCCAAAATAGCGGCACTGATTTTCGCGCCCAGAGCAGTGTCACCCTTGCGCACAGCAATGCCTTGGCCTTCGCCAAAATACTTGGCATCGGTGAAGTCCGGACCGGCGAACGCATAGCCTTTGCCTGCATCGGTTTTCAGGAAGCCATCATCGATGTTCACCGAGTCAGCCAAGGTGGCGTCCAAGCGGCCGGAAGTCAGATCGAGGAACACTTCGTTCTGCGAGCTGTAACGCACGATTTCAGCGCCTGCGGGAGCGAACACTTCGGTGGCATAACGGTCGTACACGGACGAACGCTGCACGCCGATTTTCTTGCCTTTCAAATCAACCAGCGGATCATTGATCACCGCACCATCTTTCATCGCCAGCTTGGCTGGAGTGGAGTAGTACTTGCCGGTGAAGTCGACAGACTTCTTACGGTCGTCAGTGATCGACATGGACGACAGAATGGCATCGAACTTGCGCACTTTCAGGGCAGGGATCAGGCCGTCGAATTCCTGCTCGATCCATACACACTTGACCTGCATTTCGGCGCACAGGGCATTGCCGATGTCGTAATCAAAGCCAGTGATGGCGCCTTCAGGCGTCTTGTAAGCAAACGGCGGGTAAGCCGCCTCAATACCAATACGCACCGGCTTGGCGTCATCAGCCATGCTCAGAGGGGACAACAGGGACAGCGCCATGGCGCCAAGCAGTGCAAGCTTGTTCATCGTATGACTCCTTAGAGTGTGATTGGCTTGATGGGCAGACAACGAAAATGCCCACGTGCAGCAGTGCATTCAATACAGGAGCGCCATCGCCTTAGCCGCACGCTAGAGCGGCAACAACGGCCACGACTGGGCGTGCTGCATTCTAGCGACAGGCTCAAAGCCGATATTTCTTCAATGCGACAACAAATTACAAAAGGCCCCGACCGACAGAGCAGACGGATTGACAGGCGCCGACAAACATGCAGCGCAAAAGAAGTGAGGTAACCGATTAACAAAGCAATATCTGCGCCTAAATCAACAAACAGCTCTAGAACAGACAATACGGCGACAACACACGCTTTCGCGGCGCTGCATTTTAATCCACTTCGTTCCCGCACGCCCCGCTTTCGCACAAACTGCTACCGAGCAACGTAACCACCTCACCCGACTACAGGCGCAACCACGCGAGAGGCTACACCGCTGTTGAAAGCCGATATTAATTGCCTTTTTTCGCCATCAACTTTTCTAGCGCACAAACAACAACGCCCCGTCCCAGCTTGTGGCCAGGACGGGGCGTTGATACCGGCGGCGGTTAGGCTGCCTGCATGCTGCGGTGAGTCTCTACTAAGTGCTGCACCACACCAGGATCGGCCAGAGTGGATATGTCACCGAGCGTATCGTACTCAGCAACGGCGATCTTGCGCAGGATACGGCGCATGATCTTGCCCGAGCGGGTCTTCGGCAAGCCGGGAGCCCACTGGATCACGTCCGGCGA
>RCMZ01000793.1_pt1 | contig 13067 bp, 12 predicted proteins | sample 2041141 | NCBI WGS metagenome assembly RCMZ01 (sample SAMN09708263, study PRJNA481090) | Wastewater metagenome, whole genome shotgun sequencing project. | biome: sewage; isolation source: Davis station wastewater (DW) | place: Antarctica: Davis Station | collected 2010-03-01
TGCGCGCCACCCTGGCCGTGCTGGTGCTGATGGCTTTCTATGCGCCGAAATTCGGCACGCCGCGCGGCGCCTTTGTCGGCGTGATCGTCTCCGTGATCGCCACCATCGGCTGGTTCCTGGCTGGCAATCCATATGGCGTGGACAGCTCCTACCTGGCGCTGGCCGGTCCGCTGCTGACCATGGGCATCAGCCACCTGTTCAAGCCGGCCCAGGCCGCGGTGAAGCCGGCGGCGTCGTCGCGGCCATAGCGCATACCAACCCTTACACCAGCCCCGTCAGGTAGTAAATGCCGATCACGAAAAACACCACCACGGTCTTGATGATGGTGATGCCGAAGATGTCGCGGTAGGACTGGCGGTGCGTCAGGCCCGTGACGGCCAGCAGGGTGATCACGGCGCCATTGTGCGGCAGGGTATCCATGCCGCCGCTGGCCATGGCTACCACGCGGTGCATGACTTCCAGCGGAATGTGCGCCTGCTGCGCGGCTTGAATAAAACTGTCGGACATGGCGGCCAGCGCGATGCTCATGCCGCCCGAGGCGGAACCGGTGATGCCGGCCAGCGTCGTCACGGACACGGCCGCGTTGACGAGCGGATCGGGCACGCTGCGCAAGGTATTGCTGACGGCCAGGAAGCCGGGCAGTGCCGCGATGACGCCGCCAAAGCCGTATTCGGACGCCGTGTTCATGGCCGCCAGCAGGGCGCCGCCCACGGCCGCCTTGGTGCCTTCGGCAAAGGCGGCGCGGATGCGCCCGAACGCCGTTGCGCACACGAGCAAAATTCCCAGCAACAAGGCGCCTTCCACGGCCCAGATGCCGGTGACGGAAGCGATCGATGTCGATACGGGCGCATGCAGGCCCGGCAGGGCGTCGGCGGACAGCACATAGCTGTCGCCGTACCAGTGGGGGATCAGCCGGGTCAGCGCAAAGTTGGCCACGCCCACCAGCACCAGGGGCGCCACCGACAGCAGCGGATGGGGCAGGTCGGCGCCGCCCGTCGTGGCCTTTTCGGCCTCGGCCCCGTAGCCTTCGCCCGTGGCCATGACGGCACGGCGGCGCCATTCCAGGAAGGCCAGTCCCATCACGACCGTCAGCACGGCACCGATGGTGCCCAGCCACGGCGCGGCCCAGCCGGTGGTATTGAAGAAAGTGGTGGGGATGATGTTCTGGATCTGCGGCGTGCCTGGCAAGGTATCCATGGTGAACGAGAACGCGCCCAGGGCGATGGCGCCCGGCATCAGGCGCTTGGGGATATTACTCTGGCGATACAGCTCGGCCGCGAATGGATACACGGCGAACACCACGACGAACAGCGACACGCCGCCGTAGGTGAGCGCGCCGCACACCGCGACGATCACGGCATTCGCGCGCGCGCTGCCGATGTAGCGGATGGCCGCCACGACGATGGACTGTGAAAACCCGGATAGTTCAATCAGCTTGCCGAACACGGCGCCGAGCAGGAAGACGGGGAAATACAGCTTGATGAAGCCGACCATCTTTTCCATGAAGATGCCGCTGAAGACGGCCGGCACGGCCGACGGATCGGTCAGCAGCACGGCGCCCAGCGCGGCAACGGGCGCAAACAGGATCACGCTGTAGCCGCGGTAGGCGGCCAGCATGAGGAAGGCCAGAGCGGCCAGCACTATGAGGAAAGACATCGGTCTGGCCCTTGCGTGATGAAAGTGTTTAATTAATCAATTGTTCAATTAATATCACATTTGCCGGGTACGCGCCAATACGCAAGGTCAAGGATTGCGCGTAGATATAGATTCCAACGGTCAACTATTCCACTGTCGCGTTGACTTTGCCGATCACCGACCATCCGCACGCCGTCTTGCAGCCATGGACGGCCACGGGAATACCTCCGGCGCTCAATCAGCGGGGCGATTGCTTCCTATTTGGACCAAACTGGGTGTCTATCTTCCGGGATATCCGGTTGAAAGAATGATTCAAGCATACGCAAGGTATCGATGTCATATAAGGATTGGGTTCCTGCAAAATGTCGACCACCACAATCGATGGCGACCTGTTTGCCTTGCATCCAAAACCAATAATCTCGTATGAATGGCTCACACTTTATATGTCGAAGCTGACCGTCTCGATAAATTGCAAGCTGGCTGGTTCCTGGTTCGGTATCTCCTTCCGCAATCCATGCATTTAGTACTCGCCAGGCAGCGCTACGCTTATCGGGTGACAAGGTTGCGTCTGCCGCATCGCCGCTCTTGCTTATTTTTTCATCTCGGCCTTCTGCAGAGATGATATGAACATTTTTTTCGTTATCAATATAAACGTTTTTTAAGTAACTATGGATTGCATGACAGTTTGTTGTTGATAGCATTAGAAATATGGATATGATTTTCTTCATCTGTCACTTCCCAAATACATCGTCTCGATTTTATCCATGCCTTGCCGTTGTGTCTGGGGTAACTTTGACCGGTTCAGCTCCTTCGCAGTTATTACCACCCGAGGCCTCTCAATTCTTGCCCCAGTTCATGCAGGAAAATCAAGAACCGCACCACGACAATGAATGTTGCAATAAAAACCAATCCATACTGCTCGCCCATAGTGATTTGGCCTGATTTTTGCAGCTTGAACGATGCCCAAAGAAACAGGCACAGTGCGACGCACGCAAGCGGGATTTTCAGTGGCCTGTCGTTGAAATCAGGCACGCTGATGCCTGTGAATATCCCAATCAACTCAGTCGGGTGATCGATCAGGAGCAGGAAAAAGGCGAGAATCGGGAGAAATCCGATGAGCAGCCCAAGCAGATATGCTTTCTTCTTATTTGCTGCTTGCTCTGGCAACTGATTCATCATGGCATTGACGCTTTCTCCGCAATTGATCGTGTACGAACGCAAAGCATGCGGTCAGTGTTCAGCAGTTTGCTTGAGTTGGCTGACGTCTCTCAGCACCTGTCCATACGATCGATACAAGTTGGCCGCCGGCAGGCGGCCTTGTTGCGCCATTAGCGCATGCACTTGTTGCAGGTGATAGAAGGGGACGCGTGGATATTCATGATGCTCGATATGGTAATGGATTCGATGTGGTCCGACGAAAAAAGTTTGCCAGCTGCGCCGTACGACGGTACGCGCACTGAATCGCTGGTCTTCCGACGCCCGGTAGCCGGCATGCTCGGTGATCGCGCGTATGCGCCCGAACAGCGGTAGCAAGGTCAGCGCTGGCAAGATCCAAAGCCCGAAATACAGCGCTGCATGTCCCGCTGCCGCGAGCAGGCCGATCATCACGCCCTGCACCGCAACGATGCTGGCGATTGCGTAGAACCCCTTGCTGTGGCCGGCAGCCTTGTGCGGATTGCGGCCACGCTGCCTGGTGCGTACCAGGTTGCGCGCGCTGAGGAAGTAACCGATACCGGTGGCATCTTTGAACAAACGCCACACCAATTCTCTACGCGTCACGGGGTAGTCGTTGATGCCGAATATGGTGGCGACCGGATCGTCGGCCACCATCGGCGCGCGGTGATGCTGCAAGTGCCCGCTGCGATAGAAATCCATCACCAGCAGCAGTGGCGCTGCCGCGAACAGCTGGCCTGCGATGTCGTTCAGGCGCCGATACGACAGCAGGGTCCCGTGAGCGCTTTCATGCATCAGCACGGCTAGTGCGAGCTGAGTGCGGGCGATCAGGATCGAGCTCAGCAGGAACACCAGCGGATGGGGAAATCGGATAGCTACGATGAAGCAGGCAGCAATCAGCGCCCAGTCAAGTGCAATGGCGAGTAATGCGCGCGGATTGCTGATCGTTGTGAGATGCGCCGGTAATGGAGGCCTCATGATGTACATCTCATCGGTGGACAGACCGCGCGGCCAGCTCGTACAGCACCGCTACCCAGCTCTGCAGGCGTGCGCCTGCTACCGCGCGGCCGTCTGGCGCAGGCAAGGTAGGGGCGCTTTGTAGCAGATCGGCGCACGCGCTGCACAGATCTTGGGCGAACGTTGCCGCGTCGCCGCGCCAGACGACGATGCGATGTGCCAGTCCCAGCGCCGCCGCGCGCGCTGCGTTGATTTTCTGCTCCGGCTGCTCGGTTAGCAACAGTACGATGGGTCGACCGTAGACCAGCGCCACCGACAACGCCGCCATGCCGGGTGCCGAGACGATCAGGTTGCTGGCGGCAGCTTCCCGCACCCAGCCGGCGTCCTGCGCCTCCCATCGCGCGCGGCCGGCATAACCCTCGCCGACCAGCGTTGCGTGCATGCCGGCGATACCCAAGCCGGTTTCGACGCCATCGGCCAGGCAGGGGTCGCGGAAATGTGGATTGAGGTAGACAGCTGCGCGCGCCTGCGCACGCGGCATTGCGGTGTCAAACAGCGCGGCCACAACGACCGGAGTCGGTAGGCGGAATGTGGCGCCGTCACAAGTTGCCTCGTAGCTGAAGTCGTGCTCAATGCGCGCTAAGCTGGCGTTGATCTGCCATCCGACGATGCGATGGAACAGGCGTGACAGGATAGCTGGTATTCGCCCGGAAAAATTGTTTTGGACCGCCTGCCGCAAGCTGGCGCCGTAGACGTGTACCACCTTGCCCCGCCATGCCGGCATGCAGCCCATGAACAGCAATGCCGGGTGAAAGGAGTCGTTGATGATTAAGTCCGCGCTGCGCAGAGCGACGCGTAGTTGCATAATGTCGCGGCACATCCGCGACGGTCGGAACAGATAGTTGGCGATATTTGCGTCCGTTTCTGCGGGCAGCATATTTTGCCGGGTGTCGAACTGAACTGCGTAGTGGTGCGACAGCACGTGCGCAGTGATGCCAAAGCCGGCCAGGAAAGCGACCCCTTCGTCCGATGTGGTCAGTACATCGACATCGGCGCCGTATTCGCGCAACGCATGCGTGAGTAGTTGCGCGCGCATCAGGTGGCCGCGGGCGTCGGCCGTTGCCAGATAGGTCACCTTGATGGTGTTCATGGGCGTGCGGGCCACAGCCGCAACGCGACGCCGGCCAGATACATGATGAGCGCGCTGGAGACGCCCCAGGCACGGTCGATGGCGCGAATCTCATCGAGCAGCGATGCGAGGCTCCCGTGTTCGGACGGCTGCACCAGACGCGCCAACGTATGCTGGCACAAGCGAACGTGGCGGTCTTCATCGTTCAGCACGCCAAGCAACAGGGGATATAGCGGATGAACTGTGCCAATCAGCGCGCAATGGCGCCGCAGAACGCGGGTGAACGTCTGTTCGGCGCACAAGCCGATAGCGAACGCCGGGATGAGGTGGCCTGCGGAAAAGCTGGTGCCGTAGCGATGCGCGAGTGTGCGCCATTGCGCGATCTTGCGCAGGGTGAGCGCATCGGGCCGCGCGGATAAAGGCATCGGCGCTATCCCTCCCCGCGCCGTTAGTGCAGCCGCAAACAGTGAAGCATGACGCCGTTCGTCCGCCAGGTGCTTTTCCATTTGTCGCACCAGCCAGGCCGGCGGCCGGCCCAGCAGGTCAGACTGCAGCGCGATTTCGCTGGACTCCTCGCCGATCAGGTAGATACGCAACAGCAGCCGTTCACCGGCCACGCTGGCATGCAGTTGGCGCAGGGCGGCACGCTTGATGCCATCGACCCAGCGCGCCTGCATGGCCGGCAAGCCGCGTAGTGGCGGCGCTGCCAAGCGGGCAGGCAGCGGCCATCCATCAGCGTGCAAGCGCATCGCCCGCCGCCAGCTGATTGCCCAGCACGAGCCCGATAAAGCTTTGCTGCAGGAAAGCCGCCGCCGCATCGCCGGCCCCGGCAAATGCCTGTTGCTGGTCGCCGTAACGCAGGTAGCCCTGGCCGTGCACGGCGCCGATGGTCAGCTTGTCGTGCGCGGCGAAGCCACGCTTCATCAGCGGCTTGAGCAGCGGCAGGTCGCTCAGGCCATACAGGAACAGTTCGCGCTGGACCACGTGGTCGGGGATTTTGCCGGTCAGCGCTTCCAGCTCGAATGACCAAGTGCCGTGCGCCAGCAGGCCGCCGGCGTTGCCAGCGCTAGGCGGATCGCTGTGCAGCCGTGCGCGCATCACAGGCTTGGCTACCTTACCTGCACCGAGCGAGATGGTAATGTCGGGATCGCCCGTGTTCGCGCCGCGGTTGTCACGTACCTGCACCAAGTGGCTGGACAGGCGCGCTGCCAGGGCAGGATCGGACACCAGTTTTGTGGCTTGCTCGAACGACATCAGCACACGTCGGCCACTTGCTGCCGGCACGTCCACCAGATAGGGGTCGATGCGTACCGCGCTGAATGCCCCCTTGACCGGTGCATGCGCATGGCTGCTGACTGACCAGCCGTCTCCGGATTTGCTCAGTATCAGGTGGACGCTGACCGGTACGCGGCGGCCCGTTCCGTCCAGTGCCGATCCTTGCAACAGAACGTCGCCGACGATGGTCTTTTTGTCATAGCTGCGGGCGTTGTTGAAGTGGATCTGGTGTGAATTGGTGTCGATTGCTGCCGTCGTGTCCTGGTCGTCGAGGCCGATGCGGTTGCACATCTCGGCGCGCATGTTCACCTCGGGAAACGGGCAGCCGCTGGTTGATGCAAAATAGTGAACGCCACGCCCCTCCAGGTCAGTGGCGCGGGCGCTACCGGACAGTGCCAGCGCGCTCAGGGCTGCCCATTGCAAAGTGGTGTAGGAACGGTGCAAGTTCATGGTAGGGTTTCCCGTGGTTAGCGTTCATGGTAGGACAGCGATTGTGCGTCGGCGCCCTCGGCGGCAGCGCTGCGGATACCCAGCCCCCGGCACAGTGCGCCAAGCATGTCCAGCCCGGAAAAAATCCCGATCAGGGCGACGGCCGACACCCAGCGCAGGCCGCGCACCGGCGCGGCATCCTGATGGTTGAGTGCGCGCAGGCTGTACCACAGCCGCGCCGTGAGCACGCAGAGCGGTCCGACAGGGCCGCTATGACCCAGCCATTGCATGGATCTTGGCAGATAGGTGCGCACCAGGTGGGGCGTCAGGCCGACCGTGTCCTGTCCGCGTAGCCAGCGTAATGTGAGGAGCTCGAAGCGGGTATCTGGCAGCTTGTGCTCGGTGTGCGCCTGCGCCGCGTAGTGCAGAGCCACACCTGCGGCTTGGAGGCGCAGGCCCAGCACCTGACAGTGCGCGCGGTACACGCCGTCGAGTGGCTGATAGCGGTACTTCGCGAACACCTCGCGCAAGAACACCACGTTGTTGGCGTAGAAGTTGCGCGTCGCGCGAGCTTGCAGCCGGCTGGGGAAGTACATGAAGTCAATCGTGGTTAGGGCGGTGCCTGCCACAGTGGCAGCGTAGCTGGTGCGGCCGGCCACCACTGCCGGTGGCGCTGCCTCCGTCAGCGGCGCGATCAACTGTTCAAGCCAGTCTTGTTCGGGCTTGCAGTCGGCGTCCGCGAAGCAGACGTAGTCGCAGCGGTCTGCATGGACGGCGTCGAAACCGTCGTTCTTGGCCTGGTAGTAACCGGTGCTGGCATTGATCCGCACGAAATCGATGCCGCAGCCTGCCAGGCGCTCCGCGCTTGTGCGAATGTGCTCGCACAAGCCGTCGTGCGTGACGACCACTTGCGCGAGTGCGCTCAGTGCTACGCTCTGTTGCGCCAGCAGGCCGATCACATGCAGCAGACTGGCACCGGCCGCCTCCAGACCGGCGCCGCCGCGCAGGTTATTCGTCTCCAATACCAGAGCGGTACGCGCGGCGATGTGTTCATGCGACATATTGCTTTCCATTGCCCAAACGAGACGAGGGCTGTTAATTGGTCAAATGGCGCACGGTTGCACGGCCAGCCCGTCCACTCTATCCGAATGAGGGCGCTAACCAAGCCAAGCTGCAGGCGTACGGATTGTCTATTCCGAGATGCCATTTTGCTTTGTTAGTTTCGAACCCATCTTGTTTTTGGACAATATCATCATGAGTTTTCCCCGTGGTATTTATGGGATCTGCTTACTTCCATCATGCTGGCGAACCGCAGGCCACGCACGGTGAGCCATGGAACACCTGTCCTCACAACCGTATTCTGGTTAGAGCAGGCTGATGCAGTGCTGTTGACTTGGCAAATTTGCTTCTATGCGATCAGCCGAAGCCGGCCGATTGGTGCTGGGGGCGATTCCGGCCACCCGCAAGCCAGAGAAGTTCAGTTGAGATTGTTTCTGCGTTGTGTCGCGCTGCTGACTACCCTTTTTGGCTCGCCCGAGTGGATGGTCGGAGCTCTGTGTCAAACTACTGCAAAACAACTTCATCAGGCCAATTCAGGACATTGCACGTAAGCGCGCTACTTACTCCCATTTCTCATTGCTGATTAGTGGGCATCCAGAATTGGGCTTGATTAAAGTCACGGAGTCAGAACCATGCAAGAAGATGAAACGAGTCTTGTGGTCGATGCGACTATGCGAATATGCCGCCTCGGGCCAGTCCATCCGGTCATGGTGCGCATTTCATTGAGTGATCGAGGCGTTTTCATTACTGGCGCAGCGGCTGATGGCGCCGCCGATACCTGCCACGCAGGTGAGCCGCTGCCGTTTGTCGGCGGCCACTGCGAACCGATACTAGAAGTGGAAACACCGAATAGCTACGTTAATTTGCCACTGACGTGCTAAAAATGACCAAGCCCAGTAGCTGTAGCTTTTCTCACTTCTTGATTTGCAAAAAAGGAAATCTGGTCGGGGTGAGAGGATTCGAACCTCCGGCCTCTGCGTCCCGAACGCAGCGCTCTACCAGGCTGAGCCACACCCCGCGTACTGCACTTGCATTACAGCAGATGGCGGGGCGGCTTTCAAGCGGCTGCGTCAAGGCGGCTTATTTTTTCTCTTGCTGCGCCTTCTTGATGTCCGCTTCGCTGACTTTTTTCGCTGGTGCATGCGTGGCCGGCGATGTGGGGTTGTTGCGCGTGGCCTTGGCTTGCGCCATGACGGCGGCGCAATCCGTGTCGGGTGCCTTGTCGACGTTGACCAGCGGCAGCAGGGCGGCCAGCGGGGTGACGATGGTGGCCAGGGCCACGGCGGCGCCCGCTTTCAGGGCCAGCGGGCCTTTTTGCGGTCCCACGTCCGGATTCTTGAACGTGCCTTTCGCGTACAGCGGCGTGCGCAGGGTGATGATGCGTGCGCCCTTGGTGCGCGGGCGCACGTCGAGGTCCAGCGTTTCATTCGCCAGGTTGACGTTGCCCGTGACATTCACCACGGCGCTGTCCGTGTCGAGCACGAAGCGGCGCACGTCGGCGCGGCCATTCGTCACGGCGAAATCGCTGGCCAGGCAGTTCAGCTGCACCTGCTTGTCGCCAAAGATTTTGACGAAGACGGCGTTGGCCAGGTTCAGGCCAGCCAGTTCCAGCACGAACTGGCTGACGGAGCCTTCGCTGACGGTGGCCGCCAGTTCGCCGTTCGCGCTGGCCAGCATGGCCGAGACGGAATTGCCGTGGCCCGTCAGCGCCGCGTCGCCGTACACTTCGCCGAAGCTGGCCTGCATCGATTGCAGCTTGGGAAACAGTTCGCGTATCTTGAGGTGGCGCGCCGCCACCTTGGCTTGCGCGGCAATGGTTTTCTGGCGGCCATCGAGCGTGATGTTCGAGGTGATGTCGCCGCCAGCCATGCCGAAGTTGAGCGGCGTCAAGCTCAGCACCTTGTCCTTCAAGCGGATGTTGGCGACGATATCGTTGAACGGGATGTCGTGCGTGCGCACGAGTTTCTTGCCCGTGAATTTCACGTCGGCGTCGAGCGCATCCCACTTGGCCGTATTGAACTGTTCCACAGGCAAGGCCTTGCCGTCCGGCTGCACGGGCGCCTTGCCGCGCGCCTGTTTCTGCGCGTTGCTGTCGGCGCCGATGGTGGGGCCCAGGTCTTCCAGGCGCAATTGCTGCGACGTCACTTCGCCGCGCAGCAGGGGACGCGGCTGGCGCGGCAGGTATTGCAAGGTGCCGGCCAGGTCGCTCTGGCCCACCGTGCCCTTGAAGTTCTGGTAGGTCCAGTTCCAGATGTCGCCGTCCTTCTTGCCCAGCAAGCGGCCCTTGGTGGCGTAGTCCGGCGTTTCCGGCAGCAGCACGCCCGTCAGCGGATACAGGTCGGCCATGCTGGCGCCGGCCAGGCTCAGCTGCAAGTCGATGCCCGACAGCGAGCGCGGGTCCGTCAACGTGCCGTCGATGCTCGCCTTGTTCTTGCCCAGCACGGCATGCGCCTGCACGGGATACACGGTCTTGTCGTCGGTCAGGGACAGCACGGCGCCCGCCTTGCCGCCGCCCGTCACGGGCGCCTTGCGGTAGCTGCCGCCCAGGGTGAATGCGATGCCGTATTTTTGCACGGGCGCGCTGCCGGGCCCATTGTCTGGCGCGTCGCCCGGCATGGCATCCGGCGCCGTCGAGCTGACCTTGGCGCGCACGTCCAGCGCGATGCCTTCGTCGAGGTAGCGGATGGTGCCGTCGGCAAACGCCATGCGCTGGATTTCCACCTCCCATGGCGACGGGCCATTGTCCTTGAAGGTCCAGCTATTGCTGCCATCGGCGCGCCGCTGCAGGGCGATCTGCGGCGCGTCCAGCGCCAGGTCCGTCAGCACCACCTTGTGCTGCAGCAGGGGCAAGGGGTGGATGGCCACGTCGATGCGCCTGGCGCTGGCCAGTTGCGGGCCGGCCGTGGCCCAGTCCGGATTGCTCATGCGCACATCCTGCGCGCTGATGAAGGGCCGCGGCACGTAGCGGCGCCAGCCCGGCTCCGTTTTGAGTCCTTGCTTCCATTTCACCCGCAGGTCGCCGGCGATGACGAAGGTACGGCCCGTGCTCTCCGATACCTTTTCGTTGATGTAGGGGCGGGCGCGGTTCCAGTCGAACGTCAGCACGAGGATGATCAGGAGGACGAGCAGGGCGGCCAGGGCGGCCAGGCTCCAGCCGAGAATTTTGAGCGGGGTTGAGCGTGTCATGGGAAGCCAATCGCAGTGATTTTTCATCAAGGTAGGCCGAATGTCCATGCCGGTCGGTGCGCTAGGTTACGTACATGGGCGGTAGGGGTGCCATATAGGCGCGATGATTGACATCGATTCCATAATTCGACTATTATTGAAATATGGAAAATGCAAACACAATCACCACGCAGGCGGCACCCTTGACGAGCACGGCTGCCATTGCGGCGCTGGCCGCGCTGGCGCAGGAATCGCGGCTGGCCGTGTTCCGCCTGCTGGTGCAGGCGGGGCCGCAAGGCATGGCCGCCACAAAAATCGCCGAGGCGCTGGGCATCGCGCCCTCGTCCCTGTCGTTTCACTTGAAGGAACTGGCGCATGCCAGGCTGGTGACGGCCAGCAAGGCAGGGCGCTCCATCATCTACGCGGCCAATTATGCGGGCATGAATGGCTTGCTGGCCTTTTTGACCGAAAACTGCTGCGCCGGCGCGCCTTGCTGCGTCACTGAATCCCATGTACAAAAGGACCTCACATCATGACGATCACGATTTATCACAACACGGCCTGCGGCACCTCGCGCAATACCCTGGCCCTGATCCGCAACACGGGCGTCGAGCCCGTCATCATCGATTACGTCAAGCACCCGCCATCGCGTGCGGAACTGGTCGACCTGATCCAGCGCGCGGGGCTGTCCGTGCGTGGCGCCATGCGCGACAAGGGCGCCCTGTATGACGAGCTGGGCCTGGCCAATCCTGAACTGGGCGATGCGGCCCTGCTCGATGCCATGCAAGCCCATCCGATCCTGATCAACCGTCCCATCGTCGTCACGGAACTGGGCGTGCGCCTGTGCCGGCCGTCGGAAAAGGTGCTGGAGATCCTGCCGCTGCCGCAGCGGGGCGCGTTTGCCAAGGAAGATGGCCAGGCCGTGGTGGGCGCCGACGGCAAGCCGGTGGCCTGAATGAACGACTTACCGAATATCAGCGCCGCGCACCTGGATGTGCCCGACCTGGACAAGCTGGCGCCGGCGCAGCTTTCCACGCATGCGCCGCGCATCCTGCTGCTGTACGGTTCCTTGCGCGAACGCTCGTACAGCAAGTTGCTGACGCTGGAGGCGGAGCGCATCCTGCGCCATTTTGGCGCCGACACGCGCGTGTTTGATCCGCACGGCCTGCCGATGGTCGACAGCGTGTCGCCCGAGCATGCGAAAGTGCAAGAGTTGCGTGAGTTATCGCTATGGTCGGAAGGGCAGGTCTGGTGCAGCCCCGAGCGGCATGGGGCCATGACGGGCGTTTTCAAATCGCAGATCGACTGGCTGCCGCTGGAAACGGGCAGCGTGCGGCCCACGCAGGGGCGTACCTTGGCCGTGATGCAAGTGTCGGGCGGTTCGCAATCGTTCAATGCCGTCAATGGCTTGCGCGTGCTGGGGCGCTGGATGCGCATGGTGACTATCCCCAACCAGTCGTCGGTGGCCAAGGCCTACCAGGAATTCGACGATGACGGCCGCATGAAGCCGTCGCCGTACTATGAGCGCCTGGTCGACGTGATGGAGGAATTGTACAAATTCACCCTGCTGGTGCGCGACCGGCGCGACTACCTGGGCAGCCGCTACAGCGAACGGCTGGAAGCGGAGCCGGCCAGCGTGCAGGCATTGGCGAATGCGGCCATGGAGCACGAAAGGCAGTCATAAAAACGGCGCCAGTGGCGCCGTTTTGTCTTACATATAAGTACAACGCGATCAGTGATTGCGGTCCACGGCGAACGAGCACAGTTGCAGCATGGATTGCTTGTAGACACTGTCGGGCCAGCCGGCGATGGCGTCGGCGGCGCGCTGGCCGGCGATTTCCGCTTGCTGGCGCGTGTAGTCGAGGGCGCCACTATTGGTGATGGCGGCCAGGATGGCGTCGAAATGCTGTTCGTCGCCCTGCTCGATGCAGCTGCGCACCAGTTCGCGTTGCTCTGGAGTACCATTTTCCATCAGCCAGATCAGCGGCATGGTCGGCTTACCCTCGCGCAAGTCGTCGCCAACGTTCTTGCCGATTTCGGCGGCGTCGCCGGCATAGTCGAGCACGTCGTCGATCAGCTGGAAGGCCGTGCCCAGCGAGCGGCCGTATTCGGCGGCCGCCTCGATATCGGCTTCGCTGGCGCCGGCGATCAGGGCACCCAGTTGCGCCGACGCTTCGAACAGCTTGGCTGTCTTCGAGCGGATGACGTTCAGGTAGCTCTCTTGCGTCACGTCCGGATCGTGCAT
>RCMZ01000794.1_pt1 | contig 13062 bp, 10 predicted proteins | sample 2041141 | NCBI WGS metagenome assembly RCMZ01 (sample SAMN09708263, study PRJNA481090) | Wastewater metagenome, whole genome shotgun sequencing project. | biome: sewage; isolation source: Davis station wastewater (DW) | place: Antarctica: Davis Station | collected 2010-03-01
ATCCAGGGCATCACCGAAGAGATCATGGAAATCGCCCTGAATCAGGCACTAGAAGCACGCCTGAATATTCTCGGTCAGATGAACAAGATCATCGCTACTTCGCGCACTGAGTTGTCGGCTAACGCCCCAACCATGATCGCGATGAAGATTGATCAAGACAAGATCCGCGACGTGATCGGCAAAGGTGGTGCAACCATCCGCGCCATCTGCGAGGAAACCAAGGCTTCGATCGATATCGAAGACGACGGTTCGATCAAGATCTTCGGCGAATCCAAGGAAGCTGCTGAGGCAGCGCGTCAGCGCGTACTGGGCATCACCGCAGAAGCTGAAATCGGCAAGATCTACCTCGGTAAGGTTGAGCGTATCGTCGACTTCGGTGCCTTCGTCAACATCCTGCCGGGCAAAGACGGTCTGGTGCACATCTCGATGTTGAGCGACGCTCGCGTTGAGAAAGTCACCGACGTGTTGAAAGAAGGCCAGGAAGTTGAAGTGCTGGTACTGGACGTCGACAATCGCGGCCGTATCAAGCTGTCCATCAAGGACGTAGCTGCTGCCAAGGCATCAGAGGCCTAAACAGCCCCTGCGTTGCATAAAAAAAGGACCCTTCGAGGTCCTTTTTTTGGCCTATTAAAAAGTGCAGGGCAAGTCGTGCACATTGCACGGGGTAATAGGGGTGAGCTTGCAAAATGCACGAGTGGTTTGAAAACTATTTTTTGTAAGCTATTGATTAGTATTATAAAAATTTATTTTTAAAAGCTGGCATGGCACCTGCAATAGTACTCATGTGGTCGCAACCAATGACGGTTGTTACTAAGTCTACTTATGCAGGAGCACTACCCATGAAGCAGTCAATCAAGCACGTTGCCAGCGCCACCCTGACCGCCACTGCCCTGAGCCTGTTGTTAGCTGGGCCGGTGTCTGCCGCCACCAGCACTGCAGTGCAGCCGACCTTGTTGGCCGCGAGTGAAACCATGAACGCCACGGAAGAGGCTGTAAGCGATACCTGGATCACCAGCAAAGTGAAGTCGATGTTTCTGGCCGACACTGCGCTGAGCGGTATCGACATCAAAGTTGAAACCAACAAAGGCGTAGTTTCTCTGTCAGGTGTGGTTGCCAGCGATGCTGAACGCGACCTAGCCGTGGCCAAGGCTAAAGAAGTTAAAGGTGTGACGGCGGTTGCCGCCGAAGCACTGAAAACCGCGCAGTAAGCTAATGGCTTTGAGCAGGCTTGCCGCAAAGCCTGCTATTCATACGCTAACGAGGACTAAGTGATGAATTCTGACATCATTAAAGGCAAGTGGAAGCAACTCAATGGTCGTATTAAGGAGCGTTGGGGCAACCTGACCGATGATGATCTAAATGTGGTCGAAGGCCACACTGAATACTTAGCCGGCAAGTTGCAAGAGCGCTACGGCTGGAGCAAAGAACAGGCTCAAGCTGAGTTGCGTGATTTCAGCAGCAAGCTCTAAGTAGCCGTTAACCAAAAGCCCCACAGCTATCAGCTGTGGGGCTTTTGGTTGATACCCCATCAGCTGCCGCGTTTGCTTTCAACCTTGGTTAGGCGATTGGCTTCGAAGCGTAGGTAGTAGTACATGCCGTTGCGTGGTCCGTAGCTCCATTCTTCTATCGGCACCTGAGTCGTACCACCGTAAGCGTCGATCACCTCGCGGTAGCCAAGAAACGCGCGGGTAACCGGCTCGCCGCATTTACTCTGCACCTCACTGATGTGGTCATCGCTGGTAATCAGGCCGCTGCCGCAACGCAGTGTGGCGGCCTGGATGAGCGGCGCGAGCAGCAGAGCCGGGAGGATAAACCAGTATTTCATGTGGAATTCGCGTTTAACCTAGATGAGGTGAGCCTACACCGCGGCCCGCCACCTGTCAGTGGCGAGCGGCGCCGTGGTTTATTCCGCGCCCAGTTGCAGGACGCTGGCAATGCGACCGTCGGTCTCGGCTTGAGCGGAGGCAACATCCAGCAGATAGATGCGCTGGTCAGTTAGGCCGCCACCGTCGACCAGATACTGTTTGATGCTGGCCGCGCGCGCTTGGCTCAGCTTACGCAACAGCAGCTCGCTGCGGCTCCAAGACTGAATTACCGCACTGCGTAGTTGCTCACTGCGGGCATCGCCGTCGAGTTTGCTCCACTCGGCTGGCGGTTGCTGTTTTAGGCGCGCCCGGTAGATGCCTTCGAGCATCACGGTTTTTTCATCTTCAGGCACTTCAAGAGCGCTGGCGTCAGCCGGGACCTGATCGCCGCGGCGCTGCAAAATTTTGTAGTAAATGCTTTGGTACTCACGCTGCAGCCGCTGTTCGGCCAGCAGTGGACCGTCGCTAGCCTGGTCGCTAACGCCTTGGACCTCCAAGCGCAGAACCGGTCGTTCTTTGAGTGCTGAGGCTAAGGTGTCGAGGGTGCTGCGAGCCTGCGGATCCAGTTCACTGCTGCCGGCAGTAAACGGCACGCGATCCATGTTCACCTCGTTACCGCCGCTGACCAATCCCGCGATAAATTTGAACGGTGCTTGAGCTGCGCGCAGCACTAAATTGCGCAGGGTTTGCCAGACAATCGGCATGACGCTGAACTGCGGGTTATTCAGATCGCCGGAAATCGGCAGTTGGATATCGATCTTGCCGTCGGCGTCTTTCAGCAAGGCAATCGCTAGACGAATTGGCAGGTCGACAGCATCCGGACTATCAACTTGCTCGCCCAGTTCCAGCTGCTCCAAGAGCACCTTGTTCTCGGCAGTCAGCTGGCCATTCTTGATGCGGTAGTTAAGGTCGATATTGAGCCGGCCTTTGCGGATGCGATAACCGGCAAACTTGCCGGAATAAGGGGTCAACGTGGTCAGCTCGACCTGCTTGAAGCTAACCGCCATATCCAAACTGGCCAATGGGTCGAACGGGTTGAGACTGCCGTTGATGCTTGCAGGTGCGTAGCGATCAACCTTGCCCGCGATCGCAACCTTGGCCGGTTTCGGGTGGCGGCTGTCGATGCCGCCGATCTTGCCGTTGAGCTGTTGGATGGCCGTGGCGAAGTCGGGGCGCAGGCTCAAGTCGGCAAAGTTGGCCGAACCATCTTTAAAGTCGATGCCACCAATCACAATACCCAGCGGCTTGCTTGGCGCACGCTTAGTGGCGCTCGCCGAGGCCGGTGCTGCCGGCTGCGGGATTAACAACTCGCTGACGTTGGTGCTGCGGTCTTCGTTGATGATAAAGCGTGCATAGGGCTGTTCGAAGGTGATGGTCTTGATGGTCAGGCTGTCACCGTGGCGGTAGTCGAGATTCTGCAAATGCAATTGACGCCACTTGAGGAAGTCCCGTGACTTGAGTGTATCGAGGGTGTGCAGTTGGTTGATCTTGGCGTCGCCAGCAACGCTGAAGGCCAAGGGGTCGGTGCTTTGTAGGTCGACCGCCAGTTCGCTGCTGAGCAGGCCGCTGCGCAGCTCCAAGCGAATAAATGGATTGATATAGGCCTGCGCCAGGCGCAGGTCGAGGTTCTGCGTGCTGGCCTGCAGCTTGGCGCTAATCGGACTGAGATTGACCTGGCCGCTGAGGACGAGCTTGCCCAGCTTGCCGATGCCGGTATCGAGTTTGAGGTCGAACGGTGACTGGTTAAGGCTGTCGAAATTTTGCAGATCAAGGTTCAGCGGGCCGACTTCAACTTTAACCTCGGGGCTGACGCCGCGATCAGCCAAGTGCACTTGATAGCCGCGCAGCTGCACGTCTGTGAGCAGCACTTGCCAGGGTTTAGTCGGTGCGCTGGGGCTGGTGGCCGGCGCGTTGCTTGAGGCTGCGGCCGGGTCGGCACTGGCGATTGGCGCTGGCGAGTTTGCTGCCGTACTGGCAGAAGCACTGCTCGCCGCGCTAGCGGGTTGGCTGGCGAACAGCTTTTGCCAGTCAAGTAGGCCGTCGGCTTCACGGGCCGCCCAGGTTTCTAAGTCCTGACTGCGAATTTTGCCGATCACTACCTGCTGCTTGGCCAGATCCAGAGTGGTGTCAGTGATGTCCAGCTGCGCCAGCTTGACCAGCGGACGGCCGTCTGGGGCTTTGATGGCGAATGGTGCCAAGCCTAGGCTGAGATTGTGCAGTTGCAGTTCGGTGCCGTTGGCTAGGTTCAACTGGTAGTCGGTAGCCAGGTTGACGATGCCTTCTTGCAAGTCCAGAGGCAGTGCGTCGCGAACATACGGCCAGATACCTTTGAGCTGGCCGTCACTCAATTGCAGATGGCCGTTGGAGCTGATCGGGCTCAGGCTCAGGGTGCCTTGCCATTCAAGCGTGCCGCCACTAGGGCCGCTGGCCTGCAGATGTAGTTCAGCATTGTCGTCGGGCAGGGTGCTGAGGTTGTTGAGGCTGAGGTCGAGACTGTCGTAGATAAACTCAATCGGCTCGCTGGGGCGCAGGTCTTCAAAGTGCAGCGCACCGCCGGCCAGAACAATCCGCTCGATGCGCAGTGGGAAGGGCTTACCGGGCTCTTTGGCTTCAGGTGTGGCTGGGCTGGCTGGCAGCTTGAACAGCTGGGCCAGGTTGAGCTGCCCCTGCTTGCTGAACAGCAGTTCGACCTTGGCGCCGTTAAGCTCGACGCTGGCCAGGTGCAGGGCACCGGACCACAGGCTGTCGAGTTGCAGGTCGGTATATAGCTTGGCGAAACCTAGTTGCTGCTTTGCGGCCTCGCCTATGTGCAAGCCCCACAGGCTCAACTCTAGGCTGAACGGGTTGAGCTGTAGGCGATCCAAGCGCGCCGGCACAGTACTGAGCTGACTCAGCTGCTGGTTAATTACCCGCAGGGCGATCCCTGGGAGGATTAAAAACCCCAACAGGCTGTAGAGGGTTATGGCGATCAGCATGGCGCTCAGGGCGCGTTTCAATCCTTTGTGCATGGCGGCGCATCTATATCGGCTGTAGATGCGCTTGAGTATGGCACGCAGGCGCTGAACTTTGTCCTGTGCTTAAAGTTGCAAAATCAAGGTTTTTAGCGGCGGTTGGCCATCTTGCGAGGGGAAGTCGGCGGCCGGCGTCAGCACTTGGCAATCGCGTACGGGTCGGCCGAGCTTGCTGGCGCAGCGCAGTACCTGATCGCGCCAGTCGGCCATGGCCACCTTCGCCAAGTTGTTACAGCAGATCAGCACGCCGCCTTCGGCCGTCGCCAGTAACGCCGGCTTAAGCAGGCTTTGATAGTCGCGCAGCAGGTCGACAGTGCCGAAGGCGCTCTTGGCCCAGGCGGGCGGGTCGAGCAGTACCAGATCAAATTGGCGTGCTTGCAGGCGCGGATAGTGCGGCAGGCTTTGCCGCTTGCGCGCCACGATTGGCAGACCAGCGAGTTGGCGGATGGCGGCAAAGTAATCGGCCTGCAAGAATTCCATTGCCGGCAATTGCGGATTGAGCTGGGCGTTTTCTTTACCAACCGCCAAGTTACTTTCGGCAAAGTCCAGGTTGCACACCGCGCTGGCACCGCCGGCCGCAGCTGCCAAGCCAACGCCGCAGGTATAGGCGAATAGGTTGAGGACCGACTTGCCGGCGCTGTGTTGCTTAACCCAGCCACGGGCGTTGCGCAGGTCGAGAAACAGCAGCGGATCTTGACCTGCATGCCGGCCGCGCACGCGATAATTGAGGCCCCATTCGTGGCCGATTAAATCCGCCAGCGCCGCAGGTTCGGCCGGGTAGATAGGGTCACTGCGATCGATTCGTGAGTTGCCTTGGCTGCGATCGTTGTAAACCAGTAACAAAGGCTGATTGAGGTGGTCGCAGATCAGCTCATGGGCGGCCAGCAGTTGTTCGCGGCTGAGTGGCTGATGAAAGCTCTGCACTAGCAGTTGTGGGCCGTAGCGGTCGATGGTCAGGCCACCGGCGCCTTCCTGGCTGCCATGGAACAGGCGGTAACAATCGGTGGCTTGGCTGTGCAGTTCGCTCAGCAGGCTTTCGCGATTGCTAAGAGCGGCGCGCAGCGCCTGATTCAGAGTGGACATGCGCAGCGCCTCGAAATGGGGGCGGCAGTTTACCAAGAAAAACGCCGGCACTTGGCCGGCGTTCTACTGGTGATGGGTATCGCTGCGCTCAACCACATCCTACGCGGATGGTTTAGTCGCGCTCAAGCGCCAGGGCTACGCCTTGACCACCGCCGATGCACAGCGTGGCGAGGCCTTTTTTCGCGTCGCGCTTGAGCATCTCATGCAGCAGGCTGACCAGTACCCGGCAGCCTGACGCGCCGATCGGGTGGCCGAGGGCAATGGCGCCGCCGTTGACGTTGACCTTGCTGGCGTCCCAGTTCAACTCTTGGCCGACAGCCAGAGCTTGGGCGGCAAAGGCTTCGTTGGCTTCGATCAAATCCAGATCACTCAGCTGCCAGCCGGCTTTGGCCAGGCAGCGCTGGGTCGCGGACACCGGGCCAATGCCCATGATCGCCGGGTCGACGCCGGCATTGGCGTAGGCGGCGATTTTGGCCAGCACCGGCAGACCGAGAGCTTTGGCCTTGGCGGCGCTCATCAGCAGCACGGCGGCGGCGCCATCATTCAGGCTGGAGGCGTTGCCGGCAGTGACCGAACCATCTTTCTTGAACGCTGGCTTGAGCTTGCCCAAGGATTCGGCAGTGGTGCCGGCGCGAGGTTGCTCGTCGGTGGCGAAGGACACCGGATCGCCTTTGCGCGATGGAATCAGAATCGGGGTGATCTCATCGACAAAGCGCCCAGCTTCGATAGCAGCTACAGCTTTTTGCTGCGAAGCAGCGGCGAAGGCATCTTGCGCTTCACGGCTGATGGCGTACTTATCCACCAGATTTTCGGCGGTGATGCCCATGTGATAGTCGTTGAAAGCATCCCACAGGCCATCACTGATCATGGTGTCGATGACTTTGCCGTGGCCCATGCGCAAGCCGGTACGCGCACCGGGCATAACGTAATTGGACAGGCTCATGTTCTCCTGGCCGCCGGCGATAATGACCTCGGCATCGCCACAGCGAATCGCTTGCGCGCCCAAATGCAGGGCTTTGAGGCCTGAGCCGCAAACCTTGTTGAGGGTCAGTGCTGGCACCGCGTGCGGCAGACCGGCCTTGATCGCGGTTTGACGGGCGGGGTTTTGCCCGGCGCCGGCAGTCAGCACTTGGCCGAAGATCACTTCATCGACCAGTGCGCCATCCAGGCCTGTTTGTGCCAGCAGTTGGCGGATCACCGCAGCGCCCAGATCGACGGCGGATACGTTGGCCAGCGCGCCCTGAAAGCTACCGATGGCGGTGCGAGTGGCGGCAACGATAACGACTTCTTGCATGACACAATTCCTCATGACGGCTACGAGCGGTCAGTGACTGACCGAGATGGCGCTAATGGTCGCACAGTGAACCCCTGCGCAACCAGTCATGGTGGCTCTAGCGCGGAGCAGGGCGCATGGATCGCCAAGCGCGGCAGTCCTTCACCCAGCGCTACTCGCCGTTGTGGGTTGCCAGAGGCCTGTTGCAGGCCTCGTGATGATCTAGATGATTGCTTTGGTGGGGTGAGCTAAACGATGCGGAGCGCTTCCTTGCGCTGACTGTTCGGCGGTTCAGCTTAGCCGCGGTGACGGCCACGGAAGTAGTCGATCAGGCCTTGGGTGGAGGCATCTTCAGCCAGCTCGGGCTCCCAGCTGGTCATGCGCTGGTAGACGTTCTTGCCCATTTCTTTGCCCAGTTCTACGCCCCACTGATCGAAGGCGTTGATGCCCCAGATTACGCTCTGCACGAACACCTTGTGCTCGTACATGGCCACCAGTGCGCCCAGTCGGCGCGGGCTGATGCGTTCCAGTACGAGGGTGTTGCTCGGGCGGTTGCCGGGAATCACTTTGTGCGGCGCCAAGCGCTGTACTTCGGCTTCCGGCAGGCCTTTGCCGCGCAATTCAGCCTCGGCTTCTGCGTGCGTCTTGCCCAGCATCAGCGCTTGGCTCTGCGACAGGCAGTTGGCGTACAGCCACTGATGATGATCGGCCACTGGGTTGTAGCTGACCACTGGCACGATAAAGTCGGCCGGAATCAATTGGGTGCCTTGATGCAGCAGTTGATGGTAAGCATGCTGGCCGTTACAGCCGACGCCGCCCCAAATCACCGGCCCGGTGTCGGTACTCACTGGTGTACCGTCATGGCGTACGCTCTTGCCGTTGGACTCCATGTCTAACTGCTGCAAGTGCTTGGTGATGTTGCGCAGGTAATGGTCGTACGGCAGGATCGCGTGGCTTTGTGCTCCCCAGAAATTGCCGTACCAGACGCCGAGCATACCCAGCAGTACCGGCATGTTGCGTTCCAGCGGGGCGCTCTGGAAGTGCTGGTCCATGCTGTAGGCGCCGGACAGCAGCTCCTTGAAGTTGGACATACCGATGGCCAGCGCAATCGGCAAACCAATGGCCGACCACAGCGAGTAACGACCGCCGACCCAGTCCCACATCGGGAAGATATTTTCTGCGCGAATGCCAAAGGCCAGCGCCGCTTCGCGGTTGCTCGACACGGCGATGAAGTGCCGATGCAGTGACTCTTCGCTGCCGCCCTGGGCCAGATACCAAGCACGCGAAGCCTGGGCATTCTTCAGTGTTTCCAGGGTGCCGAAGGTCTTCGAGGAGACGATAAATAACGTGGTTTCAGCCTTTAGCTTGCCGGCCAGTTCAAAGAACTCGCTACCGTCGATGTTGGCTAGGTAATGGCAGCTGACGCCTTTTTGTGCGAATGGCAGCAGCGCCTCAGACACCAGTTGCGGGCCGAGGAAGGAGCCACCGATGCCGATATTGACGATGTCGGTGATTGGTTTTTCGCTGTAGCCGCGCCACATGCCGCTGTGGATGCGGCCGACCAGCTCAGTCATCTGATTGAGGACGCGGTGCACCTCGGGCATCACGTTGACGCCGTTGACTGTCAGGCGATCACTCACCGGGCGGCGCAGGGCCGTGTGCAGTGCTGGGCGACCTTCTGAGCTGTTTACCAACTCACCGTCGAACAGGGCGCGAATCGCCGGCTCTAGGCCGCACTCGCGCGCCAGGTTAACCAACAGGCTGCGGGTCTCAGTGGTGATCAGGTTTTTTGAGTAATCGAGAAACAGGCTGCTGCTGGTCAGCGAGAATTCGTTGAAGCGCTGCGGGTCCTGGGCAAAGGCCTCGCGCAGGCTGAAGTGCTGCATGGCGTCGCGGTGCTGACTGAGCGCCTGCCAAGCCGGCAGGGTCGTGGCGTCGAGCGGGTTCTGGTAATACGCCATGTGGGCAGCTTCCTTGAATTGTGTGCAGCCTTTGAGCATGAAAAAGCCCGGACAGTTCCGGGCTTACAGTCTAGTGTGCGGGCGGCCTTGAGCCACTCGCACGGGTATCGCATGGTTGGTTTGGCTAAGGTGTTTGCTAACGCCTGTCGCTGCCGCCGCCGCGTGATAGCTGAGTTTGACCGAAGCCTGTGGGGCATTCAAGGCCGCTACAGCCGGGGTTCAAGCCGTGGTGTCGAGGTCGAAGGCTAGATTGTCGATCAAGCGGGTATTGCCGACAAAGGCAGCGGCGAGAATCACCAGTTGACGGTCTTCATGGCGCGCTGGTTGCAGATCGTTAGCGTTGCGGATTTCTACATAGTCCGCGCGCAAGCCGGCGGCTGCAAACGTTGCTTTAGCCTGGGCTTGGAGTTGCAGAAAATCATGCTCACCACGTTTGATTGCGCTGGCCAGGCTACACAGGGTGCGGTAGATCAGCGGTGCGCTGTTGCGTTGCTGGGCATCTAAATAGCCGTTGCGCGAGGACAGCGCCAAGCCGTCTTCGGCGCGTACCGTAGGCTCGCCGATGATTTGGATCGGCATGTTGAGGTCGTGCACCAATGTGCGGATCACCGCCAGCTGCTGGAAGTCTTTTTGCCCGAACACCGCGAGGTCCGGTTGCACCATGTTGAACAGCTTGCACACCACGGTGGCCACGCCGGCGAAATGCCCAGGTCGACTGGCGCCGCACAGGCCATCGGAAACACCCGGCACGCTGACCAAGGTCTGGCCGGTCATGCCATGCGGGTACATTTCTTCCACGGTTGGGGCGAACAACAGGTTGCAGCCGGCATTTAGCAGGCGCTCTTGGTCAGCTTCCAAGGTGCGCGGGTAGCTGGCCAAGTCTTCATTGGCACCGAATTGCAGCGGGTTGACGAAGATGCTGGCCACCACGAAATCGGCGCGCTGACCGGCTTTTTCCACCAAGGCGGCGTGGCCGTTGTGCAGATTGCCCATGGTTGGGACGAAGCCAATACGTTTGCCTTCACCGCGGGCGCGAGCAACTGCCGCGCGCAACTCGCGTACCGTTCTGACGGTATTCATGCCGAAAATCCATGTTCAGCGGCCGGGAAGGTCAGGTCTTTAACCGCGCTGACATAGGCATTGATCGCTGCGCTGATGCTGTCTTGACCCACCATGAAGTTTTTCACGAACTTGGGGGCGCGGCCGGTCAGGGACAGGCCCAGCATGTCATGCAATACCAACACTTGGCCGTCGGTAGCGCTGCCGGCGCCAATGCCAATCACCGGAATCTTCACCGCTTGGCTGATTTCTTCGGCCAGCGCGCTAGGCACGCATTCTAGAAGCAGCATGGCGGCGCCGGCCTGCTCCAGCGCCATGGCATCGGCCCGCATCTGCCGTGCCTGGGCTTCTTGGCGACCCTGGACTTTGTAACCGCCAAGGATGTTGACCGCTTGCGGGGTCAAACCGAGGTGAGCGCAGGCAGGAATACCGCGCTCAGCCAGCAAGCGAATGGGCTCGGCCAGCCAGCCCGCACCTTCGAGCTTGACCATATGTGCGCCGGCCTGCATCAGGGCTGCGCAGTTATGCAGCGCCTGTTCAGTGGTGGCATAGGCCATGAACGGCAGGTCGGCGAGAATCAGCGCGCCACGGTTGCCGCGTTTTACGCAGGCGACGTGGTAGGCCATGTCGGCCACGCTAACCGGTAGCGTGCTGTCATGGCCTTGCAGCACCATTCCTAGGGAGTCGCCGACCAGCAGCACTTCAACTCCGGCCTGGCTGGCAGCCTGGGCGAAAGTGGCGTCGTAGCAGGTCAGCATGGTGATTTTCTCACCGCTCTGCTTGAGGCTTTGCAGGGTGGTCAGGGTTACATCAGGCATTTAAATCGTCCTCTTCTGCACCGGCAGGGGGCAACGGGACGCCTATAGTCGTGATGGGCGGGCACGAAGTCAATTGCAGGTGTTACCGGCTTGTTACTGGCGTTACCGTCACGCCAGCGGGATTTTTGTCTCATCGGGCTTCAAGCGCTGCAGACCCACAAATGGGCATGCAGCCAGTAACGCGCTGAGCTGGCGGCCATCGGGCAGAATCAACTGCGGTGCTAACTCGGCCAGCGGGTAGAGGACAAAGGCGCGTGCGTGCAGGTGATAGTGCGGTACCTGGAGGCGCGGCTCAGCAATTAGGCGTTGGCCGAACAATAAGATATCTAAATCTAGCGTGCGTGGCCCCCAGCGCTCGGCCTTGCGTACCCGGCCCTGATTGAGCTCGATGGCTTGTAGGGCGTCGAGTAGGGCTAAGGGTGGCAGTGCACAGTCCAGCGCCGCTACGGCATTGACATAGCGTGGCTGGTCGGCTGGCCCAAGCGGGTCGCTGAGATAGAAGGACGACACCGCCAGCAACTGGGTATGTGGCAGCTCAGCAAGAGCCTGCAGGGCACTGTGCAATTGCTGGAGCGGCTCGGCTAGGTTGCTGCCGAGGCCGATATACACGCGTTCCATCATTCGCCTGCGGGGGCGCTGCCGGCTGGACGGCGTTTACGGGCGTTGCGCTTGCGTTTACGGGGTGCACCGCTGGCCTCTTCCTGTTGGCTGAGGTTGCGGATCATCGCGCGGCGCTGGCTGTCGTTGGCTTCCTGATAGTCAGTCCACCAATCGCCAAGCCCTCCGGTTTCTTCGCCGGCGTCTTCACGCAGCAAGAGGAAGTCGTAACCCGCACGGAATCGTGGGTTTTCCAGCAGCAGATCCGCGCGTTTGCCTTGGCGGCGCGGCAAGCGCTCTTGCATGTCCCAAATTTCGCGGATCGGAATGGTGAAGCGCTTTGGAATGGCGATGCGTTGACACTGCTCGGCGATCAGTTGATGCGCGGCTTCTTGCATCGCGGGAATGGCCGGCATGCCTTTGCTCTGCAGCTCGCTGACGCGAGTCGGCAGGGCGGGCCAGAGTAGGGCGGCGAACAGGAAGGCCGGGGTCACGGTCTTGCCCTGTTGAATGCGCCGGTCAGTGCTGGCCAAGGCTAGGCGGATCAGCTCGCCAGCGTACTCCGGGTCACGCTTAAGTGCGGCGGCGGCGGCCGGGAACAGCGGGGCAAACAGGTTGTATTCAAGCAGCAGCTCGAAGGTGTGCTCGGCGTTGCCGGCCAGAAACAGCTTGAGTACTTCGTCGAACAAGCGCGCCGATGGAATCTCGTGGAGCAGGCGGGCCAGGCGCGGGATCGGCGCAGCGCTGTGCTTTTCAATATCGAAGTCGAGCTTGGCGGCAAAGCGCACGGCACGCAGCATACGCACCGGGTCTTCTTGGTAGCGTTTTTCCGGATCGCCAATCAAGCGAATCAGACGATTGCGAATGTCGTGTACGCCATTGGCGTAATCGAGGATGCGTTCGCAGCTGGCATCAAGATACAAGGCGTTGATGGTGAAGTCGCGGCGCTGAGCGTCGTCTTCCAGGCTGCCGTAGACGTTGTCACGCAGAATGCGACCGCTCTCGTTGCGTGACGACAGGTTGCTGTCTTCGTCTTCGTCACCCTGCGGGTGGTTGGCGCGGAAGGTGGCGACTTCAATGATTTCGCGGCCGAAGTGCACATGCACCAGCTTGAAGCGACGACCGATTACGCGGGCATTACGAAACTCCGCGCGAACCTGCTCCGGGGTGGCGCTGGTGGCCACATCGAAGTCTTTGGGTTCAAGATTTAGCAGCAGATCGCGTACGCAGCCACCGACTAGGTAGGCCTGGTAGCCCGCCTGTTGTAAGCGGTCAACGACGCTCAGTGCGTAGCGGCTAATTTCGGCGCGACGCAGTGGGTGCTGATTGCTGTTCAGCACTTCGGGGGTGCTGCGCTTGTGGGCGGCACGACGTAATGGGGATCGGAAAGACTGG
>RCMZ01000795.1_pt1 | contig 13039 bp, 7 predicted proteins | sample 2041141 | NCBI WGS metagenome assembly RCMZ01 (sample SAMN09708263, study PRJNA481090) | Wastewater metagenome, whole genome shotgun sequencing project. | biome: sewage; isolation source: Davis station wastewater (DW) | place: Antarctica: Davis Station | collected 2010-03-01
GCACTGGCCTTTGGCCGCAGCCTCCGTGGAAGAACCTAATGAAAAGCGCAGAAATCCGTGAAGCCTTCCTTCGCTTCTTCGAAGAGCAAGGCCACACCCGTGTCGCCTCCAGCTCTTTGATTCCGGGCAACGACCCAACCCTGCTGTTCACCAACGCGGGGATGAACCAGTTCAAGGACTGCTTCCTGGGCCAGGAAAAGCGTGCGTATACCCGCGCCACCAGCAGCCAGAAGTGCGTGCGCGCCGGCGGCAAGAACAGCGACCTGGAAAACGTCGGTTATACCGCCCGTCACCACACCTTCTTCGAGATGCTGGGCAACTTCAGCTTCGGCGATTACTTCAAGCGCGATGCCATCACCTACGCCTGGACCTTCCTCACCGGTGTGCTAGGCCTGCCCAAGGAAAAACTCTGGGTCACGGTCTACGCCACCGACGACGAAGCCTATGACATCTGGACCCAGCAGATTGGCGTCCCGGTCGAGCGCATGATCCGCATTGGCGACAACAAGGGCGCGCCTTACGCCTCCGACAACTTCTGGACCATGGGCGATACCGGCCCGTGCGGCCCCTGCACCGAGATCTTCTACGATCACGGCGCCGACATCTGGGGCGGCCCGCCCGGCTCGCCGGAAGAAGACGGCGACCGCTACATCGAGATCTGGAACAACGTGTTCATGCAGTTCAACCGCACCGCCGATGGCGTGTTGCACCCGCTGCCCGCGCCGTCGGTCGATACCGGCATGGGCCTGGAGCGGATCAGCGCGGTGCTGCAACACGTGCACTCCAACTACGAGATCGACCTGTTCAAGAACCTGCTCAGCGCCTCGGCCCAGGCCATTGGTTGCAGCAATGACGACCAGTCGTCCCTCAAAGTGGTGTCCGACCACATCCGTTCGTGCGGTTTCCTGATCGCCGATGGCGTGCTGCCGTCCAACGAAGGCCGCGGCTATGTGCTGCGCCGCATCATTCGTCGTGCCTGCCGCCACGGCAACAAGTTGGGCGCCACTGGCAGTTTCTTCTACAAGATCGTTGCCGCGCTGGTGGCCGAGATGGGCGAAGCCTTTCCGGAGCTCAAGCAGCAACAGGCCAACATCGAGCGCGTGCTCAAGGCCGAAGAAGAGCAGTTCTCCAAGACCCTGGAACACGGCCTGAAAATCCTCGAGCAGGACCTGGCTGAACTCAAAGGCTCCGTGGTGCCGGGCGACGTGGTGTTCAAGCTGTATGACACCTACGGGTTCCCGATGGACCTGACCGCCGACATCGCCCGCGAACGCGAGCTGACCATCGACGAGGCCGGGTTCGAGCGCGAGATGGAAGCCCAGCGTGTACGCGCCCGCTCCGCCAGCGCCTTTGGCCTGGACTACAACACCCTGGTCAAGGTTGACGTGGCCACCCAGTTCACTGGTTACACCGACACCTGTGGCGCAGCGAAAATCGTCGCGCTGTACAAGGACGGCCAGTCGGTTGACGTGCTCAGCGAAGGCGAGGAGGGCGTGATCGTCCTCGATCGCACGCCGTTCTACGCTGAATCCGGCGGCCAGGTGGGCGACTGCGGTTACCTGACCTCGGGCGCCGCGCGTTTTGACGTGCGTGATACCACCAAGACTGGCGGTGCGTTCCTGCACCACGGCGTGATGAGCGCCGGCAGCCTGACCGTTGCCGCCCCCGTCGAAACCCAGGTGGATGCTGACGTGCGTCACGCCACGGCGCTCAACCACTCGGCCACTCACTTGCTCCACGCCGCGTTGCGCCAGGTATTGGGCGAGCACGTGCAGCAGAAGGGCTCGTTGGTCGACAGTCAGCGCCTGCGTTTTGACTTCAGCCACTTTGAAGCCATCAAGCCTGAACAGATCAAGGCCCTGGAAGAGATCGTCAACGCCGAGATTCGTAAGAACACCCCGGTCGAGACCGAAGAAACCGACATCGAAACCGCTAAGCAAAAAGGCGCCATGGCGCTGTTCGGCGAGAAGTACGGCGACGAAGTGCGCGTGCTGAGTATGGGCGGTAGCTTCTCGGTGGAGTTGTGCGGCGGTATCCACGCCAACCGTACCGGCGATATCGGCCTGCTCAAAATTATCAGCGAAGGCGGCGTGGCCTCTGGCGTGCGCCGTATCGAAGCGGTCACCGGCGCCCAGGCGCTGGCGTACTTGAACGCTGCCGAAGAGCAGCTCAAGGAAGCGGCCAGCCTGGTCAAGGGCAGCCGCGACAACCTGCTCGACAAACTGTCGGCGGTGCTGGAGCGCAACCGTGCGCTGGAAAAACAACTGGAGCAGTTGCAAGCCAAGGCCGCCAGCGCGGCCGGTGACGATCTGTCGGCGTCTGCCTTGGATATCAAAGGTGTGAAAGTGTTGGCCGTGCGCCTGGACGGTCAGGATGGCAAGGCGCTATTGGCCCTTGTCGATCAGTTGAAGAACAAGCTCGGCCGCGCAGTGATCCTGCTCGGCAGTGTCCATGAGGAAAAGGTCGTTCTGGTTGCGGGCGTAACCAAAGACCTGACCGGTCAACTCAAGGCCGGTGATCTGATGAAGCAAGCGGCTGCGGCCGTGGGCGGCAAGGGCGGTGGTCGTCCAGACATGGCGCAAGGCGGCGGTACTGACGCCAGCGCCCTGGATGCGGCGCTGGCCTTGGCCGTGCCTTTCGTGGAACAGGCTATTTAAGGCAGCCGCCCGGTCTGTCGTCCCATGGCGGGCCGGGTAGTTGTCGAGTGATTATTGGGCGCCCTTCATGGGCAGAGGCGGCTTTGAAATGGCTTTGATCGTACAGAAATTTGGAGGCACCTCGGTCGGCACTATCGAGAGAATCGAGCAGGTCGCCGACAAGGTTAAGAAGTTTCGCGAAGCCGGCGATGACCTGGTGGTTGTGTTGTCCGCGATGAGCGGCGAAACCAATCGCCTGATCGATCTGGCCAAGCAGATCAGCGGTGAGGAGCAACCGGTTCCCCGCGAGCTGGATGTGATTGTCTCCACCGGTGAGCAAGTGACCATCGCGTTGCTGGCCATGGCGCTAATCAAGCGCGGTATCCCGGCGGTGTCGTACACCGGCAACCAGGTCCGGATCCTGACCGATAGCGCGCACAATAAAGCGCGTATCCTGCAAATCGATGACCAGAAGATCCGTGGTGACCTCAAGGCGGGTCGCGTGGTGGTGGTCGCCGGTTTCCAGGGTGTTGACGAGCACGGCAACATCACCACCCTGGGCCGTGGCGGCTCCGACACCACCGGTGTGGCGCTGGCGGCGGCCCTGAAGGCCGACGAGTGCCAGATCTACACCGATGTGGACGGTGTCTACACCACCGATCCGCGGGTGGTGGCCCAGGCCCAGCGCCTGGACAAGATCACCTTCGAAGAGATGCTGGAAATGGCCAGCCTCGGTTCCAAGGTGCTGCAGATCCGTGCGGTGGAGTTCGCCGGCAAGTACAACGTTCCGCTGCGCGTACTGCACAGCTTCAAGGAGGGTCCGGGCACCCTCATTACTATTGATGAAGAGGAATCCATGGAACAGCCGATCATTTCCGGCATCGCGTTCAATCGTGATGAAGCCAAGCTGACCATCCGTGGTGTGCCAGACACCCCCGGCGTGGCGTTCAAGATTCTCGGCCCGATCAGCGCCGCGAACATTGAAGTCGATATGATCGTGCAGAACGTGGCGCACGATAACACCACCGACTTCACCTTCACCGTGCACCGCAACGACTACCAGGCGGCCCAGACCGTGCTGGAGAACACTGCGCGCGAGATCGGTGCCCGTGAAGTGGTAGGCGACACCAAGATCGCCAAGGTGTCGATCGTCGGTGTCGGCATGCGTTCCCATGCGGGCGTTGCCAGCCGCATGTTCGAGTCGCTGGCCAAGGAAACTATCAACATCCAGATGATTTCGACCTCGGAAATCAAGGTTTCCGTGGTGATCGAAGAGAAATACCTGGAACTGGCCGTGCGCGCCCTGCACACGGCTTTCGAACTGGACGCACCGGCCCGACAGGGCGAGTGATGCGTTTCCCCAAAGGGCGCGGATGATCCGCGCCCTTTGTTTTTTTGAATAGCGCGACTCTGGCCTGTTCTTTTGCTCGCGCTAGTCAATACTTAGGCGTGTAGGGTTGCGACCATTCTGGTTGTAGGTCGAATGCCTTTTTTTTGCAGACTGTAGTCCCTGAAATGTAATGCGTGAGGAGAAAGGTATGCTGATTCTGACTCGTCGGTGCGCAGAAAGCCTGATTATTGGTGATGGCGAAATCACTGTGACCGTGCTCGGTGTCAAAGGCAATCAAGTGCGTATTGGTGTCAATGCCCCGAAAGAGGTGGCGGTTCACCGTGAGGAAATTTACCTGCGGATCAAGAAAGAGAAGGACGAAGAACCAAGCCATTAATTTTTATCGTTTTTTATGTTTGCAAACGGGGATGAAGCTGGTTAATATACGCCCCGTGTTGCGGAGAGCTGGCCGAGTGGCCGAAGGCGCTCCCCTGCTAAGGGAGTACACCTCAAAAGGGTGTCGGGGGTTCGAATCCCCCGTTCTCCGCCATTATTTTTTAGTACGTTGTAATCTGGCTTGTTCTGTAAGTTGTTGAATTTACTAGAAAAAGAGCTTTACAAAAAGATTTGACGGCCTATAATGCGCGGCAACAAATGCACTCGTAGCTCAGCTGGATAGAGTACTCGGCTACGAACCGAGCGGTCACAGGTTCGAATCCTGTCGAGTGCACCATTTAAGAGTTAGTTGCAGCAATGCAGGTGACTTGCTACAAGCCAGTTGTGATCTGGTCTAAAAACACAAATTGCACTCGTAGCTCAGCTGGATAGAGTACTCGGCTACGAACCGAGCGGTCACAGGTTCGAATCCTGTCGAGTGCACCAAACATGAAAAAGCCCCAGGCCTCGCGGTTTGGGGTTTTTTTTCGTCCCGGTTTTTTGGTGGTGCTGCCTTTGTTGGGGGCTGAGCAGGTAGGACGGTTTTGGGCGTGCGCTGTAGTGCTTGTCAGGGCTTGGCGGTGCTGGGGCGGCGAAAGAGGGGGTAAGGCCCCTAGGAGAGGTGCTGGCGGCGCTGTGCGATGTACTGGCGTCGGCCAGCCGGGCAAAAAAAACCGCAGCCTTTTTGGGGCTGCGGATGGGGGCGGAGCGCGTTGTTATCAGAACAGCTTGAGCTTCGGTGCTTCTTCGGCCACTGGGGTGTTGGCCCCGGTCTGTTCGTTCCAGCCGCCACCTAAAGCCTTGTACAGATTGACTTCGCTGGTCAACTGCGCCAAACGGTCGCTAATCAGCGCTTGTTGCGCGCTGAACAGGGAGCGTTGAGCGTCGAGGAACGTCAGGTTGCTGTCCACACCGATGCGGTAGCGTCGCTCGGCCAGACGGTAGTAGTCCTGGTTGGCGTTGACGAAGTCCTGTTGCGCCTGCAATTGCTGGTTGAAGGTCTGGCGTGCAGCCAAGCCATCGGAGACTTCCTGGAAGGCGGTCTGGATGGACTTCTCGTACTGCGCCACGGTGATGTCTTTCTGGATTTTCGAGTAATCCAGGCTGGCGCGCAGGGCGCCGGCGTTGAAGATCGGCAGGTTGATCTGCGGCTGGAACAGCCAGGTGCCCGAACCGCCCTTGAACAGCCCCGACAGATCCGGGCTCAGCGTGCCGGCATTGGCCGTCAGGCTGATACTGGGGAAGAACGCGGCCCGCGCGGCGCCAATGTTGGCGTTGGCGGCCTTGAGTTTGCGCTCGGCTTCGAGGATGTCCGGGCGACGTTGCAGCAGGTCGGACGGCAGGCCTGCTGGCAGTTCGCTCAGCAGGTCGGCCGACAGCGGCTGGCCCTGGCCCAGGTTGTCCGGTAGGCCGGTGCCCAGCAGCAGGGTCAGGCTGTTTTCGTCCTGGGCCACCTGGCGGGTGTAGCGCGCCAGTTGTACGCGGGCGTTTTCCACCGAGGTGCGCGACTGGCTCAGGTCCAGGGCCGAGGCCACGCCCACTTCATTGCTGCGCGAGGTGAGGCGGTAGCTTTCTTCGTATGCGGCCAGGGTGTCCTGGGTCAGCTTGAGCAGCTCCTTGTCGGCCTGCCAGGTCAGGTAGGCATTCGCCACGCCGGCCACCAGGCTGATCTGGGTGCTGCGCCGGGCTTCTTCGGTGGCGAAGTAGCTTTGCAGCGCTTGCTCGCTGAGGCTGCGCACGCGGCCGAACAGGTCCAGCTCATAGGCGCTGATGCCCACGGTGGCTGAGTATTGGCTGGTGATGGCCGACTCGCCGGTCTGCGACAGGCGCTCCGGCGTGCGTTGGCGGCTGCCGCTGCCGTTGGCGGACACGGCCGGGAACAGGTCGGCGCGCTGGATGCGGTACTGGGCCGCGTAGGCGTCGATGTTCAGGGCCGCGACGCGCAGGTCGCGGTTGTTCTGCAGGGCGGTCTGGATCAACTGCTGCAGCGCCGGGTCGTGGAAGAACTGGCGCCAGCCCTGCTCGGCGGCGGCCGTGTTGGCAGCCTGGGCCGGCGAATACGCCGGCCCTTGCGGGAACTGCCCGGCGACAGGCGCCTGGGGCTGCTGATAATCGGGTATCAGCGAGCAGCCACCGAGCACGAATGCGGCGACTGCCAGGGAGAGTAGCGACTTGCTCATTAGCCAGCCTCTTTAGGAGTTACAGGTGCGTCGCCCTGGTCCGCGTTTTTGCGGCGGCCCATCGAAGACACAGTGACGAAGAACAGTGGGACCCAGAAGATCGCCAGAACGGTGGCCGTAATCATGCCGCCGATCACGCCGGTGCCGATGGCGTGTTGGCTGCCTGAGCCGGCGCCGGTGGAGATCGCCAGGGGCACCACGCCCAGGACAAACGCCAGGGAAGTCATGATGATCGGCCGCAGTCGCATCCGGCAGGCCTCGATGGCCGCGTCGGTAAGGCTGCGCCCTTGTTCGTGCAGTTCCTTGGCGAACTCGACGATCAGAATGGCGTTTTTAGACGCCAGGCCGATGGTCGTCAACAAGCCCACTTGGAAGTACACGTCATTGGATAGCCCGCGCAGGCTGGTGGCCAGCAGCGCTCCGATGATCCCCAGGGGCACCACCAGCATGACCGCGATTGGAATCGACCAACTTTCGTACAGCGCCGCCAGGCACAGGAACACCATCAGCAGGGACAACGCATACAGCGCCGGCGCTTGCGAGCCGGACAAGCGTTCCTCATAGGACAGCCCCGTCCAGGAGATGCCCACCCCCGCCGGGAGTTTCGCCGCCAGGGCTTCGACTTCCGCCATCGCCTCACCGGTGCTGTAGCCAGGCGCCGGGGCGCCGAGCACTTCCATCGCTTCCACGCCGTTATAACGCGATAGCTTCGGTGCACCGTAGATCCACTCGCCCTTGGCGAAGGCCGAGAACGGAACCATGGTGCCGCTGGCGTTGCGCACGTACCACTTCTTGATGTCCTCGGGGCTCATGCGAGCGCCCGGCAGGCCCTGGATGTAGACCTTCTTCACCCGACCGCGGTCGATGAAGTCGTTGACATAGCTGCTGCCCAGGCCAATGGACAGGGTGCTGTTGATGTCAGTCAGGGAAACGCCCAGGGCACTGGCGCGCTCGTCATCGATGGTCAGTTGGTACTGCGGCTCGTCGTTCAGACCGTTAGGGCGGACTTGGGACAACACCTTGCTCTGGGCGGCCATGCCCAGAAACTGATTGCGCGCGGCCATCAGCTTGTCATGGCCGATACCGGCGCGGTCTTGCAGGAACACGTCGAAACCGGTGGCGTTACCCAGCTCCAGTACCGCGGGCGGGGCGAAGGCGAACACCATGGCATCGCGGAAACTGAAGAAGTGCTGCTGGGCGCGGTTGGCGAGGTTGAACACGCTGTTTTCCGCAGAACGCTGATCCCAGGGTTTGAGCATGATGAAGGCCATGCCCGAACTCTGGCCGCGGCCGGCGAAGTTGAAGCCGTTCACGGTAAACACCGAAGCCACGGCGGCGGATTCTTCCTTGAGCAGGTAGGCGCGCATTTCGTCGACCACCACTTGCGTGCGCTCGGCGCTGGAGCCGGCCGGAGTCTGCACCTGGGCGAACAGTACGCCCTGGTCTTCCTCGGGCAGGAACGCGGTCGGGATGCGGGTGAACAGCCAGACCATGCCGACGACGATCACCAGGTACGCGAGCAAATACGGCGCCTTGTGCTTGAGCATGTTGCCCACGCCGCGCTCGTAGCTGCGTACCCCACGGTCGAAGTTGCGGTTGAACCAGCCGAAGAAGCCGCGCTTGGGCGTGCCGTGCTCGCCCTTGGGAATGGCCTTGAGCATGGTGGCGCACAGGGCCGGGGTGAAGATCAGGGCGACCAGTACCGACAGGGCCATGGCCGAGACGATGGTGATCGAGAATTGCTTGTAGATCACACCGGTGGAACCGCTGAAAAACGCCATCGGCAGCAGTACCGCCGACAGTACCAGGGCAATACCGATCAGGGCGCCCTGGATCTGGCCCATGGATTTCTTGGTGGCTTCCTTGGGTGACAGGCCTTCCTCGCTCATCACCCGTTCGACGTTTTCGACAACCACGATGGCATCGTCCACCAGCAAGCCGATGGCCAGCACCATGCCGAACATGGTCAGGGTGTTGATGCTGAAACCGAACGCCGCGAGGATGCCGAAGGTGCCCAGCAGTACCACGGGCACGGTCATGGTGGTGATGACCGTGGCACGGAAGTTCTGCAGGAACAGGAACATCACCAGGAACACCAGCACGATCGCCTCGACCAGGGTTTCAACCACACCCTTGATCGATTCGGTCACCACAGGCGTGGTGTCGTACGGGAACACCACTTCCATCCCTTGCGGGAAGAACGGCTTGAGGCCGTCGATGGTGGTACGCAGTGCCTTAGCGGTGTCCAAGGCGTTGGCGCCGTTGGCCAGTTTGACCGCCAGGCCCGAGGCCGGTTTACCGTTGAACTGCGCGCTGATGCTGTAGTTTTCGCCGCCCAGGCCCACTTCGGCGACGTCGCCGAGGCGCACTTGCGAACCATCCTTGTTGACCTTGAGCAGGATTGCCTTGAACTGCTCGGCGGTTTGCAGGCGGGTCTTGCCGATGATGGTGGCGTTCAGTTGCTGGCCGGCGACGGCCGGCAGGCCGCCCAGTTGCCCGGACGACACCTGGACGTTCTGCGCCGCCACGGCGGTCTTCACGTCGGAGGGGGTCAGGTTGAAGTTGTTCAGTTTGGCCGGGTCGAGCCAGATACGCATGGCGTACTGGGCACCGAACACCTGGAAGTCACCCACGCCCGCGGTACGCGAGATCGGGTCCTGCATGTTGGACACGATGTAGTTGGACAGGTCGTCCTTGGACATGCTGCCGTCCTGGGAAACCACGCCAATCACCAGCAGGAAGTTCTTCACTGCCTTGGTCACGCGGATGCCCTGTTGCTGTACTTCCTGGGGCAACAGCGGTGTGGCCAGGTTCAGCTTGTTCTGCACCTGGACCTGGGCGGTGTCGGAGTTGGTGCCCTGCTCGAAGGTCGCGGTGATGGTCATGCTGCCGTCGGAGTTACTTTCCGAGGACACATAACGCAGGTTGTCGATCCCGTTGAGCTGCTGCTCGATCACCTGCACCACGGTGTCCTGCACGGTCTGCGCGGACGCACCCGGGTAGGTCACGGAGATGGCGATGGCCGGCGGTGCAATGCTGGGGTACTGGTTGATGGGCAGTTTCAGGATCGAAAGGGCACCGACCAGCATAATCACCAAGGCGATGACCCAGGCGAAGATTGGACGGTCGATAAAGAATTTCGACATGGTTTATTCCCCTTTGCTGCCGGCAGCGGTGTCTGCTGGCTGCGCAGGGGCTTTGGGGCTCTTGGCCACGTTGGTCGCCTCGCTGGCTTTGACTTCGATGCCCGGCTTGACGTACTGCAGGCCTTCGGTAATCAGGCGATCGCCGGCCTTGAGGCCGTCTTCGACCAACCATTGGCTGCCCACGGTGCGGCTGGCCTTGAGCTGGCGCAGTTCAACCTTGTTGTCGGGCCCGACCACCAGCGCGGTCGGCGTGCCCTTGAGGTCGCGGGTTACGCCCTGCTGCGGTGCAAGGATCGCGGCGGTGTTCACGCCGGCCTGCAATTGCGCGTGGACGAACATGCCCGGCAGCAATGTGTGGTCGGGGTTGGGGAACACGGCGCGCAGGGTCACGGAGCCGGTGGTTTCGTCCACCGAGACTTCGGAGAACTCCAACTTGCCGTCCAGGCGATACTCGCTGCCGTCTTCCAGGGTCAGCTTGACCTTGGCCGCGTTGTCGCCGGCCTTTTGCAGGCGGCCGCTTTCCAGCTCACGGCGCAACTCCAAGAGCTCCACGGAGGACTGGGTGACATCGACGTAGATCGGGTCCAGTTGCTGGATCACGGCCATGGCGTTGGCCTGGCCGCTGCTGACCAGCGCGCCCTCGGTCACCGAGGAGCGGCCGACGCGACCGGAGATTGGCGCCAGCACCTTGGTGTAGCGCACGTTGATCTGCGCGGTTTGCAGGGCGGCTTCCGATTGCAGGCGGTTGGCCTGGGCGGTGTCGAACTCCTGGCGGCTGACGGCTTGCTCGGCGACCAGTTGCTTGTAGCGGTCGGCGATCGACTTGGTCGATTGCAGGTTCGCCTCGGCGCTTTTCAGGGTGGCCTCGTACACGGACGGGTCGATCTGGTACAGCTGTTGGCCGACCTTGACCTCGCCACCTTCCTTGAACAGGCGCTTGAGAATGATGCCATTGACTTGCGGGCGTACTTCCGCAATGCGGTACGCCGTGGTGCGCCCCGGGAGTTCCGAGGTCAGGGTAAAGGCTTGGGGTTGAAGGGTGACGACACCGACCTGAGGGGTTTGAGCGACGGGGGCCGCTTCTTCCTTTTTACATCCGCTGAGCAGCGATGCCAGGGCGACGGCAGTGACCAGAGCGGTAACAGCTGGCTTGAATTGCATGAAGATCCTCGGGTCAGGTACGCGTGTGCGCACAAGAAATGTGGAAAGGGCTGACAGGTGCGCTAGGTGGATAAGTAGCTTGCTATTGAATATACTTACGTTCATGGTTGTTTGTAAACACCTTGACACCACTGCCAAAGTGCTGACAAAGCAGGGCTAAAGGTAGCAATTGTAGGCCGGGGGACGCGTCCCGAGAGACGTCGCCCCACATTTATTCAGATGCCCTTCACGCATCGCCGCTGCATCCTGATTGAGGTTGTATTGCCATGGTCCGTCGTACCAAAGAGGAAGCCCAGGAAACCCGAAGCCAAATTCTCGAAGCTGCCGAGAAAGCCTTCTATGAAAGGGGTGTGGCCCGTACCACATTGGCCGATATCGCCACCCTCGCCGGGGTGACGCGCGGTGCCATCTACTGGCACTTCAGCAACAAGGCGGACCTGGTCCAGGCCATGCTGGACACCCTGCGCGAACCCCTCGACGAAATGGCCAGGGCGAGCGAGAGCGAAGAAGAATTGGACCCTCTGGGCTGCATGCGCAAGTTGCTGGTTCATTTGTTTCATCAAGTTGCACTGGACCCCAAGACTCGACGCATCAATGAGATTTTGTTCCACAAGTGCGAGTTCACCGATGAAATGTGCGACCTGCGCCAACAGCGCCGCGTGGCCGCCCTGGACTGCAACGTGCACATCGAACTGGCCCTGCGCAATGCCGTCAGTCGTGGCCAGATGCCCGCCGACCTGGACACTGCCCGCGCCGCCATCACCTTGCACGCCTATATCGACGGCATCCTCTATGAATGGCTACTGGCCCCTGACAGCTTCCAGCTGCATGCCGAAGCCGAGCGCTGGGTCGAGACGGGCCTGGACATGCTGCGCCTGAGCCCCAGCCTGCGCAATTGAATCAACATGTGTCAATATCCCCGGCGAGTGCCCCTGCGTTATTCACTCGCCCTGCAACAACGGGCTGCTTTTATATAGCGACTGCTGTTAGGTTGATAGGTAGCAAACTACGTATTTTGTAGGAATTTTGTTGCGAGTCTGTGAATGAGTGTGAGTAAGCCATTGTTCAAGGGCGCCGAACAGCCGATCAAAGCCATCGCCCTGATGCTGGCGGCGGTGTTCCTGTTCTCCAGCCACGACACCCTTTCCAAATACCTTTCTGGCTTCTACCCCATCGTCATGGTGGTGTGGATCCGCTACGTGGTGCACACCCTGCTAATGCTGGTGATCTTCGTGCCACGCACCGGGTTCAGCACGGTGGTGCGCACCAAGCGCCCGGGCCTGCAATTGCTGCGGGCCTTGTGCCTGATCGGCGTCAGCCTGCTGTTCACCACGGGCCTGCGCTACATCCCCCTGGCCGAAGCGACCTCGGTGGTGTTCCTCGCGCCGCTGCTGGTCACCGCGCTCTCGGTGCCCTTACTCGGCGAGCGGGTGACTCGGGCGCAATGGCTGGCGGTGCTGGCTGGGTTTATCGGCGTGTTGATCGTGGTGCGCCCGGGCGGGGCGCTGTTCACCCCGGCGATTCTCCTGCCCCTGGCCGCCGCCCTGTGCTTTGGTTTCTACCAACTGCTCACGCGCATGCTCAGCGGCATTGACAGCCCCACCACCAGCAACTTCCTCACCGGCATCCTCAACAGCCTGATAATGACGGCCATCCTGCCGTTTTTCTGGACCACTCCGACCCTGGTTCACGGCCTGTTCATGATCGGCCTGGGCACTTGCGGGATGTTCGGCCACATGCTCATGACCCAGGCCTTTCGCCACGCCCCCCCGGCCATGCTGGCGCCATTCAGCTATGGGCAGATCCTCTTCGCCGGTCTCTACGGCTACCTGATTTTCGACCACACCCCCGACCGCTTCGCGGTGGTGGGCATCACGGTGATCTGCCTCAGCGGCCTGGCCGTGGCCTGGGCGCAGCGCAAAAAAGACTGACCGCGGCCCACAAAGCCAAAAGCCTCGGCGCTCACACGCCGGGGCTTTTGATTTTAGGCAACCCATGGGCGTTCAATCTCTGCTCAGGCTCCTGCCCTCACCCCACGGGCAGCATGAGCATTTTCGGATCACTCCTACTCGTGCATGGCCCCCGTCCGACATGTGGTTTCACTTTCCCCATGCTCATATTTGTGCGCTCAGGCGAACCGCTATCCCTTTC
>RCMZ01000796.1_pt1 | contig 13038 bp, 14 predicted proteins | sample 2041141 | NCBI WGS metagenome assembly RCMZ01 (sample SAMN09708263, study PRJNA481090) | Wastewater metagenome, whole genome shotgun sequencing project. | biome: sewage; isolation source: Davis station wastewater (DW) | place: Antarctica: Davis Station | collected 2010-03-01
GCCGCATAGTCTGAACCGCCGTATACGGAACCGTACGTACGGTGGTGTGAGAGGACGGCGGATGTAAATCCGCCTCCTACTCGATCTGGAGAAAATATGAGCGGGCTTGGGAAGACAGTTATCAAAAAGCTGAGCGATGACAAAGAGGTCATTTGTCGAGAGCTATCAGTTGGAGATGTTCGCCGGATGTTGGGTGAGCAGTCTTCTTACGATTTGATTTCGGACAGTCTGTTCGCAGATGTCCGCCTGGCCGACTTGTTGATCATGACCAGTCTTGCCAAGGAAGAGATTGAAGCCATGTTGCCGAGCGAGCTGGCTGTGGTGGTGGAGGGCTTCAAGGCGGCCAATCCTGATTTTTTCGGCATGCTGGCCAGGCTGAGCAAGGCTCACGCGCAAGCTTAGGCCAGCTCGATAGTGCCGTCTGTGCACTGATATCCGCCGGTCACCACCGAGCACTTGAATACCCCTGGTCACTTTTCCGCCGTGCTTTGAAGGGCTAGCGCCATGACTGATGTTGAACTGCGGTTAACCGCCGATCTGAGCTCTGCGACACGTGAAGTTTCGGGGTTCCGCAAGGAATACGCCGAGCTGGTGCGCGCCGTGGAAAAGCCCCTGCGCCAGGTCGATGCCCTGCAGCAAACACAGGACAATGCCAAAAAAGCGGCGGCCGAGTTTTATGCCGCCAAGACAGCGGTAGAGCAACTGAAGAAGGCCACCGCCAGCGCTGGCCAACCCATCCAGGGACTTAATCAGGAGCTGGCGCGTGCCGAGCGTGTGCTGGCTCGCACCACGTTGGAGTTTGATCGGCAGAAGGCGAAAGTGCGCGAGCAGCGTGCCGAGTTGCGTGCTGCTGGTGTTGATACGCATAACCTGGCCACTGAACAGCAACGGCTACAAGCGGAAATGGCTGCTGGGCTCGGAGCAGGGCGCAGCGATCTGGCTACACAAGGTATCCGGGCGAAGGCCGCGGCACTGGCGCAGGTTACGCGGGAGCAGCGCCTGGCAAACCTTGAGTCGGCGCGAGGTGACCTTGGGGTAAACCGTGCCCGTGCATTGACCGCTGAAGTTGCCCGCCTCAAGGCGCAGTACGAATTACTGCGCCTTGAGGCGGCCTGACCAGTAAAGAGCTGGCCATCGCTCAGCAGACCATGACCCGACGGGTGAAAGAAACCCAGCAAGCCATGCGTGAGCTCGCGGGCGAGCAAAGCCGTGGGAGTGCAGGCCGCAACGTGGGTGGCGCAGTTGTTGGTGGCATCGCTGCTGGGGCTGCGGCGTTTGCTGCTGTCCGTGGCGTAGCCAATACGGCCGATGCATATCAGTTGATGAATGCACGGCTCAAGCTGGCTACAGGTTCGCAGCTGGAGTTCAACGCTGCACAAGATGGCCTGCAGCGCATTGCTGCTGCCACCAGCTCACCCGTTGAGTCGCTGGTTACCCTTTACGGGCGCATCAGTCGGCCGTTGAAAGAGGCGGGGCGAGCTCAGAAAGATATCCTCGGCGTAACAGAGGCCGTTGCGGTTTCCTTCAAAGTGTCAGGCGCCTCTGCAGAAGAGGCGCAGAACGGTGTGATCCAGTTCGCCCAGGCACTGGGTAGTGGTGCACTGCGCGGCGACGAGTTCAATTCGGTAGCTGAGCAGGCTCCGCGCCTGATGCAGGCACTCGCGGACGGCATAGGCGTTCCGGTTACTGCTCTGAGGGATTTGGCTGGACAAGGTAAGTTGACCGCAGGGGTGGTAACAGAGGCCTTGATTGGACAGTTGCCAAAGCTCCAGCAGGAGCTTGCTGGCTTCGGTGATACCGTCAGCGGGCAGGTTGTTCAGATTGAGGACACGCTCAAGCGTGGTTTCGGCTCGGCCGATACTGGTCCGCTGATTGATTCGCTGAAAGAGCTGAAGGCAACCCTGGAAGATCCCTCGGTCATCCAGAATTTGACCCTGCTGGCAGGAGCCCTGGTAAAAGTTGCGTCGTATGTGCCCAAGGCGGGCTCTGCGTTTGTTGATTACGGTAAGGATCTTGGTTACCTGGCTGCGGCTGCATCTGGAAATATTGACGAACTCGCCCGCGTCGATAAGGAAATTGAAAACCTCAAGGCTTCAGCCGGCAGCAACGTCGGGTTGTTTGACCTCTACATGAGCAATGACGGTATTGCGGCTCGGCTGGCTGAGGTTGAGGCGTATCGGCAGAAGCTGCTCGAGCAGCGAACGGGGATGACGGAGGATGCCCGCAAGGCTGCTGAAGAGCTTACGGTGCAAGTTCAGGCCGTCGAGGATGCGCGCCATGATGCTTCCCTGAGTGCGCAGAAAGCTTACATCGGGGTTATGAGCAAGCTTCGTGATCAGCAAGTTGCTGCAAAAGAGGCCGCGCTGAAAAAGGAAATCGCCGCGGAGCAGCGTGCAAAAACGGCGATTGAGAAGATCCGTACTGATCGGGCAGCAATTGATCAGCGCTACAACACTGCAATTACTGAGATGAATGCTGGCGGCGCTGCGGAGCCAAGCTATGGCGCGGCTCAGTCCCTTAAGGTCGGTGCGCAGGATGCGCTTCGGAAAGGTGATGTTTCAGGCGCCCAGGCCCAGGCGCAGGCCGCTCTTAAAATCCTTCAGGACTTAGCTGCTGCAGGTGAGAACACATACGGGTTCGCCGGCTTCATCGAAGGGCTACGGGGTATTGAGCTGCAGGCCAATGACATAGAGCAAAGTCGCGCCGATGAAAAGCTCAAGTCGATTACCGACAATATTGCGGTAATCAAACAGGCTGCCGATGGGCTGCAGAACCTGAAAATCACGCTCAACCTTCCCCCGGAAGAGCTTGAGCGTGTGAAAACGCAGCTGGAAGCGCTTGCCGGTGTCCCGATCATTATTCCTGTTCAGCTTGGGCCAACGCCTGAGATGGCCGCCATCGGCTTGCAGGGTACGGATCAGGTTAGCTATCCCGGTTTTTCGCCAGGTGGCTGGACTGGGCCGGGGGACAAGTACAAGCGTGCTGGCATTGTTCATGCTGACGAGCACGTACAGCCGAAGCGGGTTGTGAATGAGCCGGGGGCACTGCCTTTCCTCGAGCAAATTCGCCGCAACGGCTACCGCAACACCATGGCCTCATTGCAGGCGCGCATGGCGACAACTGTCCGGGGGTATGCCGAAGGCGGGCTGGTCATGCCGTCCCGTGCCATGCCCAGCATCCCGCAGATTAGCCCTGCGCTGCTGTCACAAGGCTCACCTGGCCGCGACTTGGGGCGCGTGGACCTCAACGTCAACGGCGAAACGATCAGCCTGTTTGCAGGTCAAGAGACCTTCACCGACCTAGTGCAGCGGCAGAAGTGGAAGCGCGGCAGCACCCGCAAGTCCTAACCGCCACACAACAGCCCGGCCCAGCGCCGGGCTTTTTATTGCCCGGAGATTTGCATGATCGAAGTAACCCTTGGCGGCGTGCCGATCCGTCTGCATGCCGGCGCGCCCGTCTGCGAGTACAGCCCGATTGGCGGCGTAACCAGCCGGCGGCGCTCGGGTGGTGCCCTGGTCAAGATGCGCAACTGGCGCAAAACGGCCATCACCATTAGCGGCGCTGGGTGGATGGGTCCCGGCTTTGCCGGCCTGAACTTCGACGGCCCGCTTGAGCTGCGCTGCACCCAGCCGAAGTCGCAGGCCGCCACGGGACTTACTGGCACGTTGCCGGGCGCCATCCGGCCCGACGTTGCGCCATGGGCCCATGCCTATGTCGCAGGCGAGTGGGTGCCTGCACCGGTGGCCATGGTCGGCAATGCCTTCACCCTCACTGCCGTGCCGGGCGCCGCCGAGTACCACGTCCGCTGGCTGCCGATGTTCACCGTGATGTGTGAGCCGCCCGCCGAAGGGCTGGACAGCGGCAACGCTGCCTACAGCTGGTCGTTTACTGCCGAGGAAGTCTGATGCAACTCAATGGCGCCGAACTCAACGCGGTACCGCTCAACGGCGCTGCTGCCCTGAGCAAACCTGCCGTCACCGTCGAGCCGATTATCTCGGTGCTGTGGGGTGCGCGGGTGCTGCTGGGCGGCGTGGATATCAGCGCCAACCTGACCGGCTCCCTGCGCATCGAGCGGGAAGAGGGCGCCGCCACCCTGGCTGACTTTGTGCTGAGCCTCGATGCGGGCGCCGTCAATCCGGCGGCGTACATCGGCAAGTCGGTTGAGGTCTATTACCAGCACTGGTCTGGCTCTGCCTGGGTTGAACACCTGCGCTTTGCCGGTCAGGTGATCCGTCCGCAGTACAGCATGCAGGAGCGCCTGCTGAGCTGCGATTGCAGCGACCGCCTGCAGGATGCGATTGAGGCGCTGACCGTTGCTCAGGTCGATACGCTGGCCGGCGGCCAGTGGTCGGCTGACCTGTTCGAGTCACCGGAGGGCCGCTCGCGGTGGGACTATGCCCAGGAGCGCATGAGCACCCAGGCCGCCAGCCTGCAGAAGTCCGTCAACGGCGTACTGCAGGTGACGCCATGGGCCGCCACCGCCCCGGCGTTTGTCTTCCCGGTCGGCAGCGTGCTGGACCAGTCGATGGACTGGATACCCGTCGAGCTGAGCGAGCGCGTCAACGTGGTGGAGCTGGAGCTGGACTACCGCTTTATCCGGCTACGCCAGCGCCACCAGTCGTTTGCCTGGCAGCACCCGGACATTATCGACACCTCCATCGGTGGCGGGTTTTGTGTGTGGCGCCATGACGACACCGAACTGCCAGACGTGGCCACCGTTACCGAGGCCTGCACCGGTGCTGGCTATCAGGCCATCATCGACGGCGCCGCCTGGCAGCGCCTGCCGCCGACCGGGATCTACTGCGACCCGCCCGCTGGCTGGACTAACCCTTACCCGGACTTGATGCTGGGTGGTCAGTGGACAGCGGCCCGGCGCTGGAGCCAGCCGGTGACCGAACAGTACAAGCTGCGCATCGAGGCGCCTGCCAGCATCGCCCAGGCGGGCGAAGTGATCCGCCGCGACAGCATCACCGCCGAGACGGAAAGCGACCGTGAGGCCGAGTTCGAAGGCGCCACCTTCACCGCCCCGGAGGCGGATGCGGTGCAGGACGCTCTGGGCGATTGGGTGGTTGATCTGCGCGACAACCCACGCTTGGGCAGCGCGGTGGCCATTGGCGTCAGCATGGCCCGCGTACAAGTGCTGGAGGCCCACCGAGGCAATCGCTTGAGCTTCCAGCTGCCTACGGCTGACACCTTGGGCGTGCGTCTTGAGCACACGCTGCGGGTTGAGGATGTGATCGCCGGCCAGGACGTGCGCTGCCAGGCCAAGCTGGCCAGCCTGATTGATGAGTGGGACTTCGACACGGGCGAGGCCATCACCACCCTGCTGCTGGCCGTGAGCCAGGGCGGCGGGGCGGTGGACGATCCGGTGAGCGTGCCCGCCATCCCGGCCAGCACGCCTGCCGGCTCCGTGCCGGTGCTGATCACCCTGCCAAGCCAGCTGGGCGGGCGCAACACCTCGCCGCTGTACAGCGAAGAGGTGCTCGGTTTCAGCGGCAACTACACACAGAACGATCTGGACATTAACCCGGCCCTGGTCCTGTTCCCGGTGGGCTTCAAGGTGGAGATGCCGGAGATCCCGGCGGATCACCAAGACGACTACCAGGTTGTGAGCAACAAGACCTACCGGGTCGCCATCCCCAACGATCTGCTGGAGCTGTGAGATGAGCCAAGACGAGCGCCGCGCCATTGGCAGCAGTAACGAGGCCGCCCGTCGGGGCATCGGTCAGCGGATGATCAATGACCGCGCCGCCATCAAGGCCGGCATCAGCGCAGCTCGGGCGTCGACCTTCAAGGCGGACCTCAACGCCCTGGAGACGTCCCCGCGCAAGCAGGTAACCCTGACCAACCGCGAGGCCAAGGGCACCCGCGCGGCAACGGTCGGCACGGGCATCTACAAGGCGCCGGCCACCACTGGCGTGACCGGTGTCGGCATTGCCAGCCCGCTGACCGAGGGCAGTTATGCCGCCCGCGAGTTTCACCCGGCGCGCTACCTCAGCAGCTCTGACGGCCTGTTTGTTTGGCAGTTCGAGCCGCCCAAGAAGATCGTCATGGCCGATGCCAATGACGAGGAAGTCATTCAGCTATTTGCGGTGCCCACCTGATGGACGAGTTCTCGATCAACTTTGGCCGGCACCGCATCATGGGCTGCCCTTGGCACGGGCTGGTGCGCGGCTCGCGTCTGACACTGCCGAACGGCCAGCATAAGGATGGTCAGTGGTTTGCTACCACGGTTCGCGGCAGCTATCGCGTGGCGGTACCGGGTGTTGCACCCATTGCGCGCACCGCAGAGGAGGCCGCCTATGATGCTGAGCAGGGGCATCAGTGGCGCACCGACGCCGTCATTAACTTGTGGAGTAATGACGCGGCGCTGATGCTGTACGGCCGGAAAAACATCCAGGCCTCCACCTTGTACGCAGAGGCTGTCGGTAACTGCTGGGCGGTCGCACTGCCCAGCAATATGTCCGTGAATGCCGGCAAGACCCAGCTTCAACAGCCTGCAGTATTCGGGCGGTTTGGGGCGTTATCGTTCGCCCCGGTGGAGGACGAGAGGCCTGTCACCGTAACGCTTTCCGGCTATGACCCTGCTGACCCGCAGGACCGCCCCAATCCCTCTGGGCGGACATGGGACAGCCTTCCCGACGGTAGCCAAACGATCATGGGCGGCGCTGGGTATGGCGCCACGCATGATCTGTATGTGCCAACCGCCGGTTTTGATTTGCTCAGGGTGAGCGGCAAGGGCACACCGGAGTCCCCCTTTGCGGCAGTGCTTGAAAAGCTGTCGAGCGCAGCGTCTGGAAGTGTCACGCAGACCGATACCTTCCAAACGTGGTCGGGCGTCACCGACTGGGTGCCGCAGATCACCGAAGAGTGGATCGCCCCGCTCGACAGTGAGTCTGGCGGGTGTGAATGGCTCAAGGTGACTGTCAGCGGTTCAACGCTGGAGCTTGACCCTGACGGCATCCCGTCCGCCGTAACGCCCGCCCTCACGTATACCAGCGGTGTGCGCGAGGCCAAGCTGCTGGATAGTGTGATCGGCTGGTGGTTCTTGGATGGCGCCCTGCAGCCGGTCACCATGGATATCGAGTACAAGCTGACTGCCACGCTTGAGACGCAGGGTGGTTCAGTCGGCACCGTCCCGCAGGTGCGGATAAGCAAGTACGCGCCTGGTGGCGGCGGCTGTGCACCGGTCTCCGCAGCGAATGGTGGGTCGTATTCATTTGAGCCGGGTGTTTTTACGTTTTCCGGCACGACGGTGCGCTCCACAACCGAGCGGTTGATTCGGCGCCTCAAGGTTGGCGGCACGCTGATTGATACTGCCGAGCTGGTTTATGAGGACATCAACACCAGGGTGCTGAGCGGTTCTGAGAACAGCAGCGCTGAGGAGGCCTATCGGTACAACCTGGTTAGCGGTATGCCAGGCGTAGAGGTGGACTCTGTATGGACGCGGCGGCTGTTGGTGGATGGCGTTGAAATTGATGGCGATACGGTCGCCGAGTCAGGAGACACCATTGGGTTCGGGCTTAATGGCTTTTCGCCTGTGCGCGCGATTGACTCATCCAACCGTTTTGCCGGCGGTGACCCCGTTACTTACTGGCTGCCACTGCTCACTGGCGGCAGCCTGCCGCCAGACATTGCCACGCTCAAGTGGTTCTGCAGCCCACAGTGGCTGAGCAACCACCTGGTGTGCCTATTGCGGCAGCAGGCCCCATACGCAGGCTCTAGTGGCCGCAGCTTCATCTACGGTGCCACCGCTTACCCTGGCGGGGTTTCTGCTGGGCAAATTAGCTCTCCGGCGCCATCGCCAGGCCTTAGCGCGCCCCCGTTGTATGGCGCCCATGACCCGCTAACAGGCGCGGTCCTGCTCGGGCAGCCCGAAAAAGTCACCTTCGTTTAGGAGCAACCATGCAGCTGTTCATCAACAACTGGTCCGCGGTCCTTACCGCGCCGGCCACGGCCTCGGCTGTCTCGCTTTCCGTGCCCCTGGCCGACGCTGCAGAGCTGACCGGCCTTGGTGCTGGTGATCACTACCTGCTGACGCTGGCGGTCGTCGATGGCGACGGCTGGGAAATTGCCTGGGAGGTCGTCAAGGTTACTGACAGCGCCGCTGGCGTACTGGATGTGCTGCGCGCCCAAGAGGGTACCGCGGCGCTGGAGTGGGCGGCGGGTGACAGAATTTCTGCGCGCGCCACCAAAGGCACCTTCGAGGCCCTGCGCCCCTCGCCGGCGGCAGTGCGAGCGACGACCCTTGATGGATTGAGCCTTGATGCGGCTGTCCCCGTCGTTGCTGCCGACTCGCTGCTGGTGGCCATCGGCAAGTTGCAAGCCCAGCTCGCGGCCATTTGGGCCATTGGGGCTGTGGTGCCGGAGCCCGGCACCTCGCGCACCTTGTCCACCGCTGATGTTGGCGCTTACATCCGCCACACCAACGCCGCTGCGTCGGTTGTAGTGGTTGCTCCCCAGGCTGACCAGGCCTGGGAAGATGGTGACGAGGTGCATCTGCGGCGCGCTGCTGCTGGAAATTTAACGCTGACGCCTGGCGCTGGCGTGACGCTGAACGTGCCAAGCGGCGGGTCTTTGCTAATGACTGAGGCGATGGCCGTCACCCTCAAGCGGGTGGGCGAGAACGTCTGGGATGTGATCGGCCAGACGGTGGCAGCATGATCGGCATCGTCGCGTCGCAAATGCGCGCCATCGCGCTTGCGGTGGGTGTGGGTATGGCGTGGGTTTTGCGCACGACCCCTGTAGATGACAAGTCCTGGGGCCGTGTGTGCTGGTCGCCGGAACTTGGGGTGGCTGCCGCCGTTGGCTATTCAGGCACTGGCAATCGTGCCATGACCAGCCTCAATGGCATTAACTGGACCGGCAGGGCGACCACAGCCGCCGACAGCAATTGGCGGGGGGTTTGCTGGGCGCCGGCCCTTGGCTTGTTTGTGGCCGTTGCTGAGACCGGAACTCAGCGCGTGATGACGAGCCCTGACGGCCAGGTGTGGACGGGGCGCACGGCCGCTGCCGCCAACTCATGGCGGTCGGTCTGCTGGTCGCCATCGCTTTCGTTGTTTGTGGCGGTGGCGGCATCTGGCACCGGTAACCGGGTTATGACCAGCCCGAACGGAACCACCTGGACGATCAGGACCAGCGCCGCCAACAACTGGTGGAATGACGTTTGCTGGGCGCCCGCCCTTGGGTTGTTCGTGGCAGTTGCCGCGACCAACACGACCACCTGCGTGATGACCAGCCCCAACGGAACCACCTGGACACTGCGCAACGGAGTGACGGGATTCCTTTGGCGCTCGGTGTGCTGGTCGCCAGAGCTTGGATTGCTGGTTGCTGTGGCGGCGGGTGCCGGCAGCGGCACCAGAGTGATGACCAGCCCTGACGGGCTGACCTGGACTGCCCGCGTGACACCGGCTGACAACGACTGGTACTCGGTGTGCTGGGCGGCAGAGCCTGGATTGTTTGTGGCGGTAGCGTCCACCGGCGCCGGAGATGGCGTTGGCAAGCGTGTGATGACGAGCCCCAACGGCATCGACTGGACGTTGCGCCCAACGCCTGCAGACAACGGGTGGAATGGGGTGTGCTGGGCCCCAGCGCTTGGCCGCCTGATCGCGGTCGCAAACACTGGCACCGGTGATCGGGTCATGACTTCGGAATAGCGCCGCACCGCCTCACTTTCACAGCCCGCCAAGCGCGGGCTTTTTTATGCCTGGAGAAAAGTATGAACGAGAAGGACATTGACATGCTGGCTCGGACTATCTGGGCCGAGGCTCGGGGGGAGGGTGTTGCCGGGCAAGTGGCGGTTGGCCGCTGCATCCGCAACCGTGTGGAGGCCGACCTGGGCCGCGACGGAAAGCCAGACTGGTGGGGCGAGGGCTATGTCGGCGTGTGCCAGGCGCCCTGGCAGTTCTCCTGCTGGAACAAGAACGATCCGAGCCGCCCCTACCTGACTGGCGCCAAGGCCATTCCGGAAACAGAGTACGCACGCGCACGCGAGGCAGCCGTGGTGGCCATGACCAGCAAAGAACCAGATCCAACTGGCGGTGCGACCCACTACTACAGCACGACCATGGCCAGCCCGCCGAAGTGGACAGGCCACCCGGCGCGCCGGACGACCAAGATCGGACGGCATATCTTCTTCAAGGATGTTCCGTGATGGCCTGGCTGAAGCTGGTCCCGGCCTGGGCTTGGTGGGTGCTGGCGCTGCTGATTGTTGGCATCGGTCAGCAGCTGCGGGTTTCGGGCGCGCAAGTGGACGCGGCCACCGCTACTGCCAGCCTGGCCGGTTACAAGATCGAGGTGAGCGATCGAGACCGGCGCGCCAACCTGGCCGCCCAGCAGGAAAGCAAACGCCGCATTGCGGCATTCGATAAGGAGCAGAAGTATGCGGATGAACAATTGGAAGCTGCGCGGGCTGATGCTGCCGGCGCTGGCAGTGCTCTTGAGCGGTTGCAGCTGCGCCTCACCGCAGCTGAGCAGCGCAGTCGAGCAGCCGGCAATACCATCACTACCCAGCTCAGCCAGGCAGCCGAAGCAGATTCCCGAGTGCGTGCCGAGCTGCTCGGCCGGCTTGGAGCGCTCACTAAACTCTATGCTGGTGTCGCCGACGAAAGCCGAATAGCCGGCCATACGTGCGAGCGATCGTTTGATTCTTTAGGTGATGGGTGATCGTGCCCAGGACGGGCGGTAGGGGTTGTTGCCCCAAGCAACACCACGCTGGCTGCAGCCTGGCACGAGTAGCGGGTCAGGCGTCAATCTCAGGGCAGATCGATATGGCAATGCGGCGAAGTTCTTTGCCGGCTTCCGCTTGTTCTGCTGCCGTTAATTCGTCATCTAAAAAGGCCTCGACGTGCTGCTCCATATCGAGCAGCAGCGCTGCGGCATAGCGGCGGGCAAGGCTTCTAGCGAGGCCTTCCCGCACCAATAGTTTATTGAGCATTTTTGCTCTCCACGTTGTTTTCAAAAGGGAGCGGCCAGCCAGGTGCGTCAACACCAGCCAGCCGCCAAACAAGCAGACCGATCCTGCAAGCCCAGCCAAGGCTCCCCACTCCGTGCACGAAGCGGGTGGGAGGCTATACCTGTTTATCCATACAGTAAAGGCTTGCAAATATGACCAACCCGATAATCCCCTGGATGGGTGGCAAGCGCCGCCTGGCCGACCGTCTCATCCCATTGTTTCCGCCGCATGAATGCTATGTCGAGGTGTTCGCGGGTGGCGCCGCGTTGTTCTTCCTCCGGCCGCAGCCGGCACCGGTCGAGGTGCTGAACGATATCAATGGCGACCTGGTGTGCCTGTACCGCGTGGTGCAGAACCATATCGAGGAGTTCGTGCGGCAGTTCAAGTGGGCGCTCTCCAGCCGACAGATCTTCGAGTGGCAGAAAATCACGCGCCCGGAAACCCTGACCGACATCCAGCGCGCGGCTCGGTTCTTCTACCTGCAGCACCATGCCTTCGGCGGCAAGGTCAGCGGGCAAACCTTCGGTACCGCCACAACTGGCCCGGCCATCAACCTGATGCGGATCGAGGAGAACCTATCCGCCGCGTGGCAGCGCCTGGCCGGTGCCTATGTGGAGAACCTGTCCTGGCTTGATTGCGCCGAGCGTTACGACCGCGCCCACACTTTCCACTACATGGACCCTCCCTATTGGCAGACGGCGGGCTACGGCGTGGCCTTTCCCTTTGAAAACTATGAGCGCATGGCCGACTTCATGCGCCGCTGCAAAGGCAAGGTCATGGTGAGCATCAACGACCACCCGGATATCCGGCGGGCGTTTGATGGCTTCCACATGGAGCAGCTCGACATTCGCTACAGCTGCACTAACCAGCGCCAGGGCATGGCCGAAACCACGGGCGAGCTGGCGATCATGAACTGGGAGCCGGCGGCGTTGGGCGGTCTGTTTGATGGCGTCTGATGCGCTTGCTATGCCGCGGCACCAGAGCGTTACTGGTGCCAACGAAATCAATCGAGGACAAACCTGATGGACGCCGCCGAATACCTGCAAATCCTGCCTACCGACTTGCTGCGCGCCCTGGCCTGCGGCGAGATCGATGCTCGGGAGGTGGCTGCGAAGCTGATGGCGGGCCGGGGGCTTGATCTGGAAGGGCAGTGGGTTGGCTTTGAGCGTGCTTTTGAGGCTTGGTGCAACTGATGGCTAGAGGTGGTTGAGGCAGGTTGCACATCAAAGTTGAGAATTCACGAAGTCTGAATCACCTTGGCTTTCATAGGGGCTGTTGGTGGGCCCCATCTGGCAGTTTTTACCGGTTCCCAGGCAACTCTGGCTCGACAGCTGCCGGTTAACTATCATCCTCATTCGATCAGAACTGCAGAGCCCTTTTTGGGTCGGTAGCTATCTCACCAACTACGGATTCCTGGGACAGGGATCGTTCGCTTATTAAGGAGCACAATCCCTGACTGCACTGCTCGCGCAGCGCTCTATCATCTACTGGTCAAGGGCCGGTTGCTGCCGGCTAGCCGGGAACCTATAGAGTTAAGCAGCGTTGAGTGGTATCAGTAGCCTGTTAATCTGAACTGGTCAGCTCTGAAACTCTCTTTCAGCTTGGCACTGCTCGTGATGCCACTGTTGCCACGATGCCTGCTCATTCTTATAGGTCGATGAACAAACTTGTCTGGGCCGGATCAGATGGATTTCACTAGGTTCTTGATCGAACACATAGCGATCCGCATGCTCGATGATAATCCTGCGCATCAACTGAGCCGTCCTAGCATCGGGTGTAGTTCCGCGCGGCCAAACCTTGTTGCCGATGCAGGTGTAAAGCAGGTGCTTCGGACCCAGGGGGAGCAGTATGTCCCCATTCTTTACCCCCCAGCCGCCGCCAAAGTCATAGTTCTTCAAGTCTTGGAAGTTAAGACGTATCAGAGGGTTGTCAGAGGTGGGCCATGACATGCCTGCCGGGGCATGCAAGACCGTCCACTTGTGCGCAGGTAAACGGCCTAGGGAAACTCTGAAAAAGACTTTCTGATTTTGGCAAAATAGCCGAACGCCACCCACCGAGTTTTCCGATGAAGCAGATGACCTTCG
>RCMZ01000797.1_pt1 | contig 13015 bp, 7 predicted proteins | sample 2041141 | NCBI WGS metagenome assembly RCMZ01 (sample SAMN09708263, study PRJNA481090) | Wastewater metagenome, whole genome shotgun sequencing project. | biome: sewage; isolation source: Davis station wastewater (DW) | place: Antarctica: Davis Station | collected 2010-03-01
GCGAGGACAGAGTGCACTCTGATACCAAAGGGTGCCACTTCAAAGCGCAACGAATCAGTAATGCCCTCGACAGCATATTTACTGGCATTGTAATGCGACAATAAAGGCAAGCCCATCTTCCCGAGGAAGGAGGAAATATTAATGATCACACCACTTTGCGCTTGACGCATATGTGGCAGCACTGCTCTGGTCATCTTAATCAAGCCAATGACATTCACATCAAACTGCTGGAATATTTCCTCATCCGTGCCTTCTTCCAGCGTCGCAAGAAGTCCGAAACCGGCATTATTCACCAAAACGTCGATCTTCCCTTCCTTGGCCATGACATGTTCGACGGCCTTTTGAATGGACGCTGTATCTTGCACATCAAGGGTCACAGTATTCACTTTAACGCCGCGCTTTTCTGCCTCATCCAGCAATTCTTGGCTGGCATTTCTCACGCCGGCATATACGCTATAACCGTGTTCAGCTAACAGAAGCGCGGTTTCTTTGCCCATACCGGACGTCGCACCAGTGATCAAAACGGTCTTATTCATGATGGGATCCTGTTTAAGTCTATAGATAGATGCTGATTCTCTAAGGCGACTCATCAGCATAATGATGTTCACTATTCTCCAGCGCTGTTGCGTGGAATATTGGCGATTATCAGGGTAATTAACCAAGATTCGTCTAATCAAGCCCCATAATTTGCAGGTTAATGTCTCTGCGAGCTCACCTCACTCAAGCAGCGTCTTTAGTGCAGAAAAAACGATTTGCCTACAGCATAGAGCACCAACATTTTAAAGTTGATCGGCTTGTAATCCCCACGCGGGGTGGTCATTTATTCAGGCTTACGCGCCAGCAAAGTTGCAAATTGCATCTGCATACCGTTGTGCATCATGCCAAGATCCTCGTTGTATTTAACCAACTCCCAGCCTATATAAGCCGCACTGAGCTGGCCTTGGTCAAAGGTAAATGGGAAGCGCGCTGCGCACGGATGTGCAGCGGTACTCATAGCACACACAATCAGATTGTAACCACCGGCTAGCGTGCTGAGCTGCATATCAGCGATCACCTCAGCCACCCGCGTAGGTTCAAGGAACATCAAGGTGACAGTGCAAGCAATAAAGCCATAAGAACCATCTAAAGCCGCAGCATTAATATCGTAGACGCGCGCCTGCAGATTGCTGATACCTTCCTGCTCGACAATGCTTTGCAGTGCGCCGATCGCGCTGGGATTGTTATCCACTGCCGTCACTTGAAAACCAAGCTGGCTTAAAAATAAGGCATTACGGCCATTCGAGCAGCCCATATCTAAAGTGGCGCACGGCTGAATAAGCTCACTGGCGAGCACCACTTCACTGTGTGCAGCAGTTAAACCATAGCGGCGATGTAGGTCGGTCATATTGGCTCCTGATGTGCAAACTGTTTTCAATTGCTCAGCGATTATCCTAGTGAATCAGTAGGACATTCACCTTGTCAGCCATCAAGAAACATTAATCTTTAACTCGAGCAAAACCATGTTATTCCACCGTGTTCGCTACCCAGTCTATATGGCGAGCATCATGCAAGAACGGTTTGTGTAGAAGCGTTTTGCGCTTGATTTTAAAAAGCAACATTCGCAATAACCGCTGCCTAACCGCGCGCATCCTGTCACTCAGTAATACCAACCCGACACCCACACGCTCGATCTCAGAAATTGGTTCGATAAAGCCAGACGCACTCTTGTGGGTGATCGACTGATGCCGAGCACCCATCCCAGAATTTGCCGATTAATTATCAGCAGGCGTTAAGCACATAAACTTCGCCTGCCCACCTTCAATCGCACCCGCGGGTAAGTTGGCGTTACTGGTACAAACATCACCGTCGGGAGTAAATATAAAGTCACGTAAGAACGTCACGCGAGTTGGGCTTGGGTAAGCCTTAAAGGTTTCGCTGACGGGATCAAAGCGCAAAATACGGTCTGACATATTCGCCGCAATCCAAACGTGCTGAGTGTTCGGTTCTACCGCTACAGCATAAGGTGTTTCATATTCGCCTTCGGCCAGAACCGGCAGTTTATAACTCTTCACAAAGGTCTCGGTTTTGGAGTCAAACTTCATCAGCATGCCGCTTTCAAAAGATGGAATCCACAGGGTGCCATCCTTAGCAAAACGTAAACGTCTGGGTGCAGGATAAGGCGTCTCAAACTCAGTGACTTCAAGGGTGACCGGATCAACTTTACCAATCCGACCGGCATACAGCTTGGAGTACCAGATCATGCCGTCGATTGGACTGACATCAATGCCATACGGCAGATTGAGAACATCGCGACCTTCACCGGTGACTTTGTGGTGTGACAAGCTCACGTGCATGTCTTTTTTACCAAACCACGAAGCAACTTTAAGGATGCTCGGCAGCATCGCATCCGACGTCCAACGCCAGATTCCATTCGATGGCAGGTCGATGATTTTAAACTCATTGGCAGCTGGGTCTAAGCGACCAATCTGATTGGATAACGCGAGGGTAAACCACAGAATACCTTTGTCATCGAAGCGCAACGTGTGCGGATACACGGTATCACCGCCCAGTTCGACAAACTCGGTTTCACGAGTTTTCGGATCGAAAATACCGATTTCAGAGGCCAATGAGTTGGTGGTGTACAGCTTGCCGTTTGGGCCTTCAACAATCGAGTGCGGACCATGGTGCGCAGCGAAAGTACCCAGTGGCGCTACCGCACCAGCAAACATACCGCCTAGAGGCAGATCATTGGGCGGCCACTGCACGCTTTCAATAGCGTTAGTGTCGCGGTTTAGAATCCAGATATTGTCGCCACTCATATCTACGCCATAAATCAGGCCATCTTCTAAGCTGATTTCAATATCGTGGACATAGTTGATCGGACCACCAAACGCCCATTCGCGCATCACCGAACCGGGTAGATCATCGTGCATTTCTAAGGTGCGAACTGCGGTGACAGGCTCACCGTTAAAGTTTTCAGCCAGCGTTTTAGCAAAATCTTTTTCATTCTGCCAAGTGATCAACGCGCCATAACCTTGCATACGCTCCAGCGTCTGCAGCCATTGCTCTTCAGTTTTTTCAACACGCGTTGTGGCGTTACCAATCTGGTGACAGAAGTGACACTGGCTGATGAAATCTTGTTTAGTGTCTGCGTCTTTCCAGTCCACCGAGGCGGCGTGGGCACTGGCGGTCAGGCGCTCAGAAATCATTTTAGGATCAGTGAGCGTCTCTAATGCCAGCGAAATATCGGCACGAGCGCCCGGCTCGATCTCTAACAAGGTATCGGCATAGGCAGCACCTGCGCGCGCGCGCAATGTCAGCGGCGGCTCGAGTGCATCTTGCTTCAGCTGCCAAACACCGTTCTCGGCGGTATAGGTGGTAACAGAAACACCACGGCTGTCGGTCACAGTGACCATTGCACCACCGACAACAACTTTATTGTCGAGTTGTTGCTCTGCGAGTACGACTTCGCCAGAAAGGTCGACCGCCGCGGCCAATGCGTGACTGGTCATTAAAGTCAGCACGGCAGGCAGCAGAAAGCGCTGAGTAATATTTCTTATCATTATGGTGTCCTTCAATACAGACTGCATTATTGGATGATAGCAACTCGATCATCTGCTACTTTCCCTATGACAACACGGCTTTAAATGTCATAAACTTGATAATTCACGCCAAACCGAGCGATATAATAACAATGACTCAGTTTTCTCGTGCTTCATCCCTTGCGCGCTTTGATGAATTCTCCAAGCACAACGGTCTCGACTATCGACACATGCTCGATGCCGTCGGTTTGCCACACAATATTCTCGAGCAGGCAGAAAGCCTGATCTCTTATCAAGCCATTGAGCAGCTTCTGGAGCTGTGCGCCAAGCAGTCCGGCAACCCATTATTCGGGCTGGAATACGGCCTATTTCAAGGCGTAGATATTTTTGGTCCTCTGCTGTATTTACTGAAAAACGCACAAACCATTGGCGATTCATTAGTGGAGCTAGCGAACTACTATCACCTGCATTCCAGTGGCGCCTTGGTGACTGTTGAACAGCATGATTCATTAGTGATTTTAAGCTACAAACCCGCCCTCGATAATGACAATCCAAGCCGCCAAACCATTGAACTGGCCATCGGTGTGGGCAAGCAATTACTGCAAGCTTTACTCGGTAAAAGTTGGCAGCCGCAGGCCATCTATTTACAACATGCACCCGGTACCGATAGCCGCGCTTACCGCCGTTTACTCGGACTGACGCCACAATTTAATAGCGAAACCAATGGCTGTGTGTTTGCGGCTGCCACGCTAAAAATACCGCTCAGCCAATCCGACCCAGTACTGCATCAACTGATGCGCCAGCATATGGATAAGCTGGATAAAATGCCGATGAAAGAGCTGCCCAACCATGTGCAACATTTAATCAGCAGTTTGTTGCCCAATGGCCGCGTCACAGTCGAGCAGATTGCCGATTGTATGATGCTCAGTCAGCGCACGTTGCAACGCTGCTTGGCTGATGAAGGCACCTCTTTTAAACAACTACTAGAAACCACTCGCAAGACGATGGCCACACGTTATTTGCGCGATTCAGATATCAGTCTGACGCAGTTATCCGGCATGCTCGGCTATGCAGATTTGGTGGCATTCTCGCGCGCGTTTCAGCGCTGGTATGGTAAAAGTCCGAGGCAATGGCGCACAGATGAAGGCGTTACAGCCCCTGCGCGGCGCGTGGTGGCCAAGCGCAAAATACCAAGCTGGCTTAAAGATTAGCTATAAAACTAAGGCTTCAGTAAACCGTGCTTACGCATTGAGCGTTTAATCAGTTTAAGCATACTAAAATAAAAAATGGCAGGCAGATAACGCGCCGCCCAGGCGGTCATTTTACCATTCAATCCTGGAATAATTTGCCAGCGTCCAGCATCTAATCCAGCGACAATCTGATCGCAAGCCGTATCAGACTCAAGCGACCCAGCCAGTGCTTTTAAGTCCATGGCAACAGGATTCGCACCTTTGCGTTCTTCAAAGACCATCGGCGTATTCACCTCTGGTGGACAGACGCAGCTGATATGAATACCCAGTGGTTCATACTCATAGCGCAGCGTGGTGGCCAAACCGATCACACCAAATTTGGATGCACCGTAAGCGCTGTAAGCATAGTTACTGGTAATCCCCGCCAGCGAGGCCACCAAGGCTAAACGGCTGCCTGCTTGCATGGTTGGCAACACGGCGGCAGCGAAGTTATGACTGCCGTTTAGGTTGATATTGATAACACGCTGAAAATCACCGGGTTGCATCTCGGCAAAGGTCTTATTTAGAACAACTCCCGCCGAGTTAATCGCCAGATCAGGCGCACCAAAATGCACAACAGCATTCTGTACAGCCGTTAGCAGCAGATCAAAGTTAGTGATATCGGCTAGATGAAACTGCCAGTCAGAAACGCCTTCTCTTGCGGCGACATCTAACAAATTATGACTGGCGGGCGACACAGTTAAATCTAGAACTGAAACAGTACAGCCACGCTTTAGGTATCTCAGCGCCATGCTCAAACCTAAGCCGCTGCCCGCACCGGTAATCATTACGTGGTTCTTCTTTTGCATTGCTGAGTTCCCCAGGGATGTTGTATTTATAGGGACTTATAATAGGCAAGACAAAAAGACATAACTTGATAAAGGGCGCCAAGTGCTTAATGAAGAGCGACAGTAGGGTTGGTGCTGCGCATTAATCGTTTTATGACGTTTCCCAAGCGGCTTATCACATCCAACATTCACTTCAATTTGCACCGATGCGCTTAGTCAGGTGTTAGTAATATGTTGCAATACTTCCTTACAACAAAAACCGCACACCACGCTGATGCGGCCAAAAAGTAATCGAACGAACCGAGCGCTAAATCTGCACTCTTGTAACGAATAGGCTGATCAGCAGCCACCTTAAAGTTGGTGGTTATCGAGAAAACCAACCTTGGCTTTTGTGCAGAGTTACCAGAATTGAGAGCAGAAAAATGGCGCCTATTATCCCATATACCCGCGTAAACTCTTATCAATCGCCAGAGCCCATATCCCAGCGTATGATCTATTAGCTGACTTACGATACTTAAGGTGCTGCCATATCACTTGCCACTCCAATGAGTTTTTTCGTAGTCGCTTTGCTCTTCACGGCTTAATGGTTGGGATGAACAGCCACTGCGTACAAAAAAATCTTCTTTGCCGTCATTTTGAGTGAATACCGGCTTGCTACATTTAGAGACTTTAATACGGCAAATCTGTGTCCCTTCAATTACTGGGAAGCTGATTTTAATATGCGAGATCAGACCAGCACCAATATATTTCTTTATGATTTCAATCAAGTGCAACTCGAAGCCGTCGATATTTGATTTCGACAGAGTAGAAATATCATCGTCCAACCCCAACATATTCTGGTTATCGTCAACCCCAATAAACAAATTACCACCATCACTATTCATAAATGCAGCAATGGTTTTGGCGATGACGTATTCGAGCTTTTTATTGACCTCCTTACTACGTAAGTCATAACGCAGAGTCGATTTAAACTCAACACTATCGCTTTCACCTGCCAAAACCAGCTCTTGAATCTCTTCGTTGGCAGGCTCTTTGTGGCTGAGCTCGATGCGGGATTTCAACTCCGCATAAATCCTTTTGGCACGTGCATTTAGAAAAACTTCGTAATCATTGCTCTCGATTCCAAAACCTTCCAAATCAATAAAATGAGTTTGCAGGGCCTTGTTGATCTGACTGTTCTCGTCTTGAAAGTCGGCAATATAAATTGAAGGTGCTTTTGCACCGATTTTGCGTTTGTTGAGATGATCACTAACAAAGGTAATATTGATCAGGCTGTTGCTGTTGAGCACTGTTTTGTTTTTTAAATAAGCTTTTGGAAAGAAGTGATGATAGTTCTTGCTGCTGGCGACTTTGAGCCAAGAGTTATCGAGTATCACCTTACCATTGTCCTGAAAGTCTTTCGGTTCCTGGTAGGCGAGTAGACACAAGATCGCCTTGCAATAGCTATTACCAGCACTAAAGTTAGTGTCAATAAGTGATTGAGGCGATTCTAGATCGACTTTGATATCACTGTAATCAGGCCGCTTTCCAACAGATATTTGGTCAATGCGCTTGATATCCTGAGCCAGCTTTGACTCGGTTGAGCTGGAGTAGCGAAATGATAACGACATTCTCCAGAAAAACTCTTCTAAATATTTGCGCTGATCGGCATTGGGCTTGCCTTTATTCTGGTAGAAAAAATAGGCGAACGGTACTAAAAGTGAATCATAAGGAAGTAACTGCGAAACGGGTATACGAAAAGTAGTACGAAAATAATCAACACTGTCCTTCAGTGCTGAAATCACACCATCCCAACTATCAATAACGGCTTGCTTATCCAGTGACAAAATCGTTTTACGCTTGCACTCGTTTGTTCGACTCAGCAACAAACCTAATAAACTAAGCATTACGCTACTAGACACACCCTCATACTTGACTTCTCGCAACTCTTTGATGAAGTCATCCCATTTCACTTGCATGTCGAATTTTTGCAGCTCATCGTAGGTCTTGGCCGACATGATCTCAAACAAAGTTAGGGTTTGACCGCCAGTGTTGATTCGAGTGAACACCTCAATGGCGGAGTCGATATCTTCCTTTCTTAACACCACTGTAGAGAATTCATAGGTTTTGAAAGCTGTTGAATAGGCATCGATTGTTTCCAACTCTGCTTCGGTGAATCGAGCTGATAACTCCTTGGCTTTGCTGTAGCTAAAGTTAAGGATGTCGCACAAGGAAATATGCTTATCGCTTACCGGTTCCTCAGTGATAACCTGCTCATCATTATCATTGATATCTACATCTAGATTGACAACGATATTGCCGTAGTCCGTAATTTTCTTCTCCCCAACTTTCTGGATATGCGCACCTAGGTAAGCGGCAAAAAGTGAGGTAATACGCTGCTGACCATCAAGTACATACTGGACTTTGACACCATCCGGAGTGTCTGGAATATCTAGATTACCAACGTTTTTGATATCATTAATACGCTCATCAGTCTGCCACAAAATAAAGGTCCCAATGGGATAACCCTTTAGGATGCTATCGAGTAACTTAGCTGTTTTGTCGATGGTCCAGACAAAGTCGCGCTGGAATTTCGGAATTTTAATAATGCCTTTTTGGATTTCGCTGATCAGGTCTGCGTACTTCTTGGAATCAGGTTTAGGTTGTTCAAGACTCATTTTTCGTTCTCTTTATGCCGCCTGATGGGGGCATTTTACAGTAATGTTAAGGTCTGCAAATATTCAAACCTGCCATCTAAGATCTAAATAATTTCAAGCGGCATACAGATTTTGTCAAACGGATTAGCCTTGAGCAGTTTGATATCTTCGGTACATTCATACGCATATTTGTCTAGCATGGTATCGAGCATCTTGCGCGCAGGAATAGCGACCGATCAAAGGCAACGTAATTTTTCCTATATCGATGGCTATGGTCAGTAAGATGCGCTATTCCCGTCTGGCAATGCCCTCAATAGTGCGGCTGATGACGGCAAGGCGTTCTAAAGAATGTAGTTCACTCTCTTGCTCTTGCCTCGCGCAGTTACAAGTTAACCTTTACATAGATGCAGCAATCGGTAAAGTTGACATCTTAACTGATGGGTTTATTTATATCTCAACCTACCTGTTCTAGAGCAGACGTGATGAACTTAGTACACGTATGCCTCCGTTAGATTTTTTATTTAGAACCCTATGCTAAAAAATCAGGACAACAGAGGTAGGGGGTAAGAATACAACCCCACTAGACTCTATGAAAGCTACTTAAGAAGCATCATTTATCTCTGCTGCAAATATAACTTTGCCATTACCTTGCACTACGCGCTCTATTTGAAGGGTTTTATATCAAACAGAGCAGAAACTGTGTACTCACCGACAGATAAAGCCAATGGTGACCACAACGTATTAATTTTAAGGGATCTCAAGAGTATGCACCTTCATACAAGAATAAGAGTGCATCCTATGTAAGTCTTTTATTGATTTAGCAGGATACGTCGACTTGCATTTTATCGTACTAGTGGGTTCTGCCGAGTCTTTGAGCAGTTCACTATTTGACACAAAACAAATCTGAAAAAAATGCCAGAGCATAATTAAACTATCCAGTTTGAATTTTCAAAAAAACCATCAACCAGCACTCCAAAAAAAGCACTTGATCCCATGCAATTAATACAAATCAAGGCACGCCGTATACATTCGATTTAGTCTTCTTGGAGCTTTATCCACTCGAGGATTTCACGTGAGCACTCCTACTGCAGATACAGAATTCCGTTATACTCCCTATTCATTTGACGCGCGCGCGATTGCGCACCGCTTTCGTCATTCGGCCATTTTTGGTGCGCTGGATGCACTTCAACCGGGCGAGGCGATGCGTTTCACCAATGACCACGACCCAATACCCTTGCTGAATCAAATGCGCGAACGCTATGGCGAGCGGGTGAAGATCATTTACCAGCAGCGTGAGATGGGCGCGATTATGATTGATTTTGTTGTAGTGGCGTAGTTGTTGGTGTCGGCCAATACATAGGTTTTATTTGAAGCGCTTAAGTTGCTTGCTGAGCTTTGTCGCGGGCGTGACCCGCTCGTACAAGAGCAAGCGCGCATGCGTTGCAAATGTTTGATTAACGTTTCTAGCACTCAATAAAAAACGCCCGAGGCAATCAATGCTTCGGGCGTTTTGGGTTTCAGCGTGTCTAAATCTAGCGCTCGAGAAAATCGCTAGAGATCCTCTGCATGTGAGGGGCTGACCTCAAACTCGCCAACCAACACAGTTTGCCTTTGCTGCTCTAGGCGCAGAATCACCGATTGTTGCTTGGCCGCAGGCTTACCGAAATCAGTAATTAAGGCTAAGCGTAACGTCACGCTGCCTGAAATCAGTTGTTGCTGGCTGCCGTAGTAATTGGCTTCAACTGTGTACTTGCCGGGTAGCGCCTGCTTGAGCATAAACTCTTCTGGGCCATAGCCTGCGGTCAAGTCGTTCGACATGCGCCCACCCTGATAGGTCAAGCGGTTACCGTAGAAAGCACGCTCGCCGTTCGGGTCGGTCACCCAAAGATCCATATCGGTGTTGTCGGCATCCCAATTGAGCACAACCCGCAGATCAACTGGCAGATTGCGCAGCAGACGCTGGTCAAAACGTGAGGTGTTGATCTTGTTTGGGTTAGCGGCGATTAAGGCATTCAACTCCGTCAGAGCAATCAAGCCGACTTCGGCAAAGCGTTCGTGCCATTCGCCCTTGGCAACTTCGTAGAGTGCATCGGCGGCTTTCTGCAATTGGCCAATGTCCGCATAGGCCAGACCGAGGTCGCGGAACGACTGCGGTTCGAACGGCGCAAGATCACGCACTTGCTCAAACACGGGGACGGCGAGCGCAGGCTTACCCGCTTGCAATAATCGATAGCCAAGAATGCGCAGGATGGCTCGATTCTCCAGATCCATCTCGGCAAGATTGGATAGCACACGCAAGCCCAGCTCAACCTGTTTGCGCTCAATCAACAGATCAGCGGCATCAAGATAGTACGCACTACTGTTGATCCAGTCGGCGCGCTGATCAAGATAGATCGCATAGAGATCAGCATCGCTCGCACCTTGCAAGCGAGCCAGATAAGGCGCATCGGCGGTCCACTTCTTCAATCCAATTTTGATCTCTGTCGTTGCCTTGCCAGGAGCACGCTTCTCGTTTTGGTTGGTACTGGCTACTTCTACGTCCATCACGTTTTCAGCTTCTTCCATCAGCATGACATCCTCTGATGGTGCTGCGTAGCCTGCAGTTGGAGCACGCTGTGAATCAACTTCGAGAGCACCTTTGCGTTTCTTTGGCGCAGGCTCTTTTGGAGTTTTGGGAAAGTCGCGCTGCCACCAATCAATTTTACTCTGATACTGAATGGCTATTTGTTCGATACGGTTATGCAACTGATCGCGCTCATCACGCGCTTTAGCGGAGATCAGTTCGTCATAGCGCGCGCGTAGAGCAGCAGGTGGAACAATCTCGTAATTAACATAATCGCTGACCTCATCGAGAACGATCAACGAGGTCTCAGCGGTCAGCAGATTAAAAGCCTGACCTAAACGGCGAATCTCAGCGTGATTGCGCTCGCGCTCGGTGCTGAGACGATCAATTTTCATCCGCGCCCATTGACGAACAGCCAGAGGAATTTCATCAGCGTTGGCCGGCACGTCTGAAGCAATAAAAACCGGCACGCTAAGAACGTGCTTTCTACCATCGGGTTCTTGTAAGTGCACATCCAGCCGTGCCGGTAATTCACCACGGAATTTGCCCACAATGCGCAAACGCCCACGGGCCAGTGCCTGTTCATCGATCAGCAGCTCACCATTACCCGCGGCGCTGATCGAGCTGGCGGTTGTGTGCCGCTGGAGCAGTGCATCGATTGCCAGCTGACTATCACCCACCAGATCAATCAGCACGCCTGAACCCGCAATGGCAGGATTGCCAGCATACTGGCGCAGCAGGCCACGATTCGCTGAAGCAGAAGACACGACCGGATACATACGCAGATCAGGATTAGCAACGGCAGCGGTAGTCAAACTCGCCCCGTAGTTGGCGAGCCCGTCGCTAAACAACAAGACTTCTTTGATCCCAGCATCGACCTGCCAAGAAGTCAGATCAGTTGCACCATCGTAAACGGTGTCCTGCAAAGCGCGTTTAAGCGCACTCCAGTCACCCTTTACAATCGAGAATACTTGCGCTGTTTCTGCAACATCTCTCACCTGAACCAAGCTGACTTGGCCGTTTCCCAACGCCATAAAATAAGCATCGAGCAGAGCAAACTCAGCGGCATGGTCACGCAGTCGCCCAGACATCGAGCTGTCCCACACAATCGCTACCTTTGAGGGAATTTTACGTGCCGATTGGCGCACTTTGATCGGCGCATCAACTTGAACATAACTCTCGCCCTGCCAGGTTTGTACGCTCGCTGCGGTCATCTCAGGTTTCGCACTGCCATCGGGTATCGCAATTTCGAGCCAGCCCCGCGCACTAAAATCCTCACGTTTAATATTACCGCGGTACCAGGTTCCGGCTGAGCTCAGCGTCAGCGTCGTGTCGCCGGGTAAAACAGCGGTTGGCGTACCAGCAGGTGAAGCGACCAGCACTTCAAGGGAGAACTGCGGCAGCGATTGTGCATGCGCTAGAGCAAGTCGATAGCGATAATGGCCTTTCGAAACGGTAAGCGGTTCGCTGTAATGTAAGACCACGCGACGTGTGCCTTTGGCCGGCAGCGGATAAACTCGCAGACGAAAATTCTCGCCACGGGTTGTTTCCAGCAAGGCCGGATCAACGCGACGGCGGATCACTTCTTCAAAAACCTCCTTGCCTTTGGCTTTCTCAATTGGCACGGCAGCGCGCAACTCACCATTGATATCTAGGGCAAAACCGTCGATCTCCTGCCCGGCCAATAACGGAAACTGCAGCTCACCTTCAAGCTCGCTATTATTCGGATTGAAGAAAACCATCTCAACACGCGTACGCGCCAAACCACCCATAATTTCGCTGCGCATACCCAGCGACTTAAGCTCAATCATCTTGTCGGCTTTGCCCACTTCTACGCGAATGGAGGGTGGCAATATCTGTGGTTCAATAGTAATGATCTGCGCCTGCACGGCACTTGATAGCAAAATAGAAAAAACCAAAAACCGAGCTAGCTGTATTAATTTCATATGAGTCGTACCAGCAAGAGAGTGATATAGCCTTATACGAAGAGGGGCTCTAGTCAAGTGATCTCGCCAGCGCTCTCAGTTTTCCCGCTCAGCGCGTTGCACAAGCCTGTTCCAACGCAATTAATACAAATCAAGCCATACAGAATGCATTCGATTTAGTCTTCTGCAAGGTTTATCCACTGGAGGATTTCACATGAGCATTCCTACTAACGAACTTAATTACACTTACTATCCATTTGACGCGCGCACCGATTTCGCCATTCGGCGATCTTTGGCGCGCTGGATGCTCTTAATCCAGGTGAGGCGATGCGCTTTGTTAATGATCATGATCC
>RCMZ01000800.1_pt1 | contig 12973 bp, 8 predicted proteins | sample 2041141 | NCBI WGS metagenome assembly RCMZ01 (sample SAMN09708263, study PRJNA481090) | Wastewater metagenome, whole genome shotgun sequencing project. | biome: sewage; isolation source: Davis station wastewater (DW) | place: Antarctica: Davis Station | collected 2010-03-01
GGCGCAGCAGCTTCTTCTTCGGATCCTTGCGGCCGACCTCGATGAACTGGAAGTCGTTATTCAGACGTTCAGTCATTTCAAAACCTCTTTGCGGCAGTCACGAGCCCTAGGCTTCACGCTGCAGGACAATCACGGTTAGCAGGCCAAACCGACGCCACGCTGGGCGTCGGCTTGGCCGCTGGCAGCGGCTTTATTGCGGGTTAGCGCGGGTACTGGAGAGCAACGACCCAAGGCTTGCGGCCTTCGGTTTAACCAGCCAAAACTTGCGCAGGTAATCGTCTAGGTTATCCAGCAAATTACGCCCCCACTCGCTGGCAGTCTCAGCCACGTACTCAGAGAGCACACGTTGCAGATGGCTGCGGTAGGCTTCCATGGCCTCGCTGTTAATCCGCTGAATTTCCACCAGTTCGTGGTTCACGCGGTCAACAAAGGTGTTGTCCAGATCCAGCACGTAGGCGAAACCGCCGGTCATGCCTGAGCCGAAGTTGTAGCCGGTCTTGCCCAAGACGCAGACGAAACCGCCAGTCATGTACTCACAACAATGGTCGCCAGTGCCCTCTACTACGGTATGGGCACCCGAGTTACGCACGGCGAAACGCTCGCCGGCCGTACCGGCAACAAACAAGCGACCACCGGTAGCACCGTACAAGCAGGTGTTGCCGATGATGGCGCTGTCCTGGGTTTTAAACGGGCTGCCGGCTGGTGGCACGATCACCAGCTTGCCGCCAGTCATGCCCTTGCCGACGTAGTCGTTGGCATCGCCTTCGAGGTACATGTTCAGACCGCCAGCGTTCCACACCCCAAAGCTCTGACCTGCCGAGCCCTTGAAGCGGAAGGTGACCGGCGCCTTAGCCATACCTTGGTTGCCGTGAGCACGGGCAATTTCACCGGAAATCCGTGCGCCGATGGAACGGTCACAGTTGCAAATATTCAGCTCAAACTCAGCACCGCTCTTGGCGGCGATGGCGGCACTGGCAAGCTCGACCATCGCCTCAGCCAGCAGGCCTTTGTCGAATGGTGGGTTGCGCTCAACCCCACAGAACTGCGGCTTATCGGCGGGGATATGCTCGCTACCCAACAACGGTGAAAGGTCCAGATGCTGCTGCTTAGCGGTTTCGCCCGGCAATATATCGAGCAAGTCGGTACGCCCAATCAGCTCTTCAAGGCTACGCACGCCCAGCTTGGCCAGCCACTCGCGCGTTTCTTCGGCGACGAAGGTGAAGAAGTTCATCACCATTTCAACGGTGCCGATGAAGTGATCCTTGCGCAGTTTTTCGTTCTGCGTGGCCACCCCGGTAGCGCAGTTGTTCAAGTGGCAAATACGCAGGAACTTGCAGCCCAGGGCGATCATCGGCGCCGTACCAAAGCCGAAGCTCTCAGCGCCGAGGATGGCCGCTTTGACCACGTCCAGGCCGGTTTTTAAGCCGCCGTCAGTCTGCACCCGCACTTTGCCGCGCAGGTCGTTGCCACGCAGGGTTTGATGGGTTTCGGCCAGACCAAGCTCCCACGGCGCACCGGCATACTTGATTGAACTGAGCGGCGAAGCACCGGTACCACCGTCGTAACCGGAGATGGTGATCAGGTCGGCATAAGCCTTGGCCACACCAGCGGCGATGGTGCCAACGCCGGCTTCCGCCACCAACTTGACCGAGACCAGCGCCTTGGGATTGACCTGCTTAAGGTCAAAAATCAGCTGCGACAAATCTTCAATTGAATAGATATCGTGATGCGGTGGCGGCGAAATCAGGGTCACACCCGGCACCGCATAACGCAAGCGCGCGATCAGGCTATTAACCTTGCCGCCCGGCAGCTGGCCGCCCTCACCGGGCTTAGCGCCCTGAGCAACCTTAATCTGCAGCACTTCGGCGTTGACCAAGTATTCCGGCGTAACACCGAAGCGGCCAGTCGCGACCTGCTTGATCTTCGAGCCTTTAATGGTGCCGTAACGCGCCGGGTCTTCACCGCCCTCACCGGAGTTGGAGCGTGCGCCCAAGCGGTTCATCGCTTCAGCGATGGCTTCGTGGGCTTCTGGCGACAGTGCCCCCAGCGAGATACCCGCAGAGTCGAAGCGCTTAAGAATCGCCTCCAACGGCTCAACCTGATCCAGGGACAGAGGCTGCTCGGCCAACTTAACCTGCAGCAAGTCGCGAATCATCGAGACCGGGCGAGTGTCGACCAGCGTGGTGTATTGCTTAAACGTCTCGTAGCTGCCTTGCTGCACAGCGGCCTGCAGGGTGTTGACCACATCCGGGTTGTACGCGTGGTACTCACCACCGTGAACAAACTTGAGCAAACCACCCTGCTGAATCGGCTTACGGTTGTTCCACGCCTCGGCCGCCAACAGCTTCTGCTCGGCCTCGATGTCGACAAACCGTGCACCTTTGATCCGACTGGCCACGCCACGAAAGCTCAGCGCGACCACTTCGTCAGCCAAGCCTACCGCTTCAAACAACTGAGCACCGCGATACGAGGCAATGGTGGAGATGCCCATCTTCGACAGAATTTTCAGCAAGCCCTTGGAAATGCCTTTGCGGTAGTGCTTGAACACTTCATCCAGATCACCCAGCACTTCACCGGTGCGGATCAGGTCGGCCAGCACTTCGTAGGCCAGGAACGGATACACCGCAGAGGCGCCAAAACCCACCAGCACGGCAAAGTGATGTGGATCGCGGGCGGTAGCGGTTTCAACCAAGATATTACAGTCGCAGCGTAGGCCTGTTTCGGTCAGACGGTGGTGCACAGCACCGGTCACCAGCGACGCATGGGCCGGCAATTTGCCCGGCGCGATATGCCGATCCGTCAGCACCAACAAGGACTTGCCGGCACGCACAGCGGCTTCGGCTTGATCAGCCATGCTGCGCACAGCCGCCTCTAAGCCAAGGGTTTCGTCATAGTTCATGTCGATGACATGACGCTCGAAGCCAGGCTCCGCGAGGTTCATCAACGCCCGCCACTTGGCCGGCGAAATCACTGGTGAGGTAAGAATCACGCGACTGGCGTGGGCCGGCGACTCTTCAAAAATATTACGCTCGGCACCCAAGCAGATTTCCAACGACATCACGATCGCTTCACGCAGCGGATCGATCGGTGGGTTAGTCACTTGGGCAAATTGCTGGCGGAAGTAGTCAAACGTCGAACGCACGCGCTGCGACAACACGGCCATCGGCGTGTCATCACCCATCGAACCAACTGCTTCTTGACCCTGCTCAGCCAACGGCCGTAGCACTTGGTCACGCTCTTCGAAGGTGACCTGGAACATCTTCATGAAGTGTTTGAGTTGGTCGCTGTCGTAGCTGGCCACACCCTGATCATCATCCAGCGAAGCCTGAATGCGTAAGGCACCCTGGCGCAGCCACTGCTTGTATGGGTGGCGCGACTTCAGACGGTTATCGATGTCATCGGTACTGAGCACCTGGCCGGTTTCGGTATCCACCGCGAGAATCTGCCCAGGGCCTACCCGGCCCTTGGCCAATACGTCTTGCGGCTGATAATTCCACACGCCAATTTCCGAGGCGATGGTGATGTAGCCATTCTTGGTGGTGACCCAGCGCGCCGGGCGCAAGCCATTCCGGTCCAGCAGGCACACTGCATAACGGCCATCGGTCAGCACCACGCCAGCCGGACCATCCCAAGGCTCCATGTGCATGGAGTTGTACTCATAGAACGCACGCAAATCGGCGTCCATGGTTTCGACGTTCTGCCACGCTGGCGGAATGATCATGCGTACGCCACGGAACAGGTCCATGCCGCCGGTGACCATCAGTTCAAGCATGTTGTCCATGCTCGATGAGTCGGAGCCTACGCGGTTGACCAGCGGGCCCAGGTCATCGAGGTCCGGCAGCTGATCATTGGCAAATTTGGCGCGCCGCGCCTGTGCCCAGTTGCGGTTGCCAGTGATGGTATTGATTTCACCGTTGTGCGCCAAGAAGCGGAACGGCTGTGCCAGCGGCCACTTGGGCAAGGTGTTGGTGGAGAAGCGTTGGTGGAATACACAGATCGCCGTTTGCAGACGCTGATCACCCAAGTCTGGGTAAAACTGCTGCAAATCGGCCGGCATCATCAAGCCCTTATAGATGATGGTCTTCGCCGAGAAGCTGCAGATGTAATGCTCGGTATCGGCAGCGTTGGTCACCGAAGAACGGCGCCGGGCGCGGAACAGCTTGATGGCAAAATCCTGATCGCTCAGACCTTCGCCACCAATAAACACTTGTTCGATCTGCGGCAGACGCTCCAGCGCCAGACGCCCCAATACACTGGTGTCGATCGGCACTTTACGCCAGCCAATCAACTGCAAGCCGGCGGCCAAAATCTCAGCATTCATGCTCTCGCGAGCAGCGCTTGCCTTGGTCTCATCCTGATTGAGAAACACCATGCCGACGGCATACTGCGCCGGCAACTCAACGGCAAAAGCCTGCTGCGCCATGGCACGTAGAAATGCGTCCGGCTTCTGCATCAGCAGGCCGCAGCCGTCACCTGTCTTACCGTCGGCGTTGATACCGCCACGGTGGGTCATACAGGTTAGGGCTTCAATAGCGGTCTGCAGCAGGTGGTGGCTTGCCTCGCCCTGCATATGGGCAATCAGGCCGAAGCCACAGTTATCCTTGAACTCATCAGGATGGTACAGACCTGCTTTCATAGACATTCTCACCAGAAAAACTTGTACTAAATCAAGCACTTACCTTGCGCGCAGGTCTATAGGCCAGCTTTGCACAGGCAAAAGGGAGCGTAGTGTACACGCCCACTTTAACCCTCACAAATCAGCACGACCTAAAAATGAAAGTTTATGTCGCTTTTATGGAAGGAAAGGTCGGCGCACCATGTTAGTGCGCCCTGACTCAGCAGTCGAACTACTTCATTTCCTGCTGCACGCTCGCAATGGTGCGCGGCCACGGCTTAGAGGCTTGCACCTTGGCAGGCAAGCCCTTGATCGCTGCCTGCGCTGCCGCGCGAGTAGCAAAGCTGCCGTAAGTCACCACATACAGCGGCTTACCCTGCAGAGACTTCTTAAAGTAGTGGTATTCGCTGCCGTTCTGACGGACAAATGCTTGGGCATTGGCTTCAACGCCGGTCCCCAGAACCTGTACTACATAGTTACTTGGCGCTTGAGCGGCATACCAGCCCGCCACAGCCGCGGGCTTCGCGACTGGCGTGGCTGCAACTGGCGCCTTAGCCACCGGCTTAGGTGCCACCGGCGGCTTTGCTGCAGGAACTACAACCGCTGCAACAGGTTTAGCCGGTACGGCAGCTGCTGGTACGGCAGGCACAGGCGCCAACGCTGGCTTGGCAGGAACCGTAGGCGCTACCACGACAGGAGCAGCTGTTACAGCCGACGGCATGGCTGGCATGGAGTCCAGTGCGCCACCCTCTTCGCTTTCCGCCAGACCTGCGGCCTGCGCCAACGGCTGACGAATAACCGGCTGCGCCTCACCCACCAAGGGCAACGGCAACGGCTGACTTGAGCCAGCAAAATCAATCTTAGGCCCCGCGGGCACGCTGCTTGATGCGGCTTCTGGCGTTGACGAATCAGCCGTAACAACCTCCTGCCCCAGCGGCAACTGCGAGCTTACCGGTGCCACTGGCAGATTTTCTACTCGCCCCTGCATCATCCAGGCAGCCGCAATACCCACAGCCACTACCAAGAGTGCAATTAGGTGTTTAACCGGTAATTTGAAGCCGAAAGACGAACGCTTTTCCGCACCGCGCTGCGCCAGCATTGCATCGATCAACGCCTCGCGCGCCACCAAGTTAATGGCGCCCGGCCAGCCACCAGAGGCCAGATGAATATCGGCGATCTGCTCAGGCGTAAACAACTCAATTCCCTGCCCTGCACCTTCTAAGCGCTGAGCCAGATACTCTTGAGTTTCGGCCTCGTCGTAAGGCTGCAACTCAATGGCATGAAAACACTCGGCGCCATCAGCAAACAGCTCAAGCCGAGCGATAAGACTGTGATCGGCAAACAAGAAAACATGCGCACGACCTTCCGCATTACCGGCAGCCAAAGCCAACATCGCTTCCAAGCCTGCATCATCTAACTGCTCGGCATCATCCACCAGCAGATACACTTCTTGGCCAGTTGCCGCTAGCTGAGCAATACGCGATAGCACTGCACGCACATCCGCCTGCGGCACATTCAGTCCCTGACTTAACAGCCGCAATACTCCGCCAGCCTCAACCGCACCGCGCGCCGAAACCACCACACTCTGTACTGCTTGCTTGTTGGTGCTTGCCACCAAGGCTTGACGCAGAAGAGTCTTGCCGCTGCCCTTGGGCCCGGTGACAGCTAACAAAAGCTGACTGTACCGCGCCAAATGATGTAACTGGCCCAGTACAGGCTTACGCTGTGCTGGGAAAAACTTAAAGCCCGGTACGCGCGCAGCAAACGGATCATGGCTGAGCTGGTAATGGCCGAGGAAGGCCTCATCTGCATGCAAACTGGTCATAGAGTTCTCATCAATCACTAAGCTGATTAACCAAGGCGCGATAATCTGCGCGCAAGGTGGCATCTAAAATCTCGCGAGCAAACTCGCTGGTTACTACGGCCGCGCCAAGCCCTTTCAACAGAACCAAACGCAAGCGACCATCGAGCACTTTTTTGTCTACGGCCATGTGCTCAAGAAAATCATCCGGGGTCATTTCTTCTGGCGGCACCACCGGCAAGCCTGCTTGCAGCAACAGCCGAATTCCACGGTCACGTTCAATGAGTGAAATCCAGCCTAGACGGCAAGACATTTCCAGCGCCATGACCGTGCCTGCCGAAACCGCCTCACCATGCAGCCACACGCCATAGCCCATATGGGTTTCTATCGCATGGCCAAAGGTGTGCCCAAGATTCAGAGTCGCCCGCACGCCAGACTCTCGCTCATCCTGCCCGACAACGTAGGCCTTAGCGGCACAAGAACGCGCTACTGCCTCAGCTAATAGCAGCGGATCAAGCGCTCGCAAGCCGACTATGTTTTGCTCTAACCAGCCGAGAAATGGCTCATCACAAATCAGGCCGTACTTGATGACCTCAGCCAAACCTGCCGAAAGCTCCCTAGCCGGCAAGGTTTGCAAACTGGAGATATCAATCACAACAGCCTTGGGCTGGTAGAACGCACCAACCATATTTTTACCCAGCGGGTGATTGATTCCAGTCTTGCCGCCGACCGAGGAATCCACTTGCGACAACAGAGTGGTAGGAACCTGAATGAAATCCACGCCGCGCTGATAGCAAGCGGCGGCAAATCCCGCCATATCACCGATAACTCCACCGCCCAGGGCAATAATCGTAGTGCGACGATCATGCCGCGCAGTTAGCAAGCCATCGAAAATCAGCTGCAGAGTTTCCCAAGTCTTGAATGCTTCACCATCGGGCAAAACCACCGAGGTGACGTCAAAATCCACCAAAGTCGTTAGTAGCTGCTGTAAGTACAGCGGAGCAACAGTTTCATTGGTAATAACCGCGACTTGTCTGCCGGCGATATGCGGCACGAACAGTGCTGTCTGAGCCAGAAGGCCAGCTCCGATGTAAATCGGATAGCTACGCTCGGCGAGTTGAACCTGAAGTGTTTGCATGAGGCCCCCACATAGAAGGGCACTAGAATAGCGCAGAATGGCCTGCGCTTTAACGGGGAGGAAGCGCCTCAAGGCGTTCAATGATCTCTAATACGACCATTCGCGGCGGTCGCTCATCAGTTTCAATCACCACATCGGCAATTTCACGATAAAGCGGGTCACGAATCGCCATTAACTCAGACAACACCCGAGCGGGGTCAGCTGTACGCAACAAGGGGCGATTGCGATCGCGGGAGGTTCGGTCAATTTGCTGCTCTACGGTTGCGTGCAGATAAACTACGCGCCCTCCAGCATGCAGGGCACTGCGATTTTCCGCCCGTAAAACTGCGCCGCCACCGGTAGCTAGAACCAAACCGTCAGCAGCACATAAATCGACTATCACCGCCTGTTCACGCTCTCGAAATCCTTGCTCGCCCTCTACATCAAAGATCCAGGGAATATCAGCACCCGTACGCTGCTCAATTTCCTTATCAGAATCTTTGAAGGGTAAGCGCAGCTCCTTGGCAAGCAAGCGCCCGATAGTGCTTTTGCCAGCACCCATCGGGCCAACCAGAATCAAGTTACCGGCCAAAATCAACGACCCACAGTAACGGCCTGACCACTCATGATTCGAGGCGTGAGGAATACCAAGAGCTCATTTTTTCGATCGGTTACCACATCACGCCGGAACATCCGCCCCAGGTAAGGCAGGTCACCAAGGAATGGCACCTTATCTACTGCCTTTGTTTGAGTATTAGAAAAAACGCCACCTATCACAATAGTCTCGCCATCAGCAACCAGCACCTTGGCGTTAACTTCATTCTTTTTGATTGGCGGAACGTTATTCAGGGCGTTAGCGAAGTCTGGCTCATCCTTGTTAATCTTAACTTCCATGATAATTCGATTATCTGGAGTTATTTGCGGAGTCACCTCAAGAGAGAGCGCAGCCTCCTTAAAAGAAGTGCTTGTTGCACCGCTTGAGCTAGCCTCTTGATATGGAATCTCTGTGCCTTTCAAAATTTTAGCTGTTTCTTTGTCGGAGGTAACAACCTTAGGCTGAGAAACCACTTCACCGTTACCTGTTTTTTCCATCGCTGAAAGCTCTAGATCTAAAATAGTGTTGTCGGTAATAAAACCAATACCAATAGACGAATTTGGTTTAGATACTCCAAGGTCAACATAGGTTCCTCGACCTGACGCGCCATTCATAGTGAAGTTGCCCACACCTGTTGTCACACCCTTCCAATTGACACCGAGCTCTTTGCTAAAATCAACAGATGCCTCAACAATGCGCGCCTCAATCATTACCTGCCTAACAGCAACATCGAGCTGAGCGACGATTCGACGCAACTCATCAAGGTTAGTTTGTGTTTGATAGGCAATAATACTGTTGGTTCGATCATCAACCGTTACAGAGCCACGATCATCAGCAGAGCTATCTGTACCTGTAGTACTGGTGACCGACTGGAAAAGCTTGGCAATGTCCGAAGCCTTAGCATAGTTAACTTGAATTAACTCTCTACGCAAAGGCTCGAGTGCCGCAATCTGCTTTTGCGACTCAAGCTCTTGACGTTCACGCGCAGCAATTTCGTCTGCAGGCGCGACCAATAGCACGTTACCAATTTTACGTTTATCTAGGCCCTTAGTTTTCAATACTAGATCCAGCGCCTGATCCCAAGGCACATTCTGCAAGCGCAAGGTGATATTGCCTTGAACAGTATCACTAGCAACCAGGTTGAGATCTGTAAAATCAGCAATTAACTGCAAGACTGAACGAACGTCAATATCTTGAAAGTTAAGCGAGAGCTTTTCACCCGTGTAGGCAAACTTCTCAGCCTTACGCTTATCTGCATCCTGCTGAGTTAATGGCTTAATACTGACAGTTAACTTGTTATCTGTCTGGTATGCCATATAGTCGTACAAGCCTGTTGGCTCAATAGTAATACTGGCCTTATCACCTTGACTAACAGCATTTACAAACTGCACTGGCGTGGCAAAGTCTTTCACATCCAAGCGCACTCGCAGCGACTCAGGCAACTGCGTCTTAGCAAAATCAAGTCGGATTTTTCCACCTTGATCCTGGATGTCTGGACTGACTGCAGCATCGGAAAGTTCGATAACCACATTACCCGCACCCTGCTCTCCGCGCTGAAAATCGATGCCCTTAATTGCTTTCCCTGCCGCAATGTAAGGCTTAACCACAGGCTTTGCCGCTGCAACCGGGCTAGCCGCAGCGCGCACAACGCCTTCACCAACTACCACGAACAGTGAGTTACCTTCGGCTCTGGCACTGTAAGGCGCCAACGTCGATAGATTGACAATAAGACGCGTGCGATCACCAGCTTCAACGATGGTTACACTACGTGCATTACCAACACCCAACTCTTTATTCTTTGCGCCCAGCTTATTGATAACACCTGGCAAATCCAAAGCAATACGCGCCGGCTGCTCTATCGTATAACCCCGCGGAACCGCTACAGGCTCATCAAAGGTCATCTTAAGTTCGACTTTATCGCCAGGTAGCGCAGCTACATCGAGAGACTGCAGATCGGCCGCAATAGATGCCTGCGACATCAGCGCAAGACACAGAGAAATTCCAAGAGGTGAAAGGCTGCTTTTCATTATTTGATTCCGTTTTGCCGACCGGTAATTTTTGTTCATAGTAACCCTCCCACTAAGAGCGCTCTCTGAGGGCCAAGCTACGCGGACGTTCAAGCCATCCACCCTCGCCATCTGGCACGATTTCAACCACATCGATTTTTGACTCAGTCACTAACACGATGCGTCCATGGTTACGCCCAAGGTAATCGCCCACTTTGACTCGGTAGACACCTCCAGCCCCCTGAACCAAACCGAAAACACCAGCGTTGTCCGAGAGCGTTCCTGCCATCTCGAACACTTCGATATTGAAACCCTCGAGAAACTGCTTAACCCTAGTTTCGTCTGGCTTAATATCTTTAGAGCCCTTCTGCTGGCTAGCAACATCTATTTTTACTGGCTTTTGGAAAGGACTGCGCATGCCACCAGCGTTGTAAGTAAAAGCTTCATACGGCTGAAATTTTGGTAGTGGCTCGATCGAACCCTTTGGACGAGCACGAACCTCGTCCATATAGGCCTGCAGGTCAACAAACTGATTGCCAGCATCACAACCTGCCAAACATGCCACAACGAAAATATTAGCTAGTAGTCGGGTGCTGATCATTTCTGCAACCCCTTGTCGTTGTATCGATAAGTTTTGGCCAGAACATTCATTCGCAGCCTAGACGAACTATCACCCTCGACAGGGACCATCTCGAAATCATGCAATGTCACGATACGCGGCAAACTTGCTACGCCACTGGCGAATGTCGCAAGATCTTCGTAACGACCCAACACGCTAATTTGAATTGGCAATTCGATATAAAACTGCTGAGTTACTTCCGGCAGCAATTTTATTTGCTCAAACTCTAAGCCGCTACCTAAACCCGTTCGGGTGATATCTTCAAGCAGCCCTGGCACTTCTGTATCGCTTGGAAGTTGCCGTAACAGAGCACCAAAAGAGGTTTCCATTTCCTTCATCTGGTCTTTATAGGCTTCTAGGTTGGCCGCCTGGAACGCCTTTGTGGAGAACTGCTGCTTGAGCGTTTCTTCTTCGGCATGGCGCTGATCAAGATCAGCCTCTAAGTCTTTTAAATGGAAGTTATAGCCAAGCGCTAAAACAACAATCAGTAGTAACAGGCAAGCAATTGCCTTTATCGCTGACGGCCAAGATCCAAGATTATTAAGATCCAAGTCAGCGAGATCAACCTTGCGCAGACCTTCAAGAGATTCGGCCAAACTCATTTTTTAGCCCCTTCTGCTTCAACTGCAGGCTGTGTTTGCTGCACCGTAAGCTGGAACACGTTTGCCTGCCCCCAATCGCCAGCGACCAAAGCCTTAACCTCAGTCAGGTTAGGTGCTTCCAACCAATCAGAGCCATCCAAATTACGCATCAAATTAGACACGCGATTGTTTGACTCTGCTGCGCCAACGATGGCGATACTCTTACCGGTCATTTTCAACCCAGTAAAATAAACACCATCAGGTAATGTGCGAACGAGCTGATCAAAGACTCGACCAATAATTGGTCGATTGCCTTGAAGATCTTGAATGATTTTCATTCGCTCCAACAGCTGTTGGCGGCGTGTTTTCAACTCACTGATTTCTTTGATCCGCGCGTCCAGCACAGCAATCTCTTTGCGCACATAATCATTACGGGCATTTTGTTGCTCAATAGCTCCGCTCAGATACTGATCGCCAAGGAATACTGCCCCTCCTGCTACGACTAGTACCCCAGCCAGCGTTACTAAAAAACGCTGCTTGCGCTCTTCGCGCAACTGTTCCCGCCAGGGAAGTAAGTTAATTCGCGCCATTAGTCGAAACTCCTCATGGCCAAACCACAGGCGATCATCAGTGCTGGCGCATCGCTGGCCAAAGCTCCCGCATTGACCTTGCTACTCAAGGCCATGTCCGCAAACGGATTAGCAACCAATGTTGGCGTGCCAATTTTTTGCTGAATCAGGCGATCCAAATCAGGAATAGATGCTGTGCCACCGGCTAACAGGATGTAATCCACGTCATTGAACTGACCGGCCGCAAAGAAAAACTGCAGGGACCGCGATACTTGCTGAACAACGGCCTCTTTAAATGGCTGCAGCACTTCATTGTCGTAATCATCTGGCAAGCCGCCTTGTTTTTTGGCCAGACCCGCCTCTTCAACTGAAAGACCGTAGCGACGCTGAACTTCTTCGGTCAGCTGCTTGCCGCCGAATAACTGCTCGCGCGTGTAAATCGTTCGACCGTTATGCAAGACACTAAGAGTCGTCATCGTCGCGCCGATATCAACCACGGCGACGGTAAGATCATCGTGGCCATTACCTAACTGCGCTGACAACAGGCTGTAAGCACGTTCTAGCGCATAAGCCTCAACATCGACGACCTTAGCGGTCAGACCAGCAAGAGCAAGAGCGGCCTCTCGAACCTCGACGTTTTCCTTACGGCATGCGGCCAACAAAACCTCAACACGCTCAGGGTTACGCGCCGATGGTCCCTGCTCTTCGAAGTCAATCGCGACTTCTTCAAGCGGGTAAGGAATGTACTGATCAGCTTCTATCTTCAGCTGATTTTCCAATTCATCGTCAGAAAGACCCGCTTCCATTTCAATGGTTTTGGTGATCACTGCTGAGCCCGCTACCGCAACGGCGACGTGCTTCACGCCGCTTTTTGACTTAGCCAAAACCCGTGCGAGTGCCTGCCCAACGCCTTCTAATTCGGCGATGTTTTTCTCAACAACAGCATTAGGTGGGAGCGGCTCAACAGCGTAGGCCTCTACTTTGTAGCGGCTTCCTGAGCGACTCAATTCGAGGAGCTTGACCGAGGTCGAACTGATATCGATCCCCAGCAGCGTGTTCGCTTTCTTATT
>RCMZ01000851.1_pt1 | contig 12941 bp, 10 predicted proteins | sample 2041141 | NCBI WGS metagenome assembly RCMZ01 (sample SAMN09708263, study PRJNA481090) | Wastewater metagenome, whole genome shotgun sequencing project. | biome: sewage; isolation source: Davis station wastewater (DW) | place: Antarctica: Davis Station | collected 2010-03-01
ATGGTCAGGCCGATCGACACCAGGGTATAAAACACGGCGCCGAGGAAAGGCACGGCGCCCACCACGCCGCTGGTGGCCATGAAGAGGCGCGACGTCACCGTCAGCGAGACGCCCACCAGCAGCGGCCCCAGTGTGACGATGGCCCAGTACACGAGCAGGCGCTTGGTCCAGCGGCGCTCCTGGCGCACACGCCAGATGCGGTTGAAGACGCGCTCGATCAAGCCCATCATGCCCACCGAGGTGACGATCAGGGCGCCCGCGCCGATGGCCGACAAACGCGTGGCTTTCGAGGCAAACGTCGTCAGGTAGTCGAGGATGGTGTTCGAAATGCCCTTGGGCATCACACTTTGCACGAAATAGTCTTCCAGCGCGTGGCGGAAGGTATTAAACAGGGGGAAAGTGGTGAAGATGGCCAGGGCCAGGGTGAGCAGCGGCACCAGCGCGAACACGGTGGCGAAGGTCAGGCTGCCGGCCACTTGCGGCAGGCTTTCCTCGCGCACGCGGCGGCGCGCGAACTGCAGCAGGTCGCGCGTTTCGGACCACGTCAGGCCGCGCGCGACGGCCAGCCCCATGCTCAGGGCGCGCCACAGGTATTGAAAGATGGGGAGTATATATTTTGAAAACATGTGCAAAATCAGAACGGCGCCATGACAGCAGTCGTATCAGGCTGTAAAGCGCCCTATAATACCAATGATGAAGCCAACCAATCTGATTATTCTCGTATTGTTGGCGCCACGCGCCAGCTGGCCGAGCTGATAGCCCAGGGAGTGGAAAGCGTGCCTGGCTGCGATGCGCGCCTGCGCACCGTGCCCGCCGTCTCCACGGTGGCCGAAGCGACGGCGCCCGAAGTGCCGCTCGACGGCGCGCCCTACGTGGAACTGGACGACTTGCAGGAATGCGCGGGCCTGGCCCTGGGCTCGCCCACGCGCTTCGGCAACATGGCCGCCGCCATGAAATACTTCTGGGATGGCACGGCGAGCGACTGGCTGGCCGGCAGCCTGTCCGGCAAGCCCGCCTGCGTGTTTACCTCCACGGGCAGCCTGCACGGCGGCCAGGAGTCGACCCTGCTGTCGATGATGATCCCGCTCTTCCATCACGGCATGCTGGTCATGGGCCTGCCCTACACGCATGCGGAACTGATGACGACGTCCACGGGCGGCTCGCCGTATGGCGCCACGCACTGGTCGGGCATCGCCGGCGACAAGGCCATCAGCGAAGATGAAAAACGCCTGGCCATCGCCCTGGGCCGGCGCCTGGCGGAAAACGCCCTGAAACTGGCAGGCGCATGATGCACGGTACCTTGCACAAATACCTGCACTGGGGCGCCATCGCCAGCCTGGCCGCGCTGATCGCCTGGTGCCTGGCGTGGGAAACCATCGTCGCCCCGCTGCACCCGGGCGGCTCCTGGCTCGCCCTGAAGGCCGTGCCCCTGCTCATTCCCCTGTACGGCGTCGTCAAGCGCGACGTCTACACCCTGCAATGGTCGTCGATGGTGATCCTGCTGTACTTCACGGAAGGCGTGGTGCGCGGCTACAGCGACACGAATCGCGTCTCGGCCCTGATGGCCTGGGGCGAAGCGGCCCTCGTCTGCCTGTATTTCATCTGCGCCGTGCTGTATCTGCGCCCATATAAAAAGGCCGCCAGGCGCATGGCCAAAGAGCTGCTGGACAAAGTGAATAAAGTGAGCATCAAGAAATGAACCACAAGCCTGTGACCGACCAAGCCGATTTCCTCGCCGCCTGCCGCAACCTGCTGGGCGATACCTACGTGCTGACGCTGGACGCCGACATGGCGCCCTTCCTCACCGACTGGCGCGACAGGTTTACCGGCAAGGCCCTGGCCGTGCTGCGTCCCGCCACGGTGGAACAGGTGGCCGCCATCCTGCGCGCCTGCGCGCAGTGGCAGGTTCCCGTCGTGCCGCAGGGCGGCAATACGGGCCTGGTCCTGGGCAGCATCCCCGACGCCGCCGGCAACGCCGTCGTGCTGTCGCTGGCGCGCCTGAACGCCATCCGCACGCTCGATCCCGTCAACCGCACCATCACGGTGGACGCGGGCTGCATCCTGCAAACCATCCAGGAAGCGGCGGCCGCCGCCGGTTGCCTGTTCCCCCTGTCGCTGGCGGCCGAGGGCAGTTGCACCATCGGCGGGAATCTGGCCACCAACGCGGGCGGCACGGCGGTGCTGCGCTACGGCAATACCCGCGAGCTGTGCCTGGGCCTGGAAGTGGTCACGCCGCAGGGCGAGATCTGGAGCGGCTTGCGCGGCCTGCGCAAGGATAATACGGGCTATGATTTGCGCGACCTGTACATCGGCGCCGAAGGCACACTGGGCGTCATCACGGGCGCCGTCATGAAACTGTATCCGCAGCCGAAAGCCTGCATCACGGCGCTGGCCGCCATGCCCTCGCCCGCCCACGCCCTGCGCCTGCTCTCGCTGATGCAGGACCATTGCGGCGCCAGCCTGACGGGTTTTGAGCTGATGTCGCGGTATTGTCTGCAATTGGTGGCCGAGCAGTTCCCGCAACTGCCGCGCCCGTTCACCGACGCGCACGGGCAATACGTGTTGCTGGAACTGTCCAGCAGCCAGTCCGAGGCGCACGCCGTGGAATTGCTGGAAGCGAGCATCGGCGCGGCCCTGGAAGACGCGTTGATCGAAGACGCCGTCGTCGCCAGTTCCGTGGCGCAGTCGGAAGGCCTGTGGCAGTTGCGCGAACATATCCCGCTGGCGCAGGCGCAGGCGGGCAAGAACATCAAGCACGATATCTCGCTGCCGATTTCCCGCATCGCCGACTTCATCGCCGTCACGGATGCCGCGCTGGAAAGCGCCTTCCCCGCCTGCCAGCTGGTGTGCTTCGGCCACCTGGGCGACGGCAACCTGCACTACAACGTGGCGCCGCCGCCCGGCATGACGGACCGCGACTTCCTGGGCAACCAGGACGCCATCAACCGCATCGTGCACGACCAGGTCCACGCCTTTGGCGGCTCGATCTCGGCCGAACACGGCATCGGCGCCTTGAAAAAGGCCGACCTGGCGTACTACAAGTCGCCGCTGGAATTGCAGCTGATGCGCGCCGTGAAACAGGCGCTGGACCCGCAAAACATCATGAATCCGGGGAAGATCCTGTGAGAACACCTTGCTTCCTGTTCGCCATCTGCGCGGGCCTGGCCGGCCATGCCGGCGCGCAGGATATCTACAAGTGCGTGAAGGATGGCCAGACCAGCTATGGCGCCACGCCATGCGCGGGCGGCCAGTTGCAGATTCTCGAGGTGCCGGCGGCGCCGCCCGCCATCGACAAGGGCGCGGCCACGCGCCAGGAGCGCGTGGCCAGCCAGCTGGAAGCGGCGCGCAAGAAGCAGGAACAACTGGAAGACCAGGCGCGCGAACGGGGCGCCAGGCAGCGCGAGGCGCACGAGAAGCATTGCGCCCAGCTGCGACTCGACCAGAAATGGGCGGCGCAGGACGCCGTCGGCGCCGGCGATAAAACCCGCGATGCGGCCCAGCTCAAGGTACGGCGCGCCGGCGAACGCCTGGCCGTCGAATGCCTGCATTGAGCGCGCCGGCAGCCAGCCTGGCGGGTACGCGATTGCTGTCGCGCTGGCTGCTGCTGGGCGAATGGCGCGCGCATCCCGTGCGCGCGCTCGTCGCCGTCCTGGCCATCTCCATCGGCGTGTCGCTGGGCTTTGCCATCCACCTGATCAACGCGGCCGCCTTCAATGAATTTTCCACGGCCGTGAAAAGCCTGTCCGGCCAGGCCGACGTGCAGGTGGCCGGGCGCGAAGCGCTGTTCGACGAAAGCATCTATCCGTGGCTGGCGCAGCGCGATGGCGTGGCCGTCGCCTCGCCCGTGCTGGACCTGCAGGCCGGCGTGGCCGGCGCCGGCGGCAAGGATGGCGCACCGCTGCACATCCTGGCGCTCGACGTCTTCCGCGCCGGCTTCATTTCTCCCGACCTGATCGGCGCGCCCGCCGAAGGCCAGCCTTTCGACACCCTGGCCGACGACGCCATTTTCCTGTCGCCCGCCGCCCTGCGCTGGCTCAAGGTGGCGCAAGGCGACAGCATCGCCCTGCAATCGGGCACCGGCACGGTCAAGCTGCGCGTGGCAGGGTCGCTGCAACGGGCACGCGCGGGCCAGCGCATCGCCGTGATGGATATCGGCGCGGCGCAATGGCGCTTCAACAAGCTGGGCAAACTGTCGCGCATCGACCTGAAACTGCGCCAGGGCGTCAACCGAGACGCCTTCCAGGCAGACCTGGCGCGGGCGCTGGAAGCGCAGTATCCGGGGCGCTTCAACGTGGGCCAGCCCAACGACGACAACCAGAACAGCCGCAACAATAACCTGAGCCGCGCCTACCGGGTCAACCTGACCGTGCTGGCACTCGTCGCCCTGTTCACGGGAGCGTTCCTGGTGTTTTCCACGCAGGCGCTGTCCGTCATCCGCCGCCGCGGCCAGTTCGCGCTGCTGCGCGTGCTGGGCATGGAGCGGGGCGCGCTGCTGCGCCAGGTGCTGCTGGAAGGCGCCAGCCTGGGCGTCGTCGGCGCTGGCCTGGGCATCGCCGGCGGCTATGCCATGGCGGCCGTCGCCCTGCGCTTTTTCGGCGGCGACCTGGGCGCCGGCTATTTCGCGGGCGTGCAGCCGCAGGTGCAATTCACGCCCGTCGCCGCCTTCGTCTACTTTGCCCTGGGCCTGGGCGTGGCCTTGCTGGGTTGCGCCGCGCCCGCGCTGGAAGCGGCGCGCGCGGCGCCCGCCATCGCCCTGAAATCGGGCAGCGAGGAAGTCGTGACGACGCGCCTGGCCAAGACCTGGCCGGCGCTGGCCTGTCTGCTGCTGGCCGGCGCATTGACCCTGCTGCCGCCCGTCTTCGAACTGCCCCTGTTCGGCTACCTGTCCATTGCCCTGCTGCTGATCGGCGCCATCGCCCTGATGCCGCAGCTGGCCGCCGTGGTCTTCCGTTTTCTCCAGCGCGCCTGGCTGCGCACGGACACCAGCCTGCATGCGCCCGTGCGCAGCCTGACCCTGGCGCGCCTGGCGAACGCCTCGGGCCAGGCCGGCATCGCGCTCGGCGGCGTCCTGTCGAGCTTTAGCCTGATGGTGGCGATGGCCATCATGGTGTCGAGTTTCCGCGTCTCCGTCGACGACTGGCTGCTGCAGATTTTGCCGGCCGACCTGTATGCGCGCACGGTGTCCGGCGCGGGAACCGGGGGCCTGAACCCGCGCGAACAGGAAGCCATCCTTGCCCTGCCCGGCGCGGCCAGGGTGGACTTCCAGCGCGTGCGCTCGCTGTCGCTGGCGCCGGACCGCCCGAATGTCATGCTGCTGGCGCGCCCCATCAACTTGCAGGACACGGGCAAGAGCATGGTGCTGGTGGGCGACTCGCTGCCCGTGCCAGCCGGCGCCAAACCCGTGTGGCTGTCCGAGGCGGCGGCCGACCTGTACAACGTCAAGCCTGGCCAGCAGATCACCCTGCCGCTGGCGGGCGCGCTGCACCCATTCTTCGTCGCCGGCATCTGGCGCGACTATGCGCGCTCTTCCGGCGCCATCCAGATGCCGCTGGCCGACTACCGCGCGCTGACGGGCGACCTCGATGTCAGCGACGCGGCCCTGTGGCTGGCCAAGGATGCCACGGGCGACGCGCTGCAGCAGCGCCTGAAAGCCCTGCCCTTCGGCGCCAGCCTGGAAGTGTCGAATCCTTCCGCCATCCGCGCCCTGAGCCTGCAGATCTTCGACCGCAGCTTCGCCGTCACGTATTTATTGGAAGCCATCGCCATCGTCATCGGCCTGTTCGGCGTGGCCGCCACGTTCTCGGCGCAGACCCTGGCGCGCGCGCGCGAATTCGGCATGCTGCGCCACGTGGGCGTGACCAAGGGACAGATCCTGTCCATCCTGGCGCTGGAAGGCGGCGCGCTGACGGCGCTGGGCATCGCCACCGGTTTTGTGCTGGGCCTGTTGATCAGCTTTGTGCTGGTCTTCATCGTCAATCCGCAATCGTTCCACTGGACCATGCAGCTGCACCTGCCCTGGCCCCTGATCGCCACGGTGGCGGGCGCCCTGCTGACGGCTGCGGCCCTCACGGCCCTCGTCGCGGGCCGCCAGGCGCTGTCCGCTGGCCCCATCCGCGCCGTCAGGGAGGACTGGTAATGCGCCGTTTGACTTGTTTATTCTTGTTTTGCAGCGCCGCCGCCATCGCCGCGCCGCCCGCCTTCGCCCCCGTCACGCCGCTGGCGGCCGGCCAGACCCTGCGCCTGCCGCACGACTTCGGCGCCCATCCCGCGTATAAAACGGAATGGTGGTACGCGACCGGCTGGGTCAAGACCGCCGCCGGCGAGCAGCTGGGCTACCAGGTGACTTTTTTTCGCAGCGCGACGGCCACGGACGCGGACAATCCCAGCGCGTTTGCGCCGAAGCAGCTGATCATCGGCCACGCGGCCCTGTCCGACCCGAAGCTGGGCAAGCTGCTGCACGACGAGAAAAGCGCGCGCGAGGGCTTCGGCCTGGCCCATGCCAAGGTGGGCGACACGGATGTGAAGCTGGACGACTGGCGCCTGCGGCGCCAGGCCGATGGCACTTACCAGGTGAGCCTGGCCGCGCGCGACTTCAATTTGCAGCTGACCCTTGCGCCCACCCAGCCCGTGCTGCTGCAAGGCGTGGGCGGCTACTCGCGCAAGGGCGCGCAACCCGCGCAAGCGAGCTACTACTACAGCGAGCCGCAGCTTGCCACCCGTGGCACGATCACCCGCGCGGGCGGCCAGCCGGAAGCCGTGACGGGCACCACCTGGCTCGATCACGAGTGGTCCAGCCAGGTGCTCGATGCGGATGCCAGCGGCTGGAACTGGATCGGCGCCAACCTCGACGACGGCGGCGCCCTGATGGCCTTCCAGATCCGCAGCAAGACAGGTGCTAAACTATGGGCGCACGCGACCTGGCGCGACGCGTCCGGCAACATGACGCAGTTCGCGCCCGGCGACGTCGATTTCACGCCCACGCAGCTGTGGCGCTCGCCCCGCACGCAGGCCGAATACCCGGTCGCCACCGAGATCCGCACGGGCGCCATACGCTGGCAGATCAAGCCGCTGCAGCCGGACCAGGAACTCGATTCGCGCAGGTCCACCGGCGCCGTGTACTGGGAAGGCGCCGTGACGGTGGAGCGCGGCGGCCAGCCCGTGGGCCGCGCCTACCTGGAAATGACGGGCTACGTGCAGCCGATGAAGTTATAAGCAATGCATACAATGCCGGAGTCAGACCCATCGGGTCCGCCCCCGGACAAGCAAAAAAGTAAATCCTAAGCGAAAAACAATGACAACCAGCACAGAAACAGGCAACACCAGTACCGCAACCGCCGCAAGCACCGCACCAGCGCCCGACACCGGCAGCAGCCGCGAACTGAAAAAAGGCAGCCTGGCCGCCTTCAAGGGCTTGCTGCCCTTCCTGACGCCGTACCGCAAGCAGTTCTTCCTGGCCGGTATCGCGCTGGTGGTGGCCGCCGCCTCGACCCTGGCCATTCCCGCCGCCTTCAAGCAGATGATCGACCTCGGTTTCGGCGGCGCGGCCGGCTCGAAGAGCATCCAGCACGTCGACCTGGTGTTCCTCGCCCTGTTCGGCGTGGCGTCCATCCTGGCGCTGGCGACTGCCGCGCGCTTCTACACGGTGTCGTGGCTGGGCGAGCGCGTCACGGCCGATATCCGCAGCGCCGTGTACCGCCACGTCGTCACGCAAAGCCCGGAATTCTTTGAAACCACGCAGACGGGCGAAGTCCTGTCGCGCATCACCACCGACACGACCTTGATCCAGGCCGTGGTCGGCACCAGCATCTCGATGGCGCTGCGCAACGTGCTGCTGTTCCTGGGCGGCCTGGTGATGCTCTTCGTCACCAGCGCCAAGCTGGCCGGCATCATCATCGGCTTGCTGATCCTGGTCGTCGTGCCCATCATCGTCTTTGGCCGGCGTGTGCGCAAGCTGTCGCGCGATTCGCAGGACCGCATCGCCGACGCCTCGGCCATGGCCGGCGAAATCCTCAACGCCATGCCCACCGTGCAGGCGTTCACGCACGAGAAGATCGAGTCGAAGCGCTTCGGCGACTCCGTCGAAGGCGCCTTCATGACGGCCATGCGCCGCATCCGCGCCCGCGCCCTGCTGACCATGATCGCCATCCTGCTGGTCTTCGGCACCATCGTCTTCGTGCTGTGGCTGGGCGCGCGCGCCGTGCTGGAAGGCGCGATGACGGGCGGAGATCTGGGCCAGTTCATCCTGTACGCCTCCATCGTGGCCGGCGCCATCGGCGCCCTGTCCGAAGTCATGGGCGAGGCGCAGCGCGCCGCCGGCGCCACCGAGCGCCTGCTGGAACTGATGGCCGTCAAGTCGGAAATCACATCGCCTGCCACGCCGCTGGCGCTGCCGGCGCGCGCCGCGAATGGCGCCGCCCTGTCCTTGAACGACGTGGTGTTTTCATACCCGTCGCGGCCGGACACCTACGCGCTGGACCACGTCAGCCTGGACATCCGCGCCGGCGAAACGGTGGCCGTCGTCGGGCCTTCCGGCGCCGGCAAGACCACGCTGTTCCAGCTGTTCCTGCGCTTCTATGACCCGCAAAGCGGCAGCATCCGCCTCGACGGCGTCGACATCAAGCAGCTCGACCTGCACACGCTGCGCGACGCCATCGGCATCGTGCCGCAGGATACGGTGATCTTCTCGGCCGACGCCATGGAAAACATCCGCTATGGCCGCGCCGGCGCCAGCGACGAGGAAGTCATCGCGGCAGCCAAGATGGCGGCCGCCCACGAATTCATCGAGCGCCTGCCGAACGGCTACAAATCCTTCCTCGGCGAACGGGGCGTGCGCCTGTCCGGCGGCCAGCGCCAGCGCATCGCCATCGCCCGCGCCCTGCTGAAAAACCCGCCGCTGCTGCTGCTCGATGAAGCGACCAGCGCGCTGGACGCGGAATCGGAACGCCTGGTGCAAAAGGCACTGGAAGCGGCCATGCTGGGCCGCACCACCGTCATCATCGCGCACCGCCTGGCGACCGTCCAGCGGGCCGACCGCATCATCGTCATGGAAGACGGCAAGATCGTCGAGACGGGCACGCACGCGTCCCTGGTGGCGATGAAAGGCATTTACGCCAATTTGGCGGCGCTGCAATTCCATCACGTACAACTCAATTAAGCAGGACCCTCATGAACGCACTTTTCCACGCCAACCTGGGCATCACCGATTTCTGGACTTTTTTGCTGGGGACGATCTTCATCGTCATCCTGCCCGGCCCCAATTCCATGTACGTGCTGTCGGTGGCGGCCCAGCGCGGCGTGCGCATTGCCTACCAGGGCGCCTTCGGCATCTTCGCCGGCGACCTGATTCTGATGGTGCTGTCGGCCTGCGGCGTGGCCTCGCTGCTGAAAGCCAGCCCCGCCCTGTTTTATGTGGTGAAGTATATCGGCGCGGCCTACCTGGGCTGGATCGGCCTGCAGATGCTGATAGGCTGCTGGCGCAAGCTGCGCGCGCCTGGCCACGCCGAAGGTGAAACGGCGGCCGTGCCGACCGCCGTCAAGGAAAGCGATCCGTTCCGCAAGGCGCTGATCATCAGCCTGATGAACCCGAAAGCCATTTTGTTCTTCATCTCGTTTTTCATCCAGTTCGTCGACCCGGCGTTCCCGAACCCCGTGCTGTCCTTCATCGGCCTGGGCCTGATCTGCCAGGTGATCAGCTTCAGTTATCTGACGGCCATCATTTTCGTGGGCGCCCGCCTGGCCGAAACCTTCCGCCGCCGTCGCCGCCTGTCGGCCGGCATGGGCGGCGGCGTGGGCGCCATGTTCATCGCCTTCGGCGCCAAACTGGCCACCGCCACACTATAAGGAAAAGCCACCTTGACTGACCTCGAACTGCGCCAGCGCTGCCACACCATCCTTCCCGGCCACCGCCAGCCCACGCCGGCGGCCACCTTCGCCGCCATGGCCGCCTGGTGCGAGGCCAACGACATTGCGCACGATACCTATGGCGACGGCGCGCTGATCGAACAGTTCGAGAACAAGGTGGCCAGCCTGCTCGGCTTCGAGGCGGCCGTGTTCTGCATCACGGGCACCATGACGCAAGTCACCGCCCTGCGCCTGGCCTGCCAGGACCGCTGTTCGCGCCTGGTGGCGCTGCACCCGACCTCGCACATCCTGCGCCACGAGCGGGGCAACCATGAGCTGCTCGATCACTTCAAGGGCTTGATGATCGGCGACCCGCACCGCCCGTGGACGGTGGACGACTTGCGCGCCGTGCCTGATGCGCTGGGCGCCGCGCAGGTCGAGCTGCCGATGCGCGAGATCGGCGGCCAGTGCCCGTCGTGGGATGCATTGAACGACATCAAGCGGCACTGCCGCGAACGCAACATCCACCTGCACATGGATGGCGCGCGCCTGTGGGAGGCGCAAGCGGGTTTCAATCGGCCCCTGCCCGCCATCTGCGACGGCTTTGACTCCGTGTACGTCTCGCTGTACAAGGGCATCGGCGGCCTCGGTGGCGCCATGCTGGCCGGCAGCCGCCCGTTTGTCGAGCGCGCGCGCGAATGGTTCCGCCGCCAGGGCGGCAATATCATCCACCGCACGCCCTACGTGGTGGCCGCCGCCATGCAGTTCGACGCGCGCCTGGCGGCCATGCCACGCTATTTCGCCCGCACGCAGTGGCTGTACGCGCAGTTGCGTGATTTTCCGGCCATTGCCGTCAATCCCGCCCAGCCGCAGGCCAACATGCTGCATCTGCACCTGCCCGTCTCGCGCGAGCGGGCCATCGCCATCCGCGACCAGGTGGCAGAGGACCACGGCATCTGGCTGTTCGGCCGCGCCAGCCACGCCGCCCTGCCCGGCCACAGCGTGGTGGAATGGTATGTGGGAGACAACTTGCTGGAACTGCCGGACGACGCCGTGCGGCTGGCATTGACCCTGCTGGACCAGGCCATGCGCGCCAGGCCATGAGCAACGCGGCTCGGCGCAGGTCGGGGCAGGCCGGGGTAGCGCACGGCGCGTACCCCGACGCCACCACCGTCTTGCAAAAAAAAAGCGCCCGAAGGCGCTTTTTTCATTTCATGGCGGCCGGGTCGGCCGCCACTACCTGCTTAGAACTTGTAGTTGTAAGCGAGACCGATCAACTGCATGCGGGTCTTGAACAGGCCCTTGGTGGTTTCGCCGTTGCCGGTGCAGCCCGGGGTCACTGGCGAGCAGTTATTCGTGTAGTTGACGTCAGCATCCTTGAAGTCGATATAGCTGTACGCCAGGTCGATCGAGGAGTTGGCGTTCAGCTTCCAGTTGGCGCCGATCGAATACTGCATGCGGTCGCTGTCCGGCAAGGCCGGGTGGCGCAGTTCCGCGCCGCGCACTGGCGCCTGGTCGTGGGCGATACCGGCGCGCAGCAGCAGGTTTTCGCTGTACTTGTAGTTGGTGCCCAGCGAGACGCGGTAGGTATCCTTCCAGTTCTGGCGGATGCGCTCGGCGCCTTCGGCCGTCGGCGGGAACTGGATGTCCAGGTTTTCCAGGCGCGAGGTGCGGGTCCAGGTGACGTCGCCCATCAAGGCCCAGCGGTCATCCATCTGATGGAAAGCGTTGATCGACAGGGTTTCCGGCGTGCGCACTTCCACCAGCGCCTTGGAATTGACCTTGCCCGAAGCGGCGGAAATGAAGCCATTCACGGCGGCGTTGTTCGACACTTGCGAGAAGTCCCAGATCGTGTCGCCTTTCAGCTTGTGCGAAATCGACGAACGGTAGGCGATACCGATACGCGTGCCTTCATTGAGCTGGTACAGATAGCCCAGGTTGAAGCCGAAGCCCCAGTCATCGCCATCCATCGAGGCATGGCCATCCTTGGCCGTACCCAGTGCGGTTCTGGCAGCAGTGAATGCTTCCATGCCTTGGGTCTTGAGAATATTCGTCAGGAACGCGGTCGACGCGGCTGGCGCATGCTGGCCCAGGAAAGCAACGGTGCCCGGCACGTCGACGGCCTGGCCCAGTTCCGCCTTCATGTATTCGGCGGTGATGCCGAAACCGAACGAGTGGTGCTGGTCCAGCTTGAACGAAACGGAAGGATTCAGGGCGATGGCTTCGAGCTTGATGTTGGTGATCGCATAGCGGCCGCTCCACGCATTGCCGTAATCGAGCTTGGCGCCGTATGGCACGAACAGGCCTGCGCCGACGGTCCACTGGTCATTGATCTTCTTGCTCGCGTACAGGGCTGGCGCGAAGACGGCGTCCGGCGCATAGTCCTTGGTCGTGCCGCCCGGATTGCGGCCCGTGAACGTCTTCGAACCCGTGTCTTCGTAGGTCGAATGCGGTACCACGATGGTGCCGCCACCGACGAACTGCGTGCCTTCCAGGCGCGACATGCCGGCCGGGTTGTAGAAAATGGTCGATGCATCGGCCGCTTCGGCGGCGTTGGCGTCGGCCGAACCCTGGCCGGAAACGGATTGCGAGCCAAAACGGTAGCCCGAGGCGTGTGCGGTGGAAGAAATGCCGGCGAATGCGGCGATGATCAGGAGGGGCAGATAGCTACGTTTCAAGTTCGGTTTCAAGTTCGTCTCACTTTATATTATATGGTTTGTACTTCGGCATATTGTCTCGGGCGTTTCAACCTGGCCCGTCCTGCACATTTCTTGCCGCCGTGAACTCCAATTCACCGACGGCATGAGCGAAGCATATAATATTTTTGAAAAAAAAGCGAACGATCGCTCTTTTTATGAAACGGCGTTGTTTTCCGCGCCATGCACGGGGCTGTAGGGCGGCAGCACGGGGGCGGGAAGTGGGATGAGAAAACGCTTGCGCATCAGCGCCAGCATGTGTTCGGCGGGCACGGGGCGCGAGATAAAATAGCCCTGCACTTCGTTGCATTGCAAGGCGCGCAGGATGTCGAGCTGCTCGCGCGTCTCCACCCCTTCGGCCACCACGCTCATGCCCAGCGCATGCGCCATCGACAGGATGGCGCG
>RCMZ01000801.1_pt1 | contig 12909 bp, 12 predicted proteins | sample 2041141 | NCBI WGS metagenome assembly RCMZ01 (sample SAMN09708263, study PRJNA481090) | Wastewater metagenome, whole genome shotgun sequencing project. | biome: sewage; isolation source: Davis station wastewater (DW) | place: Antarctica: Davis Station | collected 2010-03-01
CTTCGGCTTTATCCATGAACAAACGCTCCAGATCTCGGCTGCTGCGGTATACCACTTCGACGGCCATTCAGCACCTCACATGCCCATATACGAATGCGGTCGCTAGACCACTGTTTATGCGTACAGTATAAAGGCCTTTGCATGCGCTTGAATAGCGCGCGAGGCAGTTATTTTTACAGCAGTGGGTGGAGGCGGCGGTGTTTTTACTGCAAATGAGTAATAGCGCGGCAAGACTGGCTGCAGGTGTTCTGCTGTTTTATCGCGCAGTGCCCATCAAGACCTTGGCTAAAAGCTACAGGCAAAAAAAGACCCGGGTGTGAGCCGGGTCAATAACCGTGTTTAGCCTGATGAGGAGATAACCTGAAATTTCTGACCAGAGCTTTCAGCTTATCGGCCGATCTCGCGATCAACTGAGTTAATAATAACAATTCTCATTCGTAAGTCAACGTTGTTTTTATCGTTGCCTGAAAATAATTCAGCAGACTAACAATTGAGCGTTGCCCTGAAACAAACAACCCAGCGCATGGCCGGGTTGTGGGGGCTAACTGCCGAGGTCACTCGGCGGAAGGCAGGCGTAGCTGGGTGATTTCTTTATTCAGCAGATCAATGCGACGCGCCATGCTCTCGATCAGGCTGTGGGCTATGCGCGGGTTGCTTTGCATCAGACTGAGGAATTGCTCTTTGGGGATGATCATCACGGTGCAGGGTTCGCTGGCCAGAACCGTGGCGCTACGCTTTTCGCGAGTGAAGACAGCCATGGCGCCGAAGATTTCATCTTTTTGGACGTCGCCAACTTTATGGCCATCGACATAGGCTTCGGCATGACCTTCGATAATCACAAAAACATGTTCAGCTTCATCGCCTTGATGGATCAGCTCTTCGCCGGCCGCAAAATGCTGGAAGCCGGTGGCAGGGCGAATTTCTGGTTGTTTCAAACGGGCCAAGGCGTCTGACAACAAAGCGGTGTGGCCAATCAGGTACTGAATAAACAGTTCCTGGCGTTGCTCACTGGCGTAGATGTGCTGAAACACCGCTGAACGCGAGTAAGGAATTAGGGTTAGCGGCTCTTCGCTGCTGTACCGGCAGCTGGGTAATTCGATGCCTTGGCGCAAGCCAACCAAATCGCCTTCGTGCAGGTAGAACAATGGACGGCCATCAATGATCGCATGCAGCAAGCCACTTTCGATCACATACAGGCGGTTGTCCGGTAGCAGTTCAGCCAAATCATCGACGCGTTCAAAGGTTACCGCCGGGCCTTCGGGTTCTAGTCCGTCAAGCAGCTGAGTGGGGATGCTTTGCAGTCGGTTGATCAGCTGATCGGCGTAGGCCGGTTGCTCCCCGAGTAGGTACATGCGAGAAATTCCTTGAGCTGACTTGGCTAACTAAATGCGCGATCGTACTTGAGACAATAAGTGCCGGCAGAGATTTCGACAATCACGGCGACCAGAGGTTGTGAGCTAGCTCTTGTTGTGCGCGCCCATTGCTTCAAGTCGTCCATTTAACTCGGCTTTATGGGCCGACGGCAATTGATTCCAGTTGATATCCAGAAGCGCGCCTTCGATGGCGTACAGTAGGACTTTTGAGGCACGAAAGCCACGTGCCTTAACTGCGCGATAGGCATCCACGGCGCCGAGTCGACGCAGGTCGTCGGCATTGTGAATGCCCGCGGCATGCAGCCACTGAGCTGAGGTTTTACCGAGATTCTTTAGGTGTTGCAGCTCGTCGTTCATCCAGCCTCCGTGCAATGAAAAAGCGCTTGCGTCTTTATCAGGGTGCTGCGAACAAGTGTAGCGGTCGGCGGCTAATGCGCGACTGTTGTGGAGCGTTTCCAGTGAGCAACTCTGGGTAGGTTGGTTGTGCACCTATTCGATGCACTGCCCATGCAGCGAGTGCTAATGGGCAGGTGGCTAAATAATGATTGCTGGCGCATGGCTAAAGCGCGCGCAACCCGCCCCGCGAATTACTTGGTGCGGTAGCGTAAACGGGTGCCGAAATTCATCGACATCAGGATTTCGTCGGCACTCAACTCTTCCGGAAAGTAGGCGCCGGAGATTTGCGCGTGAGCCAAGCTAGCGCCGCGCATGCAGGCATCGCGTAAGTCCAAGCCGCGCAAGTCGGCACCACGAAAATAAGCATCGGTAAACAACACTCGGCTGGCGTCTAAGTTGCGTAGGTCGAGGCCGCGAAAGTCGCCGTTACACAGATCGATCGGGCCGTCTTTTGGCTTTTGCGCATTGAAGCCTTTGATGTCTTCATTGCGGATCAGGCGATATAACGGATTATCAAGCTGGCGCGGCTGAGTCATGGCATTCACTTCCATTGATGGACTTTCCTTGAGTATAGAGAAGCTCATGCGACATGCCTCCGAGTGTCGATGACTTGCCCGCTTACAGGCCCGGCAAGTAGAGACGAATGCGCTCAATCAAGCTGTCGAGACTGACGGCATCATGGGTGTCGACCCGTGTACTTAGCAGTAGCTCAGCGTCGCTCAACGCTTCGCGGCTCGCGTGCTGGGCTTGGATCACTGCCTCGGTGGCGTCAGATGGGTCTTGTCCGGCTGTTTGACGCTGGGCCAGCCATTGGCTGATGACATTAGCTGGGGCTTGGCAGTCGAGAATCAAGAACGGTACGCCACAGGCTTCGGCGGCCTGAGCCGCGCTGTCGCGATGTGACTGTTTGAGGTAGGTGGCATCGATGACTACGGGGAAGCCTGCTTTTAAGGCGGCAACGGCCAGTTGATGTAGATGCTGGTAGACGTTGGTGCTGGCCTGCGGGCTGTAGATGCCCGTATGCAGTTTTGCCTGTTGCTCGGCATTTTGCTCGCCGAGCAAACGCTTGCGTTCGACATCCGAGCGCAGGCGAATGGCGCCTAAGGCTTCGACTAAACGCATAGCGACGTGGCTTTTGCCTACTGCGGAAACGCCGTGGGTGACGGCCAAAAAGCGTGACGGAATGGCGCTGTAACTTTCTGCCAGGTTGGCGTAACGACGGTATTGCGCAAGGATTTCCTGGCGCTGGGCGGCGTCTTGTTCTTGGTCCAAGCGAAACAGGCTGACCTTGGCGCGCACTAAGGCGCGGTAGGCTTTGTAAAAATTCAGCAGGTCGAGTGCTGGGTAGTCGCCGGTGTGTTCCAGCCAGGCATTGATAAAGCGCCGGGACAGCGGCTTGAGATCACGATCTTCCAGGTCCATGGCGAGAAACGCAGCGTCCGAGGCAATGTCGATCAAGCGGAAGGGCTCGTTGAACTCGATGCAGTCAAACAGCACCACGTCGCCGTTCAGTAGGGTGGCGTTGCCTAGGTGGATGTCGCCGTGACATTCACGGATCGAACCATTGGCGGCGCGTTGATTGAGCAGTGGTTCAAGGCGGGCAAAGCTGCTTTCTGTCCAAGCTTCCAGGGCATCGACTTGGAGTAGGTCAGCCTTGTCGCTGAGCATTGGGCGGATTTGCTCGAAGTTCTGCCGCATCGGCGCAACGATGGCGTTGGCGTTGCACAACGGGTGGTCGGCTGCGACCCGTGGCGTGTGCTGGTGGAAGTTAGCAATTTGCGCGGCCAGCGCATCGATGTGAGCGCCGCTCAGCTCGCCACGGGCCTGCACCGCATCGAGCAGCTGGCTCTGCGGGAACTGGCGCATTTGCAGGGCGTACTCCAGCACCGGGCCGTTGCCATTGAGCTGAGGTGCATCACAGGTGCCGGTGATGGGCAAAACCTGCAGGTACAGGTCGTCGGTCAGGCGCTGGTTGAGGCGCAGCTCTTCGGCACAGAAGTGCCCGCGGGCGGCCAGCTCAGAGAAGTCGAGAAAGCCGAAGTTGACCGGCTTTTTGATCTTGTAGGCAAAGGGGCCGGTGAGCAGGACCCAAGATATATGGGTCTCGATGACTTGGAAGCTGTCTACAGGGTGCGGGTACAGGGCAGGGTTCTGTAGGGCGGCGATCAATGCTTGGCTCACGGTCAATCCTTGCGTTAAGTCATTTTGGAGTGCGCCATTATGGCCTCTGTCGACCGCGCTGCAAACCTTGGCGGGTCGTCTGTTGGATGGGGGCAAAGTGCGTATAATCCCGCGCCATGACACGTTCCCGATCGCCTCGCTCCCGCAATAAACGCCGCTCTCGTGCGCCACATCCCTTGTTTGGCTGGATTATTAAACTCGGTCTGGTGGGTTTGGTGGTGCTGGCAGGCTTCGCTATTTACCTAGATGCGGTCGTGCAGGAGAAGTTTTCCGGCAAGCGTTGGACCGTGCCAGCCAAGGTCTACGCGCGGCCGCTAGAGTTGTTTGTTGGGCAAAAGCTCACCAAAACCGATTTCCTCACCGAATTGGATGCCCTCGGTTATCGCCGTGAGAGCGCGGCTTCAGGCCCGGGCGCTGCTGCAGTAGCCGGTAATGATGTGCAGTTGCACACCCGCGGCTTTCAATTCTATGAGGGCACTGAGCCTGCGCGGCGAATTAACGTGCGCTTCTCCGGCGCTTATGTGGCCGGGTTGAGTCAGGGCGCAGGTGGCACTCTGGCGGTAGCGCGTCTTGAACCCTTGTTGGTTGGCGGTCTGTATCCCGCCCACCATGAAGATCGCATTCTGATAAAGCTCGATCAGGTGCCGCCGTATTTGGTGGATACCTTGGTGGCGATTGAGGACCGTGAGTTCTTCAATCACCACGGTGTGTCTCTCAAGTCGATTGCCCGAGCTTTCTGGATCAACGCGACTGCTGGCCAATTGCGTCAAGGCGGCAGCACGCTGACCCAGCAGTTGGTGAAGAACTTCTATCTGACCAATGAGCGCAGCCTGACCCGCAAAGCTACCGAAGCCATGATGGCATTGCTGCTGGAGCTGCATTACGACAAGAATGAGATTCTTGAAGCCTATCTGAATGAGGTGTTTCTCGGTCAGGACGGTCAGCGTGCGGTGCATGGTTTTGGTCTGGCCAGTCAGTATCTGTTCAGTCAGCCATTGTCTGAGTTGAAGCTGCATCAGGTCGCGCTGATGGTGGGTATCGTCAAGGGACCGTCGTACTACAACCCGCGGCGTTATCCCGAGCGGGCTCTTGAGCGTCGCAATCTGGTGCTGGATGTGCTGGCAGAGCAGGGCGTGGTGCCGGCTGATCAGGTGGCTGCGGCCAAGCTCAAGCCGTTGGGCGTGACCTCGCGCGGTAGTTTGGCGGACAGCTCGTTCCCGGGCTTTCTCGACTTGGTTAAACGTCAGCTGCGTCAGGATTACCGCGAAGAAGACTTGACCGAAGAAGGTCTGCGAATTTTCACCAGCTTTGACCCCATCCTCCAGCTGAAGGCCGAAGCTGCGCTGAGTGAGACTCTCAAGCGTCTATCGGCAGGGCGCGGCAAGGCACTCGATGAAGTTGAAGCGGCCGTGTTGGTGACCAGTCCGGAAAGTGGTGAGGTGCAGGCGCTGATTGGTAGTCGTCAGCCGCGGTTTGCCGGCTTTAATCGGGCGTTGGATGCCGTGCGGCCGATTGGCTCGCTGATCAAGCCTGCTGTGTACTTGACGGCCTTAGAGCGGCCAAGCCAGTACACCTTGACCAGTTGGTTGAGCGACACGCCATTTTCGGTCAAGGGCCAGGATGGTCAGGTCTGGAAGCCGCAAAACTACGACCGTCAGGCGCACGGTAATGTTTTTCTCTATCAAGCGTTGGCCAACTCGTACAACTTGTCCACGGCCAAGCTCGGCCTGGCGTTGGGCGTGCCGACCGTGCTGAAAACCCTTGAGCGCCTCGGCGTGTCACGTGAGTTCCCTGCGTACCCATCAATGTTGCTGGGAGCGGCTTCGTTAACGCCGCTGGAAGTTGCGGGCATGTACCAGACCCTGGCCAATGGCGGCTTTAATACACCGCTGCGGGGTATCCGTAGCGTGCTGACGGCCGAAGGCGAGCCACTCAAACGTTACCCGTTCCAGATTCAGCAGCGCTTTGATCCCGGTGCGATTTATTTGGTGCAAAACGCGATGCAGCGGGTGATGCGCGAGGGCACTGGGCGCTCGGTATATAGCCAGTTGCCGGCGTCGCTGAACCTTGCGGGCAAAACCGGCACCAGTAACGATTCGCGCGACAGTTGGTTTGCCGGGTTTAGCCAAGACTTGCTGACGGTGGTTTGGATGGGTCGGGATGACAACGGCAAGACGCCGCTGACCGGCGCCACAGGTGCCTTGCAGGTATGGACCGGATTTATGCGCAAAGCCGATCCGCTGCCTCTGGATATGCCGCTGCCGGATAACGTGATCCAGGCTTGGATTGATCCGCTGACGGGCGAAGGCTCCGATCCTAGTTGTTCGCAAGCGCGGCAGATGCCGTATATTCGCGGCAGTGAGCCGGCACCCGGTAGCGCCTGTGGCGCACCTGCGCCGGCAGCCGAAGTGATGGACTGGGTCCGCGGCTGGCTGAATTAATTAAGTGAGGTTTGATGTGAGCAAATGGTTGGTTTCTGCCCTGGCAGTGACGGCGCTAGTGAGTGGTTGTGCGTCGGTACAGCGCGGCGCTATTCCGGTCGTCGACTCGGGCGCGCCGGCATCCGATGATGAACGTGTGGCCGCGCGTGGAGGTAATGCTGCGATTGTCCGTCAACCGCAGACGATTGCCCAGGACTCTGGTGTGGTGGTTATGGTTCCCGGTGGCGCTGCTAGTAGCGCGCCGATTCAGAGCTTTCCAGCCAGCTCCGGACCTATCGTTGGCAGCGTGAATGGCCAGTCGTCCGCCCCGATCGTTAATGCGCCGGTGTTTGCTCCGAGCTATCCATCTGCTGCGCCGGCGGCGCCAAGCGGTATTCCGGGTGGTGCGTTGGCGGCGGATGAACAGTTGGATGGCCCGGTGCTAGCCCTGTTGACCACTGCGCAGCAACAGCAAGGCGGCGGTGATTTAAATGGCGCGTCCTCAAGTTTGGAGCGGGCACAACGAATCGCACCACGCGAGCCGCAAGTGCTTTACCGCTTGGCCGAAGTTCGCTTGGCCCAAGGTGATGCCGCGCAAGCTGAACAGTTGGCGCGTCGCGGACTGACCTATGCCGGTGGTCGTGCGTCTTTGCAGGCCGGCTTATGGGGTTTGATTGCTCAGGCGCGCGAACGTCAGGGGGATCCTGCGGGCGCGGCTGAAGCGCGTCAGCAGGGTGGGCGTTGATGGATCCGCGTTATGCATTACTAGCGGATCAGCTGCTGCTGATTGAGCGTGAGTTACGCCAGCAGCAGTGGTGGGCTGAGAGCCCACCTAGCGCCGAGGCGCTGGCCAGTGTTGAGCCCTTTTGCGTTGATACCATGGCTTTTGAGCACTGGTTGCAGTGGGTGTTTCTCGTGCGCATGAAGGCCATTATCGAGCAAGGCATGACCCTGCCTGAGGTGTCGGGTATTCGCCCGATGGCAGAGATGGCGTTTCAGGGGCGATTGGCTCAAGCCCGCGCATTGCTGACGCTCCTTGAGGGGTTCGATCAATTGATCGGCGGTGCGGCCAGTTGAGCGCGCACCACTAACCCTGTGCTTAGTTGCAGTTCTCTTTGATGCCTTTTTCGCTTTCGGCGATTTTGGCCTGACGCTCATCTTCGCTTAGTCGGCGCATCTCGCCGCCTACATCCATGCGCAGACGTGGATTATTCTGCAGCTGTGCCAAGTTGGTGCGCATGGCCTCGCAGTATTTCTTGCGCTCGGCTTCTTGCGCGGCCACATCCTGCTTAACCTTGGCATCAATAGCTTTTTGCTCAGCCTCACCGCTGGTCTCAAACGTTGCAGCGGGTGGTTTGGCCGCCGGCGCTTTGGGTTGGATGATGTTGGTGTTTACCTGAGCGGCTTCTTGGCCTTCAGGCGGCTGGGCACCAAAGTGGGTAACCCCTTGAGCGTCGACCCATTTATAAAATTGCCCAGCCATCACGCTGGTGCTTAGGGCGAGCAACAGGCTGCTCGTAATGATCATGCGTCGCATGCTGCTTCCTTCTATTCGCTGCGGGACCTAGCGCTACTATAACCAAATCCACTCAATCGTCATCCTGCGCCGCGTCACAGCGCTACAACTGGAATAAACAGCCGATCATTACTTGACTTGAGGTGCTCTATTCCGAACAATTCATAGTTCGCTTGGTAGTCCTGACTAAATCGGGATACTTGGCAGATCATGAGGCGCACACCCGCGCCGACTTGTTACACCCGCAACGCGTTACCTCGCGCTGGGTGGGAAGAACCCCGCAACACTTTGGGGCGTTCCCAATACTTGCTCAGTCAGTAGCTGACGTAGTCGGCGACCACCGTCGCTCATGCTCTGCTTGGCAGTAAACCTATTTTCAGGCTGTCCCACGATGGGCAGTTTTCTGGCGTTTTAGAGGTGATCAACGTGGAGCTGTTATCAGGCGCAGAAATGGTCGTCCGCTTTTTGCGTGACGAAGGCGTTAAGTATATTTACGGGTACCCAGGTGGTGCTCTCCTGCATGTGTACGACGCCCTGTTCAAAGAGCCCGAGGTGGAGCACATCCTTGTGCGTCACGAGCAGGCCGCCACCCATATGGCTGACGGTTATGCCCGTGCTACCGGCAAGGCCGGCGTTGTTCTGGTGACGTCTGGTCCCGGCGCGACCAACGCCATTACCGGGATTGCCACAGCGTACATGGACTCGATTCCGATGGTCGTGCTGTCGGGTCAGGTGCCGAGCACCATGGTCGGCACTGATGCCTTCCAGGAAACCGACATGATCGGTATCTCCCGGCCGATCGTGAAGCACAGCTTCATGATCAAGCACCCAGCAGAGATTCCGGAAGTTCTGAAGAAGGCCTTCTATCTGGCGCAGTCAGGTCGTCCTGGCCCGGTTGTGGTCGATATCCCGAAAGATATGACCGATCCGACCCAGAAATTCGAATACGTCTATCCGAAGAAAGCCAAGCTGCGCTCCTACAGCCCAGCTCTGCGTGGTCATTCCGGCCAAATACGCAAAGCCGCTGAGATGCTGTTGGCAGCTAAGCGGCCGATCATCTACTCCGGTGGCGGCGTGATCATGGGCGGCGCTGCTGCGCCCCTGACCGAGTTGGCCAAGCTGCTCAATGTGCCGGTGACCAATACCTTGATGGGCTTGGGCGGCTTTCCGGGCATGGATCGCCAGTTCCTCGGCATGCTGGGGATGCACGGCAGTTACACCGCCAACCTGGCCATGCACCATGCGGACGTGATCCTTGCGGTAGGCGCGCGTTTCGATGATCGCGTTATTAACGGCGCGTCCAAGTTCTGCCCGAATGCCAAGATCATTCACATCGATATCGACCCGGCCTCGATCTCTAAAACCGTGAAAGCCGATATCCCGATTGTTGGGCCGGTTGATAGCGTGTTGACCGAGATGGTGGCGATCGTCAAAGAAATCGGTGAAACGCCGAATCCCGAGGCGGTTGCCGCTTGGTGGAAGCAGGTCGATGAGTGGCGTGGCAGTGATCGCATGTTCCCTTACAACGAGGGCGACGGCAGTACGATCAAGCCGCAGAAAGTGATTGAGACCCTGAGTGAAGTAACCAACGGCGATGCCTTCATCACCTCCGATGTGGGTCAGCACCAGATGTTTGCTGCTCAGTACTATCGCTTTAACAAGCCGAATCGCTGGATCAACTCCGGCGGTCTGGGCACCATGGGTTTTGGTTTTCCAGCGGCGATGGGCGTCAAGATGAGTTTCCCGGAGGAGCAGGTAGCCTGCGTTACCGGGGAGGGCAGTATCCAGATGAACATTCAGGAGTTGTCGACCTGCATGCAGTACGGCTTGCCGGTGAAAATCATCAACCTGAACAACGGTGTGCTCGGTATGGTGCGCCAGTGGCAGGACATGATGTACAGCGGCCGCCACTCGCACTCCTACATGGAGTCTTTGCCGGACTTCGTCAAACTGGCTGAAGCCTATGGTCACGTCGGTATGCGGATTACCGATCTGAAAGACCTGAAGCCGATGATGGAAAAAGCCTTTGCCATGAAAGATCGTCTGGTATTTCTCGACATTCAGGTCGATACCAGTGAGCACGTCTACCCGATGCAAATCAAAGACGGTGCCATGCGTGACATGTGGCTGAGCAAGACGGAGCGGACCTGAATCATGCGACACATAATCTCTTTGTTGCTGGAAAACGAGCCGGGTGCACTGTCTCGCGTGGTTGGCCTGTTTTCGCAGCGTAACTACAACATCGAAAGCCTGACTGTGGCGCCAACCGAAGACCCGACCCTGTCGCGTCTGACGTTGACCACCGTGGGCCACGATGAGGTGATCGAGCAGATCACCAAGAACCTCAACAAGCTGATCGAAGTGGTCAAGCTGGTCGACCTGTCCGAAAGCGCTCACATCGAGCGCGAACTGATGCTGGTCAAGGTCAAGGCGACAGGCGCACAGCGCGCAGAGATCAAACGCACCACGGACATCTTTCGCGGCCAGATTGTTGATGTCACCAGCAGCGTTTACACCATCCAGCTGGCTGGCACGAGTGACAAACTGGACAGCTTCATTCAGGCGATCGGCACAGCCGCGATCCTGGAAACCGTACGCAGTGGCGTCACCGGGATTGCCCGTGGCGACAAAGTGCTGAGCATCTAAACCTTTGGCGAACGGCCCTAGCGGCCAGGTAAATAGGGGAAATTCATGAAAGTTTTCTACGATAAAGACTGTGACCTGTCGATCATCAAAGGCAAGAAAGTTGCCATCATCGGTTACGGTTCCCAGGGTCACGCCCACGCCTGCAACCTGAAAGATTCCGGTGTGGACGTTACTGTTGGTTTGCGCAGTGGCTCTTCTTCGGTTGCCAAGGCTGAGGCCCATGGCCTGAAAGTGTCCGACGTGGCCAGCGCCGTTGCTGCTGCCGACCTGGTTATGGTTCTGACTCCGGATGAGTTCCAGGGCAAGCTGTACAAGGACGAGCTGGAGCCTAACCTGAAGAAGGGCGCCACTCTGGCCTTCGCTCACGGTTTCTCGATCCATTACAATCAGGTTGTGCCGCGCGCTGACCTCGACGTGATCATGATCGCGCCGAAGGCTCCGGGCCACACCGTGCGTTCCGAGTTCGTTAAGGGCGGCGGCATCCCCGACCTGATCGCGATCTACCAAGACGCCTCTGGCAATGCCAAGAATGTTGCCCTGTCTTACGCTTCGGGCGTGGGTGGCGGTCGTACTGGCATCATCGAAACTACCTTCAAAGACGAAACCGAAACCGACCTGTTCGGCGAGCAGGCTGTTCTTTGCGGCGGTTGCGTTGAGCTGGTCAAGGCTGGTTTCGATACTCTGGTTGAAGCTGGTTACGCCCCGGAAATGGCTTACTTCGAGTGTCTGCACGAGCTGAAGCTGATCGTTGACCTCATGTTCGAAGGCGGCATCGCCAACATGAACTACTCGATCTCCAACAACGCCGAGTACGGCGAGTACGTGACCGGTCCAGAAGTGATCAACGCCGAATCGCGTCAGGCCATGCGCAATGCGCTGAAGCGCATCCAGGACGGCGAATACGCCAAGATGTTCATCCTCGAAGGTGCTTCCAACTACCCATCGATGACCGCTTACCGTCGTAACAACGCGGCACACGGCATCGAAGTGGTTGGTGAGAAACTGCGCTCGATGATGCCGTGGATCTCGGCAAACAAAATCGTCGACAAGAGCAAGAACTAAGCTTTTGCAGATGTGAAAAACGCGGCCATAGCCGCGTTTTTTTATTCAGGCCAGAGGCTTCTGGTATAAAGCGTTAGCACTGGCGTGGTTTGAGTTGAACTGGTTGCGTCGGTCTCTGTCGAATTCTTTCCAAATACGTTGCAAGGTACTGTCATGAACGAGCGTCCCGAAGGAGTCGATCCGGTCTCCGCTGCCGAAAGCCTATTGCCGATCGATGAGCATGTAGAAGAGGGGCAGGATGCAGAGGGGCGCAAGGTGCGTCATCGGGGGGTCTACCTGCTGCCGAACCTGTTCACCACTGCCAACCTGTTTGCTGGCTTTTTCTCGATCATCAGTGCGGTTAACGGTAAGTTCGAAATTGCCGCCATTACTGTCTTCGTCGCCATGGTGTTGGATAGCCTAGATGGGCGTGTCGCGCGTCTGACCAATACGCAGAGTGCCTTCGGGGCAGAGTACGACTCGCTGTCGGATATGGTGGCTTTCGGCGTGGCGCCTGCGTTGCTGGCCTACGAGTGGGCATTGTCGGGGTTGGGTAATGTCGGCCTTACTGTTGCCTTTATCTATGTGGCTTGTGCGGCTTTGCGTCTGGCGCGCTTCAATACCCAGATCGGTAAAGTTGATAAGCGCTACTTCATCGGCTTGGCCAGCCCGGCTGCGGCGGGTGTAGTTGCCGGCACCGTTTGGGCTGTCTGGGCGTTTGGCGAGAAGAGTGGTGTAAGTGGCGATGATCTGCCCATTTTTGTGGTCATGCTCTACGCCTTGCTGGTTGCTGCAGCAGGCCTGCTGATGGTGAGCAACTTCAAGTACAACAGCTTCAAGGATTTAGACCTGAAGGGGCGCGTTCCCTTTGTCGCGATCCTGGCTGTGGTCTTGGTGTTCGCGGTGGTCTTTAGCGATCCGCCACGCATCCTGCTGCTGATATTCCTTGCTTACGCTGTTTCCGGGCCGTTGCAGTACTTGTTGCGTTTGCGCCGTACTCGTTCCATCTAGTTGTGTTGCATGTTTCGCAGCTGTCAGGTGTTTCTGGCAGTTGCGAGGATGTCATGGCATCAGGCGTCGCCTGATGCCTTCTAGCTTCTCCCTTCGTTAGCTTGTATTGGCGCTGCCTGTTTTGCGCTGTGCTCTAGCGGCAAGCAGTCGTTCTCTCTCTATATATATGTAGCTTCGCTGTGCTCGGTTCGAATGGGGCTGTCGAGAGATAGTCGGTCGTCTCGAAAATACCCCTTGACTGCCCGATTTAAGTGTCTATAATTCGCACCTCTTCCGGCGCAGACCTCTCGGAAAACTCTTTTGAAAACAAAGAGTTAGCTTAAAA
>RCMZ01000848.1_pt1 | contig 12904 bp, 10 predicted proteins | sample 2041141 | NCBI WGS metagenome assembly RCMZ01 (sample SAMN09708263, study PRJNA481090) | Wastewater metagenome, whole genome shotgun sequencing project. | biome: sewage; isolation source: Davis station wastewater (DW) | place: Antarctica: Davis Station | collected 2010-03-01
TTGTCTCTTGGGGATTACAGACCGCCGGCGGTCTTGACCAGGCCGAATACTGTGGTGTTGTCGATGGTGCCCAGGAAGGTTTCCGAACCTTTGCCGATGGCGCCCAGGAAGACGTCGGTGCCGCCATGGGTTTCGTTGCCTGCCGCCGTGCGGATCACCGCTTCCTGGTGGTAAGTATTGGCGCTGGTGACGGTTTCATCGAGGCTGGCCATGGCGGCGCGGCTAGCTTGCGTGCGGTTTTCGCCATTGCCGAAGCCGATGATCGAATACGGTGCGCCGTCCAGGTCTTTTTCAACCGCGCCGGTGACGTAGTTTTTCACCACGCCCAGCACGCCCGCGTTGCCGGCGGCTGTCTTGCCCGTGCGCTTGGCATAGCCGTTCAGCACCAGGGTGTGGTCGTGGTCGGCCGTGACGACGATCAGGGTGTTGGCCAGGGTCGGATCGGTGAGCTTGGCTTTTTCGATGGCGGCCTTGATGGCGTTGTCGAACGCGACGGTGTCCTGCAGGGCCTTCTTGGCCGTGGTTTCATGCAGCGCATGGTCGATGCGGCCGCCTTCGACCATCAGGAAATAACCCTTCTTGTTTTTTGCCAGCACGTCCATGGCCTTGGTGGTCATTTCCGCCAGGCTAGGCTCCTTGCTTGCATCGCGGTCCAGGTCGTAGCTCATGTGGCTCGACGTAAACACGCCGAACAGACGGTCCGTCTTGGCCGCGTCGACGGCCTTGAAATCGGCGCCCGTATTGGCGATGGTGTAGCTCTTGGCTTTCAACTCTGCGATCAGGTCGCGGCCGTCGGAACGCTTGCCGCCATCCTTGAATTGTTTGAAGAATTGCGCGCCGCCACCCAGGACCACTTCCAGGCCGCTGGCGCCCAGCGCGCTGTTGTAGCCCGTGCCGCCCGGCACCAGCGCCGCGGCGATATCGTTTTCCAGATCGCGGTGGCAGATGTGCGAGTAGGTGGCGGCCGGCGTGGCGTGCGTCACGCGCGCCGTGCTGACGACGCCGGCGGCGAAGCCCTTGGCCTTGGCCAGTTCCAGCAGGGTGGTGGCGGGCGTGCCGTTGCCGGTGCCGCATTTGTTGACCAGCTTGTTGCCGTTGGCATCCTTGCCCGGATCGATGGCGACCGTGTTGGCCGACATGGAAATGACTTCATTGTTCATCTTGACGCCGGTCATGTAGGCGGCCATCGATGGCGCGCTGTCGGTCACTTGCGCGTCGTTCGAGAAGGTCTTGACGAAGGCCGTTTCCGGCAGGGTGTCCATGGTCAGCGCGCCTTCTTCGCCTACCGAATAGATGCGCGCGGCCGTCATGGTGGTCAGGCCCATGCCATCGCCGAGGAAGAAGATGACGTTTTTTGGTGGGGCTTCCACCACCACGTCGTCTTTTTTGCTGTCGCTGCCGCAGGCAGCCAGCATCAGGGTGATAGCGACGCTGCAGCCAGCGACGGAAATTTTTCTGCGTGTCATGTGGTTCATCCGGCTAGGTTTGAAAGAGCTGGCAAGATAACAATTCAATGTGACACCCTCATGACGCTGTGTCATGTTTGGTGACGGTGCTACGCCGCCGCCGGTGATGTTGCTTTAGCGCACATCCTCGGTGGAAAAATACACCGTGCCGCGCAAGGCGGCCTTGTCCGCCACCTGCGCGCGCAACGCTTGCCGCACCGTGGCGGCCGGCGTCTCCCGCACGCCCGCCTTCGCCACGACGACGTCGCCATGCGGCGCCTGCGCGGGGCTGGTCCAGGCAACGATATGCTCGAAGTCGGGCCGGCTGTCGATGCGCTTGACGAGGAAGCGCTGTGTGCCGTCACCCACCTGCAGGTAGCGCGCGCTGGTGCTGGCGGCGGGCGCCGCGGACAGCTGGCGCATCAGCAGGACGCGCTCGACGACGATGGCGGCAGCGCCGTAGCCGGGCTCGGCCTGTCCATCCTTTTCGAAATGCCCGCGCACCACGCTGGCATGGAACTGGCGCAGCGGCTGCGGCGCGTCCGGCAGCAGGCGCGCCAGTTCGAAGCGCTCCGGTTCCAAGGTCCACAGCGCGGTGCGGCCGGCGAGTTGCGCGCGCAGCCGGGCGTCGAGGGCGGGGTCGGCCAGGCGCACCTGCAGCAGCACCTGGTAATCGTGGGGCGCATGGAACATCGGCAGGTGCGAGGCATACAGCCCTTGCTTGCCGCCAAACAGCACCATGCCGTGCACGCCCCAGGTCAGGGGCGTGGCATGGGCGAGGCCAGAGGCCATCAGCAACAGGGACAGGAAGAGGGTGCGCAGCATGGGATTAATCGATGAGTTGGAATGGCGCGATGATAGAGGCGCTATCATGAACGGTACAGCAACCATTTTTCACTTTTTGTATCCTGTTTGGAAACCATGATGAGCATGAGCCTTGCCGACCTGCGCGTGTTTTGCAGCGCCGCGCGCCAGCCGACCCTGGGCGCGGCGGCGCGGGAACTGCATGTGACGCCATCGGCCGTGTCGAAAGCCTTGCGCCGCCTGGAGGGTGACGTGGGCGCGCCCCTGTTCGACCGGGCCGGCAAGCAATTGCTGCTCAACGACAGCGGCCACCTGCTGCTGGCGCGGGCGCACACCTTGCTGGCGCTGGCCGAGCAGGCGCGCCTGGACGTGATGGGCGAGCGGGGCGCCATCGATGCCCGCATCGCCGGCCCGGCCCTGCTGCTGTGGCGCCATGCGGCAGCGCTGGCCTCGGCGCTGGATGCCTATCCGCACGCCAGCCTGCGCCTGCAGAGCGTTTTCGAGGATGCGGCGTTGGCAGCCCTGGCGCGCGGCGATTGCCACGCGGCGCTGGTGACGCAGGAAGCCATCGCCCAGCGCGGCGCCGACTTGCCTGCCTCCTGGCAATACACGGCGCTGGGCAGCATGCACATGCGGCTGGCGGCCGGGCGTTCGCATGCGCTGGCGCGCGGCGTGCCGGCGGCGTCCGACTCCTTGCCGTGCCGCCTGCACGAGGTCTTGCCGCATGCGTTTGCCAGTCCCACGCACTCGCTGCTGTGCGGCGAGGAACGGGGCCGCCATGCCGATGGCTGGCGCGGCGCTTCCGGGCGGATCATCCGTTACTGGAGCGACGACGTGCAATTGCTGCTGGGCTATGTGCAGTCCGGCCGGGCGCTGGCCTACCTGCCCGATTTCGCCGTGCGCGAGCACGATGTATTGTCGATCGAGCTGGCCGACGCCGTCGCATGCAGCGAGCAGGTGCTGCTCGTGTGGGATGGCGCGCTGGCGGGGCAATGGCTGCACGCGGTGGCCGGGCAATTGTCGCTGGCAGCGACGATTGGATCGAATTAAGCAATAAACTATTACGAAATACCCCGTTTTTCTACCGGATTAAGCAACGTAAGATGCACTCATCCCAACTTCTTGTGAAGGCGCATCATGTTCTCCCAATCCATGACCAGTATTCTTGTTGCCACCGTGTTTGCCGCCGGCGCCGCCTCGGCCGCCGCCAGCGCCCCCCTGACCCTGGACGTATTCAATCCCGGCGAAGCGGCCATCTTCCCCGTCGCTTCCGTGCTGGTGGCCGGCAAGCATGACGCCGTGCTGATCGATGCGCAGTTTTCGCGCGCCGAAGCGCAAAAGCTGGTGGAGAAGATCCGCGCCAGCGGCAAGAAACTGACGACGGTGTACATCAGCCACAGCGACCCTGATTTTTACTTTGGCCTCGACGTGATCAAGGCTGCGTTCCCGCAGGCAAAAATCGTCGCCACGCCGGAAACCGTGGCCGAGATCCGCCGCAAGGCTGATGCCAAGGTGGCCTACTGGGGCCCGATCTTGAAGGACAATGCGCCGCATGCCATCGTCATTCCCGAAGCATTGAAGGGCAAGCGCATCAGCCTGGAAGGCCAGTCGCTCGATATCGCCGGCCCGACGCCAGCGCGCACCTATGTGTGGATTCCATCGATCAAGGCCGTCGTCGGCGGCGTGGTGTTGTTTGGCAACCTGCACGTGTGGACGGCCGATACGCAAACGTTGCAATCGCGCCAGGACTGGCGCAAGACCCTCGATGGTATTGCCGCGCTGAAGCCCGTCACCGTCGTGCCTGGCCACTTCCAGGTCGCTTCGCCCCTGACGCCCGACAGCATCGGCTTTACGCGCGACTACCTGGTGACGTTCGAAGCGGAAACGGCCAAGGCCGCCAACTCGGCCGCGCTGATCGCCGCCATGAAACAGCACTACCCGCAACTCGGCCTTGATGGCGCGTTAGAAACGAGCGCCAAGGTGGCAAAGGGTGAAATGACATGGTAAGCGGCAAGGCCGGCATGCCCACACTGCATTATCTTTTCGATCCCCTGTGCGGCTGGTGCTACGGCGCCGTGCCGCTGGTCGAGGCGGCCCGGGCCGTGCCCGGCCTGCAGGTGGCCTTCCACGGCGGCGGCATGATGACGGGCAGCAATCGCCGTCAGATCACGCCCGCCTGGCGCGGCTATGTGCTGCCGCATGACCGGCGTATCGAGCAACTGTCGGGCCAGCCTTTCGGCGACGCCTATATCAACGGCTTGCTGAACGACACGACGGCCATGCTGGATTCCGAACCGCCGCTCACGGCCATCCTGGCGGCGGAAGCCTTGGCCGGCAAGGGCCTGGACATGCTGCAGCGCGTGCAGCGCGCGCATTACGTGGACGGCTTGCGCATCGCCGACCTGCCCGTGCTGGTGGCGCTGGCGCAAGAGCTGGGCATGGACGGGGCCGCATTCGGGGCGGAATATGCGCGCCAGGCGGGCGCCGCCACGCAGCGGCACATCGACGCGAGCCGCGCCTTGCTGGCGCAGGTGGGCGGGCAGGGCTTTCCCACCTTCGTGCTCGACGACGGCAGCGGTGCCTTGTCCGTCATCGATATCGGGCAATTCCTGGGCCAGCCGGCGAAGTTGCAGGCGCAACTGGGCGGCGTGTGCGATGCCCATGGTTGCACATTGTAAATAGCTATCGGTTCGATAAAATCAATTATCTTTTCCTTTGTTGTTGTGCTCGTTACACTGTTTGCATCAGTCAACAACGAAGGAAAAGCAGCCATGAGTCAACAGCCGCCATTCAGCACCGCGTCGGGCATTCCCGTCGCCGACAACCAGAATTCCATCAGCGCCGGCCCCCGTGGCCCGTTGCTGCTGCAAGACTTCCACCTGATCGAAAAACTCCAGCATTTCAACCGCGAGCGCATCCCCGAGCGCGTGGTCCACGCCAAGGGCTCGGGCGCCTACGGCACCTTTACTGTCACGCACGATATCTCGCGCTATACCAAGGCCAAGCTGTTCAATGAAGTGGGCAAGCAGACGGCGACCTTCGCCCGCTTCTCCACCGTCGGTGGCGAACGCGGCAGTGCCGACACGGAACGCGATCCGCGCGGTTTCGCCCTGCGCTTTTATACGGAAGAGGGCAACTGGGACCTGGTCGGCAACAATACGCCCATGTTCTTCATCAAGGACCCGATCAAGTTCCCCGATTTCATCCACACGCAGAAGCGCGATCCGCAGAGCAATCTGAAATCGGCCGAGATGATGTTCGACTTCTGGAGCCACGCGCCGGAAAGCCTGCACCAGGTCACCATGCTGTTCTCGGACCGGGGCACGCCGGACGGCTACCGCCACATGGATGGCTTCGGCAGCCACACGTATAGCCTGATCAATGCGGACGGCCAGCGCGTGTACGTGAAATGGCACTTCAAGACGCGCCAGGGCATCCGGAATCTGTCCGCCGCCGAAGCGGGCCGCCTGGCTGGCGCCGATCCCGACTACGCCCAGCGCGACCTGTTCGGCGCCATCGAACGGGGCGAGTTCCCCCAGTGGGACGTCAAGCTGCAGGTGGCGACGCAGGAGCAGCTGGATGCCTGGGAACAGCGCACGGGCTGGAATCCGTTCGACCTGACGAAGGTGTGGCCGCATGCGGACTTCCCGCTGCTGCCGGTGGGTATTTTCGAGCTGAACCGCAATCCGGACAATTACCATGCGGAAGTCGAGCAGGCGGCCTTTTCGCCGGGCAACGCCGTGCCGGGCATGGGATACTCTCCGGACAAGATGCTGCAGGGCCGCCTCTTCGCCTATCACGACGCCCAGCTGTACCGCGTCGGCACGAACCACCAGCATCTGCCCGTGAATGCGGCCCGCTGCCCCTTCCATAACCAGCAGCGCGATGGCGCGATGGCCATCAACAATGGCGGCGCGGCGCGCAACTATGCCAACGTGGTGGCGGCCGGCACGCAGCCGCAAGGACTGGGGCATGGCGAAGGGGCGCTGGCGCTGGAAGGCGGCGCGGCGCGCTACGATGGCCGCGGCACGGAAGACGACTTTACCCAGGCCGGCAATCTGTTCCGCTTGCTGACGGCTGAAGGCAAGCAGAACCTGTTCGACAACCTGGCAGGACCGCTGAGCCAGGTGCGGCCGGACACGCTGCAGCGCCAGCTGGGGCATTTCGACAAGGCCGACCCGGCTTACGGCGCCGGCGTGCGGGCGGCGTTGACGGCGCGTGGCGTGGCAGTGGAGTGATGGTTGCGGGCGGAACCAGCAGGTTCCGCCCCATATTGATACAGCACAAATTAGAGCTGGATACCAAATATTGCCGTATGGACATATTTGCCTTCCATGCGTAGACTTGTTGGTCTGATGATCGCGCCGCCTTCCTGGCGGCGTCCTGACTAGAAAGTTGTGCAATATGAACATGGCGAAGCTGTCGGTGCATGGGGACGACCCCACGCTCAAATCCATCCTCGAAGTCTTGCCCACCGATCCCGAGCGCGAATGGCGCAAGGGCGAGCCGAAGGGAGCGGGCCGCGTGTATCTCGATTCCGGCTTCGAGGTGCTGATCGCGCAGGCGTCGAAGTCGCACGTCCTGCCTTCGCGCGTGCGCAGCTACCTGTCCGAATGCCGTTCGCGCGGCGTGACGTTCAGCATGCCGCGCATCGTGGCCGAACTGCAGCTGGAGTTGAATGGCGACGATACGCTCGACGCGCCACTGGACTTGAGCCTGGCCGACATGCAGCACCTGACGGAGATGGGCATCAGCCTGAGCCTGGTGACGCGTGCCGCTGCCTGAGGTACTGATGCAATAAAGTAAAAATGGCCGCCCGGTTGAAGGGCGGCCATTTTTTATTACGGCTCGTCGATCTCGACGCCGACCATATTGTCGTCCGGCTTGCGGTCGATGAGCTTGTTGTCGGGATCGATGCCCGCCTTCGCCGGCCGGCCACTGACGAGCACCGTATAGCTGGCTACACGCGCCGTCATGCGCAGCCGTTCGCGCAGCAGCGGATGGCCATTCGCGTCGTCAACGCCGATCTCGATCAGGTCGTGCAGGGGAGCGTCCCGCTCTTCGCCCTGGGCGCCCGCCGTCAGCTTGCCCGCCTGCACCTTGATGGTGACGGCATACTTGCCATCGCCGCGCTTCGTCGCCGTGGCGGACAGGGCGCGGTTGTCGAACAGCACGATTTTCTCGAACAGGTCATCGATCAGATACGCCTGTTCGGGCGGCGTGACCTGGCGCAAGCCGTTGATCAGGGCCGTCACGCTGGCATAGGGCGGGCCTTTCTGGCCATGGGTCTTGAGCAGGTCGCGCAGCACGCCGTTGACCTTGTCTTCACCGATGATGTCCTGCAGCAAGTACATGGCCAGGCTGCCCTTGTTGTAATGGATGTAGGCCTGGTTTTCATTGTCGGCCAGCGGCCATTCCTGCCGGCGTTCCTCGCTGCGCCCCATCAGGTACTGGTTCAGGTCATAGCGCAGGAAGCGGCGCATCTTGGCCGGCCCCACGGTTTTTTTCATCACCATCAGGGCCGAATATTCGGCCAGGGTTTCACTGAGCACGGTGGCGCCCCGCGTGTTACCACCGACCAATTGATGCGCCCACCACTGGTGCGCCACCTCATGCGCCGTGACGTAGAACGGATAATCGAGATCTTTCGGATTCTTGTCGTCGACCCTGGCGATGAAACCCAGCCCTTCCGAATACGGGATGGTGTTCGGAAACGCCTGCGCAAAGGTGGCATAGCGGGGGAATTCGACGATGCGCAGGATCTTGTGCTGGTAGGGCCCGAAGTTTTTCGTGTAGTACTCGAGGGCTTCCTTGCTGCCGCGCACGAAACGCTCGAGGTTGAACTCGTGGCCCGGATGGTAATACACGTCGATCGAAACATCCTGCCAGCGCTCATGCTTGACGGCGTAGCGGGCCGACTGGAAGGAATAGAAGTTCAGGATCGGCTGGTCCATCGTGTAGTGGAAATAATGCCGGCCGTTCGCGATCCAGTCGTTGTCCAGCATGCCCGGCGCGATGGCCGTCTGGCCGTCGACGGTGCTGACGGTGGCGTCAAAACGGATGCGGTCGGCGTCGTTGCTGATGTAATTGTCGGCCAGTCCCTGTGCATCGTCGCGGGGCAGGGCCCGTGCGCGCGGCGGCAGGCCGTGTTTCTTGCGGTCGCGGGTGTCCGTCAGCTCCAGCTGCGGCTGGTAGCCGATGTGCGGCAGCACGGCATTCGTGAAGAAGGTGCCGTTGCCGACCACGGGCGTGTCCTGGCCCAGGCCGAAGATGCCGCGCGGTGAGTAGGCAATGTCGAAATCGAGACCCAGGGTGGCGCCCGGCGCCAGCGGCGTAGCCAGGCGGTAGGTATAAAAGCCCAGTCTGCCGTCCTCGAGGCCGGGATGCACGCGCGCGTCAAAACGCAAGCGCATGGTGGCGGTCGGGTCTTGCTGCACGAAAATGTGGCTGATGGGCAAGTTGGTCTTGTTTTGCAGCTCGTAGCGGCCTTTCACGGCCAGGCTGCGCTGCGCCGGGTAGATGGCCACGTCGAGTTTCACGTCCGTCACGCGCGGCTGCGGCGTGGCGGCGAACTTGCGGTACTGGCGCTCGAAGCTGGCGCGGTCCGCATCGCGCGCGTAGTCGGACTTGTAATCGTTGGCCACGTGGAAGGTGTAGAACAGCACGCCGCCGGCGCTGAGGAACACCAGCAGGCCGATGCCGAAGCTGGCCAGCACGCCTTGCGTCAGGCCATGGCGCGCCAGGCGCAGGCGGATGCGCCAGCTGTCTTGCGCGCCGCGCGGCCAGAACAGCAGGGACAGCACGGTCAGCATGACGGCCGCGCCGCTCCAGTACAGCAGGTACCAGCGCTCGCGCAAGACATGGTGGCCGCCGCCATTCATGGCCGAATACACGAAGTCCGGCGTGCTGGCGTACAGCAGCAGCGGATCGCCCAGGCCCAGCGATGAAAAACTGATGCTGGCGATGTGGTACACAATCATGGCGAAATACGCCAGGTATTTATGGTTGAGCAGCACCTGCACGAAAATGGCCAGCACGGCGATCAGCGCGTAGTACGGCAGGTGCGACAGGAACAGCGACTCCAGGTACAGGCCCGGATCAAGGCGGTAATAGCCCTTGAAGATCTGAATCGACATGCCGCACAGCATGATGATAAAGCTCAGCAAGGCTTGCAGGCCGATCAGCGCAAACAGTTTCGACAGTAGGGGCAGCCAGTTCGGCACGGGCAGGGCGTCGAGCATCAGGTGCATGCCCGTTTCGCGTTCGCGCCACACCAGCTCGCCCGCATAGAAGGTGGTGATGATCAGCATGAACAGGGCGAACGAGGCGCTGACCATCTCCAGCACCTTTTCCGTCACGGGATAGGTATTCGTGCCGTACAGGGAACCCATGTCCAGCGCGCCCGCATACATGGTCAGCACGCCGGCCAGCACGATGACGACAAAATAAATGTTCTTGATGGTTTCGCGCAGGTTCAGCCAGCTCATCTGGAGGAGCAGCGCGACCAGGTTGCGCTGCGCGAAGTCCGGCGTCTCCTGCGTGGCCAGCGACGTGTTCGACAGGCGCAGCGGCGCGTCGCCGTCGCTGCGGCGCTTGCTGGCGCCCACGTCCGGCGCGGCGTGGAAATGGAAACGCCAGTAGCCCAGCAGCAAGGCCACCAGGGCAAAGCCGGACCAGATGGCGCGGTTCAGCAGATACACGCCTTCCAGCGTCACCAGGCGCGTGTTGCGTTCCGCGTTCGGCCAGTATTCCGTCAGGCGTATCAGTGCCGTGGTGCCGAACGGGTCGATCAGGGCGGCCAGGGTCTTGTAGTCGAGGTCGCGCGCCAGCGACGGCGCCACCAGGTAGCCGATCAGCATCACCACCGAGCTGATGTACACAGGCAGCATGCGCCGCGTCAGCGCGGCGATGACAAAGAAGATGGCGCCGAAGATGAACAGGTTCGGCAGCAGGGTAAATACATACGGCATCAGGTAGGCCAGCGCGCGTTGCGGCCCCAGCCGTTCTGGATCGATGCCGGGCAGCCAGGCGCCCAGCCAGGCACCGATCATGATGCTGGAGAACACCACGGCCAGCACCAGATAGGCGCCCAGGAAGCGGCCGAAAACATACTGGTATTTCCGGATCGGCGCACTGAAAAAGAAGTGCTGCATGCCGTATTCGAAGTCCTGCTGCACCGAGCGTCCCATCATGGCGGCCACCACCACGGCGCCGAAGCAGCCCAGCACGCTGCACGTGAATGCCAGCGAGCGGGGCGCGTTGATCAGGAACTTGCCGCCGAAACTGATGCTCGCTTCCTTGAAGACCCCGCCCGCGGCGGCCATCCACAGCATGGCCAGCGCCAGGAACATGGCGAAATACACCCAGGTGGACAGCAGCTTGAGCCGCTGTCGCGCTTCAAAGCGGGCGATGGCAAACATGGCGCGCTCCTCAGTCGCACTGCGGGGCGACGTGGTGGCGCCCGGCAATGGTGGCGAAATACAGGTCTTCCAGGTCGCCGATGGCTTCCTCGAAGCCATCGCCCGGGTCGTCGTCGCTGTACACGTGGATCAGGGTGCGGCCCGACAGCAGGCGTGTGGAAATGACGGCGTGGCGCTGCTGGAAGCTGGCCAGTTCCTTCTTTTCGACGAAGCGCGCCCAGATCTTGCAGCTGACTTCGTCGATGAGTTCCTGGGTTTTGCCGCACAGCAGCAAATGGCCTTTGTTGATGATGGCCATGTTGGCGCACAGGTCGGCCACGTCGGAGACGATGTGCGTCGACAGGATCACCGTCTTGTCTTCGCCGATGTCGGACAGCAGATTATGGAAGCGCACGCGCTCCTGCGGGTCGAGGCCGGCCGTCGGCTCGTCGACGATGATCAGCTTCGGGTCGCCCAGCAGGGCCTGGGCGATGCCGAAGCGCTGGCGCATGCCGCCGGAAAAGCCGCCCAGGCGCTGGTGGCGCACGTCGAACAGATTGGTCTGCTGCAACAGCCCTTCCACCACCTCGCGCCGGCGCGCGCGCTGCGACAGGCCTTTCAAGGTGGCGAAGTGGTCCAGCAGTTCGTAGGCCGTCACTTTCGGGTACAGGCCGAAGTCCTGCGGCAGGTAGCCCAGCATGCGGCGCACCTCGTCCTTGTCGTCGAGCACGTCGTAGTCGCCAAAGAAGACGGAGCCGGAATCGCATTCCTGCAAGGTCGCCAGGGTGCGCATCAGGGTCGACTTGCCGGCGCCGTTCGGCCCCAGCAGGCCAAACATGCCTGGCGGTATCGTCAGCGAAACGTTGTCCAGCGCCACCACGCCATTCGCGTAGGTCTTTGACAATTTGCGGATCTGCAATTCCATACAACTCCTAACTCATGCGTTGCTGCCCGATGCTACAGGGCTACTCTATGCTGGCATTGTATTGAATTTAAGACGCACTGGGCAGTTGCATGCGATACACGGCATTTTCGCGTGCCCAGAGTGCAGTTGGCGGGGGTGGACGGCGGGCCGCTGATGGTCTTGGCGGCCGCGCCATGCGCGTCTCAGTTGCGGAACAAAACCGATTCCCGGTTAAACCACCAGCGGCACAGCATCAGCAGGCCGCCCGCGATGACGGTGGTCGAGGCCAGGATGACACCGAACATGCGGTAATCCATGGTGCCCTTCACCAGTTCCTTCATGGCCAGCGAGACGTTGGTCAGCGGCACCATGGCCCAGATCCAGTTCAGCTCGACGCCGGGCAGCATGGCCGCCACCGTGGGCAGGATGACAAACAGCATCAGCGGCGTGATCATGCCGGCCGCTTCCTTGTAGCTTTTCGCATAGATCGAGATCGACAGCAGCAGCGAGGCGAAGATGGCCGCCGTCGGCACCAGCATCAGTGTCACCATGGCCAGGTCGGGCAAGCCGATGCTGCGCACCAGGATGGCCATGTGGCCTTCCAGCGAGCTGCCGAAGATGGCCAGCAGGGCGCCCATGCTGCCCACCATCAGCACGGCCGACGTCATGCCCACCGTAAACAGCACGAGGAACTTGGCCAGCACGATGGCGCTGCGCGGCACGGGCGCCAGCAGCAGGGTTTCCAGCGTGCCCCTTTTCGCCGGCGCCCAGGTCGATGGCCGGGTACATGGCGGCCGTCAGGCAGACCATCAGCAGCAGATACGGCAGCATGCCGCCGATGATGGCGCCCATCTGCTCGCGCTCGTTGGCCGTCGATTGCTTGTCGAGAACGATGGGATTGAGGGCATAGGCCAGCTGGGCCGGGCTCAGGTTGAGGGTCGACAAGGCGCCTTCGCGCAGGCCGGCATTGTAGGCATCGACGATCTCGCGCACCCTTTGCTGGGTCACGTCGACCGTGCTGGCGCTGTTGTAGTGCAGGATCACCTTGGCTTGCCGTTGCTGCTGCAGCGAGGCCTCAAAATGCGGCGGGATGACCAGGGCGAACTTGATGGTGTCGTCGCCGATGGCGCGGCGGATCTCCGTCTCGCTGGCCAGCGGCACTTCGCGCAAGTTGTGCTGCTGCGCAAAGCGCGCGCTCAGGCCCGGCGAATGGTCCTTGCCGAACAGGGCGTAGCGCATTTCCGCCGTCTTGGCGTTCTTGAACATATTGCTCGAAACGTAAGCAAAGCCGCCAAAGATCAGCGGCATGGCAAAGATGGGGATGAGGATCGTGAAAATCAGCGTCTTGCGGT
>RCMZ01000803.1_pt1 | contig 12892 bp, 6 predicted proteins | sample 2041141 | NCBI WGS metagenome assembly RCMZ01 (sample SAMN09708263, study PRJNA481090) | Wastewater metagenome, whole genome shotgun sequencing project. | biome: sewage; isolation source: Davis station wastewater (DW) | place: Antarctica: Davis Station | collected 2010-03-01
GTTTTCACTGCTGGACACCTGCATGACCGGCATGGGCAGTCGACTGCTCAAGACGTGGTTGTTGGAACCGCAGCGCGACCGCACGGAGGCCCGTCGGCGCCTGTCGGCCACGACGGCGCTGCGTGGCGCGGGGGGCGCGGGCGGCGGATCAGGGCCATGGGCCGCCTTACGCGGCGAACTCAAGGGGGTGAGTGATGTGGAGCGCATCACCGCCCGCATCGCCTTGCGCCAGGTACGTCCGCGCGAATTGGTGGCGCTGGGCGTTACGCTACAAAAATCGGAGCTACTTGCGCTTGCTGCTCAAGCGCCAGACCCCTATTTGGCTCAAATTTTTAGCCTGCTGCAGCCGCCTGCCGGATGCACCGACCTGCTGCAGCGCGCCATCGCACCCGAGCCCGCTGCGCTGGTGCGTGACGGGGGTGTGATTGCCAACGGCTTTGATACGGAGCTGGACGAGCTGCGCGCCATCCAGACCAACTGCGACGGCTTTTTGCTGGACCTGGAGACGCGCGAAAAAGCCCGCACCGGCATCACCAATCTGCGGGTGCAGTTCAACAAGGTGCACGGTTTTTATATCGAGGTCACCAGCAGCCATTTGGCCAATGTGCCCGATGACTACCGCCGCCGCCAGACGCTCAAGAACGCCGAGCGCTTCATCACACCCGAACTCAAGGCGTTTGAGGACAAGGCCTTGTCGGCCAACGAGCGCGCCCTGGCGCGCGAAAAATGGCTGTTTGAAAAAATCCTCGACGAACTGCAGCCCCACGTGCCCGCCCTCACCCAGCTGGCGCAGTCCCTGGCAGCGCTGGATGTGTTGTGTGCGCTGGCCGAGCGTTCGCTCACCCTCCGCTGGTGCGCCCCCCAATTCACGCCCGAGCCCTGTATCGAAATCGAGGCAGGCCGCCACCCGGTGGTCGAGGCCCGCCTGGCCGAAACCTCGCACACCAGCTTCATTGCCAACCACACGCGGCTGAACACCAACAGCCGCATGCAAATCATCACCGGCCCCAACATGGGCGGTAAATCGACCTACATGCGGCAGGTGGCGCTCATCGTGCTGCTGGCGTGTATTGGCAGCCATGTGCCCGCCACCAGCTGCCGCCTGGGGCCTATCGACGCCATCCACACCCGCATTGGCGCCGCCGACGACCTGGCCAACGCGCAATCGACCTTCATGCTGGAGATGACCGAAGCTGCGCAGATATTGCACGCCGCGACGCCCCACAGCCTGGTGCTGATGGACGAAATTGGCCGGGGCACCAGCACGTTTGACGGCCTGGCCCTTGCCAGCGGCATTGCCACGCACTTGCATGACAAGACCCGCGCCTTCACGCTGTTTGCCACGCACTACTTCGAACTGACCGAGCTGCCCGCCAAAGCGCGCCATGCGATCAACATGCATGTGAGCGCTACAGAGTCGGGCGCCGACATCGTCTTCTTGCACGAGATTCAGCCCGGCCCGGCCAGCCGCAGCTACGGTATTCAGGTGGCCAAATTGGCCGGCATGCCATCGCCCGTGCTGCACCATGCGCGCCACGCGCTGGCGGCGCTGGAGGAGCGGGCAGGAGAAGACACCCTGCAGGTCGACCTGTTTGCCGCACCCGAAGTCCCCGACAGCGCGGGCGCCAGCCCGGTGGAAGCGGCGCTGGCCAGCATCCACCCCGACCAACTCAGCCCGCGCGAAGCACTGGACGCGCTGTATCAGCTCAAGAAGTTGGTGGGTGCCTGATGCACAGCGGCGCTCTTGCGCCGCAAACACCACGGGCGGCGAAGGCAGCCCAGTTGATGGATAGATGCCGAGCATCCCGAGCGGCCCGAGCTGCCCGAAAGTTCCCAAAATGCCAGAGAAGCGACGGAGATCCCGTTGGCATGCGCGCGCAAGGGTCTGGGGCGAGCCCATCGCCAGGGGCTATCAAGAAGGGCTGACGGCGTCATTTTTTGATAAAAATTGGCCTCTAGCGCTTGATGCATAAGCGCATACAGCTATCATTTTTGAATCATGGCAAGTGAACGTAAACCCTGCGCTTGGCCCCCCAGCACCCGGTCGGGCGGGCTCACCCGACTAAACTCACCGGTTCTTCTGCTCCAGCGACCCCATTTTTCATGACGTACTGCGTCGCCATCAAACTCAACGCCGGACTGGTTTTCCTGTCCGATTCGCGCACCAACGCCGGCCTCGATCAGATCAGCTCTTTCCGAAAGATGATGATCTACGAAAAAGAGGGTGACCGCTTCATGGTGCTGCTGTCGGCAGGCAACCTGTCGATCTCGCAGTCCGTGCGCGAGATCCTCCAGACCGAACAGATCAAAGACAGTGAAACCGGCGAGCCCATCACGATCTGGAACGCACGCAGCATGTTTGATGCGGCCCGCGTGCTGGGCGCCGCCGTGCGCCACGTCCACGAGCGCGACGGCGCAGCGCTCAAGCGCTCGGGCGTTGACTTCAATGTGTCGATGGCGTTCGGCGGCCAGATCAAGGGCGAAGGCATGCGCCTGTTTCAGGTGTATTCGGCCGGCAACTTCATCGAGGCCACCACAGAAACCCCGTATTTTCAGATCGGCGAATCCAAATACGGCAAGCCCGTGCTCGACCGCGTGATCGCCCCGGAGACCCCGCTGGACGAAGCCGCAAAATGCGCCCTGGTGTCCATGGACAGCACCCTCAAGTCCAATCTCTCGGTAGGGTTGCCGCTGGATCTCGTCGTGTATGAGGCCCACCAGTTTCGCAGCGACAAAGTGGTGTGCATCGACGAGAACAACCCGTATTTCCGAATGCTGCACGACAGCTGGGGCCAAAAGCTGCGCGAAGTGTTCGACAGCATCGAAGACCCGGCCTGGAGCGGCGGGGCGACCGATGTTCCCCTGGTGGGCAACCCGGCGCGCAGCAAGCCGCTCAAGAAAATAACCACACCCCTGGACAAACTCATCTAAGGCGCTCCAATGCTGTGGCGCTTCGGCGCCGCAACACAGGCACGGGTAGCACCGGCGACTGTGGGCCGCTGCGTTTTGTTCTAAAACCAACCCCACGCCCGGTTTTTGTCGGTACCCACCATGCTTCCCATCGTTTTTTCGCACGCCAACAGTTTTCCTGCCAGCACCTACCGCGTGCTGTTCCAGCGACTCAAAGAGCGGGGGTTCGATGTCAGCGCGGTAGAGCGTTACGGGCACGACGCCCCCTATCCGGTCACCAACAACTGGCCTCACCTGGTGCAGCAACTGGCCGACTTTGCGACCCCGCAGGTGGAACGCGTGGGTGCGCCCGTTTTTCTCGTGGGCCATTCGCTGGGAGGATTTTTGAGCGTGATGGCGGCGGCACGGCACCCCGAGCTGGTGCGTGGTGTTTTGCTGATTGACTCGCCGTTGCTGGGCGGCTGGAAAGCCAATGCCGTAGGCGTCGCCAAACGCACGCAGATGGTCGGCTCCATCTCGCCCGGCAAGGTGAGCCGCCAGCGGCGTTTCAGCTGGGCCAGCAACGAAGAAGCACTGGAGCACTTTCGCAAGAAAAAGGCTTTTGCCAACTGGAGCCCCGAGGTGCTGAATGACTACGTCACCCATGGCCTAAAGGACGAGGACGGCAAACGCGTGCTGGGCTTTGACCGGGCGGTCGAAACCGCGATCTACAACACCCTGCCCCACAACCTGGCTGGCCTGCTCAGCCGCCACCCGCTGAAATGCCCCGTGGCCTTTATCGGCGGGCGCGACTCCGAAGAGATGAAGCAGGTGGGCATGGCGATGACGCTGCGCGTCACCAAAGGCCGCACGATGATGCTCGACGGCAGTCACCTCTTCCCCATGGAACAACCCCTGGCCACGGCAGCCGCGATCGAGGCCTCGCTGCTGAATCTGGCGGCACTCACCCCCCAAGGCAAGTAGCGCTGAGCAGGTCTGCGCGGCAAGACCGCCAGCGCCGGCAACGCTGCGCGGGCCACAACGGCGCCATCGTGTCAGCGCCAGGGTCGTCCGCACGAATCACCGCGCGGGGTCTCGGCCGCTCGTGGTACGCCTGAGCCGCCCCCTCTTTGTCATTTGCCGCTGGTCAAAGAGCCATCTATGCGTTAAACACGGCACTTCGCCTGCTTCACCAAGGATCACTCGATATGGCTCACCGCAAAAGCCCCGCCCGTCTTGCCAAGGACGCCCGTATTGCCCATTTCCAGTCGCTCGCCACCCAACCGCTGGCATCCAGCACGACAGAAAAGGCAGCATCGGCGCTCACCTGGACCAGCGTGGCCGCACTCGAAGCGAAGCTGGTGGGCCGCATCGTGGTGCGTTCCAGCCCCGACTACAACGACGCGCGGCAAGAGTCCAACCCCGCGTTTCAGGCCTATCCAGAAATCATCGTCTACTGCGTCTGCGAAAACGACGTTCTGGAATGCCTGGCCGTGGCCAGGTCGTACAACGTATGGGTTGCCGTGCGCTGTGGGGGCCATAGTACCGCTGGGTATTCCGTCAACAGCGGCATGGTGGTGGATTTGAGCGAAATGAAAGGGGTCGTGCTCGACGCTGCTGCCGAGCGTGTGCATGTCCTCCCGGGAACCGATTTCGACCACTTCAACGGTGCCATGAACCGTACGGGTTGGCATGTTCCTACCGGGGCCTGCGGCAGTGTGTGTGTGGGAGGCTTTGTGCAAGGGGGTGGCTACGGGTACACCTCGCGCGCGTTTGGCATTCAAAGTGATCTGGTGGAGTCGTTTCGTGTGGCCCTTGCCAATGGCACCATCGTGCTGGCCAACGCGCACGACCACCCCGACCTTTACTGGGCGATGCGAGGCGGAACAGGCGGCAACTTCGGAGTGCTGCTGCAGGTCACTTACCGCATGCACCGGCTCGACCAGGTGTGGGCCTGGTCCATCAGTTGGGACGAAGCGCACGCGGCGCAGGCACTCACGCTGCTGCAAGCGCGCTTCATGAAAACAGGCGCGCCAGATGCGTTGGGCTACATGATGAACCTGGGGTTTTACGGCGGTAAACCGGTGTTTATGGTGCAGGGCATGTTCTGCGGCACCCGCGACGCCGGCCTGCAAGCGATTGCACCGCTGATGGCCATTGCTGGGGCACAACTGCTGGTCGATAAAACCGGCACCTATCCCGAAATGAACGTCTGGCTCGAAGACCACCCCTATACGTTGCCGGACGCACTACCAGACGGCGTGGCCGAAACCAAAGCCAGCGGATATATCCAGACGTCGCTACTGCCTTCCGACTGGCAGCGGATCATCGACTATTTCAAAACCTCCCCCAACCCCTGGTCTCTCGCTTATCTCGAGCCGTACGGCGGCGCCATCAATCGCTACCCGGTTGCCGCCAGCGCGTTCATTCACCGCGAGGTGGATACAGATCTGGTGGTGGATGTGTTCTGGACCAGTCCCCAGGAGCGAATCCAGATGGACGCCTGGCTAAAAGGCTTCATGGCGTTGGTACAACCGTTTCTGAACGGGCATGTGTACCAAAACTATCCCGATGCAACGCTGGCAGATTTCGCATCCGCATATTGGGGGCCGGCGTACCCGGCACTGCAGCAAGTCAAAGCCCGCTACGACCCCGACAACTTCTTTCACTTTCAGCAAAGCATCGCGCTTCCAAAGCGCTGATTCACGGCCTGATACGCGGGCCGGCTCAGGCGGCCCGTATCACCCCGCCTGAGCGTGATGCAAACGCCCCTTGCCCGCACGCTTGGCGCAATACATGGCCTGGTCTGCGTGGTTCATCAGGACATCAATGTCACCGTCCATCGGGGGGTGCATTGCAACCCCAATGCTGGCACCGATGAGCAGATCTCGCCCATCGATCTCCATGGGCTGGCGCAAGGCAGCGATGAGACGATGGCCGATGGCGTCTGTCACCTCGCGCGTCACCTCCCGGTCCAGCATCACCAGGAACTCGTCGCCCCCCAGGCGCGCAACGGTGTCGCCCGCACGCACGGTGCTTGCAATACGCGTTGCCACGATACGAAGCACCTCGTCACCTGCGCGATGACCCTCTGCATCGTTGACACACTTGAATCCGTCGAGGTCAATGAACATCAGCGCTATCGAGCCGGCTTCTCGTCGCGCCTGGATCAGTGATTTTTCCAAACGCCCCTGGAATGCCACGCGATTGAGAAGACCTGTCAGCGCATCGTGATTCGCCAGATATTGCTGCTGGCGCGCGATCTCGATTTTGGCCGAAACATCCTGCACCAGCGCCATGATGGAGGTAACCCGTCCATGCTCATCGGTCAATGCCGAGTTGAACCACTCGCAATGCACCTCTGAGCCATCGCTGCGCAACAGGCAGGTCTCTGCGCGATTTTGCGACTCCTCGCCCGTCTGAAGGCGTTGCAACGCCTGCTGCAGGCTGTCCCCCATCGACGGCGTCCTCAATACATCGGTGAGCAGTTGGCCTTGCAGGTCAGACAGGTGCTGCCAACCCATGAGTTGAACCGCCCGCTGGGAACAGTGGACCAATTGCAGGTTGTGGTCCATCTCCAACACAGCCAAGGGGCTGTTTTCCATATGCGACGAAAGCCGTTGGTTGGCAGCACGCAAGGCGTTCATGGTCACCTGCAGCTCATGCACATCCAGCGCGGTGGTAATAAAGCCATCAATCGCACCCAACTCGTTGTGCCAAGGGGTGAGGCACATGGTGCGCCATTCATCAACCCCATAAGGGGTTCTGAGCAAGCGTTGGTACTGAACCCTTTCACCCAACAAAACGCGCTCGACAAACGGCATGAACCCCGCGCAAGCCCGCTCCCCATACAGATCAAGCAGCGTCTTGCCAAGAAGTTGTTCGGGCGGCAGGCCAAACCATCGCGCATATTCGTCATTGACATGAATCAAGGCCAAATCGCGATTGAACACCCCCATCGTCGCACCCGCGCTCCGGGTGATCAGTTCCAGCAATTCCGGCTTAGACCATCCTTCCTTCCGGCTTGCCGAGGAAGAACGTAACAACTCTGGCTCGTCTTGCATATTGCGGTGAAAGCACTGTGAGGGGGAAAGTCAACAACCGAAAGGCGTTCCAGACCATGGACACCTCTTGCCATTCTGTCCGGCTGCCTGGTTCAACGTAACAGGACGTTGTGGCAGCTTATCACTTTCGACGCCGAATCAAATACGCCGTATTCACCGGGCGGCCTGGGCGCCCTGCTCGGCAAGCCAAAGGACAACGGCACTGGGCGCGTCGCGCCCCCCCATGGCCCTCGCGTCACCACGGGGGCGCTGGAGGCTGGGCGCAAACGCCTACAAACAACAGCGCGACGCGGAGCTGCCGCCAGCTACCGAGGTCTTATCGGCGGCCAGGGCCTTCACTCGGCCCACTGCACCCACCCGGTCCAGGCCGTGACCAATACGATGATCCCGAACACGATGCGGTAGTACGCAAAGGGCACAAAGTTGTGGGTACTGATGTAGCGCAACAGCCAGCGCACACACAACCAGGCACTCAGAAAAGAGAACACCAGCCCGGTCATGAACAGCGGAATATCCGTCGCTGACAGCAGTGCGCGCTCTTTGTAGAGGCTGTACACACCCGCCCCGATCAGCGTGGGGATGGCCAGAAAAAACGAAAAATCCGTGGCGGCCTGGCGCGACAAGCCCATCAACATCCCCCCAATGATGGTCGACCCGCTGCGGCTGGTGCCAGGAATCATTGCCAGGCACTGCACGAGCCCGACCTTGAGGGCATCAAGCGGCGTCATGGCGTCCACGCTGTGCACGCGGGTGGCAGCCGGGGGCCGGCGCTCGGCCCACAAAATAATGAAGCCCCCCACGATAAAGGTGCTGGCGACCACCACGGGGGTGAATAGATGCGCCTTGATGGCTTTGCCAAAGAGCAACCCCAAAACCACCGCTGGCACAAAGCCGATGAAGACATTCAATGCAAACCGCTGTGCCTGGCGATCAGTGGGCAGGGCCACCAGGGTGGAGCGGATTTTTGCCCAATACACCAAAATCACGGCAAAGATGGCGCCGGTCTGGATGGCAATATCAAACACCTTGGCCTTGGCATCGTCGAAACCCAGCAGAGAGCCCGCCAAAATCAGGTGCCCGGTAGAAGAAATAGGCAAAAACTCGGTCAGCCCCTCCACCACGCCCATGATGGCGGCTTTGACCAGCAGTACAACGTCCACACACGCTCCTTGAAAATAGGTGCCGGATTATCGACCCGGCCACCAGGCCAGAAGGGAAGGCAAAGGGGCCCGACAGCGCGGACCCGATGACTCCGGTCAGGAATGGCCACCCCACGGCGCCTGCCAGCCACCGCCCAAAGCCTGGATCAGCGTCACCACGGCGAGCTGCCGGTTCACCTGCAGCTGCAACAACGACCGCTGCGCCGACAGGGCAGACGCCTGCGCCGTCACCACCTCGGTAAAACTCACCTGGCCTGCGCGATAGCGGTTGAGTAGCTGCTGCGCCGTGCGCTCGGCAGCCGACACGGCTTCACGCCGCAAAGGCTCCTGCTCTTGAAAGGTGCGCAAGGCCGTGAGTTGGTCCTCCACCCCCTGAAAGGCGGTGAGCACCGTCTGGCGGTAATTGGCCACCCGCACATCACGCGCGGCTTGCGCCTGATCCACACGGGCCGCAATGGCTCCGGCATCAAACAGCGTCTGGGCCACTGACAAGCCGAGCGACCAGACGGTGTTCGATGCCTTGAACAGATCGGCCACGTTCGAGCCCCCACTGCCCAGCGACGCAGTCAGGCCGATGGTAGGGAAATAAGCGGACCGCTGAACACCGATCTGCGCATTGGCGGCGGCCACCGCACGCTCTGCAGACCCAATATCAGGCCGCCGCTGCAGCAATTGAGACGGCACACCCAGAGGCACATCGGGCACGGTGGCCGTCCACTGCGCCATGGGCAGAGTGAATGCGGCCGGAGCCTGCCCTGTGAGTACGGCCACCGCGTGCTCGAAACGCACGCGGTTTTGCCGTAGCGTTGCCAGATCCGCGCGGGCATTGGCCAGCTGGGTTTGCGCCTGCAGCACATCCGTCTGGGCCACTACCCCGGCGGCATAGCGGTTTTGAACGATTTGCAGGCTGCGCTCATAGCCCTCCACCGTGGAACGGAGCAGCTCGCTCTCGGCATCGGCCTCTCGCAGCTGAAAATATGCCGACGCCAAGGTGCCCACGGCCGACAGCCGGGCCGACGCCAGATCGGCTTCGCTGGCTTGCGCACTGGCCTGGGCATTGTTCACGCTACCCTCCAGCCGCCCCCACAGATCGGGCGCCCAGTCCACGCCCAGCGAAGCCTGGGTGGTGGTGCCAGGACGGGTCGCCCCCTCGCCCCCCGAACGCGCCGCACTGCCAGACAGGCCCACGGTCGGGAAAAGCCCCGCACGCTCCTGTCGGACCACTGCCTGGGCCTGGGCGTAGGCCGCCACAGCTGCGGCAATGTTTTGATTGGACATCTGCACCTGCTCGGCCAGGCGATTGAGATCGGGGTCGCCAAACAGCTCCCACCATGGCCCCCGCTCCAGCGCATCGGCAGGTGCCGCTGGGGCCCACTGGGCGCCAGACTCTTTGAACGTAGCGGGCACGGGAAGGTCTGGGCGCTGGTACGAAGGGGGCGTCGAACAGGCGGACAACAGGACCACCGCAAGACAAAGCGGCACCAGGGGCGCCCTACGAGAACGGGGGATGAACGGGGGGAGGGGAAATGTCATGGTGCGCAAATCAGTGCCCCACACCGGGCATTGCGGCACGGCTGAGGTGTTTTTCGTTGGGTGCGGGCCTGCGCAATTTGTCGAGCAGCACATACACCACGGGGGTCGTCAGCAACGTCAACAACTGGCTGGCCACGAGCCCGCCAATGATGGCAACGCCCAGCGGTTGGCGCAGCTCGGACCCCTGGCCAAAACCGATGGCCAGCGGCAAGGCCCCCAGCGCTGCGGCCATGGTGGTCATGAGGATGGGGCGAAATCGCAGCAAACAAGCCTCTCGCACCGCATCCAGTGCCGTGATGCCGCGCGAGCGCTCAGCCTCCAGAGCGAAGTCAATGATCATGATGGCGTTCTTCTTGACGATGCCGATCAGCAGAAAAACCCCGATGAGCGCAATGATGGTGAACTGCATGTTGAACAACAACAGGGCCAGCACAGCCCCCACGCCCGCCGAGGGCAGGGTGGTGAGCACCGTGATGGGGTGAATCAGGCTTTCGTAGAGCACCCCCAAAACGATGTAAATCACCACGATGGCGGTGATGATCAGGAACCACTGCTGACCTTGCGACTGCTGGGCACTCAGCGCCGTCCCCTGAAAGCTCCCGCGCACGTTGGTGGGCATGGCGATGTCGGCCTCGGCCTGTTCGATGACCTGCCGCGCCTGCCCCAGCGAGGTGGTGGGGTCGATGTTGAACGAAATGGTGGTGGCCAGTTCGCCGTCCTGGTGATTGATGGAGGTGGGTGAAGCCCGCTCCACCACGTGTGCAAAGGCACTGAGCGGCACCATGGTGGACGCCGCCGTGCTGATCACCTGCCCGGTCGATGCGCCGCGCTGGCCCGGATTGGCGGCCGTGCCGGTAGTGCCTGTTGGGTTAGCCGCCACGTAGATGTCTTTCAGCGCGGGCGGGCCCAGCGCGTACTCGGGAGCCCACTCCATGATGACGGAATACTGGTTGAGCTCTTCGTAAATCGTGGCCACCGACCGTTGGCCAAAGGCGTTGTACAGCGCGCTGTCCACCGCTGCCGACGTCACCCCCAGCCTTGAGGCACTGGCACGATCCACTTCCACATAGGTCTCGACCCCGTTCTCGGCCTGATCGGTATCCACGTCCTGCAGCAGTGGTTCGTCCTTGAGGCGATCCGACAGCTTGGTGGCCCAAGCTTTAAGGTCGGCCAGGTTATCGCTCTTGAGCGTGTACTGGTACGTGGAATTGCTGGAGCGGCCGCCCATGCGCAAATCCTGCACGGGGTTCAGAAACACGCGCAGGCCCGATATCTGATTGAGCTGCGGCCGAAGGCGCGCAATCACGGCGGGCGTGCTCTCTGTGCGCTGACTTGCCGGTTTGAGGTTCACAAACATGAAGCCCCCGCCAGCGCGGCTGCCGCCAGAAAAACCCACCACGGTATCCACGGCCGGGTCTTTGCGAATGATGTCCACCGCCTGCCGCAGTTTGCGCGCCAGCGCATCCGACGAAATACTCTGGTCAGCCCGCAGGCCCGCTGCCAATTGCCCGTTGTCCTGCTCGGGGAAATAGCCCTTGGGAATTTTGGCAAACAAGTAAACGTTGAGCCCGATGACAGCCAGCAGGATCACCATGACCAGCGCCTTGCTCGCCAGGGCCCAGTCCAGGCTGTGTTCATAGCCGCGCAGCACCCACTGGTAGCCCTGCTCCGCCCAACGGGCCGCGCGCGAGGGCGGCTTGACATGGGCCGGGTCGTGCGGCGCCAGCAACCAGGCACACATCATGGGCGTCGTGGTCAACGAGATCGCCAGCGAAATCATCACCGCCGCTGACAAGGTGATGGCGAACTCACGGAACAAGCGCCCGACCTGCCCATCCATGAACAACAGCGGGATGAACACCGCCACCAGCGAAAGGCTGATGGACAACACCGTAAAGCCCACCTCGCGTGCGCCCTGCAAGGCAGCCTGCATGCGGTCCATTCCCGCCTCGATGTGGCGCATGGTGTTCTCCAGCACCACGATCGCGTCATCCACCACAAAACCAGTCGCCACGGTCAGCGCCATCAGGCTGAGGTTGTTGAGACTGAAGCCCAGAAAATACATCACGCCAAAGGTGCCCAGCAAAGACACCACCGTGGCCACCGCTGGTATCACCGTGGCCCGCGCCTTGCGCAAGAACAGGCCCACCACCAGAACCACCAGAGCAATGGAGACCATGAGCGTCAACTCGATCTCGTGCAGGGACGACCGGATGGAGTTGGTGCTGTCCGACGCCACCGCCACCTGAATGTCTTGCGGCAACTGCGCCTGCAAATCAGGCAGCAGCGCGCGCACGGCATCGACCGTCTCGATGATGTTGGCCCCAGGCTGGCGCGTGATCAAAACGATGATGGCCGGCTCGCCGTTGAAGAGGCCCAGGGTGCGGCGGTTCTCCACGCCGTCTTCCACCCGCGCCACATCCCCCAGGCGCACCGCCGCATTGTTGCGCCAAGCCACGATGAGTGATGCATATTCGACCGCCTTGCGCGCAGGCGATGGCGTGTAGATCTGCAGACGGCGGCCGTCGCCTTCGATGGCGCCTTTGGGGCGATTGGCGTTCGACGCCTGGATGGCGGCACGCACGTCTTCGGTGCTGATGCCATAGCGGTGAAGGGCAAACGGCAAAAGCTCCACCCGCACGGCGGGCAGTGAGCCCCCACCAATTTCGACATCGCCCACACCATCCACCTGCGACAGCCGCTGGCTGACCACGTTGGACACGGCGTCGTACACCTCGCCGGGCGTGCGTGTCTTGGAGGTCAGCGCCAGGATGATGACCGGCGAGGCAGCCGAGTTGCGCTTGCGGTAGGTGGGGTTGCTGCGCAGCGTGGCGGGCAGATCGGCGCGCGCGGCATTGATGGCGGCCTGCACCTCGCGCGCAGCTGCGTCGATATTGCGGCTCAGATCAAATTGCAGGCTCACCCGCGCAGAGCCGTTCGAGCTGCTGGAGGTCATTTCATTGACGCCAGCAATCACACCCAGTCGCCGCTCCAGCGGCGTGGCCACACTGCTGGCCATGGTTTCGGGGCTGGCACCCGACAGGCTGGCCGACACCGAAATCGCAGGGTAGTCCACCTGCGGTAACGGCGACACAGGCAACACAAAAAACGCGGCGATGCCCGCCAGCGCCACGCCAATGGTGAGCAAAACCGTGGCAACCGGCCGCTCCACAAAAGGGCGAGACAGGTTCACGATGCCCCCCCACCGGCCTGCGGCGCGGCCGAGGTGCCCCGCCCCGTCCAGCG
>RCMZ01000804.1_pt1 | contig 12887 bp, 12 predicted proteins | sample 2041141 | NCBI WGS metagenome assembly RCMZ01 (sample SAMN09708263, study PRJNA481090) | Wastewater metagenome, whole genome shotgun sequencing project. | biome: sewage; isolation source: Davis station wastewater (DW) | place: Antarctica: Davis Station | collected 2010-03-01
AGATGGCCCAAGGCGCCAAGCCGGGCGAGGGTGGCCAGCTGCCGGGTGGCAAGGTCTCCAACTACATCGGCAAGCTGCGCCACAGCGTACCCGGTGTGGGCCTGATCTCGCCCCCGCCGCACCACGACATCTACTCCATCGAGGACTTGGCCCAGCTGATCCACGACCTGAAGAACGTGGCACCGCACGCAGGCATCAGCGTCAAGCTGGTGTCTGAAGTGGGCGTGGGCACCATTGCAGCGGGCGTGGCCAAGTGCAAGAGCGACCACGTCGTGATCGCCGGGCACGACGGCGGCACGGGCGCTTCGCCCTGGTCATCCATCAAGCATTGCGGCGGCCCGTGGGAAATCGGCTTGGCCGAAACCCAGCAGACCCTGGTGCTCAACCGCCTGCGTGGTCGTATCCGTGTGCAGGCCGATGGCCAGATGAAAACCGGCCGCGACGTCGCCATCGGAGCGCTGCTGGGGGCTGATGAATTCGGCTTTGCCACCGCACCGCTGGTGGTGGAAGGCTGCATCATGATGCGCAAGTGCCACCTGAACACCTGCCCGGTGGGCGTGGCCACGCAGGACCCCGAGCTGCGCAAGAAGTTCTCGGGCAAGCCTGAGCATGTGGTGAACTACTTCTTCTTCATCGCCGAAGAAGTGCGCCAGATCATGGCCCAGCTCGGCATCAAGAGGTTTGACGACCTGATCGGTCGCACCGACCTGCTCGACATGCGTGCTGGCCTCTCGCACTGGAAGGCGCGTGGCCTGGACTTTGGCCGCCTCTTCGTTCAGCCCAATGTGCCTGCCGACGTGCCGCGCTTCCACGTGGATGTGCAAGACCACAACATCGAGCACACGCTGGACCGCAAGCTCATCGAGCGCAGCCGGCCCGCCATTGAAAAGGGCGAGCGCGTGCAGTTCATCGAAGTGGCGCGCAACGTGAACCGCTCTGTGGGTGCCATGCTCTCGGGCGCTGTGACGCGTGCCCACCCCGAAGGCCTGCCAGACGACACCATCCGTATCCAATTGGAAGGCACGGGTGGTCAGTCGTTCGGCGCGTTCCTCACGCGCGGCATCACGCTGTACCTGATTGGCGATGCGAACGACTACACGGGCAAGGGCCTGTCGGGTGGCCGTGTCATCGTGCGCCCCAGCATCGACTTCCGCGGCGACGCGGTGCGCAACACCATCGTGGGCAACACCGTGATGTACGGCGCGACTACCGGTGAGGCTTTCTTCAGTGGCGTGGCCGGTGAACGCTTTGCGGTGCGCCTGTCGGGTGCCACGGCGGTGGTGGAAGGCACGGGCGACCACGGTTGCGAATACATGACCGGCGGCACCGTGCTGGTGTTGGGAAAGACCGGCCGCAACTTTGCGGCGGGTATGAGCGGCGGCGTCGCGTATGTCTACGACGAAGACGGCCAGTTCGACACGCGCTGCAACATGTCCATGGTGACGTTGGAGCGCATCCTTCCTGCCGCAGAACAAGAGGCCACGGTGCCGCGCGCTATTTGGCACGCCGGTCAGACCGACGAAGCCCAACTCAAGAAGCTGCTGGAAGACCACAACCGCTGGACCGGCAGCAAACGTGCACGTGAACTGCTGGACAACTGGGCGGCATCGCGCAGCAAGTTCGTCAAGGTCTTCCCGACCGAGTACAAGCGTGCGTTGTCTGAAATTTATGAAAGAAAAGTGCTGGAAGAGCAAGCTACACCTGCGGTAGCTGCTACTGAAACGGAAGTGGTTTCTGCCAAATAAGGTGGTTCCGCAGACATTCGCACAGCATTCATAAACAAGGACACCGTCATGGGAAAAACTACCGGCTTCATGGAATACGAGCGCATCGAAGAGGGCTACAAGCCCGTGCCCGAGCGCTTGAAGAATTACAAGGAATTCGTCATTGGCCTGGATGAAGGCCAGGCGAAGGTGCAAGGAGCGCGCTGCATGGATTGCGGCACGCCGTTTTGCAACAACGGCTGCCCCGTCAACAACATCATCCCGGATTTCAACGATCTGGTGTATCACGCCGACTGGAAGAGCGCGATCGAGGTGCTGCACAGCACCAACAACTTCCCGGAATTCACCGGCCGTATCTGCCCCGCGCCCTGCGAAGCGGCCTGCGTGCTCAACGTGAACGACGACGCCGTCGGCATCAAGTCCATCGAGCACGCGATCATCGACCGCGCCTGGCAAGAGGGTTGGGTCAAGCCCCGCCCCGCCAAGCATCAGACGGGCAAGAAGGTGGCCGTGGTGGGCTCAGGCCCCGCAGGCCTGGCTGCTGCCCAGCAACTCGCGCGTGCTGGTCACAGCGTCACGCTGTTTGAAAAGAACGACCGCGTGGGCGGGCTGCTGCGCTACGGCATTCCGGACTTCAAGATGGAGAAGTCGCATATCGACCGCCGCGTCAAGCAGCTCGAAGCCGAAGGCGTGATCATCCGCACCAGCGTCTTTGTGGGCGCCGCCAAGGACGGCCTGGGCAAGGATTCCAAAGTCACCAACTGGGCCAAGGAAACCGTCACGCCCGAGCAGTTGAACAAAGAGTTTGACGCTGTGTTGTTGACCGGCGGCGCCGAGCAATCGCGCGACCTGCCCGTGCCGGGCCGCGACCTCGACGGCATCCACTTCGCGATGGAGTTTCTGCCCCAACAAAACAAGGTCAACGCAGGTGACAAGCTCAAGGGGCAGCTTCTGGCCACGGGCAAGCATGTCATTGTGATCGGGGGCGGCGACACCGGCAGCGACTGCGTGGGCACCAGCAATCGCCACGGCGCGGCCAGCGTGACCCAGTTCGAGGTCATGCCCCAGCCCCCCGAGGTGGAAAACCGTCCCATGACCTGGCCTTATTGGCCACTCAAGCTGCGGACCAGCTCCAGCCATGACGAAGGTTGTGTGCGCGAGTTCGCCATCTCTACCAAGGAGTTCACGGGCGAAAAGGGCAAGGTCAAGAGCCTGACCACGGTTCAGGTCGAGTTCAAGGACGGCAAGCTCGTCGAGGTCCCCGGCACTGAAAAGCACTACCAGGCCGATCTGGTTTTGCTGGCGATGGGCTTCGTGAGCCCAGTCGCGGCGGTTCTGGAGGCGTTTGGCATTGACAAGGACGCTCGTGGCAATGCCCGCGCCACCACTGAGTTCGATGGCGGCTATGCCACCAATGTGCACAAGGTGTTTGCGGCCGGCGACATCCGCCGAGGTCAGTCGCTGGTGGTCTGGGCGATTCGAGAAGGACGCCAGGCCGCACGTTCGGTGGATGAGTTCCTGATGGGGTATTCCGATTTGCCGCGTTGAATGCCCGAAGGCGCAGCTCCTGTAGGCTGGGCTTCTCTATTCAAAAAAAACGGCGCCTGTGGGCGCCGTTTTCTATGCGATGGGCGGTTGCTTGAATGCGGTGGTTCAAAACCTGTGGGCTGCGCGCATCACCCCTCGTGCCCTCCCGCAAGCCGACATTGTGCTTTGTTGGCACAATCGGACACTCTGTCAATTCGGGGTTGCCTGAGTTTGAGGCACTGGTCGTATCGAATGCCGATGCGGCGAATTACAAACATACGTGTATGTATGTTTATCTCTTCGGCTAACATCGCTGCTGTTTTGGGTTTGCAGCGGCGGCTAAAAGGGCCGCCCAAGTCCCGGAATTTCCGAATTTTTTCTTTGCATGTCTGAGACCTCCTTCCTCGCTGAGCTGCGTAACGTCACGTTTTCTTACGGTGACCGTGAGGTCCTGCGTGACGTCAGCCTGTCGGTTCCTCGTGGCAAGGTGACTGCGCTGATGGGGGCATCGGGCGGAGGGAAGACCACGGTGCTTCGCTTGCTGGGCGGCCAGTACAAGGCGCAGGGCGGCGAGGTGCTGTTTGATGGCCATGACGTGGGGCGCATGGGTGTGGCTGATCTGTATGCTGCCCGGCGACGCATGGGCATGTTGTTCCAGTTTGGTGCATTGTTCACGGATCTCAGCGTGTTTGAGAACGTTGCATTTCCTTTGCGAGAGCACACGGATCTGTCAGAGGCGCTGATTCGCGATGTGGTGTTGATGAAGTTGCATGCCGTGGGGCTGCGTGGTGCGCGCGATCTGATGCCAAGCCAGATATCCGGTGGCATGGCCCGCCGTGTCGCACTGGCCCGCGCGATTGCGCTGGACCCGGAGCTGGTCATGTACGACGAGCCATTTGCGGGGCTCGATCCTATTTCGCTGGGCACTGCGGCCCAACTGATTCGCCAGCTCAACAATGCCATGGGACTCACCAGCATCGTGGTGTCGCACGATCTGGAGGAAACCTTTCGGTTGGCGGACCATGTGATCATTTTGGGTGCGGGTGTTGTCGCGGCCCAGGGCACGCCCGAAGAGGTGCGCGCCAGCACGGACCCCCTGGTCCATCAGTTCGTGAATGCACTGCCCACTGGGCCGGTGCCTTTTCACTACCCGGGCCCTGGTCTTGCTGAAGATTTTGGGCCTGTCGGAGGACGTACGCAGTGAGTTGGTACCACCCTTCCGATGTGGGATTTGCCGTGCGCCAGAAATTGGCTGACATTGGCATGGCCACGCGCCTGTTTGTACGGCTTGTGCGTCTGGGGGGCGCCACGTTCTTGCGGCCCGCCCTGGTTCGCGAGCAGATTCATTTCTTGGGCAACTACTCGCTGGCCATCATTGCGGTATCGGGCCTGTTTGTGGGTTTTGTGCTGGGGTTGCAGGGGTATTACACGCTGCAACGCTATGGCTCGTCCGAGGCGCTGGGGCTGTTGGTGGCGTTGTCGCTGGTGCGCGAACTCGGGCCTGTGATTACCGCCCTGCTGTTTGCGGGCCGTGCGGGCACGTCGCTCACCGCCGAGATTGGGCTGATGCGCGCGGGCGAGCAATTGAGTGCGATGGAGATGATGGCGGTGGATCCGGTTCAGCGCATTTTGGCGCCGCGTTTCTGGGCCGGTGTCATTGCCATGCCCATTCTGGCAGCGGTGTTCAGTGCCGTCGGTGTGATTGGTGGATGGGTGGTTGGCGTGGTCATGATCGGCATTGACCATGGTAGCTTTTGGAGTCAGATGCAGGGTGGTGTGGATGTCTGGAAGGACCTGGGCAACGGAGTGCTCAAAAGCATCGTCTTCGGTTTCACCGTGACCTTTGTGGCGTTGCTGCAAGGCTATGTGGCCAAACCCACGCCCGAGGGGGTGTCGCGCGCCACCACCCGCACGGTGGTGGTGGCCTCTCTGGCGGTGCTGGCGCTCGACTTCGTGCTCACCACCCTGATGTTCAGTATCTGACGCCTGCGCAGCGCGCGTTTGAAGGAATCAAAAACAATGCAACGTTCTAAAAATGATTTCTGGGTAGGGCTGTTTGTCCTGCTGGGGGCTGCGGCGCTCGTGTTTCTGGCGCTGCAATCGGCCAATTTGCTGAGCCTTCACTTCCAGTCGGGCTATCAAATCGTCGCTCGCTTCGACAACATCGGGGGGCTCAAGCCCCAGGCCGCCGTGCGCAGCGCGGGGGTGGTGGTAGGGCGTGTGGAGTCGATCGCGTTCGACGACAAGACCTTTCAGGCGCGGGTTACCTTGTCTATGGAAGACCGCTATCAGTTTCCGAAAGATAGCTCTTTGAAGATTCTCACCAGTGGTCTTCTGGGTGAGCAGTACATCGGCATTGAAGCGGGTGCAGACGAGAAGAATCTTGCTGCCGGCGATGTGGTCACAGCGACCCAGTCGGCCGTGGTGCTTGAAAACCTCATTGGACAATTTCTTTACAGCAAAGCCGAAGATGGCGGGAAGCCTGCGGGGGCAGGGAACAATAAATGACGAACTCGACCGATACAACCCGCGCCCAACGCGCAGGCAACACATTGTTGGTACAACGCTGGCTCGCATGGGCGGGTCTGCTGTTGGGCGCAGCGCTGCTGGCGGGCTGCGCCACCGTCGCCCGACCTGACCCGAATGATCCGCTGGAGTCCTACAACCGGAGCATGACGAACTTCAATGAGCAGGTCGATGCCATGGTGCTCAAGCCGGTGGCGACGGCTTACCGAGAGGTCACTCCTGCCCCTGTGCGTACAGGCGTCAGCAACTTCTTTGCGAACATTGGAGACGCTTGGTCATTTGTGAACAATGTGCTGCAGTTGCGTGGCGAAGCCGCCGCATCCAGCTTCATGCGCTTCAACGTCAACACGATCTTCGGTCTTGGCGGCGTGCTGGATGTTGCCAGCGAACTTGGGATTGACCGCTACAAACAGGACTTCGGACTCACCCTGGGACGCTGGGGTGTTGGAACTGGCCCCTATATGGTCTTGCCGATTCTGGGCCCGTCCACATTGCGTGACACGGTGGCTTTGCCTGTGGATATGCAAGGCAATCTCGTTCGCAGCGTAGACCCCGTTTCTGCGCGCAACTCGCTGTACGCGTTGCGCGCGGTGGATGTGCGTTCCAACTTGCTGCGGGCTGGCTCGGTACTCGACAGTGCCGCGCTCGATAAATACACCTTCACGCGCGACGTGTTCCTTCAGGTGCGTGGCGCCCAGGTGGATGCCGCACAAAGGGGCAACGGCCAAGTCGATATGGACTCGGGTGACGGAGTTTTGCCTGAAGAGCCTGCACGCTGAGCGGTGGCCTGGCTGCAGGGGATTCTGTAGCCGGGGTGTTCTTTGTGTTGGCTGTTGGTGCGTGTTGCACTTGCTTGCAACACGCTACAGCGGCGACGCACAGCCCAGCATCGCTGCCACCACAATGAATTTCAGGGGCTGGGGCCCCGTTACGGATTGAGAGCCAAAATCATGATGAATCGACGTACTTTGGGGCACGTTGCCCTGTGCACCGCCGCTATGGTGTCGCTGGGGCTGCCGTTTTCGGCCTTTGCGGCCGATGAGGCGCCCGACGCGCTGATCAAGCGCTTGTCAACCGATGTGCTCGATACGGTCAAATCCGACAAGGCCATCCAGGCGGGTGATTTGTCGAAGGTGATTGCGTTGGTGGACAAGACGGTGATGCCCAACGTGAACTTTCGCCGCATGACTGCGGCGGCTGTGGGACCGGGTTGGCGCAAGGCCTCTGTGGAGCAGCAAAAGCGCCTGCAGGACGAATTCAAGGTGCTGCTGGTGCGTACCTATGCGGGAGCCCTGGCGCAGGTGAACGACCAGACCATTCAGGTCAAACCCCTGCGTGGGGCGGCAGAGGACAAGGATGTGTTGGTGCGTACCGAGATCGTGGGTCGCGGTGACCCCATTCAACTCGACTATCGCCTTGAAAAAACCCCCGGTGATGGCGCTGGCTGGAAGATCTACAACCTCAACGTGCTCGGCGTGTGGTTGGTGGAAACCTACCGGGGCCAGTTTGCCCAGGAGATCAATGCAAAAGGTGTTGATGGCCTGATCGAAACGCTCACGGCCCGCAACAAGACCAATGCAGCCAAGGGCTGAGGCGACGGCATCCATTGCGACCATGCTGATTCTTCCTGCCGAACTGACCCACCGCCAGGCCACTGCCAGCCTGGGTATGCTGATGCACGGCCTTCGCGCAAACCGCGAGCCATCCATCGTTGTCGATGCCCGGGCGCTGGCGGTGTTTGATTCCTCGGCGTTGGCCGTGCTGCTGGAATGCCGCCGCGAAGCGCTCTCTGAGGGTAAAAAATTTGCGGTGCAAGGGTTGCCCCAGGCGCTCGCCGCTTTGGCGACGCTTTATGGGGTGGACGTTCTGCTCGACCCTTCGGAGTCGCACCGCTGAGCCCTTCGGTGTGTTGGCGCGCATCCCGCCCACACCAATGCAGTGCGCCGTTTGCACAGACCGCGCGGAGCAATGCAGGAGGGCTTCTCGGGCCGGGATCGGTGTGGAGTGGGGCGAGGCCTTAAAATCGAAGGCTACATGCCCGCAGTTTCATTCCAAGCCATCTCCAAAACCTTTGCTACGCCCAAAGGCCCTTTCAAGGCACTCAACCAGGTCAGCCTGGACATCGAAGAGGGCGAGTTCTTCGGGCTTCTAGGCCCCAACGGGGCTGGAAAAACCACCCTCATCAGCATTTTGGCGGGCTTGGCACGCGCCAGCAGTGGGCGTGTGCTCGTGCAAGGCAGTGACGTGCAGGTGAATTTTGCCGATGCACGGCGCAAGCTCGGTGTGGTGCCCCAGGAGTTGGTGTTTGATCCTTTTTTCAACGTGCGCGAGGCGCTGCGTTTTCAGTCTGGCTATTTTGGTGTCAAAAACAATGACGCCTGGATTGACGAATTGCTGGAGAACCTGGGCCTCACGGACAAGGCCAATGCCAATATGCGGCAGCTTTCTGGCGGAATGAAGCGCCGGGTGTTGGTGGCGCAGGCCCTCGTGCACAAGCCGCCCATCATCGTGCTGGACGAGCCCACGGCCGGTGTCGACGTGGAACTGCGCCAGACACTGTGGCATTTTGTTGCGCGGCTGAATAAACAAGGCCACACCGTGCTACTTACCACCCACTACCTCGAAGAGGCAGAAGCCCTGTGTGGCCGTATTGCCATGCTCAAGGCCGGGCAGATCGTGGCGCTCAGCCGCACATCTGATTTGCTCAAGGCGGCATCTGGCAGCGTGTTGCAGTTCAAGACCGATGCGGTGTTGCCCAGCGCACTGGCGCCATTGGCGCGGGTCACAGGCCGTATCGTGCAGTTGCCTGCACGCGATGCCGGCGAAATCGAGAGCCACCTTGCCGCGCTGCGTATGGCCGGGGTGGATGTGCAGGACATGGAAATCCGTCGCCCTGATCTGGAGGACGTGTTTTTGCAGGTGATGGCCGGCACCTCCGAGTCCAATCTCACACATCGCGGGGTGGCAGCATGACCGGCTGGAAAACGCTTTTCTACAAGGAAGTTCTGCGGTTCTGGAAGGTGGGCTTTCAGACCGTGGCAGCGCCAGTGATCACGGCGGTGTTGTACCTGCTGATTTTTGGCCATGTGCTTGAAGGCCATGTGAAGGTGTACGACCGCATCAGCTACACCGCGTTTCTGGTGCCCGGGTTGGTGATGATGAGCGTGCTGCAGAACGCATTTGCCAACAGCTCTTCAAGCCTCATCCAGAGCAAGATCATGGGCAGCCTGGTGTTTATCTTGCTCACTCCGCTGTCGCATTGGGCCTGGTTTGTGGCGTATGTCGGCTCGTCGGTGGTGCGTGGCTTGATGGTGGGGCTGGGTGTGTTCTTCATCACGCTGTTTTTTGCGCGGCCCGAATTTGCTGCGCCCGTTTGGATTCTTGTTTTCGCCTTGGTCGGAGCGGCCTTGTTGGCTACGCTGGGTTTGATTGCCGGGCTATGGGCCGACAAGTTCGACCAGATGGCCGCGTTCCAGAACTTCATCATCGTGCCCATGACGTTTCTGTCGGGCGTGTTCTATTCCATCCAGTCGCTGCCCCCGTTTTGGCAGGCTGTCAGTCATCTCAACCCGTTTTTCTACATGATTGACGGATTCCGCTATGGTTTTTTTGGTCAGAGTGACACTTCGCCGTGGCTGAGCCTGACCATCGTCGGCACGGCATGGCTGGCCGTGAGTTTCCTCGCCGTGCATTTGCTGCGCACGGGTTACAAGATCCGCAACTGAATTTTTATCGCCATGACTGCAGAAGACCTCAAGAACCTCATCGCCGCCGGGCTGGTGTGCGAACACATCACGCTTGAGGGGGACGGCCGCCATTGGTACGCGACCATTGTGTCTTCGGAGTTCGAAGGCAAGCGGTCGATCCAGCGGCACCAGCGTGTGTATGCCACGCTGGGCGCCAAAATGCACACCGACGAGGTGCACGCCTTGTCGATGAAAACCTTCACGCCGGCCGAGTGGGCAACGCAGGCGCATTGATCTTTGTTTTGCTCATTTATTGATAGCTGCTTGTGCTTTTGGAATAAGCGCTTGTGGTGTGTTTTCTTATATTTTGGTGATGTGAGATGGACAAACTCCTGATTCGTGGCGGGCGCACTTTGCAGGGCGAGGTGCTGGTGTCTGGCGCCAAGAACGCTGCCTTGCCGGAGTTGTGCGCTGCACTGCTCACGGCCGATCCTGTGACCCTACTCAACGTGCCGCAACTGCAGGACGTGAGCACCATGCTCAAGCTCATCCGCAACATGGGTGTTACCGCAGAGCGGTCTGACGACGGCACGGTGCGCATCGACGCCAGCGGTCTCAATACCCCTGAGGCACCTTACGAGCTCGTCAAGACCATGCGGGCGTCGGTGCTGGCCCTGGGGCCGCTGCTGGCCCGTTTTGGCGAGGCCACGGTGTCGCTGCCCGGGGGCTGCGCCATTGGCTCACGCCCGGTGGATCAGCACATCAAGGGCATGGCCGCCATGGGGGCGGAGATTGTGGTCGAGCACGGCTACATGATCGCCAAATTGCCTGCAGGTTGGAAGCGCCTGAAGGGCGCGCGCATCACCACCGACATGGTCACCGTGACGGGCACCGAAAACTTTCTCATGGCTGCCGCGCTGGCCGAGGGCGAAACAGTGCTGGAAAACGCTGCGCAAGAGCCCGAGATTGCGGACCTGGCCGAGATGCTGATCGCCATGGGCGCGAAGATCGAAGGCCATGGCACCAGCCGCATTCGCATTCAGGGCGTTGAGAAGTTGCATGGCTGCACCCACCGCGTGGTGGCCGACCGCATCGAGGCGGGGACCTTTTTGTGCGCGGTGGCTGCGGCGGGCGGTGATGTGGTGCTGCGCCACGGGCGCGCTGACCACCTCGACGCAGTCATCGAAAAGCTGCGCGAAGCGGGTGCGACGGTATTGGCGGTCGAAGACGGCATCCGTGTGCAAAGCGCCGGTGGCAACACGCTCAAGGCGCAAGGTTTTCGCACCACCGAGTACCCAGGGTTTCCCACCGACATGCAGGCCCAGTTCATGGCGCTCAACTGCATTGCCCAAGGAACGGCCACTGTCGCTGAGACGATTTTTGAGAACCGTTTCATGCACGTCAATGAACTGTTGCGCCTGGGTGCCAAGATCCAGGTGGATGGCAAGGTGGCCGTGATCGAAGGGGTGGGCTCCACCGCCTCCCGCTTGTCGGGCGCCACTGTGATGGCGACGGACCTGCGCGCCTCGGCCAGCCTGGTCATCGCAGGCTTGGTGGCCGACGGTGAAACGGTGGTGGATCGCATCTATCACCTCGACCGTGGTTACGACTGCATGGAAGCCAAACTGCGTGGCATTGGCGCTGACATCGAAAGAATATGACCCCCACGCTCCGCCATTGCATTGGGTCGCTGCCCTCCACGGGGGCCTTTGCGCCTTGGGGCGGCCCGGCGGCGCTCACGTCAGGAATCCTATGACCATGATCACCCTCGCCCTGTCCAAGGGCCGTATTTTTGAAGAAACCTTGCCTCTTTTGGCAGCGGCGGGCATCGAGGTGCTCGAAGACCCTGAAAAGTCGCGCAAGCTCATCTTGCCCACCAACCAGCCCAACGTGCGTGTGGTGCTGGTCCGCGCCACGGATGTGCCCACGTACGTGGAATATGGCGGCGCTGACATTGGCGTGACCGGCAAGGACACCCTGATCGAGCACGGCGGCCAGGGTCTGTACCAGCCGCTGGATCTGCAGATTGCCAAATGCCGCGTGAGCGTGGCCGTGCGCAACGACTTTGACTATGAGCACGCCGTCAAGCAGGGCTCGCGCCTGAAAGTGGCTACTAAATACACGTCCATTGCGCGCGATTTTTTCGCGGCTAAGGGCGTGCACGTGGACATGGTCAAGCTTTACGGCAGCATGGAACTGGCGCCGTTAATTGGCCTGGCCGATGCCATTGTTGATCTGGTTTCCACCGGCAACACCCTCAAGGCCAACCACTTGGTAGAGGTGGAGCGCATCATGGACATCAGCTCCTACCTGGTGGTCAACCAGGCCGCGCTCAAGCTCAAGCAGGCGCCGCTGCGTCGCATCATCGATGCGTTTGCTTCCGCCATTCCTGCAAGAACAAACTGATTTTTTAATCGATTGATACTATGACTTTGGTAGCTGCTCCCGCCCGTCTGTCAACCTCTGCAGCCACTTTTGAGGCTGATTTCGCAGCCCGCCTGCATTGGTCTGCCGACACCGATGCGGCCATCGAGCAGCGCGTGGCCGACATCTTGGCCGACGTGCAAAAGCGCGGCGATGCGGCGGTGCTGGAGTACACGGCCCGCTTCGATGGCCTCTCGGCCCCCGACATGGCGGCGCTGGAGCTGACGCAGGCCGACTTCAAGGCTGCGTTCGACGCCATTCCGCAGGCCCAGCGCGACGCGCTGCAGGCCGCGGCCGCCCGGGTGCGCACGTACCACGAAGCGCAGAAAAAAGCCTCGGGCGAAAGCTGGAGCTACCGGGATGAAGACGGCACGCTGCTGGGTCAGAAGGTGACACCGCTGGACCGCGTGGGCATCTACGTGCCCGGTGGCAAGGCGGCGTATCCGTCCAGCCTGCTCATGAACGCGATCCCGGCCCACGTGGCGGGCGTGCAGGAAATCATCATGGTTGTGCCCACGCCCGTGCGTGGCAGCGTGGCCACGGGGGGGGCGGGCGATCAGGCTGCATCGACCCAAGGCGAGCGCAACGAACTCGTGCTGGCCGCCGCTTATGTGGCGGGCGTCACGCGTGCCTTCACCATCGGCGGCGCGCAAGCCGTGGCCGCGCTGGCCTACGGCACGGCCACCGTGCCCAAGGTGGACAAGATCACCGGCCCCGGCAATGCCTATGTAGCAAGCGCCAAGAAGCGCGTGTTTGGCACTGTGGGCATCGACATGATCGCGGGCCCGAGCGAAATCCTGGTGTTGGCTGACGGCACCACGCCGCCCGACTGGGTGGCGATGGACCTCTTCAGCCAGGCCGAACACGATGAGCTGGCCCAGAGCATCTTGTTGTGCCCGGACGCCGACTACATCGACGCCGTGCAGCGCGAAATTGACCGCCTGCTGCCCACCATGCCGCGCGCTGAGATCATTGCCAAGAGCCTCACAGGTCGGGGTGC